>Ga0187779_10002591_pt1 | contig 11051 bp, 9 predicted proteins | sample 1015_Q2_SP10_10__FD_132435 | JGI IMG/M metagenome (GOLD analysis project Ga0187779, IMG submission 132435) | Tropical peat soil microbial communities from peatlands in Department of Meta, Colombia - 1015_Q2_SP10_10_MG | ecosystem: Environmental > Terrestrial > Soil > Wetlands > Peat | place... | reverse complement strand
GCATCAGCTGCCCGCTGCGCACAATCGCTGCGGCGGCGAACAACGATTCGACTTGGAGGAGCGCACGACCTACCTACCTACCTGCAAGGAGCGATCATGAATCCCAGACACGTTTGCCGCCATGCGTCCCCCCTGCTCGCAGCGCTGCTGGCAATCAGCGCTCCCGGCGAGGCCGAGCATCAAGGGCAAATGCCCGACATGGTGCCGTTCCCTAATCCCAGCGGCTTCGCGGCGACCTTCAGCACGACCGGATCGATCGATCTGACGAGCCCGTTCTTCCAGAGCCTCGGCACCAACGGACGCGCCTGCGTGAGCTGCCACCAGCCGAGCGACGGATGGACGGTCACGCCGAAGCACATCCAGGCGCGCTTCGAAGCCTCGGGCGGAACGGACCCCATCTTCCGCAGCAACGATGGCTCGAATTCGCCCGAAGCCGACGTGTCCACCGTCGAGGCGCGTCGCAGCGCCTACAGCATGCTGCTCACCAAGGGGCTGATTCGTGTCGGCATCGGCATACCCGGCAACGCCGAGTTCACGCTGGTTGCGGTGGACGACCCCTACGGCCATGCCAGCGCAAGCGAGTTGTCGCTGTTCCGGCGGCCGCTGCCATCGACCAACCTCAGGTTCCTGAGCACGCTCATGTGGGACGGTCGCGAGACGTTCCTCGATCCCGCGTCGCAGGACTGCATCCTGGGCACCAGCAAGTGCTTCGCTTCGATGCATTTCGATCTGGCCGACCAGTCGAACGCCGCCACCGTCGGCCACGCCCAGGCGGCGCAGGCACTCACCACCGCGCAGCGCGAGGCAATCGTCGCCTTCGAGACGACGCTGTTCACGGCGCAGGTCTTCGACAACGAGGCGGGCGAGTTGAAGACGCGCCGCGCGAACGGCGGGCCCAGGTATCTCAGTCAACAGAACTTCTATTTCGGCATCAACGATGTCGTCTCGGGTGACTACCGCACCGGCGCGCTGTTCGACAAGGTCGTGTTCAAGCTCTACGACGCCTGGGACACGCTCGACCGCGGCGGTGACCAAGAGAGCCGTTCCGAGGCACGTCGCGCCGTCGCCCGTGGCGAGACCCTGTTCAACACCAGGCCCATCTCGATCACCGGGGTCAAGGGGCTCAACGACGACCTCAACGTGCCGGTCCTGCAGGGCACGTGCACGACGTGCCACGACACGCCGAACTCGGGCAACCACTCGATCCCGGCCCCGCTCGACATCGGCCTCACCGACGCCTCGCGGCGCACGCCCGACCTGCCGCTCTACACCCTGCGCCACACGACGCCTCCGTTCGAGACCGTCCAGACCACCGATCCCGGACGCGCACTCATCACCGGCAAGTGGAGCGACATCGGGCGATTCAAGGGACCGATCCTGCGCGCACTCGCCGCACGCGCGCCATACTTTCACAACGGTTCGGCCAGCGATCTTGAGACCGTGGTCGATTTCTACGATCAGCGCTTCGGCATCGGGCTCACCGAAGACGAGAAGGCGGATCTCATCGCGTTTCTGCGAACGCTGTAGGCGACGAAGGCTGCCCAAGCGTCGCATACAGGTCGTCGTCACTTTGACCTGAGTCCGGACGCTCCGGATCACGGTCCCGAGTTCCAGGGACCCGTATCCGGAGCCGTCCACGCCGTCGAGTCACCGAGGGAATGGTCGGCTGGCCCGCTATCGCTCCGTCGGAGGCGTAACAAACGGTTTGGCGGCGGATCCATCAAGCCGCTACCTTCCCGCCGAGCGGCGGCAGTCCGAAGCGCTCCGTCATTGGGCACTGCAGCCCTGGACGCTTTCTTGTTAAGATATTAACTATCTCGGAAGTGGTCTCGGAGCCGTTTCGGGACGGGAGGGAGAACCGTCTTGGCCATTGCCTGGGCGAAAATGCGAACGATGTCGCACCCCGATCGCATCGAAGTCGATGCGACGGATGGCACAGTGCGGATCGACGGGCGTTCGACACGGGTCGGCGACGTCGACTGGGACGTCCCGACCCGCGGGACCGTCTTCGGCACGCTGCTGAACTACCGCGGCGCGCTGACCGTGCTGGGCAACGCGGTCGACGCCGCGCCGTATCCGGCCCCGCCCATCGCCCCCGTGCTCTACATAAAGCCAGCGAACACCTGGGCGGCGTGGGGTGATCCAATTGTGCTGCCGCCCGCCGTGGCCGCCGTCGAGATCGGCGCGGCGCTGGGCATTGTCATCGGCACCACAGTGCGGGGTGTTTCCGAACAGGAAGCTCTCGATTGCGTCGCAGGTTATACGGTCGTCAACGACGTATGCGAGCCTCACGCGAGCTTGCACCGGCCGGCGATCCGCGAGCGTTGCCGCGACGGCTTCTGCCCGATCGGACCGTGGGTGATCGCCCGGCACGAAATGCGGTCGCCCGACGCCCTCAAGCTGCGCGTGCTGGTCAACGGAGAGCTCGCCGCGGAGAATACGACGGCGAACCTGATCCGGCCGGTGGCTCGGCTCATCGCCGACGTCACCGAGTTCATGACGCTAAGCCCGGGTGACGTCTTGCTTGCGGGCGTGCCGGAGAACTCGCCGCGCGCGCACGCCGGCGACCGCGTGAGAGTCGAGATCGAAGGCGTTGGCGCACTGGAGAACGCGTTGACGGCGGAGCGCAGTTCGTGAGGCGCGCGCGCGTCCTATGGAGGGGCGCCCTGCACGATGCGTGCGACGCCGGCGGGCGGCTTCGACTGGACACCGGCGAGCTGGTGGAAGAAGCCGACGTCGCATGGCTGCCGCCGCTCGCGCCGACCGAGCGTCCGCGCACCATCTTCGCGCTGGGACCGAACTACGCCGATCCCGCCAAAGAGCTCGCGTTCAAGGCGCCGGAGGAACCGCTGATCTTCCTCAAGGCCGAGAACACGCTGATCGGCCATCGCGAGCAGACGCAACGCCCGGCGGACGCGACGTACATGCACTACGAATGCGAGCTCGCCGTCGTCATCGGGCGCACCGCGAGACGCGTGACACGCGCCGACGCCTACGGGTACGTCGCCGGCTACACCGTCGCCAACGACTATGCGATCCGCGACTATCTCGAGAACTACTACGCCCCCAATCTGCGCGTGAAGAACCGCGACGGGTGCACGCCGATCGGGCCTTGGTTGGTCGACGCCGCGGACGTGAGGAATCCGATGAACCTGCGCATGTCGACGACGGTCAATGGAAGCGTGACACAGCGCGGCAGCACCGGCGACATGGTCTTCGACATCGCTTTCCTGATCGCCTATCTGTCGTCGTTCATGACGCTGTCGCCTGGCGACCTCATCCTCACGGGCACCCCCGACGGGCTCGTTGGCGTGCATCCGGGCGACGAGGTGGTCACGGAAATCGGCGGCATCGGCCGGCTGGTCAACACCATCGTCGGCGACGAAGCGCTCTCGGAGGCCGCATGAACCCGCTCCTACGAGGAAAGGGCGGAGGTCAGCGATCCCGTCGAGAGCAGTCCAGTACGCTGAGAAAAGGCGTTTGGTGAAGATCTGCATCTTCGGCGCCGGCGCGATCGGCGGCTTCCTGGGAACGCGTCTAGCGGCGGCGGGCGGCGACGTCGCGGCGATCGCCCGCGGGGTGACCGCGCATGCGCTGCGCAAGCACGGCTGGCGGCTCGAGACCGAAGGCAAGCTTCTGAGCGCTCCTGCACGTGTCGCCGAATCCGCGACGGAGCTCGGGCTCCAGGACCTCGTGGTCATCGCCGTCAAGGGGCCGGCAATGCAGGCGGTCGCCGCAACGATCGCCCCGCTGCTGGGCCCCGACACCATGGTGTTGACGGCGATGAACGGCGTTCCCTGGTGGTTCTTCCAGGGCTTTGGCGGTCGCTGCAAGGGGATGCAGCTGCAATCGATCGACCCGCAGGGGCGCATCAGCGCGGCGATTCCGGCGCGGCATGTCGTTGGCTGCGTGGTGCACGCGGGCTGCATCACGCCCGAGCCGGGCCTCACGCGCAACATCGTGGGCAAGCGCCTCATCCTGGGCGAGCCTCGCGGCGGCGAGTCGTCGCGACTGCAAAGTCTCGGCGCGCTGTTCCGCGATGCCGGTTTCGACGTCGAGGTGTCGACGTGCATCCAGCGCGACATCTGGTACAAGCTGTGGGGCAACATGACCATGAACCCGGTCTCCGCGCTCACCGGCGCGACCGCGGACCGGGTTCTCGACGACGCGCTGGTGAACGCTTTCTGTCTCGCGGTGATGCGGGAGGCTGCCGCGATCGGTGCGCGCATCGGTTGCGACATCGTGGAAAGCGCCGAGCAGCGCAACATCGTGACCCGCAGGCTCGGAGCGTTCAAGACCTCGATGCTGCAGGACGTCGAGGCCGGCCGTCCGGTCGAGATCGACGTGCTGCTTTCCGCCCCGCGGGAGATCGGCGCGGCGGTCGACGAGCCGACGCCGTATCTCGATGCCTTGCTCGGCCTCGCACGACTGCAGGCACGCACGCGCGGCCTGTATCCCCGGTAGGACTGCACGCCGATCCCCGCGCCATGAAGCTCTCTCGCCGCAACCTGCCGCTGCTCCTGCTGCACGCCCGCGAAGCGGCGCTGGCGCACTTTCGCCCGATCCTGAAGCGCTTCGGGCTGACCGACCAGCAGTGGCGCGTTTTGCGGATGCTGAGCGAGGCCCGCGACGGGCTCGAGCCGGGGCAGATCGCCGAAGCGTGCAAGATCCAGAAGCCCAGCCTCACCGGCATCCTGTCGCGAATGGCGGAAATGAAGCTCATCGATCGCGACCGGTCGCAGCTCGATCAAAGAAGGCAACGGATCTCGCTGACCGCCAAGGGTAGCGCGCTGGTCGACCGGATGACGCCGTTGATCGATCGCCAATACCAACGGATCGAGAGCATGGTCGGCGTCGAGACGCTGAGCGATGCCTACCGCACGCTCGACACGGTGCTCGCGCTCCTGAGTCGGAGTGAGGCGGGGACGCTCGGCCACGGCGCAAGGCAGTCCGCGAAACGACGCCGCGGCGCCGGTGACGCCAGGGGACACCCATGGCGTGGACAGATGACGCGGCAGCGATAGAATCGGCCGCGTAGCGCAGGCCATCGCCCAGGATCTTCCGTGGAAGTCTCATTCAGCCGAGAAGCCAAGATGCTGCGTCGCGGGGAGGGCGAGACCTTTCACGGCGAAGGCATCCTCGCCATCACCAAGGCGCTGCTGCAGTCGGGGGTGACCTACGTCGGCGGCTATCAGGGAGCACCGGTGTCGCACCTGCTCGACGTCCTGGTGCAGTCCAAGGCGTATCTCGCCGAGCTGGGCGTTCACGTCGAAGCGTGCGCGAACGAGGCTTCCGCCGCGGCGATGCTCGGCGCGTCGATTCACTATCCTGTTCGAGGGGCGGTCACCTGGAAGTCGATCGTGGGCACCAACGTCGCGGCCGATGCGCTGTCCAACCTCGCCTCGCCCGGGGTGGTCGGCGGCGCGCTGATCATCGTCGGCGAGGACTACGGCGAAGGCGCCAGCGTCATCCAGGAGCGAACCTACGCCTACGCGCTCAAGTCGTCGCTGGTGATGCTCGACCCGCGGCCCGAGGCGGGTCACATGGTGCGGATGGTCGAAGAAGGCTTCGCGCTTTCGGAGGCGGCCAACACACCGGTGATGCTGCAGCTTCGCATCCGCGCGTGTCACGTGCGCGGGACCTTCGCGTGCAAGGACAACGCGGCGCCGGCGATCTCGGCGCTGCATTTGCTGGAGGCACCCGCGGCGTTCGACTACTCCAAGCTTTCGCATCCGCCGCTCACGTTCCGGCAGGAGAAGCTCAAGAGCGAGCAGCGCCTTCCCGCGGCGAGGCGGTTCGTCGTCGAGCACCACCTCAACGAACTCTTCGCCGGCCGGCGCGAGGATCTGGGCGTCATCGTCCAGGGCGGGCTGCACAATTCTCTCGTCCGCGCGCTGCAGCAGCTGGGCGTCGCCGACGAATTTGGCGAGGGGGAGCTGTCGCTGCTCGTGCTCAACGTCACCTATCCACTGGTGCCGGAGCAGATCCGCGATTTCTGCCAGGGCAAGCGAGCGGTGCTGATCGTCGAGGAAGGACAACCCGAGTTCATCGAGCAGGAGATTCTCGCCACGCTTCGTCGCTTCGACGTCGGCACACCAGTCCACGGCAAGGACCTGTTGCCGATGGCGGGCGAGTACACGGTGGAAATCATGGCGCGCGGCGTCGCGGATTTCCTGGCTCGGCACGCGCCGGCGCTATCGCTCGAAGCGGGAAGGGCATGGCTCGAGCGCAACAGCGCGCGCCGCGAGGCGGCCGCCGGACAGCTCGCCGGGCCGTTGCCCGCGCGCCCACCGCAATTCTGCATCGGCTGCCCCGAGCGCCCCGTGTTCGCCGCGCTCAAGCTCGCGCAGCAGGACGTCGGGCCGGTGCACATCGCGGCCGACATCGGCTGTCACTCCTTCGCGACCTTCGAGCCGTTCTCGATGGGGCATTCGATCCTGGGTTACGGCATGAGCCTCGCCAGCCGCGCCGGCGTGTCGCCGATGATGAACAAGAGGACGCTCGCGGTGATGGGCGACGGCGGGTTCTGGCACAACGGGCTGCTCTCCGGCGTGCAGTCGGCGCTGTTCAACGGCGGCGACTCGGTGCTCATGATCATGAAAAACGGGTACACCTCCGCGACCGGGGCCCAGGACATCCTTTCGACCCCGGACGAGGAGGTCAAGGAAAGGCTTGCCGACAAGCAGCAAAGCGTGGTCGACCGCGATCGGACCATCGAGCGCACCCTCGAAGGCATCGGAGTGAAGTGGTTGCGCAAGGTCAACAGCTACAGCGTCGCCGAGATGCGGCGAACGCTCGACGAGGCTTTCACCACCGACTTCGCCGGCCTCAAGGTAATCATCGCCGAGGGCGAGTGCCAGCTCGAGCGGCAGCGCCGAGTCAAGCCCTGGCGCGCGGCGTTGCTCAAGGCGGGCAAGCGCGTCGTGCGCGTGAAATACGGTGTCGACGAGGACGCGTGCTCCGGCGACCATTCCTGCATCCGGCTCTCCGGCTGTCCGACGCTCACGCTGAAAGAAAGCTCCGATCCGCTGAAGGTCGATCCGGTGGCCACCGTGGTCGACGGCTGCGTCGGTTGCGGGTTGTGCGGGGAGAACGCCCTCGCGGCGACCCTGTGTCCGTCGTTCTACCGCGGCGAAGTGATCCACCATCCGAGCGCGTGGGAACGCGTCGGCGCGGCGCTGCGTCACGCGGTCATTCGCCTGATGCAGCCGACGTGAGGGCTGGCATGAGGCAGCCGATCACGATTCTGGTTTCCGCGCTGGGAGGCGAAGGCGGGGGCGTGCTCGCCGAGTGGCTGGTCGAAACGGCGCTTCAGGCGGGTTATCCGGCGCAAAGCACGTCGATCCCGGGCGTCGCCCAGCGCACTGGCGCGACGACCTACTACATCGAGATCTTCCCCGAGCGGGAAGCCGCGCTCGGAGGGCGGCGGCCGATCTTGAGCCTGCTCCCGGTTTCGGGATGCATCGATCTCGTGGTCGCGTCGGAGCTGCTGGAGGCCGCCCGCAACGTACAAGCCGGGATGGTGAGCATCGAGCGCACCGTGCTCGTGGCCTCGACCAGCCGCACGCTGACCACCGCGGAAAAGCTTTCGCTCGGCGACGGCCGCTTCGACTCGGACCGGCTGCACGCGGTCGTGCACGAGCACAGTCGTCGCCTGCTTGCGCTCGACATGGAAGCGGTGGCGCGCGAGGCGGGCAGCGTGGTGAGCGCGGTGATGCTCGGCGCGATCGCCGCCAGCGGCGTGCTGCCCTTCCGGCGCGAGCAGTTCGAGGCGGTGATCCGGGCATCCGGCATCGGCGTTGAAAGCAGCTTGCGCGGCTTCGCCCTGGCATGGGAGCGGATCGTCGCGCCACCCCAGACCAAGGCGCCTCGCGCTGCGAGTGCGCAAACATTGGCAATCCAAACGCCGGAGATCGACAACGCGTTCCCTGCAGCGACGCACGACATCATCGTCGCGGGCCATGCCCGGCTTGTCGAGTATCAGGACGCCCAGTATGCGAAGCTCTACCTTCGGCGACTCTCGCGCCTGCTCGCGGCTGAGCGCGAGAGCGACCCGGCGCAGGGGCGCGGCTACGCGCTCACGCGCGAGACCGCGCGCTACCTGGCGTTGTGGATGGCCTTCGACGACATCGTGCGCGTGGCGCATCTGAAGTCCCGCGCCAGCCGCTTCGCACGGGTGCGCAGCGAAGTTGCGGCGGAAGAGGGCGATGTCGTGCGCATCGTCGATTACTTCAAGCCTGGCGTTCCCGAGATTTGCGCCCTGTTGCCGGCGCGGCTCGCGCAGCGGCTGCAAGCGTGGGATCGCGCCCGCACGGCGCACGGCAAGCTCGCCTGGGCGATGCCGCTACGGGTGCGCACCGACAGCGTGAGCGGATTCGTCGTGCTGCGCGTGCTCGCTGGCCTTCGCGGCATGCGCCGGCGCGGCGCGCGCTACGCTCTGGAGCAGACGATGATCGAGCGGTGGCTCGGGGCGATCGAGCGCGCGGCGCGCTCCGACTGGTCGCTCGGCTACGAGCTTGCGCTGTGCGGAAGGCTCGTCAAGGGCTACGGCGCGACCAACGAGCGCGGCAAGGCGAACCTCGCGCACATCCTCGATCATCTTGCCGAAGGAGGCGCATTCGCCAGCATCGCGGAGCGCGCGGCGGCGATCCGCGACGCGCGCGACGCGTCGCTTGCCGACGACGCCGGCAAGGCGCTCGATCAGGCGCTCACCCGCCACGGCGCGCCGCCGCGGCCGGTCGCCGCGCAGCCGATTCGCTGGGTGCGCAAGCCTGCCGCTGCCAAGGGCGAACATCGTGCAGCATAGGCGCGCACGGGCTTCGTCGAACCGCTCGCGCCAGCCCGAACGCCGCGAGTCGGCTCGCGTCGCACCGGTGTCGCCGCGCGACGATGAAATCGCCGTGCCTGCCGCTTCGCTCGTTCGCTCGATCGAGCGTCTGTTCGTCTCGGCGGGATGCTCGTCGCGCGAAGCGGGCCAGATCGCGCGTGGACTCGTGCAAGCCAATCTGTACGGACACGACTCGCACGGGGTGCAGCTCGTGCCGGCGTACCTGGCCAATCTCGGACACGGGCTCGTGCGCGCCGGGCAGTCGATCTCCGTCGTCGCGGATCACGGCTCGATCGTCGGTCTCGACGGCGGGAAGGGGTTCGGTCAATCGATCGGCGAAGCCGCGATGCGCGTCGCGATCGAGCGCGCGAGCGCTCACGGCTGCTGTGTGGTCGGTCTTTCCAACACGCACCATCTCGGGCGCATCGGGCAGTGGGCCGAGCAGTGCGCCGACGCCGGTCTGGTGTCGGTGCATTTCGTGAACGTCTTGTCGACCCCGCTGGTCGCGCCGTGGGGAGGCACCGACACGCGGCTGGGGACCAATCCGTTCTGCGTCGGCGTTCCTCGCGAACCTCATCCGCTCATCCTGGACTACGCGACCAGCAAGGTGGCGCTGGGCAAGGTCAAGGTCGCGCGGGACCGCGGCGAGCGTATGGCGAGCGGCGCGCTGATCGGTGCCGACGGGCGTCCGACCGACGATCCGTCGGTGATGTTCCGGGACCCGCCTGGCGCGCTCACGCCCTTCGGCGAGCACAAGGGCTACGCGCTCTCGGTGATGTGCGAGCTCCTCGGCGGCGCGCTCTCGGGCGGCAAGGTGCAGCACGAGCACCCGCGCCCGAACCCGATGATCAACAACATGCTCTCGCTCGTCTTCACGCCGGACAAGCTCGTCGGCCGCGAGGCATTCGCGCGGCAGATCGAGCACCTGAGCGCGTGGCTCAGAGCGTCGCCTCCGAGGCAGGGTGGCCCGGGCATCCGCCTACCCGGCGAGCCCGAGCGCACGACCGCTCGCGAGCGCGAGCGCAACGGCATTCCCCTGCCTCGCTCGACGCACGAAGCGCTCAAGACCTGTGCTCGCGACCTCGGCATCGCCGGCGAGGATTTCATGTCCAACCCATCGGAGCTGGAATGAGCGAGCCGAGCGAGGCGAAGCCGAGCAAGGGCCGAAGGCCGCGACGGCGAGCGATTGACGCGAGGCCGACGCACCGTCGCAGCGACTCGCGTCAGCGGCGCAAGGAGGCCTAGAAATGAGCAGGAGTCACGTCAGTCACTTCAGCGTCGAATTCGGCGATTGCGACCCGGCGCAGATCGTCTTCTATCCCAACTACTTTCGCTGGATGGACGCCGCGACATTGCGATTCTTCCGCGCCTGCGGCGTGCCATCGTGGAAGGAGTTGGAGGCTGCCACGGGCATCATCGGCACGCCGCTGGTGGACGCGTCGGCACGGTTCCTGCGCCCCGCGAGCTACGGCGATCTGATCGATGTGGAATCGACCATCGTCGTGCTGCTCGGCAAGAGCTTCGTCATGAGGCACTTGATCCGGCGCGACGGCGAGCTCCTGGTCGAAGGCCGGGAAGTCCGGGTGTTCGCACGCCGACACCCGGAAGACTCCAAGCGCATTCAGGCGGTGCCGATGCCTGATAACATTCGCAAGCTTTGCGAGCTGCCGCCGGCGCTGGGAGAGAAGGAATCGGCGGCGTCGGAGCCGGCGAAGTAGGCAAGGTCTCGCAAAGCGCGATTCGCGAAACCGCAGCGAGTCGTGGAAAGGGGAGGGGAAGCACGATGGAGGACGCCAAGGCCGGGGCCCCGGTCGCGGCGGGCCGGTCGTTCGGCCCCGGCGGCCGATTCCTGCTCGCCGTCTCGAAGTACCTCGCCATGGCCGGCGGGCTCGTGTTCGTCGCTCTGGTCGTGATGTCGATCGTCTCGATCACCGGCCGCAAGCTGTTCGCGTGGCCTGTTCCCGGGGACGTGGAGTTGCTGCAGATGTGCGCAGCGTTCGCGGCGTCGGCGTTCTTCGCCTACTGCCATCTGGTCAACGGCGACATCAAGGTCGACTTCTTCACGCACAACCTGCCGCCGCGCAAGGTCGCGGCGCTGGACGCCTTCGGGTCTTTCCTCGTTGGGACGTTCGGCGCGCTGATCGCTTGGCGTACCGCGGCCGGCGCGCTCGCGGTCAAGGAAGTGGGCGAGACTTCTGCGATTCTCTCCTTTCCGGTGTGGATC
>Ga0187779_10002590_pt1 | contig 11053 bp, 8 predicted proteins | sample 1015_Q2_SP10_10__FD_132435 | JGI IMG/M metagenome (GOLD analysis project Ga0187779, IMG submission 132435) | Tropical peat soil microbial communities from peatlands in Department of Meta, Colombia - 1015_Q2_SP10_10_MG | ecosystem: Environmental > Terrestrial > Soil > Wetlands > Peat | place... | reverse complement strand
TGGGCAGATATGATTGTGTCATTGTTGCCACGGATCATTCCGCGTATGACCCGGAGTTTATCCTGACCCATTCAGCCTGTGTCATTGACACAAGAAATATGATAAAGAACTCAGTCGGTTCTCATGGCAAACTAATAAAAGCGTAAAGGGACCACTTTGCTGTGCACTTAAAGAAGGCCACTTCCTGGTGCGTTGTGTGGATTCTCTTAGGGCTGTCGCTCATTATAGCCTATGGGGTTTGCGTTGAGCCTTACCGGATCGAGGTCCATCACGTATGGATCTCGGATAAATATCTGGGAAAAGTTCTCGAAAAGAAAGTCGTCGTCCAGCTTTCCGACCTTCATGTAAGCAAGATGGGAAAACGGGAACAGACAGTTCTGAAGATATTGGATAATCTCAAGCCGGATTTCGTTTTTCTGACCGGAGATTACGTCGGATGGCATAGCGATTATCGCGGAGCGTTAGACTTTTTGTCTCAATTGAAAGCGAAATCCGGCATCTGGGCTGTCATGGGTGACTATGACTACAGCAATACAAGAAAGAGCTGTCTATTCTGTCATGAAGAGGGAACCGGTAAATCTTCCTTGCGTCATTCGGTAAGGTTCTTGAGAGATACAATTGAACCTGTCAGCTCAGAAGAGGGAACATTCTGGATAGGAGGAATAGATATTGAGAGGAAGGATCTTATTTCATCGACTGGGGGAGTTCTCTCTTTGCCCGGAAAGAAGCCGCTCATAATTCTAAGTCACAATCCGTTATTTTTTGATCGCATCGACCGTGAACAGGAAGTGCTTGTCCTCGCCGGTGATACGCACGGAGGCCAAATACCCATGCCGTCGTGGTTACTGATTGCCCTAGGATACAGAAAAAATGCTCTTTATAGTCAGGGTTTGTTTCAGACGGGACGCAAAAAGATGTTTGTGAGTCGGGGGATCGGGACAAGTCACGTTCCAGTCCGCATATTGAGACAACCTGAGGTTACAGTCTTACACTTCCAGGAATAAGGCTTTAAGAGGTATGGAGCCCTATAAGGGAATTATTCGAAGGTTCGGCTTACTCCTACTTTTCCCAATTATCCTTTTGAACTGTTGGAAAGAACCCGGCAGAGAACTTCTTCTTTTTGACTTCGAATCCGATGCAGAACTGGATCAGCTGAGTTGGCACTGTCATGCACTTAATTCTCTGTCAGCCCAACACTGTACCCATGGCTCAAAATCATTGAAACTGGAACTCTACCCCTCTGATTATCCCGGATTGGACCTTATGCCACGAGAACATGACTGGAGGGAATACAAGGAACTTCGTTTCGATGTCTATAATCCGCAGGTAACCAACGTGCAACTATCCGTACGCATCGATGATCGAAACGACTCCCCAGGCTATGACGACCGATACAATAAAAGCTTCGTCCTCAACCCAGGGATGAATCATATGAATATACCTTTTAGTACCCTAGTCAGATCGGGGACGGGCAAGCCTCTCAGTCGAAAAAGTATTTGTCGGTTCCTTGTATTTGTGGTACGACCGAAAAATAAAGTGGACTTGTATTTGGATAACATAAGACTGACGAGCGATGCAGCCAGCGATCAATGGCAAAAAGGATCCAATTTCAGTCAATCTCTGATGTTCCCCTGTGCTTAGTCAAGGGGAGGGAGCTTTGGATTTCATAATTGTAGTATCATAGGTATCGTTATGGACGAAGCACAGAAGCTTGCAACCTTGGGGAAAATAGAACTTTTTTCTACGTTAACTCGAGGCGAGTTACTCGATGTTATCAGAAAAATGATTATAAAAACCTTCAAGAAAAATGAAGTCATCCTCTACGAAGAGGATTCAAATGAGTTCATGTACATCATCCTCGATGGCGAAGCTAAGGTAATCCAGACGACGGAAGAAGGAAGGGAAATCATACTCGCCATGCACCGAACAGGAGATTTTTTTGGTGAACTCTCATTGATTGACGGCAAGACCGCCCCTGCTTCAGTAGTGGCGATAAAACATTCGACTACCGCGATCATTTCGAAAAGAGACTTCTTCTCTTTGATAACCGATCAGGCCAAAGTGCTCCAAAAACTTCTTCTCATACTCTGCTCCCGGTTCCGTGAATCGTTGGGGATAATCCAATTGCTTAACTTCAACAATGCATTACAGAGGATCAAGATGCTATTTATCATGTTGAACGATAAGTACGGTAGAGAAGAGGCCGGACTGAGATTGCTACATATAAAGCTGACGCATCAGGATATAGCAGAAATGACTGGCCTCACTCGTGAGACGGTTACAAGGGTTATCGACAAGTGGCAGAAAGACGGCGAAATTACTATTCTCAAAGATAAATTTATTCGTTTCAAAAAAGGGTTCTTGGCGAAACTATAAAAATACTTGTAGGGATCGATTTTCGTAGCATCCCTTTAGCCTCCGCACCATGCAGCAACAAGAAATGTTCCCTGACAGGAAAGTGAAGCAAAGCTATGCGTTTTGACCTAGTAGACCTCATGACTCTCACTGAGTTTAGGAATTGTGTTTCATCTTTTACAAAGCTCGATTTCTCGTTGTATGAAGGTTCCAACCGTCTCCTTGTCCCTCCTCTCACCAGGGATCCCATAATAGAGGCTTTTTCCTCTTCCGGGGTGGGCAGGAGCGAGCAGGAAGAATTCATCAAGAGTGGAATACAGAAGGCCATTCTCAGGAGAAGTACCTCTATCTTCAAAGGTCCAATGAATCAATATCACGCTTTTATTCCTGCACAGACAGCTGGTGGGAGTGTTGTTTTGGTCGGAAATGCTTTTTATTCGTCAACAAAGGATATTGATGACTTTTACGTTGCGAAAGGTTCCACCTACGGAATATCCGGAGATATCATAACGGCATGGATAAAGAGGATAATTCCAAACGATCTGAGCAAGGTTTCTGAGGTCTCTGAAAACATCCATCGCCTGCTCAACTTGATCATCAGGGATAACCATGAAAAAACCGTAGCCATCGAAAAAAACAGGCTTCTACTGACTCTTATGGCACTTTTCTCGGAGATAGACACGGATAGAAGCGAGGAGAAACTATACGGGCTCCTCGCTGAAGCTATAATGTTCCTTTTCAAGGGAGATACTGTTTCTGTTTTTGCGCGGGATCACGATAAATTTGTGACGGTAATCTCCATAGGTGAGGCAAAGAAGCAGGTTTCATCCCTTTCCTTAAGATCTGACAGCGTCATGATTTCAGAAGTCATCAATAACCGTAGGTCAGTCCTTTGTGCCGACGCACACGAACTGTCACGTCTGGGCTGTCCCGATAATATCATGTCTCTGCACCTTTTCCCTCTCTCAATTCAAAATGAGACCTTCGGTCTGCTCAGTGTATTTAATACTCAATTCACAGAAGAAGAGATAGACACTATATCGAGAACCTGCAGCTTCGCGTCTTTCCTGCTGAAGACTATCCTTAGCCAAAAAATGCTCTCTTCTCATATCAACGGTCTCACCGCTGTGAATTTTGCACTCAATCTCAGTACCGCTCTAAAGGAACCTGATGCCCTTTACCGGTCGATCGTTGAAGTTTCCGCTAAACTGGTGAGCGCAGAAAGAGCGTCTCTCATGCTTCCAGAAGAAACAAAAAGGGAGCTTCTCATAAAAGCCGTTAGAGGGATAAACAGTTGGATTGCGAAGAATATCAGGGTAGCAGTCGGCACAGGGATCGCGGGCAAGGTGTTTATAGAAGGCAAGCCACTCATAGTTGCCGATATCGAAAAGAGCTTGTCAACGCGGAGAAAGCCGAGCTACAGAACCGGGGCCTTCATAAGTATCCCCTTAAAGATTGGTGATGAGGCCATCGGCGTCCTCAATCTTGCAGATAGAGTCGACGGCGAGGGTTTCACTGAGGCAGACATGGTTTTTCTGCACTACTTTGCGTCTTATGCCTCAGTCGCAATTAGGGGGGCGCAATTCTATCAGACCTCTGAAGAGATGAGAACTCTTTCAATCACGGATGCGCTTACCGGGTTGTACAATCGAAGGTATTTTGATGAACGATTGTTTGAAGAATTGCAACGCGCAATACGTTATGATTCCCAGTTCTCCCTCGCCATCCTGGATATCGACGACTTCAAGATATTTAATGATACGGAGGGACATCTTGCCGGCGACGAGATTTTGAAAATAATCGCTGATATATCGAGAGACTCTCTCAGGTCAATTGACATCATCGCACGCTTCGGCGGCGAAGAGTTTTCCCTCATCATGCCTCAGACTGACAGAGAGGAAGCTTACCTTGTGGCTGAGAGAGTTAGAAAGAATATCAAAGAACTCACGCCGAAAACCTGGAAGAACTTCCCCCAGGAGAGGATAACGGTGAGCGTAGGTGTTGCAACCTTCCCTGCCGATGGCAAGGATTTGAAGACGTTAATTAGGAACGTGGATAAGTCACTCTATAGAGCGAAAATGCAAGGCAAGGATAGAACCGTAATATGGGATGAGATAGACCCTAAGATTATTAGAGAGACCACTCTATAATGATGCCCAAAGCCAGAGTTGCATGTTCCTTCCTTACTTATCCAGTACCACCGGTATGTCATGTATCATCACTGAAAGAAGGGACTGAACTCGTCAGTGTGTGCACTATTGTCTTACATACCTATGTTAAATAAAAAGACGTTCTATTTTCTTCATTTGCTATTTCTTCCTTTGTTCTTACTGTCTTGTTCAGGCTGTGGAAACGGCTCTGATAAAGCCGTGACCAGTGTCACTAATGGGAACACGGCAACTCTCATCTGGAATGCACCAATGAAAAAAATTGACGGGTCAGAATTGGACGATCTGGCAGGCTACAAGATCCGTTATGGAGCATCATCGGGCAGCTATTCTGGGGTGATAACTCTGACGACGGACAGCGTGTCTTGTGCCCGGAATGGGGATGTTACCCAATGCAGCTATACCGTTCAAGGCCTAACTCCGGGCATAACCTATTTCGTGGTAACAGCATATAATAAATACGGAAGTGAAAGCGGTTATTCAAATGAGATGAGCAAGAAGATTGATCAATAACAGTGCTACTACGCAACGCATTTTAAAGACAGGAAAACCGGTTTTTTCTATTCCTGGATAAAGGTCAAGGTGAAAAATCATACATGACGGCTCAAATTGAGACCGAGGATTCAACTTTCGCTTCTCAAGGCTCACGAAGCGTTCTCGTCACCGGTGCGGCTGGATTTATCGGCTTTCACGCGTGCAAACGGTTGCTGGAAAGGGGCGATCGTGTGGTAGGAATAGATAATCTAAACGATTACTACGACATAAATCTCAAGAGGGCGCGCTTAATCCAGCTTGAAGGGAAAACGAATTTCAGATTCTTGAAACTGGGACTGGAGGAAAAGGAGAAGATTCTAGATTTGTTTAAATCCGAAAACTTTGATTCTGTCGTGAACCTTGCCGCACAGGCCGGCGTCCGATATTCCCTTTTAAATCCATATTCCTATATAGACAGCAACATATATGGATTCTTGAATGTACTGGAAGCTTGCAGGCATCACCCTGTTAAACATCTTGTCTTTGCTTCCTCGAGTTCAGTTTACGGTCTCAACACGCAAATGCCCTTTTCAGTACATCACAATGTCGATCATCCTATTTCGCTGTACGCCGCAACGAAGAAGGCGAACGAACTTATGGCGCACACGTACAGTTATTTGTACGGCATTCCTATTACAGGCCTGCGGTTCTTTACGGTCTACGGTCCCTGGGGGCGTCCTGATATGGCATTATTCTTATTCACCGAGGCAATACTGCAGGGTAAGGCGATCGCTGTTTTCAATTATGGCAGGATGCTGCGCGACTTTACTTACATTGACGATGTCATTGAAGGCATGCTTCGAGTCATCGACCGGGTTCCCCAGGCTGATCCGAACTGGAAAGGAGATTCTCCGGATGCTGCAACAAGCTGCGCACGCTATAAAGTGTACAACATCGGTAACAATAACCCGGTAGAACTGATGAGGTTCATTGAGGTTTTGGAAGACTGCCTCGGTAAGAGGGCGGAAAAGCACTTTTTGCCGATCCAATCCGGCGACGTTCCGGCAACATACGCTGACGTGGATGACCTCATAAAGGATGTTGGCTTTAGACCGTCTACCCCTGTTGAAGATGGCATTAGAAGGTTTGTTGATTGGTACAAGGAATACTATAAGGTTTGAAAACGCTGCACCCGCTGCAAAATATAACATTTTGCAGGAGTAAAACGAACAGGGCCCTTCATTGCCTTTAGCGCCGATGTGTTTGTCGATTTGCCATTCTCAGGCACTCGACGTCTCCTAATGTTAAAAAATTAATCGGTTTGGGATCTACCGCATGAAAAGACTTCTTGTCGTTGAAGACTGCCCCGATACGACGCGGCAGATCGCGTCGTGGCTCGGAGGACATTATAGGGTTCTTCTTGCCAACAACGTGCAGAGGGCACTTTCCATCTTCACACGTTATCTCCCGAAAGTCATATTGCTTGCCTTAAGTCTCCCCTCTTGCGATGACGGCTCGGAAGAAGTGGTCGCGTGCCTCGAGAAATTTTTCAAGGTTCTTCCACTTGCAAAAGTTATTCTGATTACGGAAAATGAGGGTCGAGAAGAAATTCTGAGAGCGGCACGCCTTGGAGCGTATGATTTTTGCCAGAAACCTATTTCCCTTGACGAATTAAAATTCGCTATAAAGAGGGCTTTTCACTTTTACTCCATAGAGGAGGAAAACCATAGATTGCGGAGCACCACTGACAAAGAGGTTACTGCCGTGGATGGCATGATAGGTAAATCCAGTAGCATGCTGGAAATTTTTTCTTTGATCCGAAAGATTGCCCCTTCTAACATGTCAGTGCTAATCAAAGGCGAAAGCGGCACGGGCAAGGAACTCGTCGCACAGGCAATTCACTCATTGAACATGAAGAAGAACGGCTCATTTGTGCAGATTAACTGTCCGGCGATACCTGAAACGCTCCTCGAATCGGAACTTTTCGGTTATGAAAAAGGTTCCTTTACTGGTGCGTATTCAAGGGTGCAGGGTAAGGTCGAGTATGCCCACAATGGTACTCTTTTCCTCGATGAGATAGGCGAACTTCCCACCCAACTCCAGGTGAAATTGCTTCGTTTTTTGCAGGAGAAGACCATACAGCGAATTGGAGGCAGGGAGAATATCTATGTAGATGCGAGAATAATCGCAGCTACGAATAAGGACATTCTAAAGGCTACAGACGACGGAAAATTCAGAAAGGATCTCTATTACAGAATCGGGGCCATAACAATAAACCTCCCCGCTCTGAGGGAAAGGAAGGACGACATTATGCCCTTAGCCAACTTCTTTTTAAGAAAATTCAGCCGCGACTCAAAGAAAACAATAAATGGGATTAACTCTTCTGCAATCGAAGCGTTGAAAGCACATCCGTGGCCAGGGAATGTCCGAGAGCTTGAAAACAGGATTCAGAGGGCGGTTATCATGTCTGAGTCTCGGATAATAGAGCCTCATGATCTTGGATTGCCGACAATGAATGCATTACGAAGAAATATTGGCGGGAAGGGAAAGACGCTAAGAGAGACGAGAGATAAAACAGAACGAGAAATGATAATCTCCGTCTTTGAAAGACAAAAGGGGAACTTAACGAGAACCGCTAAAAAACTGGGCGTCAGCAGGCCGACGTTGTATTCCCTCATGAAGAAGCATGACATACAGTGAAGCTTGGAGCGGTGGATGAAGACAAGTATGATTACGGTCTAACATCCTCATGGTAAGCTAAGAGGCATACGCATGCTACACCTATATCTTTGAGAAGGAGGAGATAAGAATTATCATTACGCCATGAAAAAGAGGATACTCTTAGTGTTCGGGACGAGGCCCGAGGCCATAAAACTCTCGCCCCTCATAAAGGAATTGCGCAAATCCAGTGACCTGTTCGATACCCGGGTATGTATCACCGCCCAACACAGGGAGATGCTTGACCAGGTCCTGAAGTTTTTTGAGGTCGTGCCCGATTATGATCTGAACATCATGAGGCCAGGCCAGTCACTCTTCGATATCACAACGGCTAGTCTGAGCGGACTGAAGGAGGTTCTACAAACGGTATCGCCGCAGTGGGTGATTGTACAGGGCGATACTACGACAGTCTTTACCGCCTCACTCGCGGCGTGCTACCTGCGGGTGAAAGTCGCACATGTCGAAGCGGGATTACGAAGTTTCGATAAATTCTCCCCTTTTCCGGAAGAGCTTAACAGGGTACTGACCAGCCGCCTTACGGATCTTCATTTTGCGCCTACGGAAACGGCAAGCAGAAATCTTTTAAAAGAAGGCATCCCCGAAGAATCCATATTTGTCGTCGGCAACACTGTCATTGATGCTCTCCTCTATGGGTTGGACAAGGTGAGAGACTTAAGGCCAGAAGATTTTGGAGATTCCCTAAAAAGCATCGATTTTCAGGACTTTTCGAAGAAGATTATCTTGGTCACCGGTCATAGAAGGGAGAGCTTCGGAGAGCCTTTTGAGAAAATTTGTCATGCCATCAGAGGGCTTGCAAAGAGGAAAGATGTGATAATCGTTTATCCAGTGCATTTGAATCCCAATGTGAGGAAGCCCGTATATGATATCCTGCGGGGTCTTGATAATGTGTACCTTATTGACCCTCTCGATTACCCGGCCTTAATCTGGCTCATGAAGGAATCTTATCTGATTCTCACAGATTCCGGAGGTATCCAGGAGGAAGCTCCCTCGATCGGGAAACCTGTCCTCGTTATGAGAGAAGTGACAGAGCGGATTGAGGGGATAGAGGCCGGAACGGCTATTTTGGTCGGAACCGATACCGCGAGGATCTTAGGGGAAGCCTCACATATTCTGGACGACAGGGAAGCCTATCTTCGCATGAGCGCGGCCCACAATCCTTACGGTGATGGAAAAGCCTCGGAGAAGATAAAAGAAGTGTTGTTGGAGCAATGAGGGGTCCTGATAAGAAGACCGAAATCCCATGACATAACGACACTAGTATATTCCGACGTCGGGCCCCATGGTGCTTGCCCACTCAGGGATGGCAGAATATTCTGCCATCCCTTTTACATACCCGCTCCGCTTAGGGGGAGGTCAATTACCGGGGTATTCGGGTCATTTGAAGTTATCCGTAATGTGGCAGTCTTCGGTCCCTTTGATGTTGGCTTGAAATACACTGTAAGGGAATAGCCGGACGACGGCTTCAGAATCCTAGAACCGGTAAGCCATAGACTGAACATTCCGGCATCGCCTCCGATGACCTGCACTTTTGAAATGGTAAGATTCACCTTGCCGGTATTGACCACCTTAAATATCGCATGTGAGGACTTTCCCACGTTCACATTTCCGTAATTATATGAAGTGGGAGAAACAGAAATATGGGGGGTTTTGCTGTTAACGAATGTCGCTGCTATCGTGTGATTGGCCGATACGTTGGCAAAGGTGTAAGTAGCTACTGCCCCCACTGGAATACCATCTACATTCACACCCGCGATCCGATATCCGGCATTTGGTGTCATCGTGAAGATCTGACTCGCTCCGTAACTTACTGCCACGGAACCGGCCGGCGAGATTGTACCGCCGCTTCCTGACGTTGCTGTTATTGAATATTTCTTGCCTGCAAACACGGCCTGAATCGTTGTGTCAGCGTTCATCGTCATTACGCACTGCCCCGTGCCTGCACAGGAGCTGCCTGACCAGCCACTGAACGCCGAATCGCTGTCCGGAACGGCGGCAAGCGTGATGGTCGTCCCCTGATCGAAGACGTTTGAGCAGATACTTCCACAGTTGATCCCTGCCGGAGCACTCGTGACCGTGCCATTCCCCGCCTTGATTACCGTGAGGGTGTATTGTGGCATTTTCCCTTTACCTGCGAGGGATATCGCCAGAACAGGTGTGTCCGGATCATTCGAGGAGATTCGCAGAAGAGCAGTTTTGTCACCTGCGGAACGTGGAGAAAAGAGGGCGCTTATGGTGCAGACGCCCGAGGGCGCGATGCTCTGTGATGAACAGGTATCGCCGGCGATGAGGAAGTTGGCCGCATCTGCCCCCGCTATGCTCACCGGACCCATGGTAAGGTTGATAACGCCTTTATTTGAAACGACAAAGGTCTGAATCGGTGAAGCCGTACCCACCATTGAGGTGCCGAAATTATAAGAGGACGGTGCCACATCTGCCATGGGTAACCTCGCTGGGCCTCCCTGGTCAGAAATTTGTCCGTCCGCTGTGAGGTCGTCGTCTCCCCTCAAGCCATCGACAAAATGGAGCGTGATAATGTTATTTGAGATTTCGGCTCCTGTTTCCCCGTCATACATGAAATTGTACCAGTGAGGCGTTGTATTATCGGGTGTCGGCCCAAACTTATAGTACGCATTGACAACGGTTCCCTCTGGCAGCTGTATGGTAGCGGTCGTACTTGCTCCTGGGGCTACATTCTTTATTATGAAGTTTACGAACTGGAAGGGGAAGTCAGCACCCTGAGGTTCGTCCTGAGGAATGTCTTCTGCCTTGACGTTACTCAACACCTGCCCCTCCGGCACTGAGAGGGTAATATAACCGCTATTTCCGAAAGTGTAGAACGACGCCACATTGTCCTGCAGGTAGTCAGGAATGCCGTCGTTGTTGCCGTCATAATTCGGATTGTCGAGCTGAGGGCCAAATTCCTCGATGTCCGGAATCCCGTCATTATCAGAATCCGTGCCGTTGAAGGAAACGGAAATATTGTGATTATCGGTAATCGCACTAAAGGTGTAAGATGTGAGGGTGCCCACGGATACCCCATCTACAAGCACATCAGAAACCGTGTAATATGGACTTGGGACTATTGTAAACGTTTGGCTGCTCCCTTGATTCATGGTAACTGCCCCTGACGGTGTGATGCTCCCTCCGGTGCCGGCAGATGCTGTTATCGTATAGGTATTGACCGCAAAGGTCGCAGTAACCGTATGGTTGGCACTTACGTTGCTGAAGCTGTACGCGGCAACCGCACCTGCCGATACCCCGTCTACCTTCACGTCGGCAATCTGATACCCCGCATTCGGCGTTATTGTGAAAGATTG
>Ga0187779_10002589_pt1 | contig 11054 bp, 12 predicted proteins | sample 1015_Q2_SP10_10__FD_132435 | JGI IMG/M metagenome (GOLD analysis project Ga0187779, IMG submission 132435) | Tropical peat soil microbial communities from peatlands in Department of Meta, Colombia - 1015_Q2_SP10_10_MG | ecosystem: Environmental > Terrestrial > Soil > Wetlands > Peat | place... | reverse complement strand
TTCGTCGTTTCGAATTGTATCCCCGCCTTGACTCTGAACGTGAAGAAATTCTCGAACGGCATTACGGATATGAATATACAGTTCATGGTATGAAATGTTCTCTACATCCACGTTGTCCTTCTCCAGATGTTCAGAAACAAACCTGAGGAAAACTCCATCATCTGGATCAATATTCTGCTTGTAGAATTGGAACATGCGTACGATTCTTCGAGCAGTTCTTGCGACTCGGGGCGACTCCATGTTCACGAGTTGCACATCTTACTCGATGAATCACGTGAATGCTCCGTTTAAGGACTCCTCGTCTTCCTTGAACATTCTCCATCCTTGACCGCCGAGATTCTCTTGAAGGTGCGCGGAGTTTGCCGACTTGGGTATGGCCATCACGGGGTGTTTCGCAATTAGCCAATTGAGGGCTACCTGATTCCTGGTCTTCCCATGCTTTTCCGCAATTTCATCAAGTATTCTCCATCGATTTTCCCGATTCGAAACGGATGAGATTTTCCCACGCGCCAAGGGACTGTAGGCGATGATGGTAATCTGCTCTTTTTCAGCATACGGAAGAAGGTCTGCCTCAATCGATCTGTCTAGGAGGCTGTATTCAACCTGGTTAGAAACAACGTCAACTGTCGATAATGCATCTTGTGCCTGCCGGGTTTGCTCTACGGAAAAGTTACTGACACCAATGAAGCGAACCTTTCCGTCTTTCACGAGTTTTTCCATTCCTCTCATTGTTTCAGGGATAGGGATTCGAGTGTTCGGCCAATGAGCCTGATATAGATCAACGTAATTGGTTCTGAGCCTTTTCAGGCTGGCGTCGCACGACTTCAAGACACCCTCATAAGAGAAATGCTGCGGTGAGACCTTGGTAGCTAGAAAAACGGACTCACGTCTTCCCTCTATCGCTTTCGCAACAACCTCTTCGGTGTGCCCACTTGCATACATTTCTGCCGTGTCGATGAATCGCATTTCAAGATCCAGCCCGAGTCTCAGCGCTCTGATATCATCGTCATCGCCAGCAACGCTTTTCGTGCTAAAGCCACCGATCCCCCAAGTGCCCAGCCCCAAGACTGGGACTTTCACGTTGCTTCTTCCAAGATTCTTGAGTTCCATCAGCATAACCCATTCTCAGGTTCAGGACTTTCGGGCGATTATAACGATAACGCCACCGTTCAGGAATTCTTTCGGTCGGACACTGGAAAACTGTCGTTTCATCATACCCAGCAGCGAACTGTTCCTTGGCAGCTTATCGAATGTTGGTCCAATCATTTTCCATGGGTTACCTCTCATCTGATGCCAGATTGCCATTTTTGCAAGCAGGGGCATAAGGTACCTGATGTATAGAAACCCCATCATGCGTTTGATCTCGTTGTCAGACTTTCCAATATCAACATCGGCAAATGCACCACGCGGACCACAGACACTCGCGTATTCTGATATTGACTTAGGTAAGTCGAGGCTATCTCGCAAAGCATAACAAGTTATGATTCCGTCGAAAACACTTCCTCTAAAGGGGAGATATTCGAACGATGCTCTCACAAACTGGAGCAGATCAGCATATTCCGCCAGATTGACCCTGGCGGTTTCGAGTTGTTTTGTAGACCCATCTAATCCTATTAGCATACTCGGTTTGATTTTGGCAAGGATTAGACGAGAAGTGGTTCCTGGACCTATTCCTCCATCTAGCACTATCGCGCCATCGCGCAATTCCAGTTTTTCAATGGCGTAGATTCTTGCAATCTGAGCTTTACCGAATGAGATGAGATTGTTCACCCGATCGTACAGCGGGATTGAGTCCTCGATCGCTTCAATGACTTTTTTCCAAGTTTCTCTCGATAACCCCTGCCCGTTGTTGTCTTTTGAGTCCAGTTGGAGATCACCGTACTGCGTTGGCGTACAAAGCGTCTTGTTCTTCGAGATATTTAGCGCCGTCTTCGAGGTTTGGATTTCTTTTGAGGCATCTTCTTTTTTGGCATCCTGAATATGTCTAGCCAGATTCCGTTGAATGCTTTCACGAAGGCGATATCCCAACCTCCGACGTGATGAGGTCCTAGGGTGACTGGGTATCCTGCTTCTTTGAGCCGATCCAGTGCTTTATCGAAGTCATCTACTTGGAAGCCCAGGTGATCGAGTTCTTCCCCTTCCCTGAATGGGCCTGCAACAGGACTGTCATCAGCGTACCAGTTGAGTTCCAGCCAGTGTTTTCCACCTTTGCTGACTAGATTCGCGAATTCTCCTTTGTTTAACGGGACCTTTATCCTGGATTCGAGTTTCATGCCGAGAATTTTCGTGAAGAAGTTGATCGCTCCGTCGAGATCTCGTACGCGTATTCCACTGTAGCTGAATCGAAATTCCAATCCGATTCGTCCTCTTGAGCAGATCGTACTTTGCTCCATAATATATTAGCTAATAACTACATGAGATCGAGCAGACGATTAGAACTCTTGCCCGATAAGTTCGCGAACGCGGATTAGCACCTGAGACACCATTCTGGTCATAGAATCTGACAATTCGTCGCTGAAATCAAATGAATAACCTGTCACAGATACAAGAAATGTTTCGGGACACGTGCCGTAGAGTCCTTGTGAACATGCGAGTAGCGTAGATGGCCGAAGCTCATGTGTGAACGTTGTGAGATCACTTTCCGGTTCGACCTTACTCACCGTGATCAACCCCGGCGTGTCGCCTCGTGCGGCGTCAATCATTATCACGCGATCGACTTTGCTCATTTCGCTTGCAAGTTCAGGAGTTAGTTGTTGACAGGTCAGAACCTTTACTTGGTCGGGCTGCTCCGTTTCACGGAGCTGTTCAGCGGCTGCAACGCCGAACCCGTCGTCTCCGCGTAAAGTATTACCATATCCTATGACCAGTACAGAACGCACGTACTTCAGTCTCGCTTCAATCGATCTACGACGCGGCCTTGCGAATCCATTAGCCTGATGTCCAGTGGCATCTGTCCCACTGCGTGGGTTGAGCAGCTTAGACATGGGTCGAAGGTTCTGATTACTGCTTCGACCCGGTTCAATACTCCCTCTTGCAGATGATTGCCCGTCACGAAATGTTTTGCTACTTGTAGTACGCCGCGATTCATTGCCAAATTATTGTGGCCTGTTGCGACGATGAGGTTCGCCCATGTTAGGAGACCATCCTCATTAATCTTGTAATGATGTATCAATGTACCGCGTGGCGCCTCTGTCACTCCGATGCCTTCTTTGTTGTTGGGTGAAGCATGGGCTCGAACGTGGCTGCTCATGATGTCGGGGTTGTTCAACAGTTGTTCAATTCGTTCGATTGAGTAGAGAATTTCGACTAGTCGGGCATAGTGATTGTGAAAGTTGCTGAGATTAGCCTGTCGACGGAGCGATCTGTATTCAACCCACTCTTCCTCTGCGCGTGGTGTGCCAGTGCGATCTATAATGTTGAGACGCGCAAGGGGGCCTACGCGGTATATTCCCTCTGGATAACCGCGTGATTTGTAGTAGGGTGCTTTGAGGTAGGAGTATGGCAATACCTCTTCCCCGATGAAGTTTGAGTAAAGCGTGGGGTCAATTTGATCCTCCACAATAGTTCCAGTCGGATCAACAACTCGTAGTCGTCCGTGGTAATGTTCCAACTCGCCGTCGGGCGTAACAAGACCCATGAACAAGGATGGAAAAGTGGCGAAGGTTCTGATCTCTTCGCGGTAGTTGTCGAGCACGGTCTTGTACCAATCCAATGTGCGTTGAATAATGGTTAGTGCTTCGGGAATAGATGAAAGGATCTTCTTTCGGACTTCGGATGAGAGTGGCGTTGTCACTCCGCCTGGAACTATCCATGAGGGATGCAGCCGCTTGCCGGCAAGCAGCTCGATGATTTCCTGTCCGAATTGGCGAAGTCGCACGCCGTCCCGTACGAATTGTGGATTAGTCTTCATTAGGCCGTATATGTTGCGCTGGGCTGGATCGGCATCCATTCCAAGGATAAGGTCTGGCGCCGCTAGATAGTAGAAACTGAGGGCGTGCGATTGAATCATTTGAGCTAGGTTCGCAATTCGACGGAGGTTGATAGCTGTCTCAGGTACTCGAACGGCCATCAATGCTTCGCACGCCTTTGCCGATGCAAGCATGTGACTAATTGTGCAAATGCCACAGATTCGCGCCATTAACGAAGGCATTTCATAGAACGGTCGGCCTTCACAGAATTTCTCGAAGCCTCGAAATTGGGTAACGTGAAAATGTGCATCATGCACGCTTCCTTGTTCATCCAGTTCTATAGTGATCTTTGCGTGCCCTTCAATTCGAGTTACTGGTTTGATCTCAATCGTTCTCATTCTTTTTCTTCTCCTATTTGCCGAAGCGAGTTAGCGAAGTAAGATCAGGAATGCGACCTTCCAAGAGTTCTGTTATCGTGTAGTGAATGACATCTGCGGATGGAGGACATCCCGGCACGATCACATCGACTTTTACCGCTGAGTGAACGGGTGTGACCGTCGATAGAAGCGTTGGAACATCCTTAAATTGAGTCTTAATGTCAGGATTTTGATTTTCGTTATAGGTGGATTGGATAATTTGATCTTTGGAGAATGCGTTGCGCATCGAGGGAACGTTCCCTGTCACAGCACAATCTCCAAGTGAGACTAGAATTTTAGTTCTCTCGCGGATATGACGGATTTGTTCCACGTTCTCTTCATTACTTATGGATCCTTCAACAAGCGTTACGTCGACGTTCTCTGGGAATTGCTTTGTATCCACAAGAGGGCTGTAAACTAATTCGATTCTGTCCGCCAATTCAAGCAAGCGTTGATCCATGTCTAGTAGAGACATGTGGCAACCAGAACATCCGTCTAACCAGACCGTGGCAATTCGCGCTTTCATGTTCTAACTTCCCTCATTACTGTGAGGTAACTCAGAAATTGACGTCTTTTGTCCATTTCACCCACCGCGTTTCCTTTTTCGAAGAGGGCCCCTGTCGGACAGACTTGGACACATTTTCCGCAATTTGTACAGGTTTCTGAGGTTCCCCATGGCTGATCCAGGTCGACGATCACTCGACTGTCGATTCCCCGTCCCATTACGTCCCAAACGTGTGCTCCTTCTATTTCGTCGCAGACTCGAACACAGCGAGTACACAAGATGCAGCGGTTGTGATCTATCACGAACTGTTTGTGGGAGGCATCGACCTGCATCAATGGGTGCCGATACGGAAAACGAACGTGCGTCATTCCTAACTTCTGAGCTAGATCCTGTAAATCGCAATGTCCATTCGAGACGCATACAGCGCAGATGTGGTTGCGTTCTGAGAATAATAGTTCAAGAATCATGCGGCGATATTTTGCTAGCTTCTCCGACTGAGTTACGACTTCGATTCCTTCCTCTGCAGGAAGAGTGCATGCGGGATAGAGTTTCGGTCGGCCCTTTATTTCAACCAGGCAGAGTCGACAGGCGCCGACTGACGATAAACCATTTACCTGGCATAATGTGGGTATGAAGATTCCATTCTCTTGCGCGACGTGGAGTATTGTCTCGTTCTCACGAGCGCTTACGTCCAGTCCGTCAATTTTGAAGGTCTTGATGTGAACTGACGCGGTCATGAGACTTGTTCCTCCTGCATCTTACAAACTCCGGCGGGACATGTTTTGCGCTCAATATGGGTGATGTACTCTTCACGGAAGTATCGTAATGTACTGAGAATCGAGTTAGGGGCGGTCTGTCCCAAGCCACATAGACTAGTGTTCTGAACGACATCGCATAATTCCTCGAGGGTTGATAGGTCATTCATGTTTGCGGTTCCGTTCGTAATCTTGCTCAAGATATCGTGCATTTGGGCGGTGCCGACGCGACATGGAATACATTTTCCACACGATTCGCTTTTGCAGAATTCGATGAAATATTTGGCAACGTCTACCATGCAGGACGTTTCATCCATCACGATCATTCCACCCGATCCCATGATGGAGCCTAACTTGGTGAGGGACTCATAATCGACTGGAGTATCGAGATACTGCTCTGGGATGCATCCGCCAGATGGACCACCTGTCTGCACTGCTTTGAACTGATGGCCTTCTGGGATACCTCCGATGTCGAAGATTATCTGACGAAGCTTCATTCCCATTGGGACTTCGATTAGGCCAGTGTTCGTGACTCGGCCAGCAAGTGCGAACATTTTTGTGCCTTTGCTTTTTTCGGTGCCGAGTTTTGCGTACCAGTCTCCGCCTGCTAGAATTATCCGTGGAATATGCGCGTAGGTCTCGACGTTGTTAATCAGGGTTGGAAAGTTCCATAACCCAGATTCAGACGGATATGGTGGCCGTGGGCGCGGTGTTCCTCTTTTTCCTTCAATAGAAGCTATAAGCGCTGTCTCTTCGCCGCAAACGAATGCTCCTGCACCCAGACGAATCTCTATACTGAAGTTGAACTGGGTGCCAAGAATGTTCTTGCCAAGAATATTCAGCCGTTCGGCTTGATGAATTGCCGTCTTGAGTCGCTTGATCGCAAGTGGGTACTCGGCGCGAACGTAAATGTAACCTTCCGTCGCTCCTACTGCGTACGCAGCAATTATCATGCCCTCAAGGACTTTGTGAGGATCACTGGCCAATATGGTGCGGTCCATGAAGGCCCCCGGGTCACCTTCATCTGCGTTACATACAACGAACTTCCTAGCGCCTCCAGCTTTGAATACTATACTCCACTTGAGTCCGGTCGGATAGCCTGCCCCGCCGCGTCCTCGTAAGCCGCTGTGAGTGACTTGGTCAATCACTTCTGGGGGACGCATTTCATTGAGTGCTTTCAGTAGCGCCGAGTATCCGCCGAGACTGATGTAGTCTTCTATCCGTTCTGGGTCAACCCTCCCGCAATTGTCAAGCACAACTTTGTGTTGACAACTGAAAAATGGTGCATCTAATGGTACCTGTAGCTCCTTTACGGGTTTCTTTCCGAGTCCCTCGACGATCTGTGGGATGTTTTGAGGAGTTACGTTATGATAGAGTATTCCTTCGCTTTCAACAGAGACGAGCGGTGCTTGTGCGCACAGGCCGAGACAACCGACACCCTTTACCTTACATTGATGTTCGATACCGCGACGTTTGATTTCCTTAATGAAATTCTCCTTCAGAGCTTCGCTGTGAGCGGATAAACATGCTGCAGCAATACAGACGTGGATCTGATGCGGCTGTGACTTTTTGATTTGCTTTTCTTCCTCTGCTATTCTAGTAAGGTCCTCACCGTTCATTTCTTCATCCACTCCTGAACTCGTTTGTGAGCTTCGGCCGGCGTGAGCTTGCCGATGACCTCTCCGTCGAAGACCGCGTTTGGTGCTAATCCGCAAGACCCGAGGCAACGTGCCGTTAACAGTGATACGCGACCATCAGGGGAGGTTTCACCAGGTTTGGTTTGCGCGGTCTGCTCTATATCTTGGAGCACACTTTGGGCTCCTCTGATGTAGCAAGCCGTGCCCATGCATATGACGCAGACGTGTTCGCCTTGGGGCTTGAGCGTAAAGAAATGATAGAATGTGGCAACTCCGTACACGCGGCTTAGTGGGACTCGCAGTGCTGATGAGACGTACTCCAAATTTCTTTTTTCGAGATAGCCGAACGTCTCTTGGACGCTGTGAAGTGTCTCAATCAGCGCGTTAGGGGCATGGCCATGTCGTCGCATCGTTGCCTGGACGATCTTCCACCTTTTGTCATCGGTTGGTGGAGGTACTTGCTTTGTTTCCGGTGACATTGGAGCCATCATTCTTGGTCAACTCGTTCTTGGCCTCGTGTGTGGAAGTAAGCAGGATGCGAGCATCCACTACTGAACACCCACGGGCGTATGCCATAACCGGATTAAGGTCTATTTGACCGATCTGCTGATTTTCATCCATGATCTTAGAAACTTGGACAACTGCTGATGCGATCGCTCCTTCATCTACAGGAGGATGTTCCCTGAATCCGGTGAGTGCACGGTAGCCTCGGATTCCTCTGATCATTTCACGTGCCTCAGAGTCGTCAAGAGGGGCGAGGCCAAAAGTGACGTCGTTCAACACCTCAGTGAAGATACCTCCCAGACCAAACATCACTACAGGCCCGAATTGTGGGTCACGAAGACCACCCACAATAACCTCAAGCCCAAACGGGGCCATACGTTGGACAAGTACCCCATCGATTCGTGCACTTTTCATGAATGCCTCGACGTTTGACACAATCCGCGAAAATCCTTTTTCGACGTCTTCTATCGTGGTAAGGTTGAGGAGTACCCCTCCCGCCTCAGTCTTGTGCAAAATGTCAGGGGAGACTATCTTCATGACAATAGGGAAACCAATCTTCTCCGCGAACTCGACTGCCTGATGCTTATCGATGGCAAATCTAAATTCAGGAATGGGAAGCCCATAGGCTCGACAGACCTCCTTGGCCTCTGGCTCGAGGAGGGATACACGGTCTTGGTCGCGAGCCCTTACAATGATCGAGTCTACCGGCATGGTGCATCATCCTTTGGGTCTGGAAAACTTGCCTCTGTGCACGTTAAACCGGTTTGCTAAGTATTCTATAGTCGTTCTATAACGAGGACGAAATCTCCACTACCATTACATTTCAATCAGATACCTCGCGAGTAATGGGTTAGTTACACGCTAACGTGGTCAACGAAGCTCAAGGCCTCTTTGAGTGAAGTAATTCGTGCGTCGGGCCGAACTTCTGAGTCTTCGATACTTTTCGTAGATCTCCAGAGCGAAGCTAGGTCACGTCCTTCAAGGAGCTCAGAGGGTAATTCAAGGAGAAGTGCTCGCATGCCTGCTTGTTTGGCTCCCCACGCATCGGCTTCTGGGTGATCTCCGATGTGAACGATAGTTGAGATATCGACCCCGAGTCTGTCTGCGGCAGCTTCGAAGATCTGTTTGTCAGGTTTACGCACTCCTATTTCATCGGAAAAAATAGTGGCAGCAAAGAAGTCGAGGATTCGGAAGTCGCTGAGTAATTCTCTGAGAATCTTACCTGAGCTTCGTCCTATGTTACAGATTAAGCCTATTTTGAGAGAGCGGTCACGCATTCCTTGGAGGGTTTCAACCGCCTCGCCACTTAATCGTGGTCGAATCTCTAGTACGGGCTTATCGTAAGCATCCTCAAGCTTCCGCATCAACTCAGCGTCTTCTGGTAGGCTCCCAACCGCTTCTGTAGCGATGCGTCTGGCTTGCTCCAGCGTGGATATCTCCTTGTGAGTTTGCCATGTGGTTTGCATCCATGCGCCACTCCCGTCATACGCTTCCAGAAGCCTATCCCGCGAGGATTTCAGACCAAAGGAGGCGAGTGCGTTTAACATTCCAGTGCATCTGATTTCGCGGCGCTCCTTATCGTGTCCAGGCTGGTCGTTCAGAAGCGTGTCCCACAGGTCAAAGGTAACTGAGAGCTTTGGCATCCGTTTCAATTCGCCAATGTCTCAACGTGATTCATTATGTTATCTGGGTTTTTGGAATGCGCTGCGCAGCTCCCTAGCAGATTCATCAATTGCGACCTTCGTCTGTTTCAGGTCGGTGAAATCTAGGAATCCATGAATTATACCATTGTACCGAATGATCTTAGTGGGAACGCCTGCTTCCTGAAGTCGTACGGCGTAAGCTTCGCCCTCGTCACGAAGTGGATCGAACTCGGCGGTGATGATAAGTGCGGGCGGTAGCGAACTCAGATCCTTGGCAACGAGTGGAGATGCATACGGGTTTCTTCCGTCGATTTCGCCGCGTAGGTAGTGATTCCAGAACCATTTCATGTCTTCAGCGGTAAGGTAGTACCCACTTGCACAATCCTTGTATGACTGAGTGTTGAACGCGTGATTTGTGATTGGGTAAAGGAGCAACTGGTAAACGAGAGGTGGACCTCCACATTCGCGTGCCATCAAACAGACTGCAGTCGCCAGGTTGCCGCCTGCACTGTCGCCGCCTACTGCTACGCGTCTTGGGTCAATTCTCTCAGCAGGACCGTTCTCAATGATCCACTTTGTAACCTGGTAACAATCTTCAACGGGAATTGGAAACTTGTTTTCCGGCGCGAGTCGATAATCTACCGAAAAGACTGCACAGTCGGTAGCCACTGCGAGAGATCGACAGATCCAATCAGCGCCTTCAAGGTCTCCGACAACCCAGCCGCCTCCATGGAAGTAGATTAAGGCTGGAAAGACGTGATCCTCTTTGGGCGCATAGACTCGAACTTGGATTTCGGTCTCAGGTGTCGGAACAATTAGGTTTCTCACGCTTGCAACATTCACGGGGGGTCCTGTGAGCGTTTTCGCCATTTCACTGGAGAGTCGACGCGCCTCAAGGACGGGTAGGCTAGAAGTTGATGGGATGCCTTTCTCATCCAAGTCATCCAGTATTCTTTGTACATGTCCGTCGAGCTTCAGTGTTGACACCAGTCAGAAGTGGACAGACCCACTGGCCGGTACTTAAGCTGCCAGTGTTTCGAATGCTTTCTTTGCGGATGCCACGAATTTGTTTGCGTCAGCTTTGGTATGGGCTGCGGACACGTGGCATCGTTTCAAGTGATGGGTGCTGAGTATTATTCCTTGATTGTTCATGGATTTCCAATATTTGGAGTACATGTCTGCGTTGTTCGAAAGCACTGACTCATAGTTCGTGATCTCTGCATCTGTAAAGTAAAGCGTGAAGATGGAATGGAACCGTTTTACTTGTGCTTTGAATTTGTAGTCATGGATTAGCTGCGTCAGGCCTTTAGTTATGTGGTCTACCAGGCCGTCCATATGTTCATGGACGTTTCCTTTTTCCAGTTGTGCGATTGTGGCCAGTCCTGCGGCCATTGAGATGGGGTTCGAATAATATGTTCCAGCCATGTGGACATCTCCAACTGGCTTCAGGCGGTTCATTATATCCGATCTTCCCACCAAGCCTCCGATTGGATACCCATTGGCCATAGCTTTGGCGATGGTTGTGAGATCTGGTTTTATACCGAACAGTTTCTGTGCTCCGCCCAGGCTGTGTCTGAATGCGGTTATGACTTCGTCGAGTATGAATACGATTCCATGTCTCTCCGTTAATTCCCGTATCCTCTGGAGAAAGCCATCCTTCGGCATGATTACTCCAACGTTATGTAG
>Ga0187779_10002588_pt1 | contig 11054 bp, 9 predicted proteins | sample 1015_Q2_SP10_10__FD_132435 | JGI IMG/M metagenome (GOLD analysis project Ga0187779, IMG submission 132435) | Tropical peat soil microbial communities from peatlands in Department of Meta, Colombia - 1015_Q2_SP10_10_MG | ecosystem: Environmental > Terrestrial > Soil > Wetlands > Peat | place... | reverse complement strand
GTAACTTTTCCGGTGAGCCCATCAATGCTCGTTCCACCGAGACTCGAAATCACCTTTTCCTTGTCCGTTGTTTTCGCCTTGTTGGCTGCAGCCGCATAGAGTTTAACATTGAGGTACATTCCCATTCCGAAATTACTCATGACCGCCTTATTATCGTACTTGGCCAATTTCTCCTTGAACACCTTGTTTGCCGGTGTATCAACAAAGGAATAGTAAGTTGAAGTGTTGATAACTCCTGCGACCTGATCAGGGGTCAAAGCCGGAATGAGCAGTTCATCGAAATAATCGGAGAGGAGTAATACTTTCTTCATCACTCCAAAGTCTGCAAGTTGCTTCATGAAAGTTGCGCCGTCAAGACCAGCGACAAAAGGGACTACAATTGCTGCATTTGACGCTTCAATTCGACGAATGATAGAACTAAAGTCTGTGGTTCCGAAAGGTGCGTACTCTTCACCAAGGACTTTAGCGCCCGGAACGCTCTGGATGTGGCGCTTGGCAGCAGCAATGGATCCTCTCGGCCATACATAATCAGATCCTACGAAGTAATAGGTCTTCTTTCCCGCTTGAGTTGCGTAGTCAATGAGGGGGAAGATAACCTGATTCGGCGTTGCACCGGCGCTAAAGAAATACTTTCCCTGCAAGGCACCTGTGTAGAACGTCGGGTTCATGAACAGGATTTTATTTCTTTGCGACAAATCGAAAACCGCGTATGTCTCCGCCGATGAGAGAGTCCCTACAAGCAAATCGCATTTGTCTTGCCTCATCATCTTCTGTGCCTTTTGTACGGCCACATCCGGCAAACAACTTGTATCCTCAAGGATTAATTCTATTTTTTTGCCGTTCGCGCCTCCTGCAGTATTCACTTCATCCCGGGCAATCTCAGCGCCATATCTCATGGACAGGCCATTGTGGGTTTCAACGCCAGTAAAGGGGATCAAACAACCGATCCGAACCGTATCGCCTGCAGCCCAGCTGACCGTTGGAGCCTGCATGCACAATGCAAGCAGGGTTATACAAACAAGAATGGCAGTCTTTAAGCAAATTATCCTTGCATCCTTAGTATTCTTTGATCTTTCGAAGGTTACATGAACCATGGGTTTTACCTCCTTATTGTGTTTGTTTTTAATTAACTACCACTTCAGACAGTTCATCACCTTAGCCCAGATTCACCTCCTTCCTATGAGTATTTCAGGGCATCTACCCACCCACCCCCACAGGAACCTTACAGACGATTATGTGTTTTCCGATTGAATCTTGAAGTAACTCTCGTAAAGAGGAGACTTTCTATGATTCAATAGTTGATGAGTCAGTCTCAATGAGTCGTTTAACAAATCCGATTTCCCTCTCTATCTTTCCCTGCCGACTAAATTGATAAGAACTGGCTACGGGGTGATTGAGTATACAAGAAAAGGGAATTGTGTGTCAAGGGAATCGCAGGGGAATTGGGTTGCGGAAAATCCAACTCCGGGACTTTCCTTCCTTCCAATGGAAAAGCGACTCAAAGGCCAAGCACAAAAGTAAATCTTCGTCATTCTTAGGCTCCAATAATACTGTCGGCTGTGTTATATGTAAGCCTTTTCCGCCCGAAGTCACCACAACTGCTCCATCTGGAATAATTACGAGGGCCCTCTTCTCTTGGAGAACTGCGTTTTTTCCTGGCAGGTTTGAGATAGAATATGATGGCAGACTTAACCTAAAATAGGATCTATCTAATCGAGGGAGTTACTGACAACTTCACATTTCTGGATGAGCCGAATCTCGTTAAATATGGGAGTGTGTCCCTTCTCAAAATCCTTTTCTTATGTTATTTAAACCCCGGAACGACGACAGAGAAGAAAACGATTTGAAGAAAATTTCATTGAGTTAAATTGTCATGAAAGGAGAGCATGTTCATGTATTATCAATTAACTGAGGAACAGAAACGGTTCAAAGAAAGTGTGAGACGGCTTGCCAATGAAAGAGTGGAGCCAAGGGCTAAAGAGATTGATCAGAAGGGGGAGTTCGCATGGGACATTTTCGAGCTCTTTAAAAAGCAGGGCTATTTTGGTCTTTGTATTCCTGAGGCTTATGGGGGGCAAACCTCAGAGCATATCTATGTGTGCATAGCAGTCGAAGAAGTTGCCAGGGTTTGCGTCAGCTCCTCCCTGACGATACAGGTTCAAGCCTTAGGAACGTTCCCGATTATGATAGGAGGTTCTGAGGATCAAAAGAGGAAATATGGCCCGCTTCTCGCTAGCGGAGAAAGGATCATTAATTTTGGATTAACCGAGCCGGAGGCGGGTTCAGATGCAAGCATGATGACCACAAAGGCTAAATTAGGAAAGGATCAATATATTCTGAACGGAACGAAGCATTTCATGTCAAATGGCCCGATTGTGACAACGATGGTCGTCTTTGCGATGACAGACTCTTCAAAAGGGGCCCGAGGGATCAGTGCTTTTATTGTTGAGAAAGAAGTTTCGAAGTTTATGGTGGGAAAGGTGGAATCGAAGATGGGGATCCGGGGGGCTCCGACATCCGAAATTCTTTTCCAGGACTGCCCGGTTCCGAAGGAGAATTTATTGGGAGAGGAGGGAAAGGGATTTCGAATTGCCATGGGGGCCCTGGATGCCGGACGACCCACAATTGCCGCCCAGGCCGTTGGGTTAGCCCAGGGGGCTATGGAAAAAGCGATACGTTATTCGAAGGAGAGAGTCCAGTTTGGTCAACCGATATCTGAATTTCAAGGGATTCAGTGGATGTTTGCTGACATGGCATGCCAGATTGAAGCGGCCCGGGCGCTTACCTATCAAAGCTGTAATTTGATCGATCAGAATGATCCACAAAAAACGTATATGTCCGCTTGTTGTAAGCTCTTTGCCTCAGATGTTGCAATGAAGGTTACCACGGATGCGCTCCAGATCGCAGGGGGATATGGGTATATGACTGATTTTCCTTTTGAGAGGATGATGAGGGATGCCAAAATTACCCAAATCTATGAAGGCACAAATCAGATTCAGAAAATCGTGATTGCACGAGAGTTAATTCGATAATCCACCAGAGTATAGAAATCTGAGGTCGGGCCTATAAAAGGCTCACGTCAAGCGGCTTTGCCAGAACCTGGCTGAGGCTCAGAGAATTGAGCAAGAAAAGATCATAAATATATTTGGCGTTTCCCGCGTTGCTTTTAAATATCAATCAATCGCCTATCCGCTCTTCCGATCTGCCGCTTCACGTCTCTCATGATAATCCACAAACTTGCTCAGGGACGAGGCCGCCCGCTGAATCGAATGGAAAACGGCGAATCCTGACGCAATCAGCTCCTTTCCCACCTCGTAGGCGAACTGCCTCATGGAGGCGGAAGCGAAGCTGTGCAGGACGACGGCCAGAGGCTTCTGGAGCGCCTCCTTGACCTGTCCGATCAGCTGCACATAGATCTTCAACAGGAGGTCCTTGTCTTCCGTGGAAATGAGACCGAAATGGTCGAATGCAATCTGCATGACTAGCAGGTCCGCTTCGTCGGTTTGGTCGATCGTTTTCATAATATTCATGAAGATCTCGGGCGATTCAAAATTATTGATATCGACGGGGTTTTTGAAAATACGTCCGGCCTCGGAAGGAAACGTATCGATCAGCCTCTTACGAAGTCCGTCGCTCAGCCGGGGCACGACCAGTCCGGCATGCGTAAATTCATCCGCCAAGATCACGCTTGCGCCGCCGCCTATCCCGATGATCACCGTTTTCCCTCCTCCTGGGGCTGGCAGGCGCTGCAGCGCCATGGTGATATCCATCATCTCTTCTATGCTGTCCGCGCGGACGACCCCCGCCTGGCGCAGTGCGCCTTCCCACACCCGGTCTGAACCGGCCATGGCGGTGGTATGTGATTTCGCTGCATCGGCCCCCGATTCGGTTGTACCGACTTTAAATATAATGACTGGCTTGTCCTTCGTGGTTGATTTCAGGGCCTTGAAAAATCGGGGGCCCTCCCTCACGCCTTCGATATAAGCGGTAATGATTTTCGTTTCGTCATCCTGCGCCAGGTATTCCAGGTAATCGGACTCGTTCAGATCTGCGCCGTTGCCCATGCTAATCACCTTACTGAAAAAGACGCCCCGGCCCATGCCTTCCCGGACACAGTGTGCGGAGTTTCCCCCGCTTTGAGAGATCAAGCCCACCGGGCCGCTCGTTCTCTCAAAGTCGGCATTAAAGGTGAGGCCGCCGGCGGGACAGTAAAGACCCAGGCAATTCGGGCCGATCACGCGGATACCGCCGGCCTTTGCCTTGGCCATGATCTCCGCCTGCAGGCGTTCACCATCGCTATTTTCTATCTCGCCGAAACCCGAGGTGAAAAAATGGATCGCCCTTACGCCTTTTTCAGCCGCGTCCGCCACAAGCTGCGGTGTATAGGGGGCGGGGATGGCGGAGATGACGAAATCGATGTGATCGGGAATTTCTTTCACGCTTTGATAGATCTTCATGCCCATGACCTCGCCACCGGAAGGGTTCATGGGGTATATCTTCCCTTTGAATCCAAATTGCACCAAGGCCTCGAGAAATTTCACGCCGGCATTGAATTGCTGGGCTTTCTCCGATACGCCAGCGATGGCAATTGTCTTGGGATGAAATAGAAAATCAAGATTCGCATCACGTTTCATAAGAGGCATCTTTCCTTTACAAAAATGTATTCCGGTCATGCCAGGACAGCAGCGCCCTAAAGACATAAACTACCTGAGGCCTGTTGTCAATGGAAGATGCTGTGGCGAGGGGTCGTGATTGCGTATGAAACCAGGGCTTGTCAATCTCCGGTCAGGCCGAAGGAGGGGCGTAGCCTGCATCCCCTGTAACAAAAAAAACGAGTAGAATCGGCTAAGTATGCCTAGAAAACGTTTAGGGCAGATTAAATTTTTTTGTAATGATTTTTTTCTTGACAAAACCAAAGGCTTTTCTTACAATTCCCTGGAATTCCTGCCAGACGTATGTCTGGCAAATCGCCCTCATTTATTTTTTTGCCCAGTAAAAAACTGCGCTGATGAATCGGGCTACTTGAGGCATCCTACATTAAAACGTACTTAAATTCAATTCAAGGAGGAACGGACATGAAGCTTTTTAGGATGGTCGGTTGTCTAGCGGTATTAGTGGCAGCGTTGTGTTTTTGGTCTGGCAGTAGTCAGGCCAAGGAGGTCGTCATCGGCTTTACCGGCCCCCTCAGCGGGCCGGCGGCAGAATACGGCCAGGATTGCGTCAACGGGCTGGATATGTGCGTCAGAATTATCAACGAAAAGGGTGGCGTCAACGTTAAAGGCGAGAAATATGAGATGAGATTGGTAAAGCTTGACGACATGATGGATCCTACCAAAGCGGTTACCAATGCACGGAGAATGCAGGAGCAGGATCATGCGATTGCAATTTTCCAGGATATCACCGCTTGCGACTACCCCATGATGAACGTCAACACGGAAAAGGGTCATGAATTTATCCTGATGGCTTATACTAGCTCCCCGGCTTTACCCAAAAAGGGCAATCCATTGACAATCACCATTCCGCCGACATTCAGCATCTATGCTGAGATCGAAGCCAAATGGGCCATTGCTAAGGGCTATAAGAAAGCCGGCGTGATCGTAACCAACGAAGTTTACGGTGTAGAGTGGACAGACTTTTTCTCGAAATACTTCGAAAAATTGGGGGGCAAGATCACGGCTGTAAAGCCTGCCAATATGTATACGGAAACAGATTTTTCTGCGCAAATTACCGCCGTGCTGGCCACCAAGCCCGATGTCCTGCTCCTCGGCGGTCCTTCGCCAACGTCAGCGCTCATGGTCGAACAGGCCAGAAACCTGGGATATAAAGGCGGGTTCTGCTTTATCGACCAGGCGAAGGCAGACCAGATGAGCGGCATTCTCAAGAGTTATAAGCTGATGCATGACACTATTGCCGTGGGAACAGTGCAGGACCTTCCGTCTGCATGCACCAAGTGGTTTGAAAAATATTTCAAAGAACATTACAAAGGAGCGTATAGCTGGGAAGTGGCTTTGCATTACGGCGCCGCATTGGCCGTAGCCAGGGCAGTTGAAGCAGCCGGCACAACGGATGTTCTGGAAGTAAGAAAAGCTTTCCCGAAGGCTTATCCGCTCCTCGGCGATCAGGTTCCCGCGACGGTTTTCGGGTTGACGGCTGACGGAAGGCAAAAAATGATGTGCTCTACGCAGGAGGTTAATAAAGCCGGAAAATTGGAACCGCCGAAGTTAGAGGTCTGGTGGGCAAATACGGACAAGGAATTCGAGGCCGTCAAGAAAGCAGTTCTGGACCCGAAAAATTCGGGTGTCACCGATCCAAAGGCCCCTGTCACGCCGGTGATACGGATGAAAGCAGAGGATTATAAAGGAGACTAAGTCCAACCTGTATGATTAGATGAGGAATTGCTAACTGATACCCCGCCCTCTCCGGGCGGGGTATTTTATTATGTATTTCAATCAAAGTAGAAGGTTTTCGTCGAGTTGATACGGATGATATCGTTGTGGATTCAGTCAGGAATAAAGATCAGAAAAATGAAACCAAATATTTGCTGATAATGCGGGCAGGTGATAGATTAATGTCGCTTTCTACGTTCCCAGATAAGCTTTTCTTACTTTCTCATTATGCAGCAAGTCGCTGCTCAGGCCTTGCAGGACCAGCTCTCCATTCTCCAGAACATATCCATGCCGCGTCACCATTAAAGCGATCTGGGCATTCTGCTCCGATAAGAATAGAGTGATTCCCATGCTGTTTAATTTAGTGATGACCTCGGTAATACTTTCGACGAGCAGCGGCGCTAATCCCATCGATGGCTCATCCAAGAGCAGCATTTCCGGCTTAGCCATCAGCGCCCGCCCGACAGCCAGCATTTGCTGCTCGCCGCCGCTGAATGTTCCGGCCATTTGTTTATGCCGTTCCTTTAAAATCGGAAACAGGGAGTAAACTTGCTCCAAAGATTCCTGAATTCCCTTCTTATCTTTACGGCGATAGGCGCCAAGCATCAGATTCTTATATACCGGAAGCTGCGGAAACAATTGACGGCCTTCGGGGCAGAGAGACAAACCCATTTCCACGATCTTGAAAGTCGGCAACTTATGAATTGCCTGGCCTTTGAACTCGATGGTCCCTTGATGAGGCTGCAAAACCCCGGCAATCGTGCGAAGCAATGAGGTCTTGCCTGCTCCGTTTCCGCCAAGTAGCGCGACAAAATCACCTTGGGCGATCTCCAGCGAGACGTCATGTATGACGCGATGTTCACCGATCATGGTGCTTACGTTTTCCAGTTTAAGCATTCTTTTTTCTTCCTAAGTAGGCTTCAATGACCTCGGGATTTGCTGCCACTTCCGCCGGGGGTCCCTCGGCAATTTTTCTTCCATAGTTTAAAACCACAATTCGGCTTGCCAAATCCATCACCATCCGCATTTTATGTTCGACCAGACAAATCGTGACACCGGTCTGATGGATTTTCCGGATCAAACGGGTAATCTCATCCGTATCCTCCTGAATGAGACCTCCCGTCGGTTCATCAAATAGGATCAGGGCGGGGCTGCTGGCCAGCGCGATGCCGATAGAGAGACGCCGCTGCTCACCCTGCGAAAGGGTCGATGCCGTCTCAAACGCCTTATCCGCCAGGCCGACAAACCCGAGCATTTCCATGACCCTGGTTTCCATTTTAGCCTTATCCGCTTTCCACTGCGAACTGTGGAATATCGTTCCCCAAAAGCCGTTCGCTGCGCGTTTTTGAAAACCGAGAGCCAGGTTATCCACTACCCTCAGCTCCTTGAAAAGCGCAGTCAGTTGAAATGTCCGGGCGATGCCTCGGCGGGAAATGGCATTGGCCTTTAAACCGGTGATGTCCCCTCCTTCGTAGGCGATCTTTCCCGATGTGGGCCGATAGATTCCGCTGATCAAACTGAAAATGACCGATTTTCCCGCACCGTTGGGACCGATAATGGCGAGAATTTCACCCTTCATGATCTCGAAGCTTACGTCATTGACGGCCATGGTACCGCCAAAATTCTTGACCAGATTTTCAGCTTTCAACAGCACGTTAAGCACCTACCTTCTTGCGATGAAGCCCTTTACGCAGAGCAGTGATGGCTCCCATAAAACCTTTGGGGGCGTAAATAATGACGACAACCAGCAAGGCGCCGAAGAGTATCATCTGGTACTCCGCAAGAAACGCCAGATTCTCCTGCAATATAGGCAGGACGAAACTGCCGAGTACCGGACCGACCAGCGTCGTGGCGCCGCCCAGAAGCACGAAAAGGAGAAAATTGAACGTGATTCCCAGAGAGGCGGCACCCGGGCTGATGCTGCCCAGCAGGACGGCATAGAGCCCGCCGGCTATGGCGACAAAAAAAATGGACACGACGAAAGAAAGCAATTTCGTTTTGAACGTATTGATTCCCACGGCTTCGGCCAGCAGCTCATTGGTAGCGCACGCAAGGAAAGTCAATCCCTTTAAAGAATTTACAAGCCGGTACATGATAAAAATCGTAAAAAGCAGGAAGACGAGGATCAGATAGTATTTAGGCGTCTGTCCTGCAAACGTGATTTGGCCGACAAAAGGAAGGGGAATGGCGCCAGGATCCCCATAACCGTTAATGCCGTTTGCGCCTCCTGTAAATTCTGTCCAGTTACTGATCACCAGCCCTACAATTTCGCCTAAACACAGGGTCGTGATGGCAAAGTAGGCGCCGCGCGTCCGGAGGGCGAGAAAGCCGATTAAAAAACCGATAAAGGCCGTCATCATGGCTGACAGGGGAAGGGCAATCCAGAAGGACCAGCCTAAATTTTGCATCATCATTGCCACGCCATAGGCGCCGATGCCGAAAAAAGCGCCATGCGCCAGCGAGGCCTGGCCGGTATAGCCTAAAATAAGATTCATGCTGAGCGCCCCGATGGAAAAAAGGCAGCACGTAATGATGACCTGGAAAAAATACCTGTTGGGCATAATGAAAGGCACGGCAAGTGCAATCAACAGGAGAACGATATAAAACCACTTTTCTTTAAAAAGCCGTATCATCTGCCCTGGACCTCCTTGCCGAATAAACCTAATGGCTTGATGGCCAGGATGAGCACCAGAGCTCCGAAGCCAAAAACATCTTTATAGGCTGACGATAGATAACCGCCACCCAGAGCCTCGATCAATCCCAGAATAAGACCGCCCACGATCGCGCCAGGAACGCTTCCCAGGCCTCCGAGAATGACGATGACAAATGCCTTCATTCCCAGGAGAGCACCCATGCTCGGGGAAAGTATGAAGATGGGAGCGACTAGGCAGGCGGCTAATGCCGCCAGTCCTGTCGAGATGGCGAAGGTCAGCGAAGACACCCGTTTGACATTGATTCCCACCAGTTTTGCCCCTTCCGGGTTTTGCGCCACAGCTTCAATGGTGCTGCCTAACGTCGTTTTCTTGATAAAAACTTGTACCAGCACGATTAAGAGAAAGGCAATAGCGATAACCAAAACCCTTTGCACGGACATCGTTACGCCGAACAGATCAAAAATATCAGGATACGGATTGGGGATGCGCTGTCCCTGCGGACCCCACAGGGCGATGACACCGTTTTCCAAAACGATCAGAGCTCCCAAAGCAGAAATAAAGGAGCTCATGGGAGGTTGATTAACTAACGGCGTGTAGGCCAACCGCTCCAAAACAACACCGGCGACCGACATGATGACCGCCACGGCAATGAGTGCTGGCCAATAACCAAACCCGAGCACGCCCATTAAAAAGAGACAAACATACGCTCCCAGCATATACATATGCCCATGGGCAAAATTTGGAACCTGTAATATGCCGTAGACTAAAGTCAGTCCCAATGCCACGATCGCATATGTGACGCCCAGCATAATTCCATTAAATAGTTGTTGCAATAAAAGGTCCATTTAAGCTCATCACCTCTGACCCGTGGGTTGTATGATAATCGACGGCTCCGCGCTGGCTACCGCGGCTATTGGATCCCCAGGGAGAAGCCGGACAAGGGCAAAAATAAGGATGGAAACCAAGAATAAAAGAATTACGGTATAAATGAGCCTCTCAATGATATATTTACGCATCCTTCGATTTCTTCTCTTGCTGTTGTGAGGATCAGGCAAGCCAAGGAATTCCTTGCGGTGACGCCGATGTTTAGATTCTCATCTCGGTCCTATGAAAGATCGATCTTGCCCCTTCATCTTTAAAAGGGGCAAGATCGAAAAAAACAACCTAAGAAAAAGAAAAGATCCTCAGAAACCCTTATTTGAAAGTAAGGGACATGGGAATCTGTTTAAGCTTGTCGCTTACCTCCTTGTTATCGGTTACCGAGACCATGACCATTTTCTTATCCTTAAAAACGACCAACTGATACGTGTACAACAGTACGGATGGATGTTGCCACTTCACCTCCAGCTCATAGGCCGGGGTGCCGTCCTGCAGTTTTATCTCTCTCTCATAAAGAGTTTTAAAGTTGGAGGCAAAATATTTGTCTTTGAAAAACTGGATCAAGCCCGGGGCCAAATCCTTATAGGCCGCACCCTCGGGGAGATCGGACACATCCGCTTCGAATGTGGTAACCTCCCAGGCGTCGCGGGCCCCTCGCAATACACAATCTGGATTTTTTGAGTTCTCCGATTTGGTCCACTTGGGAATCGTCAAAGTGAAATGCGGCGATTCATTCACAAACGTTTCGGTATCCTCTGCTGTTGCTTGCACGACCGGTACCAGGGCCAATACCATGGTAAGACTGCATAGAACTAAAACACCTTTTAAGATTTTTCTCATTGCCGTTTCTCCTTTCTATGGTTGATTTGTTTTCATGGTTTCGTACCAGGTTGGAGTCCGACTTCTTTGTGCAATCATTTCAGCCTTTCTGCTCTCAGGGCATAATTCCTTAAGCTTGATCATCGATACATCGACGACAAAGTCGACAATTTCCTCCTGCTCCAGGCGGTGTAAATTCCAGCCCCGCAACGGAATAAACGAGTTGATATAGACCACTAAATTAGCAAGCAGTTCTAATTTCGAATTCGTGGAAGGAAGTCCTAAACCTTCTCGGAGATTTTCAGCCACCCATCGG
>Ga0187779_10002586_pt1 | contig 11063 bp, 12 predicted proteins | sample 1015_Q2_SP10_10__FD_132435 | JGI IMG/M metagenome (GOLD analysis project Ga0187779, IMG submission 132435) | Tropical peat soil microbial communities from peatlands in Department of Meta, Colombia - 1015_Q2_SP10_10_MG | ecosystem: Environmental > Terrestrial > Soil > Wetlands > Peat | place... | reverse complement strand
CCGCCGAACATGACGTAGTGCATGTGCGCGACGACGAAGTACGTGTCCGTCACCTGCCAGTCGACCGGGAACGCGGCGAGGAAGATCCCCGACAGGCCTCCGATCGTGAAGATCGCGATGAACCCGAGCGCCCACAGCATTGCCGTGTCGAAGATCAGGTTCCCGCGCCACGTCATCGCGAGCCAGTTGAAGATCTTCACGCCGGTCGGGACGGCGATCACCATCGACGAGAGCATGAAGAAGACGTTGAGGAAGCTCGGCAGTCCGACGCTGAACATGTGGTGCGCCCACACGAGCATCGAGAAGAACCCGATCGCCACGGTGGAGAACGCGATCGCGCGATAGCCGAACACCGGCTTGCGCGAGAAGACGGGCAGCACCTCCGAGATCACGCCCATCCCCGGCAGGATGATCACGTACACCTCCGGGTGCCCGAAGAACCAGAAGAGGTGCTGGTAGAGCAGCGCGCTCCCGCCCTCGGACGGGATGAAGAAGTGGGTGCCGACCTGTCGGTCGAGGAGGAGCTCGGTCAGCCCCACGCCGATCACGGGCAGGACGGCGATCAGGAGGATCGAGTAGATCTCGATCGACCAGACGAACAGCGGGATGCGCATCCAGCTCATCCCCGGCGTGCGCATGTTGTGGATCGTGCAGATGAAGTTGATCGCGCCGACGAGCCCGGAAAGGGCGACGAGATGGAGCGCGAGGATCCAGAAGTCCTGGCCGCTCCCCGGCGAGAACGCCTTCTCCGACAGCGGCGGGTAGCCGTACCAGCCTGACTTCGACGCCCCGCCGGCGGCGAAGAAGCTCAGGAACATGGTGACGCCGCCGAAGAGGTAGAGCCAGTACGAGAGCGCGTTCAGGCGCGGGAAGGCCATGTCTCTCGCGCCGATCATCAGCGGCACGAGGTAGTTCGCGAGGCCGGCCCAGAAGGGGACGATGAACAGGAAGATCATCGTCGTGCCGTGGATCGTGAACAGCTCGTCGTACGAGTTCTGGGTGACGAAGTGCTCGTTCGGCGTCGCGAGCTGCGCTCGGATCAAGAGCGCGAGGATCCCGCCGGCGCCGAAGAAGACCAGCGACGTCCCGATGTAGAGGATCCCGATGCGCTTGTGGTCGACGGTCGTCAACCACGCGGTGATGCGGCCGCGACGCCAGTCGGACCGGTAGCGCTGGACCGGTTCTGCTCTAGCCGCCACTCGTCGTCCCCTTGTACACGTGCTGCCTCAGGTACTGCTCGAGCGCCGCGAACTGGAAGGCGGTCCAGCCGTGGCCGACGGGGGGCATGTACTTCGAGACCGGCGGCAACACGTTCTGCCCGTTCCGCAGGAGGCTGACGAGCGACAGGGGCTGGACGAGCGTCTGGTTGGTCGCGATCGCGGGGCCGTAGCCGCCGGTGCCGGCGATGTTGTGACATGTCGCGCACACGCCCCGCCACTCCTGACCGCCGAGCACGGAGGGCTCGCGGAGATTCGCGACGTAGCTGACGTACTTGCTCGGCGTCGTCGCAACGACCTGGGACGTCATCAGCCCGTGGAACGCGCCGCAGAACTCACCGCAACGTCCGTCGTACGTCCCGATCTTGTCGGCCTTGAACCACGTGTGGTTCGTGCGGCCCGGGATCGCGTCGAACTTTCCACCCAGTGCCGGAACCCACCAGCTGTGGATGACGTCCTGCGAGTGGATCTCGACCTTGACGACACGATGGGCCGGGACGACCAGCCTGTCGATCGAGACGGCGCCGTTCGGATACGTGAACTGCCAGTAGAACTGGTGCCCGTCGACCCTGATCACGAGCGGCCCGCCCTGCGCCTTCGCGGCGGGGACGTCCTCGATGCCGGGCAGCTTGTAGAGGACGAACGAGATGATCGCCGCGAGGATGAGCACGGGGATCACGGTCCAGATCAGCTCGAGGCGCGCGTGCGCGTGGATCTGCGGGCCTTCTGCCGTTCGCGGCCGGCCGCGGTTTCGGTGACGCACGATGATCCAGATCAGCGTCCCCTCGACGACGACGAAGATGATGAAGGTCAGCAGCGCGATCAACTCGTAGGCGCGGTTGATGCCGGCCGCGTTCGGTGACCGCGGTGTCACCGGCGCGAAGCCGGCGTTGCCCGCATGTGCCACGGCGGCGAGTCCGAGCGCTGCGCACGTGGCGAGCGCAACGACGACGATCGCCCTGCGCGCGTTGCCCGTCACGCGGCCCTCGAAAGGCGCGGTGGTCGTCCGGTCGGGCGTTCGCAAGGAGCTACGAGGTGCGCCGTCGACAGCACAAAGCCGTGCGATTCTATGGCCGATGGCGGAGCGCTCGCGCGTGGAGCTTCCCTCGGGGATCGGAGATCGTTACGAGGTGTACGTGAACGGGGTCCTCCAGCGGCCGGGGGACGACTTCGACCGCATCGGGGACACGCTCGTATTCACTCGCCCGCTCGCGCGCGAGGGACGGCTCGGACCGGTCCGCTGGCTGTCGATGCTGCTCGGAATCGCCGGGACGTACCGGCCCCACGAGTCCGTGGACGTCGTCTACGAGTCGGCCGGCGGTCGCACCGTGGCCACGCTGAGTCCGCGCGAGTAGATTCGGAAGTCGGGTGCTGGTTCGGCTATCGTCGGCGCTCGCCGATGGGCAATCGCCGACTCCTCGCTCTGCTCGCGGTGATCGTGGGCCTCGTGCTCATCGTGATCGCGATCGTGTACTGGGCCGAGCCTGCAGGCTCGCTGCCGTCCTTCTTCCCCGGGCACCAGGCGGGGTCCGGGCACCACCACGTCAAGCACGGGATCGCGGCGTTCCTGCTCGGAGTCGCGTGCCTCGTCTTCGCCTGGTTCGAGACGGGACCGAACCGGCGGCAGCAGTCGAAGCCGTAGCGGCGCGCGACGCATGATCAGCTACTTCCAGGCGATCATCCTCGGCTTGCTCCAGGGTGTCACGGAGCTGTTCCCGATCTCGAGCCTCGGGCACAGCGTGATCCTGCCGCGGCTCCTCGGCTGGAACATCCACCAGAACGACAAGTTCTTTCTCACCTTCCTCGTCGCGACGCACTTCGCGACCGCGCTCGTCCTGCTCGGTTTCTTCTGGCGCGACTGGAAGCGCATCCTCTCCGGGCTCGGGCGCTCGCTCCGCGAGCGCGAGATCGGCCAGGACGACTCGGATGCGAAGCTCGGCTGGCTGCTCGTCGTGGGGACGATCCCCGCGGGGATCCTCGGCCTCGCGTTCGAGAACAAGCTCCGGCACATCTTCGCCTCGCCGCTGTCCGCGTCGATCTTCTTGATGTGCAACGGCCTGCTTCTCCTCGGCGCGGAGCTGCTCAGGCGCCGCGCTCCGCAGCCCGAGCACGGCGACCCCGACGATCGCATCGCGCGACGCGTCAGCTGGCGCGACTCCTTCTTCGTGGGCGCGGCGCAGGCGCTCGCCCTCATCCCCGGCTTCTCCCGGTCGGGTGCGACGATGGCAGGCGGCCTCGTCGTCGGCCTGTCGAACGAGGACGCCGCGCGGTTCGCGTTCCTGCTTGCCACTCCGATCATCGGTGCCGCCGCCGTGTTGAAGCTGCCGGAGCTGATCGGCTCGGAGGGCAACGGCGTGCGAGGCCAGGCGCTCGTCGGCGCGATCTTCGCGGCGCTGTCGGCATACCTCGCCGTGCGCTTCCTGATGCGCTACTTCGAGACGAATCGTCTGTGGCCGTTCGCGGTCTACTGCCTCGTCGCGGGCGCCGCGAGCACGATCTACTTCCTCTCGTGACCGACGTCCTGTTCGTCTGCGTCCGCGGACAGTCGCCCGACCGTGTGCGAGAGATTCGCGACGAGATCCGTCGTTTCGTCGAGGCGCTCGTCGTCGAGCTCGAGCGCCCGCCCGACTAAGGCTAGGCGGCGTCGGTCGGCTGCGCCTCGCCGACCGGCCCTGCGCCGTTCGAGTCCTTCGCGACCGGCTCCAGCCGGTAGCCGACGCCGTATCGGGTCTGGATGAACGTGTGGTGCTGCGAACGCCGATCGACCTTGTCGCGTAGCCGGCGGACGAAGACGTCCACCGTACGGTCGCGGTGCGTCTCGCGCCGCCCCCAGAGCTTCTGCAGGAGCTCGTCGCGCGTGACGACCCTGCCGCGCTCGAGCGCGAGCTGGTAGAGCAGCCTGAACTCCGTCGGCGTGAGCTCTGCGCTCTCGCCGTCGACGTACGCCTGCACCTCGCGCGGGTCGATCCGAAGCTCCTCGATCACGATCGGCTCACCGCGCGGCGTCTCCTCGCGGCGCGAGGCCCTACGTGACGCCGCTCTGACGCGAGCGACGAGCTCCTTCATCGAGAACGGCTTGACGAGATAGTCGTCGGCGCCGATCTCGAGCGCATGCACGCGGTCGTGTTCCGTTCCGCGGGCGCTGACGACGACGATCGGGGTGCCGATCCCCTCCGAGCGAGCCGACTCGATCACGCTCCATCCGTCGCGGCCGGGCAGCATCAGGTCGAGGACGACGACGTCGGGTCGCTCGAAGCGCAGGCGCGCGAGCCCCTGGTCTCCCTTCGAGACGACGACCGGGTCGAAACCGGCAGCCGAGAGGTGCCGCGCCATCCCCTCGGCGATCACCGCGTCGTCCTCGAGGATCAGGACCTTGGCCATACTCGTGTCGGATGGAGGACGTCCGGGCATACGAGGAGCTTCGCGTCGGCTTTACGGCCGCAGTGTCGCACGAGCTCCGAACGCCGCTCGCGCGGCTGCTGGCGCTGCTCGACTCCGCGGCTCTGCCTGGCGTCGATCGGGACGCCTTGCTGGCCCAGGCGCGCGAGCAGGTCGAGGAGATGAGCGAGCTCGTCGACGACGTGCTCTTCCTCGCCGAGCTGGAGAGCGGGCGAGAGGTGGTCTCCCTGGGCGTGACGCCCGCCCTGCCCGTGCTCGAGGAGGTCCGCAACAGGCTCGCGGACAGCGCGGAGCGGGCGGACGTCGACGTCGTCGTCGACGCGCCGCCGGAGGTGGAGCTGCCGCTTCGTCGGCGCATGCTTGCGATCGTCGCGGAGAACCTCGCCGCGAACTCGATCCGCTATGCCGGGCCGGGTGCAACGCTGACGCTGCGCGCGCGGCCGGGTCTGCTCGAAGCGATAGACGACGGTCGCGGGGTCGACGAGGTGGAGCTGGCCCGCGTGTTCGAGCGCTTCTACCGCAGCGATCGAGCCCGCGCGTCGCGCGGCACCGGGCTCGGGCTCGCGATCGTCAAGCACGTCGTCGCCTCCGCCGGTGGTCAGGTCGAAGCAGCGGGCGGGCCGGGGCGGGGACTCCGGATCACGTGTCGCTTCCCGGCTCCGTAGCGTCCCTCGGACCAATCGCTCGCTGCCCCTCCCCCTCGTCGCAGGTGGCCGCGGCGAGCATGCCGCTGTCGTTGCGACACGTGGGCTTATGGAAGGTGTCGGATAGGTGACAGACTGGTGACCGGGACTCTGCGTCCCCAGCGCCCGGTCTAGGGTGCTCGGTCATGGTGGCGATGCGCCAACGAGAGACGACATGCAGCGCTCCGGTCTCCGCGAGAGACCTCATGCACTCGCCTAAAGCGCGGCGTCGCATTGCTGATGTGGTCGGCCGCGAGGAGGGGACGACGAACCAATGAGCTCGACCCAGAGGGATACGATCTCGGTCGACGTGGCGCCGGTCGAGATCGCCCAGCGACGCAACGTGACCGCTCCCGAGCAGCTCGACGCAGTCTTCGACGTTCGCGATCTCGGCGTCCACTACGGCGCCTCGACGGCGGTCAGCGGCGTCAATCTCGAGATCTATCGGAACCTGATCACCGCGATGATCGGACCCTCGGGGTGCGGCAAGAGCACGTTCATCCGCTGTCTCAACCGCATGAACGATCTCGTTCCGAGCGCACGTGTCACCGGCCAGGTGCTCTACCACGGACAGGACCTCTACGGCAGCGGCGTCGATCCGGTCGAGGTACGGCGTCGCATCGGGATGGTGTTCCAGCGGCCCAACCCCTTCCCCAAGTCGATCTACGACAACGTTGCATGGGGACCGCGAGTCCTCGGCATGCGCAAAGGGCTCGACGAGCGCGTGGAGAAGGCGTTGCGCGGCGCGGCACTCTGGGACGAGGTCAAGGACCGGCTGAAGAAGAGTGGCCTCTCGCTCTCCGGCGGTCAGCAGCAGCGGCTCTGCATCGCACGGGCGATCGCGGTCGAGCCCGACGTGCTCCTGCTCGACGAGCCGGCCTCCGCGCTCGATCCGCTGGCCACGGCGTCGATCGAAGAGCTCATGCACGAGCTGAAGCGCGACTACACGTTGGTGATCGTCACGCACAACATGCAGCAGGCTGCTCGTGTCGCCGACATGACCGCCTTCTTCAGCCTCGAGGTCGGCGATGGCACGAGAACCGGCGTGCTCGTCGAGTACGGGCCGACCGATAAGGTCTTCACGAACCCGACGGACAAGCGGACGGAGGACTACGTCACGGGTAGGTTCGGTTGAGGGCGTCGTTCCAGGAAGAGCTCAATCTCCTCGAGGCGACGCTGCAGGAGGAGGGCGCCTTCGTGCTCCGTGCGCTCAGGGGAGCCCTGAACGCGCTCGAGCAGCGCGATGCGGAGCTCGCGGACGAGGTGATCGCGTTCGACGACGACGTGGACGACCGCTACCTCAGGCTCGAGGAGGGAATCCAGACTCTCTTCGCGCGCCAGACTCCGGTGGCGGGCGACCTCCGCCTCGTGCTCGCGTTGCTGCACATGAATCTCCATCTCGAGCGCATGGCGGACTACTGCGTCACGATCGCGAAGCTGGCCAAGCTCGTGCCCGAGGTCGATCCGGGCCCGCGGTTCGTCGAGGGATTCGAGGAGATGGGCTCCCGCTGCGAGGAGATGATTCGGGTTGCGCTCGACTCCTTCCGTGACCGCGACCTCGCGGCCGCGGAGTCGCTGGTCGACCTCGACGAGCTGATCGACCGCGCCAATCGGCGCGTCGTCAAGCGCGTGCTGGAGCTCGGCGAGGATCCCGCGCTTCGCGAGTACGGGATCTGGATGGTGATCGTCTCGCGTGCGCTCGAGCGCATCGGCGACCATGCCGTGGACATCGGCGAGCAGACGTCCTATCTGCTCACGGGCCAGTTCCGCGAGTTCACGGACGCGTCGCACCCGCAGCCCCGCGAGGTGTAGTCGGCAGACGCGGCGCTTCGACGCCGATCAGCGCTTCACCAGTTCGTCACCAGACATTCACGCTCCGGCATCCCATCCTCCCAGGGGCGCTGCGTACGTTTGCGCGGCAACCTCAGAGGGAGGAGAGAGACTGATGCCGAAGATCGGCATTTCGAGAAAGTTCGGGCTGGCGATCGGCACGATGGTCGCGCTCGCGGCTGTCGCGGTCGTTGCTTTCATCGTTGCCGGTAGCGCTGGGGCCTCGCCCCGAAGGACGGCGGCCACCGCCACACTCAACGGCGCCGGCTCGTCGCTCGTGGCGCCGCTCGTCGCCACCTGGTCGCCGGTCTACGACGCGGCCACCGGCGTGCATGTCAACTACTCGAGCGTCGGCAGCGGCGCCGGCATCGCCGCCATCACCGCCCGTACGGTCGACTTCGGCGCAAGCGACGCGCCGCTGTCGCCGGATCAGTTCACGGCCTGCAAGGGCTGCGTCCAGATCCCGTGGGCGCTCTCGGCAACCGTCCCGACGTACAACATCCCGGGCGTCGGCGACACGAGGCTTCACCTGTCGGGCCCCGTGCTCGCGGACATCTTCCTGGGCCTCATCAAGAAGTGGAACGACCCGGCGATCAAGAAGCTCAACCCCAAGCTCAGCCTGCCGGACATGTCGATCACGGTGGCGCACCGCAGTGACGGCAGTGGCGACACCTTCGCGTTCACCGACTACCTGTCGAAGGTCAGTGGCACGTGGCGGACGAAGGTCGGCAACAACACGGCGGTCGACTGGCCCGTGGGTGTCGGCGGAAAGGGCAATGCCGGCGTCGCGGCGATCATCAAGTCGACGCCCGGCTGCATCGGCTACATCTCGGTCGCCTACGTGCTCCAGAACCATCTGTCGAAGGCGCGGATGCTGAATGCCGCCGGAAAGTACACGCTGCCCGGCGTCGCGCAGATCGAGAACGCCGCCCAGACCGTCAAGAAGGTTCCCGCGAACAACCAGATGTCGATCGTCGACCCGCCGAGGAGCAAGAAGTACGCCGTGGCGTGGCCGCTCTCGACGTTCACGTACATCATCGTCCCGACGACGTCTGCGAAGGCGAGCGTGCTGCGAAAGTTCATCTTCTGGGCGCTCACCGCAGGCCAGTCCTACGGCAGGAAGCTGGTCTTCGCTCCGATCCCGAAGGTCGTGCTCGTCGCGGCGGAGAAGACGCTGGGAAAGATCCACTCGTAAGAGGCCGTCCGCTCTCCTAGGCGCGTGACGTCCGTCGACGCAACCCCCGAAGCAACTCGCCGCCCGTTCGGCGGGCGGCGAGTCCGCTTCGGCGACATCGGGCTCCAGCTGATCGCCGGCGGCGCCGCGCTGGCGGTCACCATCCTCGTCGTCCTGATCGTCTGGAAGGTCGTCCAGGGGGCGAAGCCGGCGATCGAGAAGTACGGGCTGTCGTTCATCACCACGGTCGCGTGGAACCCGGTGATCGGCCGTGAGCTCTACGGCGCAGGCAGCTTCCTCTTCGGCACCGCAGTCACGTCGATCTTCGCGCTGATCCTCGCCACGCCGCTGGCGATCGGCATCGCGCTCTTCCTGACCGAGCTCGCCCCGAAAGCGATCCGGGCGCCGATAACCGCGCTCGTCGAGACGCTGGCGGCGATCCCGAGTGTCGTGATCGGCCTGTGGGGCATCCTCGTGCTCGGTCCGATCCTGCGCACGACGATCGAGCCGTGGCTCCACGACGTGCTCGGCTTCATCCCGCTCTTCGGCCCTCCGTCGGAGGCCGGCGCGAGCGTCTTCACCGCCGGCATCGTGCTGACGATCATGATCCTGCCGATCGTCTCGAGCATCAGCCGCGAGCTCTTCCTCGGCGTTCCGTCGGACCTGAAGGAGGGCGCGCTCGCGCTGGGCACGACACGGTGGGAGATGGTCCGCGGCGTCATGATCCCGTACTCGAGCGGCGGGATCGCGGCGGCGTTGATCCTCGGTCTGGGGCGCGCGCTCGGGGAGGCGATCGCGGTGACGCAGGTGATCGGCGGCTCGGTCTCGATCCAGTGGAACCTCTTCGCCACCGGCGACTCGCTCGCAAGCAAGATCGCCGCCTCCTACCAGGGCGCGACCTCGAACCTCGAGGCGTCGTCGCTCATCTACCTCGGCGTGATCCTCCTCGTCTTCTCGCTCGTCGCCAACATCCTGGCGCAGTGGATCGTCCGCCGGACGGCCCGCAAGCACGGGATCGTGAGAGGAGGCCACGCGTGAGCGCCTCCGGGCTCACCGCACCGGGCTTTCACAGCAAGGGCATGCGCCGTCGGCGAGTCGTCAACTTCGTGATGGAGCTGCTGGCATGGGGCGCGGCGGCTATCGCCGTCGGGGTCCTCGCGGTCGTCGTCTTCGCGGTTGCACGACGCGGCTGGTCGGCGCTCAACACGGACCTCCTGACGAAACCACCGATCCCGTTCAGTACTGCTCCACAGGGGCTCGCCAACGCCTTCGCGGGGACGATCGTGATCGTCGGCATCGCGACTCTGATGGCGCTGCCGATCGGGATCCTCGTCGCGGTCTACGTGAACGAGTTCGCGCCTGCGTCGATCCGCAACGGCGTGACGATGGTGCTCGACATCCTCAACGGCATCCCCGCGATCGTGATCGGGATCTTCGTCTATGGCCTGCTCGTCGTCGGCAGCGGGCAGAGCGGGTTCAAGGGCGCATTCGCGCTCGCGATCCTGATGCTCCCGTTTGTGGCACGGTCGACCATGGAGGTGCTCGCGCTCGTCCCGAACTCGCTGCGCGAGGCAAGCCTCGGTCTCGGGATTCCCCACTGGCGTACGACGCTGAGCATTGTGCTGCCGCAGACGATCGGGGGCATCGTGACGGGCACGGTACTCGCGGTCGCGCGCGTCGCCGGCGAGACTGCTCCGCTGCTCTTCACCTCGTCGCTCGTCGGCAACCAGACGAGCTGGAACCCGACGCAGCCACTCCAGACTGTGCCCGTGGCGATCTTCGAGTTGTCGGAGTCGCCCGACCCAGCCGATCACGCCCGGGCCTGGGCCGCTGCATTCATCCTGCTGATGTTCATCCTGGTCACGAGCTTGACCGCACGCTGGTTGGCGAACCGCAGCCGGAGCAAGATCGCCGGCCGCTGAGCGAGCGACTCTAAGCCGCGCCCGCTCCAGGCGTAACCGGCTCGTCACCGCGGCGGCACCACCCCGCGACCCGATCCGTCGCGACGAGGTCGTAGTGTCGTCCGCACGGGGGAGGAGCGCCGGAACGTCGGCCGGACGTGAACGGCCACCTGCTTCGACGCTCACCTCTCGTGCTCGGTTCTCCTCCGGCCGTGCTGCCGAGGCCCGGCGACCCCTCCGGGCCTCGGCCCGTTTTCGTCGCGCCGTGCTCAGTGCATGCGTCGGAGCAGCTGGAGGCCGGGAACGATTCTGGGGACCTGCGTGCGGTAGCGGGCGTACTGGTCGGGGAACGTCTTGGTCATCAAGCGCTCCTCGATCGGGATCCGGGTCGCGAGGACGCCGACCCCGATCACGAGGAACACGAGCGAGACGCCGAGGCCGTTGAGCAGCACCGTGCCGACCAGCATGCCGAGCACGCCCGTGTAGATCGGGTGTCGCGTGACGGCGTAAGGCCCGTCTGTGCGCAGCTGGTGGTGCTCCTGGAGCACGTTTGGAGACCCGGACCACATCCGGCCGAGACGCACCCTCGCCCAGATCGTGAACACCGTCGATGCGACGAGGAGTACGAGGCCCGGGAGCTCGATCCAGAGCGAGTGGTCGGTGATGTCGCCCAGGTGATGCCGGGCGAGTCGGAAGAGGATCACCGCGGCCACGACCGACGCGACGCGCCAGAGCGCTCCGCTGCCCTGAGGTTGCCGCTGCCCCCGAGACCCGCGTCCCCAGTACCACGCCCCGACGATCCACGTCAGGACCACGACGACCCAGCAGACCCCGGTCACGATCTCCGCCATGACCTGAT
>Ga0187779_10002585_pt1 | contig 11063 bp, 10 predicted proteins | sample 1015_Q2_SP10_10__FD_132435 | JGI IMG/M metagenome (GOLD analysis project Ga0187779, IMG submission 132435) | Tropical peat soil microbial communities from peatlands in Department of Meta, Colombia - 1015_Q2_SP10_10_MG | ecosystem: Environmental > Terrestrial > Soil > Wetlands > Peat | place... | reverse complement strand
GCCCAGGACACGCTGGCGGTGACGCAGGCGAAGCAGGCGCTCGCGAGCTCGAGGGAGGCGCTCGCGGCCACGCGTGCGTCTTCGAAGAACGCCGCGAGCTCCGCGCGGCTCGGCCTGTCGCAGGCGCAGGCCCAGCTGACGACCGACACGAACCAGCTCGCAACCGATCGCGGCCAGCTCGCCACGGACCAGGCGAGCCTCGTGACGGCGAACGCCGGGCTGGCCGTCGCCCAGCAGCAGGTCGCCACTGCGCAGCAGCAGCTCTCGAACGATCAGAACGGGCTCGCGAGCGCTCAGACGACGCAGACGTCGGATCAGGGCACCGCCTCGCTCCATTCCCAGCAGCTCTCGAAGGACCAGAGCACCCTCTCGACTGCCAAGTCGAACCTGCAGGCGGCGCAGACGGCGCTGCAGCAGGCGCAGTCCAAGCTCTCTTCGGACTGCACCAGCGACCCGTCGGGCACCGCCTGCACGACCGACGATCCGGCTGCGGTGACCTCGGCGCAGAACGCGGTCAACTCGGCGCAGTCCGCGGTGAACAGCGCCCAGTCGGCTGTCAACTCCGACCTCTCCCAGCAGAGCTCGGACGTCTCGACGGCGACATCGAACTCGCTCGCGGTCGCCTCGGCGAGCCGCCAGGTGAGCGCCGACCAGAGCGGGCTGAGCACGGCGCAGAGCGCGTTGCAGACGGCGCAGGGCGACGTCAACACGCTGACCGCGGCGATCACGAGCGACCAGACCAAGATCTCCGGCGACACGACGAAGATCACGTCGGACAAGAACGCCGTGGCGAGCCAGAAGCTGAGCGTCGGCTCCACCACGGTGAAGAACGTCCAGGCCCAGCAGTCGGCTGCGCAGTCCGTCCAGAACGCGAAGACCGGCGTCCGGTCCGCGGTGCTCGGGAAGGCGGTGAAGGAGGCGCCGGCCACGGCTGCGAGCCTGGCGTCGGCCCGCGCGAGCGTCACCTCGGCCGAGGCCAACCTGGAGACGGCGCAGCAGAACCTTGCGTGGACGGTCCTCCGCGCTCCGACCGCCGGCACGATCGCAGCGGTCGGGGACGTGATCGGCCAGAGCGTGAGCGGAGGCGGCACCGGCTCCGCCGCGACCTCCAGCTCGAGCTCGGGCTCCTCGTCGGGGTCGTCGGGCTCCTCGTCGTCGGCGTTCGCCACGCTCGTCAACCTTTCCAGCCTCCAGGCGACGGCGGGCTTCAGCGAGTCGGACGCCGCGAAGGTTCGCGTCGGCCAGCCCGCCACCGTGACGGTCTCGGCGCTCCCGGGCCAGGAGTTCGCCGCCCATGTCGTCGAGATCGCCACCCTTTCCACCGTGGTGAGCAACGTCGTCACCTACAACGTGACGTTCGCCCTCGACAGGCCGAGCGCACAGGTGAAGCCCGGCATGACGGCGCAGGTACAGGTCGTCGTCGCCGAGAAGGACAACGTGGTCAACGTCGTCAGCTCGGCGGTCCGCAGCGCCGGCGGCACGTCGACCGTGACGGTGCTCGCGAACGGCAAGCAGACCGTGACGCCCGTGACCGTCGGGCTCGTCGGGGACAGCTCGACCGAGATCGTGAGCGGCATCGCGCCGGGCACGGTCGTCGTCCTCCCAACCGTCGCGATCAGCACCACCGGGACGACGGGCACGACCGGCACGACCACCGGCACGACCAGAGGCTTTGGCGGCGGCGGGTTCGGCGGTGGCGGGTTCGGCGGGTTCGGCGGATGACGGAGGTCACGGCTGAGATCCGCCGGAGGCCGCTGATCGTCGTCCAGCGGCTGGTCAAGAGCTACCCGCTCGGCGGCGGCGCCGTGCACGCACTGCGCGGCATCACCTTCGCCGTCGAGCGAGGCGACTTCGTCGCGATCATGGGGGCGTCTGGGAGCGGCAAGAGCACGCTGATGAACATCCTCGGCTGCCTGGACCTCCCGACGCGAGGGCGCTACCTCCTCGACGGAATCGACGTCCGGCTCTTCGACGAGTACGAGCTCGCCCAGGTGCGCAACAAGAAGCTCGGGTTCGTCTTCCAGAGCTTCAACCTGATCCCGCGGACATCGGCCCTGCAGAACGTCGAACTGCCGCTCGTCTACGCGCGGGTGCGGCCGAAGGAGCGTCGTGAGCGAGCGCTCGCCGCGCTCCGCTCCGTCGGGCTCGCGAAGCGCGCGCACCACTTGCCGTCGGAGCTCTCGGGCGGCCAGCAGCAGCGGGTCGCCCTGGCCCGCGCGATCGTCAGCAACCCGGCGATCGTGCTCGCCGACGAGCCGACGGGCAACCTCGACTCGAGCGCGACGGCGGAGATCCTCCAGGTGCTGAGCCGCATGAACGCCCAAGGGCGGACGATCGTCCTCATCACCCACGAGCACGACGTGGCCGAGGCGTGCAAGCGGACGATCGTCCTCCGCGACGGTCTCATCATCGAAGACGGGCGGAAGGTGCCGGTCGCCGCTCGCCCGCCGTTCCTGCCCGCAGGGGTTCCGTCTTCGGGTCCCGAAGGCACCACGAAGCTGAGAGCGACCGCATGATCACCTTCGAGGGGCTCCGGATCGCAGCCCGCGGGATCGCCGTCAACCGACTTCGGTCCTCGCTCACCGTCCTCGGCATCACGATCGGGGTCGCCGCCGTGATCGTGCTCGTCGCGGTCGGCCGTGGATCGGCCGTCAACGTCCAGCAGCGCATCGAGAGTCTCGGCACGAACGTCCTCACCATCTTCTCCGGAGGAGGCTTCGGCGGTGGAGGCGGGCGAAGCCGTCTCGGGACCCAGAGCAACTTCCAAGGACTGACGCTCAAGGACGTGAAGGCCCTGCAGAACAAGCAGGTCGCTCCCGACATCCTGTCCGTCTCTCCCGTCGTCAACGCCTCGGTCACGGCGACGTACAACGGGGCCACGTACCAGCCGGGGTCGTTCTTCGGCTCGACACCCTCGATCTTCGCGGCCCAGGACCGCACCATCGGGTCCGGGACCCTGTTCACGAGCGCCGACGAAGCCGACCACGACCACGTCGTCGATCTCGGCCCGACCGTCGTCGCGAACCTGTTCGGCTTGCAGAACCCGCTCGGCCAGACGATCCTGCTCAACGGCACGAGCTTCCGTGTCATCGGCGTGTTCGCCTCCAAGGGCTCGAACGGCGTCCAGGACCTGGACGACGTCGCGATCGCCCCGCTCACCGCGGTGCAGGACTCGCTCGCGGGCGGCAACAACGTGTCCCAGATCGTCGTCCAGGCGACCAGCTCGAAGACCGTGAATGCCGCCGCGAGCGAGATCACGGGCGCGCTCGCCGCCAACCACCCGCCCACCGCGTCGGGCTCGCAGAGCTACCGCGTCCTCAACCAGGCGTCGCTGCTGCAGACGACGAACAGCACCAACCACACGTTCACCGTGCTGCTCGGCGCGGTAGCCGCGATCTCGCTGCTCGTCGGCGGGATCGGCGTGATGAACATCATGCTCGTGTCGGTCACCGAGCGGACGCGCGAGATCGGCATCCGCAAGGCGATCGGGGCACGGCGCTCCGACATCGTCGGCCAGTTCCTCGGCGAGGCGGTGCTGCTCTCGATGATCGGCGGGCTCGTCGGTGTCGGCGCCGGAGTCGTCGGAAGCCGCTTCACGATCGTCGGCGTGCACCCCGTCGTGCAGCTCTACTCGGTCGTTCTCGCCTTCGGCGTCGCCGTCGGCGTCGGGCTCTTCTTCGGCATCTATCCTGCAAACCGAGCCGCGACGCTGCGGCCGATCGACGCACTCCGGTACGAGTGACCGGAGCCTGGAGGGCAGACGCATGAGCACGCCCGATCTCGCACCGACAGATCCCAACCTCTTCGCACCCGACGGCGAGTACGACGACTGGGACGACACGCCGATCACGCCCCGCGCCCGCGCGCCGTGGCTGACGAAGCTCCTGGCCGTCGCGGTCGTCGCGGGTCTCGCCTTCGTCGGCGGCGTCTACGCCCACAAGCAGTGGGGGTCGACCGGCTCGTCCTCGGGAACGGGCACGACCTCTTCGTTCGCCGCGGCCCGGCGGGCCGGCGGCTTCGGTGGGTTCTCCCGAACCGGTGGGGCAGGCGGAGGCGCCACCGGCGGCGCGACCGGCTTCGGCGGTGGAGGTGCGGCCAGCCAGGGCACGTCCGGCCAGGTGAGCTACATCAAGGGCTCGACGCTGTACGTCGCCGACCTGGCGGGCGGCACGGTGAAGGTCTCCACGACCGGAGCCCGCGTCTCCAAGACGACGACCATCACCCCGCAGCTGATCCACCCCGGTGACACGGTCGTCGTCATCGGCACGAAGAAGGCGAACGGGACGATCGCGGCGACGAGCATCACGGTCGGCGGCAGCGTCGCCTCGCTGTTCGCCGGCCAGTCGTCCGCGGGCGGCTAGTAGCCCGGGCGCCTACCATGGCCGGATGCGCCGGCCGAGGAGACACCGGTAGTGGGCAAGGGGTACGCCGAGGGCCCAGCCGCCGAGGAGGCGGAGCGCCTGCTCGACGAGCTCCGGGCGGGGACGCCGCCCGCACAGCCGCCGGGGCGATCCGCCGTCTACGGCTCGACCGTGGACGAGCCAGAGCGCCACTTCATCGGCTGGCTGGGCGAGGTCGACCCCGACGTGCTGTTCGCCTCCGGGGAGGCCTGGGGGCTGACGGTCGTGCGCCAGACGACGCGCTGACGCTTTACGCGCGGCTTACGCGGACCGACAATCCCGCTTACACGCGCTCCCGATGCTCCGAGGGCAGAACCACACGACAAGGAGCAGTCCTGCAATGACCAGACGACTCATCGTGCTCGCCGCCGTCGCCGCGGCGCTCGCCGTCCCGGCGATCTCGTTCGCCGACAGCGGCAACGGCTCGACGCCGACGGCGACCCCCGACGGCAGCAGGATCTCGGCTGCGCTCGACCGGGCCTCCGAGCGCCTCGACAAGCGCTTCGCGGCCTTCTCGGCCAAGTGCCTCGTTCAGAACGCCCCGAAGGGGTGCGCGAGAGCGGCCAGACGCGGCGTCCGCGAGATCAGGTTCGCCGAGGCCGTCCTGACCCGGCTCGAAAAGGGGATCAAGACGAAGTGCGGCGGGGCGAACCCGCCCACGCTCTGCGCGAATGCCGGGACGATCACCGGGAAGATCGATGCGCTGCTCTCGAAGCTGCAGTCGGACGAGTCCGCGATCGTCGCGGCCTTCCCGAACGCGGCCGGGCCCAAGCCCGCGTCCACCCAGAGCTCCAGCTCCTCCTGAGCGGAACGGCCGGCGGCCGGCGGGTCCTTGCGCCTGCCGACCGCTCGGCCATTCCTGGCCTGGCGCTACCCTTCGAAGGTGGCCAAACCGGTCGAGCAGATCGATCACGTCGTCGTCCGCTTCGCGGGCGACTCGGGCGACGGGATGCAGCTCACGGGCGACCGGTTCTCGAGCGAGACCGCGCTGCTCGGCAACGATCTCGCGACGTTCCCGGACTTCCCGGCCGAGATCCGAGCGCCCGCCGGGTCACTGCCCGGCGTGTCCGGCTTCCAGGTCCACTTCGCGGATCACGACATCCTCACGCCGGGCGACCGGCCGGGCGTGCTCGTCGCGATGAACCCGGCGGCGCTGAAGGCGAATCTGGCGGACGTGCCGCCGGGCGGGACGCTGATCGTGAACACCGACGCGTTCAACGAGCGCAACCTCCAGAAGGCCGGCTACGGGACGAACCCGCTGACGGACGGCTCGCTCGAGAGCTACCACGTCCACGAGGTCGCGCTGACCTCGATGACGGTCGAGGCGCTGAAGGGGATCGAGGGCATCAGCTCCCGCGAGGCCGAGCGTTCGAAGAACTTCTTCGCGCTGGGTCTGATGTCGTGGCTCTACCACCGTCCGGTCGAAGGCACCCTCGAGTTCATCGGGACGAAGTTCGCCGCGCGGCCCGAGATCGGCGACGCCAACCAGCGCGCGTTCAAGGCGGGCTACAACTACGGCGAGACCTCCGAGGACTTCGCGGTCTCGTACGAGGTCGCGCCGGCGAAGCTCGCGCCCGGCACCTACCGGCAGATCACGGGGAACAGCGCGCTCTCCTACGGGCTGATCGCGGCGTCGAAGCTCTCGGGCCTACCGCTCTTCCTCGGCGCGTACCCGATCACCCCGGCCTCTTCCATCCTCGAGGAGCTCGCACGCTTCAAGCACTTCGGCGTCGTCACCTTCCAGGCCGAGGACGAGATCGCCGCCGCCGGGGCAGCGCTGGGGGCTGCCTTCGGCGGCGCCCTCGGCGTCACGACCTCTGCCGGACCCGGAGTCGTCCTCAAGTCCGAGACGATCGGGCTCGGCGTCGCGCTCGAGCTCCCGCTCCTCGTGCTCGACATCCAGCGTGCGGGTCCTTCGACCGGGATGCCGACCAAGCCGGAGCAGGCGGATCTGCTGATGGTGCTCTTCGGCCGCAACTCGGAGAGCCCGGTGCCGGTGATCGCAGCGTCGACCCCGTCGCAGTGCTTCCACGCGGCGATCGAGGCGGCGCGGATCGCGTTGAAGTACCGGACTCCCGTCTACCTCCTCTCGGACGCGTACCTCGCGAACGGCTCCGAGCCGTGGCTCGTGCCCGACGTCTCGACGCTGCCGTCGATCGCTGTCGCCTTCGCGACCGAGCCGAACCAGGGAGACGAGTTCCTCCCGTACAAGCGCGATCCCGAAACCCTTGCGCGCCCGTGGGCGGTCCCCGGCACGCCCGGGCTCGAGCATCGGATCGGCGGGCTCGAGAAGGCCGACGTCACCGGCAACGTCTCGTACGACCCCGACAACCACGACCTGATGGTGCGGCTGCGAGCGCAGAAGATCGCGGGCATCGCCGCTGACATCCCGCCGCTCGAGGTCGACGACCCGGACGGCGAGGCGACGACGCTCGTGCTCGGCTGGGGTTCGACGTACGGCCCGATCGGCGCGGCCGTTCGGCGTGTTCGGCAGGCCGGCCACAAGGTCGCCCGCGCGCACCTCCACTACCTGAACCCGTTCCCGCGGAACACGGGCGAGGTGCTGCGGCGCTACGACAAGGTGCTCGTCCCCGAGATGAACCTGGGGCAGCTCTCGCTCCTGCTCCGCGCCCAGTTCCTCGTCGACGCGATCGGCTACAACAAGGTGCGGGGCCGGCCGTTCCAGTCGAGCGAGCTCGCGGACGCGATCACCGCGTTGGTCGAGGGCGGAGCAGACTCGACGGAGCCGCTCGATGGCGGAGGTGCCGGCTTCGCCGGCGCGGGGGCGGGGACGTGAGCGACGGCAACGGACACGGCGGGGATGGGCTCGTGCAGCTGACCGCGAAGGACTTCAAGTCCGACCAGGAGGTGCGCTGGTGCCCCGGCTGCGGCGACTACGCGATCCTGAACGCGATGCAGGGCTTCATGCCGGAGCTCGGGATCGCGAAGGAGAGGATCGTGTTCGTCTCCGGCATCGGCTGTGCCGCTCGGTTCCCGTACTACATGCAGACCTACGGGATGCACTCCATCCACGGCCGCGCGCCGGCGATCGCGACCGGCCTCGCGACGTCGCGGCAGGACCTGTCCGTCTGGGTCGTGACGGGCGACGGCGATGCGCTCTCGATCGGCGGCAACCACCTGATCCATGCGCTGCGACGGAACGTCAACCTCAAGATCCTGCTCTTCAACAACCGGATCTACGGGCTCACGAAGGGCCAGTACTCGCCCACCTCGGAACGTGGGAAGGTGACGAAGTCCACCCCGTTCGGCTCCGTCGACCTGCCGTTCAACCCACTGTCCGTTGCGATCGGCGCCGAGGCGACGTTCGTCGCGCGGGCGATCGACACCGACAAGAAGGAGCTGACCGACGTGCTGCGGATGGCGGCCGCGCACCGCGGAGCGGCGTTCGTCGAGATCCTCCAGAACTGCAACATCTACAACGACGGCGCCTGGGACTCGGTCCGGGACAAGAAGGAGAACCGGCTCTACCTGCGCGCCGGCGAGCCGGTCGTCTGGGGCGACAAGGGCGTGCGCATCGGTGTCGACGGCTCGGCGGAGATCGTCTCCGCGGACGCCGACGGGCTGCTCGTCCACGACCCGGGCCACACGGAGCCGAGCGTCGCATTCGCGCTCTCGCGCCTGACGTGGGAGACGGTCGGCGCCGTGCCGATGGGCGTCTTCCGCGACGTCGCCCGCCCCGTCTACGACGACGGCATCGCCGAGCAGATCCGGGAGGCGAAGGAACGGCGCGGGGAGGGCGACCTGCAGGCGCTGCTCCTCAGCGGCGACACCTGGACGGTCGGCTAGCAGTCGGGGCCACGGTGAGCGCCGAGCGTCCCTGGCGGATCGTCCTCCTCTCGATGGTCCTTCCCGCGACGCTCGGCCTCGACGCGATCGCCCGCGCGCTCGGTCACGAGACCGTTGCGCTCCTCACGCCGCGGATGCCGGGCGGGGCGCCCCCGGAGGCGATCGAGCGCTGGCGCACCTTGCTCGAAGGCGCGCCGAGCCACCTCGACGTGTGCGTCGTTCCCGAGAAGCAGCGCCTCGTCCCGCTGCTCGAGGCCTACGAGCCGGATCTCTGCCTGTGCCTCGGCTATCGCTGGCTCCTCACGCCCCAGATCCTGGCCGTCCCGCGGCTCGGTGTCGTCAACGGCCATCCGAGCATGCTGCCGCGCTGGCGCGGTCCGTTCCCCGTTGCGTGGGCGATCCGGGAGGGGGACGCCGAGCTCGCGCTCACCTTCCACCGGATGGACGAGGGCTTCGACACCGGGCCGATCCTCGCGCAGGGTTCCCGGCCGATGCCGGAGGGGCTCGACTGGACGGACTTCGAGCCCGTGTACGCCGAGCTGTCCCAGGAGCTGTTGCCGCGCGCGCTCGAGCGGATCGCCGCCGGCGACCTCGGCGACCCGCAGCCGGCGGGGGACTACCCGTACGCGGGCCGGTATCCGGCGTCGTTCGCCGACCTCGACCTCTCGCTGCCCGCGGCGGCCGTCCACCGGCACGTCGCATCGTGGCGCTTCACGTTCGGGTTCGAGGGCGAGCGCGGGCCGTTGACATCGCTCGCCGGCGAGCGCGTGCGGATCCTGCGCTCCAGCCTCGTCGAGCCGGCGGGCGGCGCGCCCGTCCTCGCGTGCGCGGACGGCCCGCTCTGGGTCCTCGAGCGCGAGCCCGCGTGACCGCCGGTTAGCGGACCCGGACGACGTCGACCGAGACGATCGCCTCGGGGCTGAGCAGCCGGTCGCCGACGAGCGGCCACTGGCCGGTCCGCTCGTACTCCTCGATCATGGCCCTCGCGACCGCGATCGCTCCGTAACGGTTCGGCGCAGTGCCGACCTGGACGGTTTCGCCGTCGCTGAGCCGGACGACGATCCTGCGCACCTCGGTGGCGATCCACCCCTCCCGCTGGAGCGTCGGCCTCTCGGGTGCCTCGATCACTGCCACGGCGTCCTCCATCCGATTGGACACGAACGGGCTGCCGCGGGCTCGTTCCTTCCGGCGAGTATGCGCTCTCCGAGCGGGCCTCGCGTCCCTCGTTCGAGCGAAATCGTCAGGCGTGGAGCTGAACGGGGCGCTCGCGAAGCGCATACGCGGCGATCGCGAGGCCGGTGATGCCGGCGAGGCCGAACGCGAGGGACGTGCCGCCGACCTGAACCAGCCAGCCGGCGATGAGGCCCCCGAGCGGCGCGAGGCCCACGAATGCGAAGAGGTAGAGGCTCATCAGGCGCCCGCGCAGGTGGTCCGGCACGCCCGTCTGGACGAGCCCGTTCGCGTTCGCGGTCATGAGCGTGAAGCTGCCACCGAGCACGACGAGCAGCGCCCCGCAGGACACTTCCCCGTGGAGTGGCGCGAGCACGAGCATGGCCGCGCTGAATCCGAGCAGCCCGATGACGAGCGCCTTCCAGCTCGCCCGGGCGAGTGACGCCGAGACGAGCGCGCCGCCGAGCGCGCCGAGCCCGAAGCAGGCGGACAGGATCCCGAACGTCCGTGGCCCGCTGTGAAGCGTGCTCGAGGCGAGGAGCGGAAGGATGACGTTGAAGTTGAAGCCGACCGTGCTCACCACGGTCACGATAACGAGCACGAGGCGGATGTCGGGCGACCGGCGGGCGTACGCGAGCCCTTCGCGCACCCCCGCGAGAACCGTCGCCTGCGGTCGGCGCCGCACCGGGTAGAGCTCGTGCGTCCTCATCAGGAGCAATCCCGCGAGCACCGCCAGGAAGCTTGCGGCGTTGATCGCGAAGCAGAGGCCGACGCCGACCGCGGCGATCAACACGCCGGCGATAGCCGGTCCGACGACACGCGACATGTTGAAGAGGCTCGAGTTGAGCGCGATCGCGTTCGGGAGCTCGTCGCCGCCGACGAGCTGGTACGTCAGGGCCTGTCGCCCGGGTGAGTCGAACACCTGCGCGACGCCCGACAGCACCGCCACCACGAACACGAGCGTCAGCGTCGCGGAGCCGCTCAGCACGAGGCCGGCGAGCGCCGCCGAGAGCAGCATCGACGAGCTCTGGGTGCAGATCACGAGCCGGCGGTTGTCGAGCCTGTCGGCAACCACTCCCGCGACGAGGCCGAGGATCGTGAACGGGACGAAGCGGCAGAACGCGAGCGCGCCCACCGCGAGGGGCGAGTGCGAGAGCTGGATCACGAGCCACGCCAGCGCGACGTTCTGCATCCAGGTTCCCGAGACCGAGATCACCTGGCCGGTGAAGTAGAGGCGGTAGTTGCGGTGGTAGCGAAGGCTCCGGAACGTCCGTCCGTTGAGGGCGAGCAGCTGTTCTGTCACGCCTCGTCCTGGGCGAGAAGACGGTGGAGCGGCTCGACTGCGCGTTCGATCGCCTCGACCTCGTCCGGCTCGAGCGCCTGAAGCCGCTCCGCCAGCCAGCTCGTCCGCCGGGCTCGCACCCGCCGGAGCAGCCGAGCTCCCTCGTCGGTCAACTCGAGGCCGACGCGCCGGCGGTCGTCGCCGGAGCGCACGCGTTCGATCAACCCGGCCCGCTCGAGACGGTCGACGTGCCCCGAGAGCGACGGCGCCGAGATGCGCTCCAGCGCCGCGAGCTGGCGGAGGCTCAGACCGGGATGCTCACGGATCTGCCAGAGCAGCGTCGCCTGACTGCTCGTCACTCCGAGCGACTCGGTCTCGCGGCGCAGCTCGCGCGAGAGGCGGAT
>Ga0187779_10002584_pt1 | contig 11063 bp, 9 predicted proteins | sample 1015_Q2_SP10_10__FD_132435 | JGI IMG/M metagenome (GOLD analysis project Ga0187779, IMG submission 132435) | Tropical peat soil microbial communities from peatlands in Department of Meta, Colombia - 1015_Q2_SP10_10_MG | ecosystem: Environmental > Terrestrial > Soil > Wetlands > Peat | place... | reverse complement strand
GGCTAAGGAGGGGAAGGGGGATGACAAAGCAAAACAGAAACATCCCCCAAAAATAGGGTGCAAACCTTCCTGTGAACTTTGACCAGAAAATGGTCATGTGGATAGGTTCGCCCCCATAATAGACTGTGATATATTCTGTAAAAGTGAAATAGAACCACAGAAGGGTCATGACTAAAAGCAGGATTCCCAGATTGTTGAAGTGGACGGGTCTAAGATAATCCTCCAAGTGATAAACTTTTCGAATCAAATTCATTGCCACGATGAGACCGGCAATCCCAGAGAAAATAGCGCCTGCGACGAAGTAGGGGCCGAAAATCGCACTGTGCCACATCGGCTGAATGGTCATCGCAAAAACGAACGAGACCACCGTGTGGACAGAGACCGCTACTGGAATCACAAGGATCGCCATAAAGGCGATTCCCTTTTCCAATAAGCGATGTTGGCTTTCTGTTCCGTTCCAACCCAAAGCGAAAATTCGGTAAAACCATTTTCGTTTTCCGCCGCAATCTCTCAGGAGAGCGATATCGGGAATCAGGGGAAGAAAGAGGTAGATGGAACTGGCCGTGAGGTAGACAGTGATGCTCGAAACGTCCCAAAGGAGAGGAGATCGAAATTGAGCAAACCGGATGATGTTGAACATCCGGTCGGGCCTTCCAAGATCCATGAGGATGTTCCCCACACCGAAGAAGAGGACGAGAACCGTAATCACTTCTGCAGACCGGGTGATCGACCTTCTCCACTCCGCCTTCGCCAGACGGAGAATTGCAGAGATGAGGGTGCCCGCATGGCTAATTCCGATGAAAAAGACGAAGTTGGTGATGTACACTCCCCAAAAGATCGGCCTTGCCAGTCCGGTGACGCCCAGTCCGTGACCATATTGGTGGAGGTAAGCCCATATCGCCCAGAGGATGACGACGACGAGGATCGAGAGGGTGAGATAGAAGGGTTTGCCTGTTCTTCGGATCGGTTCAAAAAGAACGGCATCTTCTTCTAGCTTTATTTCTTTTTCTTCCATTACATCCCCTCTGACAAATAAATGACCTTAGGCTCCGTGCCCAGCTCTTCCATGAGTCTGAAAGCTCTCCTCTCCCGTGAGAGCATGGATACAGTGCTGTTGGGATCGTTCAGATCGCCGAAGTACATTGCACCACTCGGGCATGCTTGGACACAGGCCGGGATATAATCCTCGGGGAGAAGGTCTCTTCCTTCGACCTTTGCCTTTTCTCTTGCTCGGAGGAGCCGATGGCTACAGAAGGTGCATTTCTCGACAACTCCTTTTGTTCTGACGGAGACATCTCGATTAAGAGAACCTTTCATCTCCTTCGGCCATTCGGGTGGGTACCAGTTGAAATATTTGACCGTGTAGGGGCAGGCTGTCGTGCAGTAGCGGCAGCCGATGCATCGGTGATTAATCTGCCCCACGAGTCCTTCTTCGTTGATGTAAGTCGCGTAGACCGGGCAGACCTTCGTGCAGGGCGGATTATCACAATGCATGCAGGGTCGTGGAAGAAGCCTGGCCTTGATATGAGGGTACTCCCCCTCGATATAAGGGATCAATTCGATCCAGTGAATCGTACGACCCTTGGCGGCCTCCTCTGGCCCAATGATCGCCACATTGTTTTCTGCCTGGCAGGCGACCACGCAAGCCTGACAGGCGGTGCATTTGTCTAAATCAATGACCATTCCCCAACGATGCATCTCGTACTCCTAAATGTCAAATTCCAAAATCCAAATGACAAATAAATGCTAAATGTCAAAATTCGAAGTCAACCTATGAAACTGGAGGTTTGGAATTTTAGCTTTGGCATTTGGTATTCCTTTGAAATTTGAACTTGGAAATTTGTCATTGGTTTCAGTTAGGCCTTATAAATTTTGACACGTGTGGATTCGTTGACCGGATATCCAGTCAACGGATCCAAATCTCCATCAATGAGTCGATAAGGATTTTCTCCCATCTTTTCGGACCAGCGACCTCCCGATTGGTGTCCTTCTCCAAAAGGAATACTGACGACCTCTGGCATGGCTCCCTTATAAAGCGTTGCCCTTGCTTTTATCTTCCCCTTCGGAGATTCCACCCAAACCCAGTCTTTCTCCTCGATCCCCAGCCGCTTCGCCGTCTCAGGATTGATTTCGATCCATGTTCCCCAGCTTTCAAATACGTAGGATCCGACGCTCGCCTGAAGCCAAGGTTGGTTTGCATTTCGGCTACCCGTCAGTGTCATCGTTTTAAATATGTTGAGATGAAATGGATACTCTTTTTTATCGGCTGCTTTTTCTGAGGCTTCCCAATGGGGGAAAAAAGAATCATCTTTAAGATCACGGGTGAAGGGAGGATAAATTTGCTTCAATCCCTGTGCATAGAACTCGAATTTTTTTGTAGAGGTTCGGAATACTCGGTCCCATTCTTTAGAGTCGTAGATGGGGTCCCACCATCCCCCTTTCTCTTGAAGCTGTTTCCAGAATTCTTCAAAGGTTCTGTAGGAAGGTGCAGCCCAGCCTCCTCTTTCAAGGAGACGGGTCCACGCCTGCTCGAACTGAAGGCCGAAGATGTCGCCTCGTTTTGCGTCGAAAACCCCTTTGATCCCATAAAGCAAGACTTCTTTAAAATCACTCCAAGGAAAAGCCTTTTGGATCTCTCCCCCTAGGGATTTAGCGATTTGAAGGAGGACATCACCCGTCGCTTTCGTTTGATAAAGGGGCTCAACGATGGGTTGCCGAATTCCGAGAACTGGAAACCCTTTGTTCAAAGAGACAGGATCATCCTGCCATCTTTCAAGGGGCGTATGGTCGGGAAGAATGAGGTCTGCAAATAGGGTCGTGTCGTCCACATAGGGAGAAAAACTGACAATCAAAGGAACTTCCGCAAACGCCTTTGAGAAGAGGTCTGGATTCGGATTCGAAAAGAGGGGATTGCTGTAATAAATAAACAGGACTTCCGGGCGATAAGGCTTTCCAGAGGCGACATTCTGAGCGAAGAGATAGGGCTGTTGGAGCATCGGGGAGGATTTCTTCACGCCATCGATTCTTTCGACCCGCAGTCCTTTTTCAGCGATCGCATCTTTTCCAGACGGCGGAAGCGTTTGAAGGGGAACCGTCCTCGGTATGAGAAGACCTCCCGAGGTATCGATGTTACCCGTCAATCCGTTCAGGATTGAAACGGCCATCTGCTGGAATGGACGATCTCGGAAGCCTATGGCGATAGAAGGTTGGTTAGACGCAAACTCTCGGGCCAAGCGGATGATCGAATCAACGGAGACGCCTGTCCTCCGAGACACGACATCAGAATCATACTCTGAGAGGACAAATTCCTTGAAGCCGAGGTGTTCTTTTCCGCTCGCGTCCGCCCAATTTTCGAACCCGGAACTGAGACTGGCTACAAATTCTTTATGATAAAGTCCCTCCTTAATCATCATATTCGCAATGCCAAGGGCCAGCAACCCTTCGGTTCCCGGCTGGATCGGAAGCCACTCATCGGCTTTGATGCCGGTGACCGAGAGGCGAGGTTCAATCTGGACCAACTTCCCGCGGCGGTCCGGGTTTCCCCTCCTAAACTGCCCATAGGCACTTAGGGCCTGCACAGGAGACCAATAAGATTCAAGGAGGCCCGAGCCGAAAGAGAGTATATACCGGGCATTTTCGAAATCATAGGCCGGCTGGGAATAGATTCCCTGAGTGAGATAGAGGCCCTCCATCGAGGGGCCTTCCCACTGAAACTGATTATCGACGTAATTTGGAGATCCAAAGGTCTCGAGAAAGCGTTCCCAAAGGGACTTCATCAATCCCCGGTATCTTCCTCCCAAGAGCGCAAGGCGATGAGGTTCTCCATTTTTTCGGAGTTTTCTCAATGATTCGGTAACAGCGGAAAGGGCCTCATCCCATGAGATCGGTCGCCATCGCCCCTCGCCTCTCTTGCCTGACCTTTTCAGGGGAGTGCGAACGCGGTCCGGATCATAGAGGCCTTGGAGGGCCGCAATTCCTTTGGGGCAGAGGGTTCCACGGTTGACGGGATGGAGAGGGTTTCCAACGATATTGACTGCCCATCCATCAACGATTCTAGCGAGTACTCCACAGCCCCCCAGGCATTGTCCGCAAATGGTAGGAATCCATCTTTCGACACCAGGAGGGTTCAGATTCTTGGCGACTGGGAATTGGGACCATTTCCAGAAACCACCCCCGAGGGCAATAGCGGTGCCGGCCCCTGCACCCATTTTCAAAAAATCTCTGCGGTTGATTTTCATGAGTAAACCCTATTGGCAAAGGGCATAGAGCATAGGGCAGAGTGAAAAAATCTCAGTAGAATAACTCTATGCTCTTTGCTCTATGCACTCTGCGTGCTTAGACATGGCATGCTAAGCAATCATTCGTCACTTTGTTCTTCTTATGGCAGTTCATGCACCAATTCATTGTCATGTTCACCCATGGCTTGGAGAGTGGCCGCTCGCTTTCAGCAATATTCCCGTGACAAGTCTGACACGGGAGTTTGCCTAACACTACATGCCGACGATGCGAAAAGAAGACGTGATCGGGTTCTCCGTAAATCCGTTTCCAGGGAATCTCTTCTCCTCTTTTGGCAAATCGCCTGATCTTTTCCTCCTCCGGATTTTTTGTGATGGCTTCTTTGTGGCACTCCAGGCAGACACTCGCATCGGGCATTCCTGAGAAGTTTTGGGTCTCAAAATAACGGTGACAGGAGCCACACTCCAACCCTTGTTCGACATGTTTCTTATGGTTGAACGAGATCGGCTGTCCGGCCCCGAAGCCAATGCCCAGACGGATGAGGAGGAAGAGTATCAGGACCCCCGCCGCCAATCCAATAAGGAACAATTTCATAGTGTGACCTGTTTGGCCAGTTTCGGGCTATCCGAAGGGTCGCCCGGCTCCCATCGATCGATTCACAAATAGTGATGTTGCAATGAATATTATGAAGAAGGGCCTTGCAAATCAATACAATAAATTACTTATTTTTAAAGAAAATAGCCTGTATTTTGGAAAGGAACCTATATTTTTGTGAAAGAGCCTGTTCTCCAGGCCTGGTCTTCTTCCTGGCGCCTGAAACTGCTTTCAATATAACTGACGTGGCTGAATTCTCCGGCCTCAATGGGGATGGCCACCTTCATCAAGAAGGTGAAAATGAGGAGCCCTGTTGCCCAGATGCCGAAGGACACCATGAGCTCTAAGAGGTTAGGAAAATATTCATAGATTTCGCCAAGAGGGTCCGGAACAAACCCAGGAATCACAAAACCAGGGCCTTTCTCAATCCACACCCCGATGATGACGAGCAAACAGCCCAAATTCAAGGTGGTTAATCGTTTGCGGGTTTGGGGGATTAGAAAGATGAAGAATGCGATGACATTCATCGTCATTGCCGACCATATCCAGGGAACAAGCTCCTTATGACGATGGAGGCCTTCGAACAAGTATCGAAAGGAGGCGATGTGAACCGTTTGAGAATAATACTCTTTAAATATCTCGGCGGAGAGAAGAAACAGGTTGAGAAACATGGCGTAGGCGATCAGCTCAGCAATCTTGAAGAGGGCATTATCCTCTATCTCTATTTGGCGCACGGAGACCTTTCGGATGATCTGAAAAATGATGATGATGATGGCAGGTCCTGAACAGAAGGCGCTGGCCAGAAACCTCGGAGCGAGGATCGATGCATTCCAGAAGGGACGTGCTGGAAGGCCGTTATAGAGGAAGGCCGTCACCGTGTGAATGGCGACTGCCATCGGGATGGAAATTAATATAAAAGGAAGAATGAACTTCCAGTTAGGTTCTTTCCGGTAGTAGAATTTGACTAAGAGATAAATCGGGATAAGGAGATTCAAGAATAGATAACCGTTCAGAGCAAGGACATCCCAGGCCAAAAGCGATTGGGGAAAGTTCATCCATCCTATCCCAGGGAGCATGTGCCAGAAACGGTCGAGCCTGCCGAGGTCAACCATCACGAAGAGAATGGCCATCACGATGGAGGAAGCGGCAAAGAGCTCCCCGAGGACAACGATCTCTTTGATCGGTTTGAAATGGTAGACGTAAGACGGAATGACCAGGAGAACCGCTGCAGCAGCCGCCCCGACCAGGTAGGTGAAATTGGCAATGTAGAGGCCCCACGAAACCTGATCGGTCATCCTCGTTGCAATAAGACCTAAGTCATGCTGCCTCATGTAGAATAAAAAGCCCACGGCGATAATTGCCAGCAGGAAGAAACACCAGGCATAGTATAGATTGTTCCCTCTCGCCACGAGGGTGAGGGTCCTCTTGTAGAAATGCCACGTTTCGTTCAATGTTTGCTGCCACTTCTTCATATGCTTTTCTATGCTTCAAAGAAGTAATAAAATTTCGGTTCTGTACCCAAATCTTCCTTGAGCCTGAAGACCCGCTTTCGATCGATGATATACCGCATTTCGCTATTGGGGTCGAGGAGATTGCCAAATTTCCTTGTTCCCGTGGGACAAGCTTCCACGCAGGCGGGATATCTTCCTTGTCTTACCCTCTGGACGCAGAAGGTGCATTTTTCCACAGCACACTTCATCCTGGGTCGATTTCCTAAGTAATGGACGGAAGGGTTTATCTCCTCCCTTGGAATATTTGGCTCCGCCCAGTTGAAAACCCTCCCTTTATAAGGACAGGCTGCAATGCAGTATCTGCAGCCGATACACCAGTTGTAATCGACCACAACGATACCGTCCGGTTCTTGCCAAGTGGCGTGGACAGGGCACACCTTCACACAGGGAGGGTCCTGACATTGCTGACACTGAACGGGAAGATAGATAAAGCCTTTTTCCGGAACGAGATCAGGGTTATAATAATGTTCGGAGTCTTCAAGATTGATCAGGTTCCCTCTCTTGAGCCTGAGAACCCTAATCCACTGAAGCTGAGGGTCATGTCGTGAATGGTTATTTTCCTTCACACAGGCATAGACGCATCTTCGACAGCCAACACATCGGGAAAGTTCCAGGCCGTATGCCCAAAGGGTATCGGGAACTGCCTCCTGGGTGCTAATTTGAAATTTCCTTCCATATCTTTGCGCGTACCGCTCTTCAAGCTTGGCAATGACCTGCCTCTTCTCTTCCGGTGTCATTTCCCGAAAATGTTTCTGTAAAAAGTCCTCGGCTTCCTCTTTTGTGCAGGAGGAGAAGAGAGGGATGGCAAGACCTCCCAGGGCAGTCAGTGAAGCGTTACGAAGAAACTCTCTTCGGGTGTAACGTTTATCCGGCATTACGAATCCTTTGGTTTTGTTGGCGGAGGCTCGGGCTTTATCGGTTTGAATTTTGGCTGATGAGGATCATGGCAGTGAGCACACAGATGATAGGTTCTCTTGCCAGGCCCCATAAAGTATCCAGTTCTTTTTCCATGGATGCCCGCCTTCCAGTCATTATACTGAGGACCATGACATTCGCCGCAGAGTCGATAGCTCTCCGTGAAGTTTATGAGGTCTCCATTATAAAGTCTCAATTTATCCCGGTTCTTCGCATCATGACAGTCGAGACACCATCTCATGGTTTCGGCATGATGAAGCTTGATATCCGTGTGTTCTTCTTTCAGGACCCTCTTCGTTCGATTCACTTCCATAGTTGCATGACAGTTGCTGCAGGGAAACAATCCTTCTGTCATCGGAGGAGGAGCGACAGGGAATTCTTCCCCCGCGCCGTTTGCAAAGGACGCAAAACAGACCCCTGAGAAAAGCATTCCGAATACGATGGTCTTGACTGCTTTCTTCATTCCCGAACGGCAAATAGGCAGGAGGGAAGGCGTCCAGTTATGGGTCCGAAAAAATGGGCGGTACTAAAAACCTTCCCAATAAATTCAGCAAAAAACATTATTTTTACTTGTTAACATCTTCAACAGCAAAAAGCAACTACTTTGAAGTCTCGCCGGGCCTGGATAAGAACTTGCAAGGAGGGCTGCGTTTATGATAATTTTTCTCCATGGAGATCCACACACAACTGGTTCCGTCTCGACCCAGTTCTGACGCGCTTATGGATCGAACAGTCGTCGTCATCGACGTCCTGAGGGCAACTTCTGTCATCATCCATGCCATGTCCGAGGGAGCCTCAGAGGTCCTCCCTTTGGCCAGTGTGGAGGAGGCCCTTCAAATGGCTAAGGCCTTTCCACGAGGTTCTGCGCTTTTAGGCGGGGAGAGGGGGAGTGGGAATATTCCGGGATTTGATTTAGGGAATTCTCCTCGGGAATATGTTACCGAAAAAGTAAAAGAGAAGAAATTGATCATGACGACAACCAATGGAACAAAGGCGTTTCACCTGGTTTCCTCCGGAAAAGAAATCTTAGTAGGAAGTTTTTTTAACATAGGAGCCGTAGCACAGAGATGTCTTGAATCGGGCAGGGACCTCCTTATCTTCGCGTCAGGTGACGAGGGAAATTTTTCTCTGGAAGACACCGTCTGCGGAGGAATGTTGATCGATCTGATTACAGAGAAAAGGAAGAAACCCATTTCTCTGACGGATGCTTCCCAATGCGCCCTGATCCTTCATAAAAGATTCAAAGGTGATCTCTTAGAGGTTTTTCACCTCTCCCGTCACGGAAAAGAGCTGATCAACCGCGGCTTTGAGGATGACCTCGCCTACTGCGCTCAGGTTGATATCAGTTCTCTTGTGCCCATTTTTAGGGAAGGAGTGATTAGAGGCAGATGATTGCGGAATGTGGAATGCGGATTGCGGAATAAGTGATATGGAAAAAACCTGTGGCTCCGAACGGAAAATTCAATGCGATGCGGATTGAGGAGACCGAACTATGCGACGCCTGGATCGGGAATTAAGGAATAAGGAAACGATCTTCGCCATTTTAGAGCAGTCTGAAGTAGGAAGAATGGCTACCGTCAATCGTAAGGGCTTTCCGGTGATCAAGCCTGTCAACTTCATTTATTGGGACGGAAAGATCTATCTCCACTCCTCAACGAAAGGAGAGAAGATTGACGACATCCGTCGGGGTAGCCCGGTCTGTTTTGAGGTGGATGAGCCCATCGCGTATGTGGCGGTCGTAGAACCCGCGTGTAGGAGCACGTACTACTATCGAAGCGTTGTCGTCAAGGGAAGTGCTATCATTGTGAGTCAGGTTGAGAGAAAATTGGAAATTCTCGAAAGGCTGATGGAGAAGTACCAGCCGGAGGGCGGCTATCAACAAATAACTGAAGAGATTCTCAATAGAACAGCGGTGATCGAAATCTCTATTCGCGAAATGACCGGAAAGGAACATATGGGTTAGATGGAAGCTTCTGTCTCTATTGTCAAATGCAAAGATTATGACGAAGAGAAGGTCTTCAACAGCCTTCAGCAAGCGATCGACCTGATTGGAGGAATTCAGGTTTTTGTAAAGAAAGGCAGTCGGGTTCTCCTTAAGCCAAATCTCCTTTATGGAAAATCTCCGGAAAAAGCTGTGACAACCCACCCTTCTGTCATCAAAGGAATGATCCAGATCGTTCGAGAGGCAGGCGGCCTTCCCGTTGTCGGAGATAGTCCGTCTGTGGGAGGTTTGATCCGAGCCGCAGAAAAGGCCGGAATCAAGGCCGTGGCCGATGAGATGGAATGTCCCTTGGTAGAATTCAACAGACCTGTTCTCCCTGCGAAAGTGGATGGAAAAACATTTAAGCAGCTGGAAATTGACCAGGCAGTTCTCGATGCGGATGTCGTCATCAATCTTCCGAAATGGAAGACCCACGCACAGATGGTTCTCACCCTGGGAGTGAAGAATCTTTTTGGGTGCGTTCCTGGTCCGAGGAAGCCTTTGTGGCATCTCCGGGCGGGAGAGAGCCGAAAGGCATTTGCCCAGGTTCTCTTGGATATATACAGGATCGTTCAGCCTACCTTGACGATTCTCGACGGCGTCGTGGGCCTGGAAGGAAACGGTCCTGGAAGTGGAGACCCGATTCCGCTGGGATTGATTTTGGCCAGCCAAGATGCGCTGAGTGTTGATCTCGTCGTGTGCGATCTGTTAGGAATCCCGAGGAAGTCAATCCCGACAAATCAGGAGGCCCTCGAAGATGGGATGGGAGGGGATTCGATTGAAGTCTTGGGGGAATCGATCGAGGCGGCCAAAGTCTCCAGCTTCACCATTCCCCCTCCCTCCGCGGTCACCTGGAATCTCCCTGGATTTGTGAGAAAGGCGCTGAAGAATGCATTGACCTCCAAACCCTGGATTGACGATCAGCTATGCGAAGATTGTGAACGCTGCGCAGAGATCTGTCCTGCAAAGGCTTTGAAGAAGACGGAAGAAGGTCTTGCCTTCGATTATGGCGAGTGTATCCGTTGTTTCTGTTGCCAGGAGGTCTGCTCATCAGGGGCGATTTCGATCAAACCGGGATGGGCATTGAAGCTCGCGAGTAGAAGGTCGAAGGTTGAAGCCAGTAGGCTGAAGGCAGAACGCACTAAGCAGCTGGCTAAAGAGAGTGATCAGTAATCAGTGACCGGCCATCTGCCACTACAGCTTCGGTATCGTTTTACTGCTGGCTGATGACCGATCACTGATCACTTCGGTCTTAGAAGATGCGAAACATTAAGCTTCTTATTGAATACGACGGTACTAATTATTTGGGATGGCAGATTCAACCAGGGGGTCCGACCATCCAGGGGACCCTGGAAGAGAAGCTGTCACGTCTCACAGGCGAAAGAATCCGGTTGACTGGTTCTGGGAGAACGGATTCGGGGGTTCATGCTTTAGGCCAGGTAGCTCATTTTAAGACCCAAAGCCAAATGGACATCCGTACGATCCAGAGGGCACTCAACAGCCTCCTCCCGCCTGATCTGGTGATTCAAAGGGTAGAGGAGGTTCATGAAGGCTTTCACGCCCGAAAGCATTCGAAAAGCAAAGTCTACGAGTACCGCATCCTCAATCGGAATCTTCGGCCAGTCTTCCAGCGCGGGTATGTATGGCATATTCCTCAAAAGCTGAATTTAACGGAGATGAAGAAAGCAACTCAGACTTTGATCGGACAGCATGACTTCTCTGCATTCCGCACGGTTGGCTCTCCCACCCGTACAGCTATTCGAAGGGTGATTAGGGCGGATTGGAAGAAAGGGCGAGATGGCCTCATCCGTTTTGAGATCGAGGCC
>Ga0187779_10002583_pt1 | contig 11063 bp, 8 predicted proteins | sample 1015_Q2_SP10_10__FD_132435 | JGI IMG/M metagenome (GOLD analysis project Ga0187779, IMG submission 132435) | Tropical peat soil microbial communities from peatlands in Department of Meta, Colombia - 1015_Q2_SP10_10_MG | ecosystem: Environmental > Terrestrial > Soil > Wetlands > Peat | place... | reverse complement strand
TCGTCGACGTTCGCCGAGCGCGGGAGCGAGCCCGAGATCGGCGCCTCGGGGACGATCGACTGGCGCGACGACGCGGGCGTCGTGGCGGGGAGCATCAGATCGCCCGAGTCGACCTCGCGGCCGGCGTGGTAGATCGCGAGGCGCTCCATGACGTTCGAGAGCTCGCGCACGTTGCCGGGCCAGGCGTGCTTCTCGAGCGTGCGCCACGCGGCGTCGGTGAGGCGCGGGATCTGGCGGTTCATGCGGCGCGCGGCCTGCTCGAGCATCGGCGCGCCGAGGCCGCGCACGTCCTCGATGTTCGCGAACAGCAGCGTCCCGTCACCGCCCTCCTGCAGTCCGATCTCGAAGATGCCGGCGACGGTGAACTCGCGCAGCTTGGGTGCCGGGGTGGCGTCGGCGTTCATGGAGGGAATGAGGACGGTGAGCGAGTCGCCGGTCATCAGGCCCAGCCGCTCGGCGATCACGGCGCCGACGATGACGCGATCGGAGCCCGCGACGAGGTCCGTGAGCCTGCCCTGCACGAGCGCGGGCGAGAGTTCCTCGCGGCTCGCGCGGGCCGACGGGTCGATGCCGCGCAGCAGGACCGGCAGCATCTCCGGCTGGCGCACGGCGAGCGCCTGCAGCTCGACGTAGGGGGCGACGTCCGTGACCCCGGGGGCGGCGGCGGCGAGGCGCGCGGCGTCCTGCCACGCCGGCAGTCCGCGCGCCGAGCCCGCGGGCGACTCGCCCGCCGCCGTGACGCGCACCTGCGCACCGAGTGCGAGCAGCCGGTCGCGCAGCTCGCTCTCGAAGCCGTTCATCACCGACAGGATGACGATGAGCGCGGCGACGCCGACGCACACCCCGACGAGCGACGCCCAGGTGATGAAGGAGACGAAGAACTTATGTGAACGCGCGCGGACGTAGCGCAGGCCCACGTACACGGGCAGAGGGTGAAACATCGTCGCGATTTAACCACAGTTGCCGGGCTTTTCAGACCTGCGTCACAAATCGGCATACGCGCGCGCCCGGGGCGGCTTTGACAGATTCACCCCGGTGCTATAGTCGGGCCGTTCTCGAGGGAGAGTCTCCATGCACACCCGCTTTCTCGTGGCACTGCTGTTGGGTTGCGCGGCCGCCGGCTCCGCGACGGCCGAGACCGTCGTCGTCAACGACCAGGTGCAGATCCGCGAATCGCAGGCGGATACGCCGCGGCGCGGCCTCACCATGGACGACGTCGAGAAGCGGTTCGGCGCACCCGTCACCCGCCATGCGACGGTGGGCGGCGGCTCGGCACAGCAGCCGCCCATCACCCGCTGGGACTACAACGGCTTCTCCGTAGTCTTCGAGGGCAATCGCGTCATCGACTCGGTCGTCACGAGCGGCTAGAGCGCCCCTGCGGTCGCGGCCACGAGGCCCGCGCCGCACTCACCGTCACGCCCGACGGGTCCGCCGTTCTCGACGGACCGAGTCTAGTGCCGCCGTCGCGGGCACGCCGGGCAGATGTGATAGGCTCGACCTCGGCAGAATAAAATCCGGGGATTTCGTGTCGGGGGAAGAGCCTCTCAAGGCCCAAATCGAGGCCCTTGTGCGCGCGGGCGCGATGCGCCGCAAGACGGCAGCCGCACAGCTGGAAGCGGAAATTCGACGACGCGAGGAGGTGCTGCGGCAGACCTTCCGTCGTTACGTGTCCCCGAGGGTTGCCGACAAGATCCTCGAGGACGCGCAGCTGCGCGACACGCTGCTCGCGACCGCCGACGCGCGCAGCCACGCGGTGGTGCTGTTCGCGGACCTGCGCGGCTTCACCAGCATCTCCGAGCAGCTCGACCCGCATGCCGTCGTGCCGCTGCTCAACGAGTACTTCTCGCTCCTCACCGAGATCACCTTCCGCCACGAGGGCACGGTGTTCCACATGGCCGGCGACTGCCTGATGCTCGGCTTCGGCGTGCCGCTGGAGCAGCCGGACTGCGCCGAGCGCGCCGTGCGGGCGGCGCGCGAGATGCTCACCAGCTTCAACGCCCTGGCGGGCTCCTGGAAGGAGCGCCACCAGGTGGAGGCGGGACTGGGCATCGGCATCAACGAGGGCGACGTGGTCGCCGGCAACATCGGCTCCTCCTCCTACATGAGCTACACGATCATCGGCGACACGGTGAACATCGCCGCGCGCCTGTGTCAGCGGGCGCGGGCGGGGGAGATGCTGTTCTCGAGCGCCCTCAAGCGCACGCTGGATGCGCACGGCGTCGACATCGGCGCGACCCCGCTGCCGCCGCTGCAGCTGCGGGGCCGCTCGCACCCGATCGATATCTTCTGCGTACCGCTGCAGACCCGCGTGCAGCTGAGCACCGAGCCCGTCGCCGCCTGATCCGCGCGCCGCGCGGACCGCGCGCGCAGCTCCTCGGGTAAGCTTGTTCTTTTGGACAGCGCCCGCATCATGGCTGCGCGATGACCCCCCTGCTCTCCCCGCCCGTCCCGAGCGCGCTGACGCCGCGCCTGCGCTGGCACCAGCTGTACGGCAGCGCCGCGGCGCTCGCCCTCGCCGAGGCGATGCGCGCCGAGCGGCGGCTGTACGTCGTGATCGCCGACGACGCGCGCGCCCTCGAGCGCCTCAGCGCCGAGGTGCGCTTCTTCGCCGGCGAGGGCCTGCCGCTCGTGCGCCTGCCGGACTGGGAGGTGCTGCCCTATGACCTGTTCTCGCCGCACCCCGACATCGTCTCCGAGCGCCTGAAGACGCTCTTCGAGCTGCCGCGGCTCGAGCACGGCTGCCTGATCGTCGCCGCCGACACGCTCATGCAGCGCCTGCCGCCGCGCGACTACGTGCAGGGGCGCGCGTTTGAGCTGCGCAAGGGCCAGGCGCTCGCGCTCGAGCCGTTCCGGCAGCGCCTCGCCGAGGCCGGCTACGCGAGCGTCAGCCAGGTGGTCAGTCCCGGGGAGTTCGCGGTACGCGGCTCGCTCCTCGACGTGTTCCCCATGGGCGCCGCGGCGCCGCTGCGCATCGACCTGTTCGACGAGGAGATCGAGGCCATCCGCCGCTTCGACCCGGACACGCAGCGCTCGCTCGACGCGCTCAACCACGTGCGCCTCCTGCCCGCGCGCGAAGTGCCGCTCGACGCGGCGGCGGTCAGGGACTTTCGCCGCCGCTACCGCACGCGCTTCGAGGGCGATCCCAACCGTAGCGCCGTCTATCGCGGCGTGAGCGAGGGCATCGCGCCCGCCGGCGTCGAGTTCTATCAGCCGCTGTTCTTCGATCAGACCACGACGCTCCTCGACTACCTGCCCGCGAGTGCGGTGGTCGTACAGGACGCGGCCCTGCCGCGCGCGCTCGCCAAGGCGTGGGAGGACGTGACGGCGCGTTACGAGGACCGGCGCCACGACATCGAGCGCCCGGTGCTGCGGCCCGAGGAGCTGTTCCTGCCGCCCGAGGAAATCGCGCGCGCGCTCGCGCCCTTCGGCTCGGTGACGCTCGACGCCTTCAAGGCGGACACCGAGCTGCAGGGCGCCCCGGACGGGGTGCGCAACTTCCCCACCAGCGCGCCCCGGGAACTGCGCCTGGACGTGCGGGCCGAGCAGCCGTTCGCGCCGCTCGACGACTTCCTCAAGTCCTTCGACGGGCGCGTGCTGATCGCCGCCGACTCGGCCGGACGGCGCGAGGTGTTGCAGGAGATGCTGCGCAGCTACCGTCACGAGGTGCGCGTCGTTTCCGGCTGGGACGCGTTCGCCGCCGGCTCCGAACGGCTGGCGCTCACCGTGGCCCCCGATCTCGAGGGCCTCACCCTCAGCGCCCCGCCGATCGCACTCATCTCCGAGGCGCAGTTGTTCGGCGCCCGGGCACGTCAGGAGCGGCGGCGCAAGCGTGCCGCGGATCCGGAGGCGATCCTCGCCGACCTGCGCGACCTCAACCCCGGCGCCCCGGTGGTGCACGAGGAGTACGGGGTCGGGCGCTACCTCGGGCTGATGCCGATGGAGATCGGCGGCCAGCCGGGCGAGTTCCTGGTGCTCGAGTACCAGGACGGCGATCGCATCTACGTGCCCGTGCAGTCCCTGCACCTCGTGAGTCGCTACACCGGCGCCGCCCCCGAGCATGCGCCGCTGCACAAGCTCGGCACCGACCAGTGGGCGCGCGCGCGCCGGCGCGCAGCCGAGCAGGTGCGGGACGTCGCCGCGGAGCTGCTCGACCTGTACGCGCGCCGCAAGGCGCAGTCCGGCCTGTCGCTGCCGGTGCCCGAGCTCGACTACCAGGCCTTCGTCAGCGACTTCCCCTTCGAGGAGACGGCCGACCAGGCGGAGGCGATCCGTCAGGTGCTCGCGGACCTCGCGAGCGAGCGGCCGATGGACCGCATCGTCTGCGGCGACGTCGGCTTCGGCAAGACCGAGGTGGCGATGCGCGCCGCCTTCGTCGCCGCCCAGGCCGGCAAGCAGGTGGCGGTGCTCGCCCCGACGACGCTGCTCGTGCAGCAGCACCTCACGAACTTCCGCGACCGCTTCGCCGACTGGCCGGTGCGCGTCGAGGCGCTGTCGCGCTTCGGTACCTCGCGCGAGACGCAGGCGGTACTCGCGGGGCTCGAGCAGGGCAAGGTCGACGTCGTCATCGCCACGCACCGTCTGCTGCACGCGCACGCGCGCTTCAAGGACCTGGGACTGCTCATCATCGACGAGGAGCACCGCTTCGGCGTGCGCGACAAGCAGCGCCTGCAGGCGCTGCGCGCCAACGTGCACGTGCTCACCCTGACCGCGACACCCATCCCGCGCACGCTCAACATGGCGCTCGGCGGCCTGCGCGATCTGTCACTCATCACGACCGCGCCGGCCGCGCGCCTGGCGATCAAGACCTTCCTCATCGAGTGGCACGCGCCCACCCTGCGCGAGGCGGCGCTGCGCGAGCTGCGGCGCGGCGGCCAGGTGTACTTCGTGCACAACGAGGTGCGCACCATCGACAAGATCGCGGCCGAAGTGCAGGCCCTGGTCCCGGAGGCCGCGGTGCGCATCGCCCACGGGCAGATGCGCGAGCGCGAGCTCGAGCAGATCATGGTCGACTTCTACCACCGGCGCTTCAGCGTGCTCGTGTGCACCACGATCATCGAGAGCGGCATCGACGTGCCGAGCGCCAACACCATCATGATCAACCGGGCCGATCACATGGGACTCGCGCAGCTGCACCAGCTGCGCGGCCGGGTGGGCCGCTCGCACCACCGCGCCTACGCCTACCTGATCGCCCCGCCGCGTCAGGCACTGCAGCGCGACGCCGCCAAGCGCCTGGAGGCGATCGAGTCCATGGAGGAGCTGGGTGCGGGCTTCGTACTCGCCACCCACGACCTCGAGATCCGCGGCGCGGGCGAGCTGCTCGGCGAGCAGCAGAGCGGTCAGGTGACCGAAATCGGCCTGTCGCTGTACCTGGACATGCTCGATCACGCCGTCAAGGCGCTGAAGGCGGGCCGCGAGCCGGTGCTCGATCAGCCGCTCGCCGCCGTCACCGAGGTGGAGCTGCGACTGCCGGCGTTCCTGCCTGAGGCCTACGTGGGCGACGTGCACGTGAGGCTCTCGCTCTACAAGCGCATCGCCGCCGCCGACGGCGAGGTCGCGCTCGATGACCTCTCGGCCGAGCTGCACGATCGCTTCGGTCCCCTGCCGGGCGCGGCACAGAACCTGATGCGCATCGCCAAGCTGAAACTCGCCGCGCGCACGCCCGGGGTGCGCCGGCTCGATCTCGGCCCGCAGGGCGGCTCGCTCACCTTCGAGGAGCGCTCGCACGTCGAGCCGGCGACGCTCGTGCGCCTCATCCAGCGCAGCTCGCGCGAGTTCCGCCTGGAGGGACCGCTGAAACTGCGCGTCAGCCGCCAGCTCGCGAGCGAGGCGGCGCGCTTCGAATTCGCATCCGAGCTCCTCAGGCGCCTCGGCGAGGCGCCGCGGCTCCATTAGAATGCCGTGCATGCACATCGTGACCGCGGCGCCGCGCGCCCTGACACTCGCCCTGACGCTCACCGTCATCGCCCTCGGGCGCGCCGCGGGCGCCCAGGAGACTCCCGCCCCGGCCGCCGCCCCGCCGGCCGCCGGGCCCGGCAGCACCGTCTACAACGTCGAGCTCATCATCTTCCGCGCCACCGGTGCCCAGGGTGGCGCGGAGAACTGGAGCGGCCAGAGCGGCAGCGCGCGCAACATCGCCGGCGATGAGGTCGCGAGCGGTACCGCGCAGGTCGGGCACTTCGCCGGGCTGCTGCCGAGCGCGGCGTGGCAGCTCACCGAGCTCGAGGGCAAGCTGCGCGCGAGCGGCGCGTACGTGCCGGTCGCGCACGTCGCCTGGTCGCAGACGGCGAGTTCCTGGGGAACGCGCGCCGGCTTCTCGCTCGCCAAGCTCGGCGTGAACGTCGACGGCCTCTCCGGCACGGTGTTCCTCGAGCACGGCCAGTTCCTGCACCTCGGCATGACGCTCACCTACGCCATGCACGATCCGCCCGCCTCCCTCGGCGCCGGACCCGACACGCCCTTCAGCATCAACGAGAGCCGCCGCGTGCGCTACTACGAGCGCAACTACTTCGACCATCCGGCCTTCGGCGTGATCGCGCTCGTGACGCCCGCCCAGGGCGCGCGCCCGCCGGGGCGCTAGCCGCGCCCGGGCGCGGCGCGTGCCAGGAGCTGCGCGGCGTCGAACTCCCAGGTGGCTCCGCCGCGCGCATCGCGCGCGCAGCGCACCCGCTCGCGGGCGGCGGCGAGGAACCAGGTCTCGAGCGAGCGCGGCTTGCCGCGCCCGAACACCTTCGGATCGAGCACCGCGGCGCACGCGGCGTGCCCGGGATCGCGCACCGACTCGTAGCGGATGAGCTCGATGGCGGCCGCGCGCGCCAGGGCGGCGAACGCCTGGGTGCGCTCGTAGCTGTCGGGGCGCGTCCACGCGGCGCGCTCGCGCACCAGGGGCTCGGCGGTCAGATCGAGCGCCGCGCGCGTGCGCACGGCGGCCTGGAACGCGGTATGCGGCACGGGCTTCAGTTCCGGGGTCCCGGGGGAGTCGAGCAGGAAGCGCAGCCGCCAGTAGCTCTTCTCGGCGAGCGCGGTGCGCAGCGCCTCCGCGCCGTACCACACGCCCGGCTCGAGCGCGGCACGAAAGCGCGAGCCGCCGTGCGGCCGGTAGCGAAACGGGGTCGCGAGCAGGTACGGCAGGGTGCGCACCGCCTCGGGGAGCGGGGGCTTGCTCGCCTCGAGCACCTCCTCGAGGCTCCCCTGCTCCTCGAGCGAGTCGACGAGCCGCATGGTGGAGGCGGTGTGCTGCGTCTCGACCACGCGCCACAGGAGCCGCGCGTAGGCGCGCGCCTCAGATGCGAGCGCGGGCGGCGTCCAGGTAGTCAACCGTGCGCACCAGGCCGGCGGGCTCGCGGATCAGCTCGAGCGGCACGCCGCCGAGCGCGCCGTTGTCGCTGCGCAGCCAGGCGCGCGCGGCGGCGTCGTCCGAGCCGACGATGGCGTCGAGCGAGCGGAACAGCCGCACGAACAGCGCCGCGAGCTGCCAGGGCTTGGAGCCCGGCTCGAGCTGTCTGTGGCCGTTGGCGAGGCGCGAGAGCGTGGCGCCGCTCACGCCGATGACCGCGGCGAGCTCGCCCTGCGGCAGGCCGAGGAAGCGCGCCGCGCGCACCGTGGCGCGCGAGAGCACGGCGCCCGCATCGGGCGCGGGTCGGGACTTGGGCCGGCGGCTCCTCATTTCATTGGAAAATATAGCACCGTTTTTTTTCTACAGCAAAACGGGAGGATCGGAGCCGGCGGGAGCCGCCGCTACTGGAAGTCGGACGCCTCGGCGGTCGCGATCGCGTCCTTGCCGTTCTTCTTGGCGCGCCGCATCGCCGTCTGGCAGGCCTTGACGAGGCCCTCGAGCGCGAGCGTGCGCGGCGGCACCAGCGTCGCCACCGCCGCCGAGACGGTCACGTAGCGGCCGGCGCCGTTGGTGGGGTGGTGCATGAGCAGCTCGCGCACGCGCTGGGTGACGATCTGCGCGTACTGCCCGGCGCGCTCGGCGGCCTCGCCCTGGGTGAGCACGGCGAAGGTGCCCCCCTCCCAGCGGCCGACCAGGTCGCCCCCGCGGCGGTAGGACGCGGCGATGACGCGCGAGACACGCCGGATGCAGGCGTCGCCCGCGGCACGGTCGAACTTGTCGTTGTAGGCGCCGAGGTCGTCGATGTCGAAGAGGGTGAGTCCGATCTCGTGCGAATCGCGCTGCGCGAGCGACCAGTCCCGCTGCAGCAGCTCCTCGAAGTAGGCCCGCGAGTGCAGCCCGGTGAGCCGGTCCTCGCGCAGCCACGACGGCAGCCCGGAGGGCAGACGCTCGGCGCTCTTCAGGCGCTCGCTGGCGTCGCGGTGGTAGCCGATGAGGTGCGTGAGCTCCCCGCCCGCGGCGCGCACCGGCTGCACGACCGTCTCGTTCCAGAAGAGCGAGCCGTCGGGACGGTAGTTGCGGATCAGCACGCGCGCCGGCTCGCCCTTCTGCACCGCCTCCGCAAGGCGCGCGCGCGCCTCCTGCTCGCGGTCGGTCCCCTGCAGGATGCGCAGGTTGGTGCCGAGCAGGGCGCTCACCGGGAAGCCGCACATCTGGGTGAAGGCGCTGTTCACGAACAGCACCGGGCAGTCCTTCGCGCTCGCGTCGCAGATCACGATCCCCTCGGGGGAGTTCTCGACGACCCGCCGCCAGGCATCCGCCGACCAGTTCTTCATGCGGGACTGCCGGGGTCGAGCGTGAGGCTGGGAGGCGCCGTCATGCGCTCGAGGAGCGCACGGGCCCGCAGCCACTCGGCGGATACGGTGAGCGCCGCCCGGTCCGGGGGATCGGCGCGCCCGCGCAGGCGCACCAGGCGCAGGCTGGAGGCCGGCTGGGGGTCCCAGCGCAGTCCGTCCAGCAGTTCGATGACGCTCGGCCGATTGTTGCAGACCGGTAGCATGTCGCATCCCGCCGCCAGGGCCTCCCGAGCCCGGGTCACGACGTTCCCGTAGGCTGCGGCAGCCCCTCCCATGGAGAGATCATCCGCAAACACTACCCCCTGGAAACCCAGCTCTCCGCGCAGCACGTCGCGAATCCAGCGGCTGGAGAGGCTCGCCGGGGCCGAATCCACGGCCGGATAGAGCACGTGGGCCACCATGACGGCCGGCAGGCCGTTGGCGATGAGACGGCGGTAGGGGGTGAGGTCCGGGGCCAGGTCCTCCAGGGGGCGCCGGTCCACGGGGAGGGTGTGATGGGAGTCCGCGACCACCGCCCCGTGGCCGGGGAAATGCTTGGCGGTGGCCGCCATCCCGGCCTCCCGCATCCCGGCCATCCAGGCCTGGGCGAGCTGGGCGACGGCGTCGGCGGAGGCGTGGAAGGCGCGCTCGCCGATCACCTCGCTCACCCCGTTGTCGAGGTCGACACAGGGGGCGAAGGAGATGTCGACGCCCTGGGCGCGCAGCTCCGCCGCCATGAGCCAGCCCAGACCGCGCGCGAGTGCCACGGCGCCGCGCGGATCGAGGTCGAACTCGTGGCCGATGCGCCGCGCCGGCGGCAGCCGGGAGAAGCCCTCGCGGAAGCGCTGCACGCGCCCGCCCTCCTGGTCGACCGCGACGATGAGCGGCGGAGCGCGCACGCAGTGGATCGCGCGCACCAGGGCGGCGAGCTGCGCGGGGTCTGTGTAGTTGCGCGAGAAGAGGATCACGCCGCCGACCAGGGGATGGCGCAGCAGCTCCGCCTCCTGCGCGGCGAGCGCCGTCCCGGTGAGGTCGATCATGAGCGGACCCAGGCTCATGGCACCGCGGCCGTGAGCAGCGCCAGGGATTCCAGGTGCGCGGTGTGCGGAAACATGTCGACGACGCCGGCGGCCTCAAGCCTCATCCCGTGCTCGTGCACCAGCACCCCCAGATCGCGCGCCAGGCTGCCCGGATGGCAGGAAATATACAACAGCCGCGCGGGCTTGAGCCGCGCGAGCGGCGCGAGCATCTCGGCCGCGCCCGAGCGCGGCGGGTCGAGCAGCACGTGCGTGTAGCTGCCGAGCAGCCAGGGCGCGGCCTGCCCGGCGACGCGCGTGAGGTCGGCCTGGTGAAACTCGGCGTTGCCGATGCCGTTCGCGGCCGCATTGCCGCGGGCGCGCGCGATGAGGGCCGCGTCGCCCTCGACACCGGTCACGTGGGCGGCGCGGCGCGCGAGGGCGAGCGTGAAGTTGCCGAGCCCGCAGAACAGGTCGAGCACGCGGCTCTCGGGACCGACGGCGAGCAGCTCGAGCGCGCGTGCGACGAGTGCCTCGTTGACGCGCGCGTTCACCTGGATGAAGTCGGTGGGTGAGAACTCGAGCGTCAGGTCGAGCCCCGGCAGGGCGTAGTGCAGCGGCGCCGCGGCGGGCGAGAGCGCCTCGAGCCCCTCGGGACCTCCGGCCTGCAGCAGCACGCGCACCCCGTGCTCGGCGGCGAAGGCGGCGAGGCGCGCGCGATCCTCCGGCGAGGGCGGCCGCAGCACCCGCAGCACGAGCGCGACGGCGTCGTCGCCGACGGCCAGCTCGATCTGCGGCAGCTGCTCGCGGATGCTGAGCCCCCCGACGAGCGCGGCCAGCGGCGCGAGCAGCTCGCCCGCGGGCGCGGCGAGGACCTCGCAGCGCGTGAGCTCGGCGATGTAGGGGGCGGCGCGCTCGCGGAAGCCCACCAGCACCCGGCCCTTCTTGTGCACGAATTTCACCCCGAGGCGCGCGCGCCGGCGGTAGCCCCAGAGCGGCCCCGCGAGCGGCGCCAGCCAGCGCCCGGGGGTGACGCGCGCGAGCCGCGCGAGGTTGTCACGCAGCTCCGCCTCCTTGGCGGCGAGCTGTGCCGCTCCCGCGAGGTGCTGCAGCACGCAGCCACCGCACACGCCGAAGTGCGGGCAGCGCGGCACGACACGCTCGGCCGAGGGCGCGAGCACGGCGAGCAGTTCGCCGTCATCGTGCTGGCGGTGCCGGCGGGTGCGGCGGAAGCGGATGCGCTCCCGGGGCAGCGCACCGGCGACGAACACGGTCTTGCCGGCGTGCACGACCCCCTCGCCCTCGTGCGTGAGGCCGACGACCTCACCCTCCTCCTCCGCGGCGCTCGCCGCCGCGCCGCGCGCGGCTCGGCTCAAGCGG
>Ga0187779_10002582_pt1 | contig 11065 bp, 8 predicted proteins | sample 1015_Q2_SP10_10__FD_132435 | JGI IMG/M metagenome (GOLD analysis project Ga0187779, IMG submission 132435) | Tropical peat soil microbial communities from peatlands in Department of Meta, Colombia - 1015_Q2_SP10_10_MG | ecosystem: Environmental > Terrestrial > Soil > Wetlands > Peat | place... | reverse complement strand
TCGACCACCTCGACCACCCGAGCGGGCACGCTCAGCCGGACCCCGCTGCCCCAGGCGGAGGCTCCGGCAGCTCCGCGGGTCACCACCACCCAGCGCAGCCAGTCGCCGGCGATGGCGCGGCCGCGGCCCCAGGGGTCGGCCAGGAAGCCGGGCGGCAGGTCAGACTCGGAGCCGACCAGCACGGTTGCCGGCCGTGAGCCGTCTGCCAGCGGGGGCACGTGGGCCACCACCAGGCCCGCCGTCGCGCGCTCCGCCAGCACCTCCGCCAGGTCCGTCTCCCGGCTGCGCACGTAGACGGCGTCGGCCGGCAGCGTGCGCAGCCGCCCCGGCGGCTGCGGCTCGCGGCAGCGGTGCAGGTTGACGATGGTCCGCTCGCCGGCGGGGTCGAGCATGACCAGCGAGCGGGTGCTCTCGCCGCGCACGCGCCGCACCTGTCCGACCTCTATCCCGGCCGAGCGCAGCTGATCGAGCAGCCAGTCGCCGACCCCGTCGGTACCGACCATGCTCACCAGCGACACCTGGTGGCCGGCGTGGCCGAGGGGGACGGCGGTGTTGACGCCGCCGCCGCCCAGCCGCAGCGTCCGCTGCCTGGCGTCGAGGTGACGTCCCTCGTGCAGCGGCTGGCGCAGCCAGAGCACCTCGTCCTGAGCCGCCGATCCCAGCACGACGATGCGGGCCACCAACCCGATTCTATCTGCGCTCCGCGGCCTGCCAATCCGCACGGCTGGGCACCCGGCCACGGTCGTGGGCGTAGGCGGGCGAGTCGATGGAGCGCAGGCGGCTGGCGTACTCCTGGTCGGTGACCGCGTTGCGCCAGTGCCCCGACGCCCGCGCCAGCAGCGTTCCCCCCAGGAAGAGGACCACCACCGCCGCGGCGAAGGCCGCCGGCCGCACCCCGCGCCGCCAGGGCGCCGGCGTCCCCACCCGCAGCGCACGGGTCACCGGGCAGGCGGCGACACAGGACAGGCAAGAGAAGCACTCGTCGGAGCGCACCCGCGCCAGCCGCTCGACCGGCAGCCTCGACGGGCAGGCCCTGGTGCACAGCCCGCAGTCGATGCAGGACGCGGCGTCCCGGGTGAGCTTGAGCGGCGAGAGGAGGGACGAAGCACCCAGCAGCGCGCCGTAGGGACAGAGATAGCGGCACCAGAAGTAGGGCACCAGCACCGAGAGCACGACCAGCAGGCCGAGCACCGAGGCGCCGGCGAGCGAAAGCCGCTCGAAGAAGTACAGCATCTTGACGTCGGCCACCCGGTTGTACGGCGAGTCGAGGAAGTCGGCCACCGCCCGGGCGTCCATCGCCACGAACACGGCCCAGGCGAAGAAGGCGAGCAGCAGGTACTTCAGCGAGCGCAGCGGGACGTCCACCACCCGCGGCAGGGAGGGCGCACGGCCGAAGAGCCGGCGCGAGACGCTCGCCAGCGCCTCCGAGAGCGTCCCCACCGGGCAGATCCAGGAGCAGAACGCCTTCTTCGCCACCAGGGCGGTGGCCATCACCGCCAGCAGGATGGCGAGGCCGGCCGGGTGGACGGGGTGGACGGTGCCTGTCGTCAGCAGGTGCCGCAGCGCGAGGAGAGCCGCGATGGGCAGGAAGCCTTCGACGCCAGGCGGCCGCGTGCCGACTGCCCGGCCGAGCTCCAGCCCGTGAACCCACCGCGTGAACTCGCCGCCGACGAGCAGCACCGTCAGCAGGAAGCCCGCCTGCACCAGGTGGCGAGACCAGACGATCCGCCGGCGGCGGGCGCGCAGGGCGGGTCCCGTCAGCACCTCCGCCGAGACGCCGGCGTCTTGCCGCAGGAAGGCATCCGCTTCGCCAAGGAGGCGCCGCGGGAGTCGGGGCAGCAGGGCAAGGGATGGCATCGGGAAGGCTCTCGTCGGCCTTTCCTTTGTACCCCGGGGGGTGGAGGATGGACCATGACGGGCGTCATGATGCGCAAGGTGGTGGTCAACGACCGGATGCAGAAGGGCTACGTCTACCACCGGACGCAGCCCGTCGGGCGCAACTTCGCGGCCGGCTTCTCTCCCCAGCTCACGCCGAAGCAGATGCTCGAGCTGGGCGTGTTCGGCGGCAGGTACATGACCGACTGTCGCGCCGAGTTTCCGGCGAGCTGGTTCGCCCGCGCGAAGCTCTGCCCCGATCGGCACGACGCGCGCCTCAACTGCTTCGGCGTGAACGCGTCGCAATCGCTCGCCGAGTGGCGCCGCCGGGGCTGGATCCACCCGCAGGATCCGCGCGGGTGGTTCCAGTGGTACTGCCGGTACTACATGGGTCGCAGGACGCCCGACGACGCCAGGCAGATCCGGCGATGGCGGGCCATCGCACGGCACGTCTCGGCGATCCGGAAGCACTGCCAGAGGGGCGACCTCGGCTGCCGGCGAAGGCAGCGGCAGGCGGTCCTGCACTGGGCCTACGACAGCCGCGCAATCTGAAGGGTCGCCTTCAAGACTCGCGGCTACTTGCCGGCCTTCTGCTTCTCGAAGAGCGCCTTGTACTCGCCGTAGCCCTCCTCGTCCAGCCTGGCCAGGGGCACGAAGCGCAGCGCGGCCGAGTTCATGCAGTAGCGCTGGCCGGTCGGCGGCGGCCCGTCGGGGAACACGTGGCCGAGGTGCGAGCCGGCGTGGGCCGAGCGCGCCTCCGTCCGGGGGACGCCCATGCTCAGGTCGGTCCGGGTGGTCAGGTTCTTCGGCTCCAGCGGGCGGGTGAAGCTCGGCCACCCGGTGCCCGACTCGAACTTGTCGAGGGAGGAGAAGAGCGGCTCCCCCGACACCACGTCGACGTAGATGCCGGCCTGGTGGTTGTCCCAGTACTCGTTGCGGAAGGGTGGCTCGGTGCCTTCCTTCTGCGTCACCTGGTACTGCAGCGGCGTCAGCTTCTGCTTCAACTCCTCGGGGGAGGGCTTCTTCCAGTGTCCTTCCTTCACGTCCGTCCATCCTTTCGCTCGCGCTGCGCCTGCCTCGGCGCCGGAGCCGTGCCCGCCGGCGTCCTTGCCCCACAGCTGCGCGAGCCGGCGATCGCGCCCGCAGCCGATCCGGTACAGGTTGTAGCGGGCCGGGTTCTTTCTACAGAAGCCCTGGTGATAGTCCTCGGCGGGGTAGAAGGCGACGAGCGGCTGGACCTCGGTGACCACCGGCCCGGGCAGCCGCCGGCTCGTCTCCAGCGCCTGCTTCGAGGCGAGGGCCGCCTGTCTCTGCTCCTCGTTCTCGTAGAAGATCACCGTCCGGTACTGGCTGCCGCGGTCGCAGAACTGGCCGCCAGAGTCGGTGGGATCGATGTTGTGCCAGTAGACGTCGAGCAGCTGCTGGTAGCTGACCTGCGCCGGGTCGTACGCGACCTGCACCGACTCGGCGTGGCCTGTGGTGCCGGAGGAGACCTCCTCGTAGCTGGGGTTCTTGACGTTGCCGCCGGCGTACCCGGCGGTCGCCGAGTAGACACCCGTGAGGCGGCTGTAGGGCGGGTCCATGCACCAGAAGCAGCCCCCGGCGAAGGTGGCGTGGACGAGCGTCGGCGGAGGGCCGGGGGGCGGCGTCCAGCTGCTCGCCACGTGCGAGGAGCCGAAGAGCCAGGCGACGCCGAGTGCCGATCCGGCCGCGAACAGGGCCAGCCGCAGCTTCATGGGGCCTTCCTTTGTCTGCGCTTGCTGGTCATAACGCCGGCGCCCAGGCCGCCATTTCCGACCGGCCCGGAGGCCGCACCGTGCGCGTCGGCACGGACGTTGCCCTCGACCTGACGACAGTTCACCCCGCAGTTCGTGCTTCGGTTACGATCTAACGAGATTACCCCTATCTCGAGGGAGACGGGCGATGAGCCTGGAGCAGCCGCCGAACCATGGCCAGTCGAGCCATGGCTTGCGTGGCGACTACAGCCACATGCGGCCCGACTACACCGTCGAGCAGGACTACGACCGCTACACCTCCGAGCAGCAGCATCGCTGGCGGAGGCTCTACCGGCGCCAGATCGAGCTCGTGCCGGGACGCGCCTGCGACGAGTACGAACGGGCCCTGCGCGCGCTGCCTTACGAGGAGGGGATCCCCCGATTCGGGGAGGTGAACCGCGCGCTCGCTGCGGCGACGGGCTGGCAGCTGGTGGCCGTCCCCGGCCTGGTGCCCGACCTGGTGTTCTTCGAGCACCTCGCCGGCCGTCGCTTCCCGGTCACCGTGTGGCTGCGCGAGGAGCACGAGTTCGACTACATCGTCGAGCCCGACGTGTTCCACGACTTCTTCGGCCACGTGCCGATGCTGTTCACGCCGACCTTCGCCGGCTACATGCAGGCCTACGGCCAGGGCGGACTCAAGGCCGAGCGGCTGGGAGCGCTGGAGTGGCTTTCGCGGCTCTACTGGTACACCGTCGAGTTCGGCCTGGTCCGCGGCAAGGACGGCCTGCTGCGGGACTACGGGGCGGGCATCCTGTCCTCGCCCAGCGAGATCTCCTACGCGGTCGAGAGCCCCCGGCCGCGGCGGGTGGGCTTCGGCCTGCTGCGCATCATGCGCACCCGCTACCGCATCGACTCCTTCCAGGAGACCTACTTCGTCATCGACAGCTTCGAGCAGCTGTTCGAGGCCACCGCGCCGGACTTCACCCCTCTCTACCGGGAGCTGGCGCGCCTGCCCGAGCTGGCCCCCGACGCCGCGCTGGCCGAGGACAGGGTCGTCTCGTGAGCGGCGGGCGTGCCGGCCGAAGCCTCGCCGGGCGGGCGGGGACGCTGGCGCTCTGCTCTCTGGCGCTATCGCCGGCCCTGGCCCGGGCGCGGCCGGTCGGTCCGCCGCCGCCCTCGCCACCCGCCCAGACGGACCAGACGGAGAAGAGGACCCCTCCGGAGATCCCCTCGGGGGTGGAGGAGCGCTACGCGCACGACGAGGTGCGCACCATCGGCCGCCTGCCCGGCAACATCCTGCACGGGATGGTCGGCGTGTGGAACCGCGACAACCTGACGCCGGCCGCGATCGGCGGGGTTGGCACGATCGGCGCCTGGCACCTCGACGACGCCCCACGCTCTGCTGTGGCACGACTGGGTGTACCGCCTGCGCGAGGTGCTGCTGGTCGCCGGCCTGCCGCCGACGGCGCATGCTGGCCCGCGAGGAGCGCCTGGCGCGGCTGGCCGAGGAGGTCCGCCTAGCGGCGCGACTCAGCGGCTCGTCGTAGCCGCCGGGGCGGGAAGCGGCGCCGAGAGGAAGAGGCCCAGCTCGGCGATGGCGGGGCAGGCGCGCGCGCGCAGGATGCGCAGCCGCACGCGCGAGGCGGTCACCGGTTCGAAGCGCAGCAACCGCCGCACGCCGATGGTGGTCGCCCGGGCGAGGGTGCGCCAGGCGCCGCCCGTCTCGGCTTCGAGCTGCCACTCCTGCACGCGCTGGCCGAGGGCCACCGCCTCGCGCAACCGCACCTGGTCGAAGCGCGCCGGCGCGGGGAGGCGCAGCTCCAGCCAGCCTGTGGTCACGCCATCGTCGGTCGTCCAGTAGGTCGAGCCGTCGCCGTCGAGGACCCGCTCGGCGGCGAACCGCGGCGCCTTCCCGCGCACGGCACTCGCCTCCGCCCGCGCGCCACGGGCCAGGTCGGTGCCGAAGGTCCGGTCGAGCCACGAGCGCAGCTCGCGCAGACGCCCGACGTCCGTCTCGTGCAGGAGCCCCCGGCGATCGGGCGGAACGTTGAGCAGCAGGTTCGCGCTGCGCCCCACCGAGGCGTAATAGATGTCGACCAGCTGGGCGAGGCTCTTCACCCTCTCGTCCTCTTTGGCGTGGTAGAACCAGCCGGGGCGGATGGAGACGTCCACCTCCGGCGGCACCCAATCTGCGCCGTCGGGCCGACCGGCGGCGAGCGGTGGGTAGCCGGGGAAGCCCGGGTAGAGGCCCGAGCGGTCGATCGCCATCCACGCCGTCTCGAACCCCAGCCCGTCCTCGTTGCCGACCCAGCGGACGTCGGGGCCGGCGTCCGAGAACATCACCGCCTGCGGCTGCAGCTCGCGGACGAGCCCCCAGGTGCGCGGCCAGTCGTAGTAGACGGCGGCGTCGATCCGGCGCGTCTCGCGCGCGCCGCCGTAGTAGCCGTCACCGCCGTTGGCGCCGTCGAACCAGACCTCGAACAGCGGTCCGTACGAGCCCAGCAGCTCGCCGAGCTGCGCGCGGTAGTACTCGAGGTAGGCGGGGCGGCCGTACTCCGGGTGGTGGCGGTCCCAGGGCGAGAGGTACAGCCCGAGCTTCAGCCCTTCGGCGCGACAGGCAAAGGCGAGCGCCCCCACCACGTCTCCCCGACCGTCCTGCCAGCGGCTGGAGCGAACGGAGTGATCGGTGAAGCGGCTCGGCCACAGGCAGAAGCCGTCGTGGTGCTTGGCGGTCAGGATCAGCCCCGCCATCCCGGCCTCGCGCGCCGAGCGCGCCCACTGCCGGGCGTCGAATGCGCTCGGCGCGAAGAGGTCCGGGCTTTCGTCCCCGGTGCCCCACTCGCGGTCGGTGAAGGTGTTCACGGTGAAGTGGACGAAGCCGTAGTAGGCGAGCTCCTGCCACGCGAGCTGCCGCGGGCTGGGGACGGCGCCCACGGGCGGTGGCGGCGCGGCCGAGTCCGCGGCGGGTGTCCGAAAACCGACTCCAAGCCATGCGCCCAACAACGACACGAGCGCGAGCGTGTGGCGGGTCGGCATCTCTCACCTCGTGGCCGCTACTCTACCGCCCGCGACCTGCCGCGTCCCCCGGGGCACAAAAGCGTCACCGCGACGGAAATTGTCGGTTGCGCCCTTCCGCCGCTGCCGTAAGTCGCTGAGGCGTCGATCGGGGTGCGCTGGCATCGCCCCTGCACTCCACAGCAGGCGCGCGGAGGGTGCGAACGGCGCCGCGGGGCGTCTCGCAACGCGGTCGGGTTGGAGGGAACCCGCTCGCCGCCGGGACGTGCGGGTCGGGCGCACCCTCCTCCGCGTCCCTGCGACCTCTCTCGCCACGGCCGGACCTGCCCGTGGTCTCGCCCGCGTTTGCGCCGGGGCGCCTGCTGCATCAGACTCTCGGCTGTCTGAGGAGGCATCCTGTGAACGTTCCTTTCTATGGGCACACCCGCCAGTACCACAACATCAAGGCCGAGATCGACGCCAACATCTCCAAGGTATTGGAGAGCGGGCAATACGTGATGGGCCCCATGCTCAAGCAGTTCGAGGCCGAGCTCTGCGCCTACACCGGGAAGAAGCACGCGATCGGCGTCGGCAACGGAACCGACGCCATCTGGCTCAGCATCATGGCGCTGGGCATCAAGCCGGGCGACGAGATCATCACCCACGCCAATACCTTCTTCGCCACCGCCGAGGCTATCTGGATCGCCGGCTGCAAGGCGGTGCTGGTCGACTGCGACGAGAAGACCCGCTGCATCGACCCGGCGCGGATCGCGGCTGCCATCACCAAGCGCACGAAGGCCGTCATCCCCGTCCACCTCTACGGCCAGTGCGCGCCCATGCGCGAGATCCGCAAGCTGGCCGAGGAGCACCACCTCTTCGTGATCGAGGACAACGCCCAGGCGATCGACGCCTGCGGCGACAACTTCCGGATCGGCGAGCTGTCCGACGCGGTCAGCACCAGCTTCATCATCCAGAAGAACCTGGGCACCTTCGGCGACGGCGGTGCTCTCTACACCGACAACTCCGAGATCGACGCCAAGGTGCGCAAGCTGCGCAACCACGGCTCGGCCCAGCGCGACCACCACAGCTTCGGCTTCAACAGCCGCCTGGACGACCTCCACGCCGGGATCCTCAGCGCCAAGCTGAAGCACATCACCGAGTGGAGCGACCAGCGGCGCAAGTGGGCAGCCCGCTACGACGCCGGGCTCAAGGACGTCGCCTCGATCGTCCTGCCGTACCAGCGGCCGGGCTACCGCCACGTCTACCACCTCTACGAGATCGAGACGCGCGAAGCGAAGGACCGCGACCTGTTGCTGAAGCACCTCAACGGCAAGGGCGTCGACGCCAAAACCCACTACTCGATCCCCATCCACAAGCAGGAAGGCTATCCCTGGGGCCGCGAGGCCGAGATCCGCGGGCCGCTCACCCAGGCCGAGAAGAACTCCGCCTCCTGCATCTCGCTGCCCATGTTCCCGGAGCTGACCGCTGACGAGGTCGACACCGTGATCGACGCCGTCCGCTCCTGGAAGAAGTGACGGAAGCCCCGCTGAGGAGCCAAGCATGACGAGCAAGTACCGGGTGCTGGTGGTGGGGCTCGGCAAGCGCGGCAAGCACCACGCCGCCCACTTCCACGCCCACCCCGCCTTCGAGGTGGTCGGCCTGTGCGACATCGACGCCGCCCGGGCGAAGGAGGCGGCGGCGACGGTCGGCAACCCGAAGACGGGCACCGACGCGGTGGCGCTGGCCAGGGAGCTGAAGCCCGACGTCTTCTGCTTCTGCACGCTGCCCAACATCCGCACCGAGATGGTCCGCATCGGCGTCGACTGCGGGGCGCAGCTGATCGCCTTCGAGAAGCCGGTGGCGCTCACCTCGAAGGAGGGCCTGGAGGTGAAGGAGCTCCTCTGCCGCCGGCCGGTGAAGGCGGTGGTGAGCCACCAGCACCGCTACGGCCCGCACTACCAGGCGGTGAAGCAGACGATCGCCGCCGGCAGGATCGGCAAGGTGCACACCGTCTACGGGACCTCGGTGGGCTGGTCCGCCCACATGCTGTCCCACATCATCGACTACTCCATGTGGTTCGGCGACTACGCCAAGGCCAGCTGGGTGATGGCGCAGGCGGCCGGCCGGCACAAGTTGCAGGACGTCCACGCTTCGCCCGACTACCTGGGCGCCTTCGTCCAGTTCGCGAACGGCGTCCGCGGCGTCTACGAGTGCGGCGGCGGCGCACCGGACGTGCCCCAGGTGCAGCGCTGGTGGGGAAAGAACCGCATCGGCGCCACCGGCAGCGAGGGCTGGGCCGAGGTCTACACCGGCAACGGCTGGAAGGCGGTGACCGCGACCGGTGTCCTGGGCGGCGAGGGCGCCATGGCCTACGACCAGGACATGCCGGGCTACATCCAGGACATGGCGGACTGGCTGGACGGCAAGAAGGTCCACCCCTGCAGCTTCGAGAACGCCTGGGCCGGCTTCGAAGTGATGATGGCCGCCTTCCGCAGCGCCGTCCACGGCGGCCAGGTGACGCTGCCGCTGCGGGACGGCAGGAACGAGCTCGAGGAGCTGCGCCGGAGCCTCTCGAGCGCGCCGCTCCAGGTCACCCTGGAGGAGAGCAAGAAGGAATACGGCGTCTGAGCTCACGGGGTCAGGTCGTGCATCGCTGACCCGGCCGGAACGCCCGGCCCGACCCCGATCTGCGGCGTGCTCACTTCTTCGCGGCGCTCGTCCGCGCCAGGGGCTGGAGGCGGTCCTTCGCCAGCCTGAGCGCGATGCCGGCGTTGCGGTCCGCCACCTCGTTGACGACGATCTCCGACGCGGTCCCCAGCACCTGCGCCACCTCGGAGGGCGTCAGGCCGTAGTCCTGCTCCAGCCACTGGGCCATCCCCGAGGTGGCCTCCTTGAGAGCGCCCTCCAGCGAGCCGTCGAGACCCACCACCACGAGGTGGGTGGCCGACTCGACGCGCGGCGTGGCGATCGTCTTCTCGGGGACGACGTCGACCGTGAACTCCACCTCCATCGAGGTCTCGAGCGCGTTGCCGTTGAGCTCGCCGTCCCCCTGCGCCGCGTGGCCGTCACCGAGGTAGAGGAGCGCGCCGGGCTGCAGCACCGGCAGGAAGACGGTGGTCCCCTCGACGATGCCGCTGAAGTCCATGTTCCCGCCGAAACCTCCCGAGTCGCCGGTACCGGGGCCGGCCGAGCCAAAGCCGGGGGCGACGCCGACACAGCCCAGCATCGGCCGCAGGGGCACGGAGTAACCTCCGAGGTGCTCCGTCGGCTTCTCCAGGGCGGCCGTGCCTCTGTCGCGGTCGAGATGCCACCTGGCCATCTTGCCGGCGTCCTTGAGCTTCACCGCCAGCTCGCCGTCGAGGGCGCGCGGGACGATCGAGTCGTCGCTGACCGCCCAGTCGCGGTTGAGCTTGAGGCGGACGATGTGCACGGCCAGCACGTCGCCCGGCAGGGCCGTCTCCACGTAGAAGGGCCCCGTCTGCGGGTTTCCGCCCAGGACGCGGCTGACGCCCTTCTCGTCGGTGCCGCCCGCGTCGACGGTGGTCGTGTGCACGGTGTCGCCAGGAGCGACGGTGAGCACGGGCTTCGTCTCGGCGGAGAAGCGGCGGTAGAAGGTGGTCGGCACGAACTCGTGGCGCCCTGGCGGGCCAGCCCGCCGCTCGGGCACGCGCCGGGCGGTGAAGGTGCTGCTCACCCGCTCGCCGGTCTCGCCGTCGACGAGCACCACCGTCCCGGAGATCGACTCCCCGGAGACCGCGCCCGCGTACTCGTTGCGGCCGCCCCCCTCCGGCTTCGAGACGAAGCGCACGGCGCCGCCCTGCAGCGTGCCTTCCACCTTGTCCGAGCCGGCCCGGCCGGCGAGCGTGTCTCCCTTCTGTTCCAGGGTGAGCCGCTGGTGCCACGGATTGCCGAAGACGTCGGTGGTGAGGAGCCAGGTGCCGCTCAGCCGGGCCTGTGCGAACGACGGTAGCGGGAGCAGCAGCACCGGCAGGACCAGCCAGGGCACGAGCGACGATGGGATGCGCTTCAGCATGCGAGCCTCCGATCCGTTTCAGAACCCGGGGGGCCGTTCGTCCGCGACGGCGAACGCCCGCTCGAGCGCGAGCCCGGCCCGACCCAAAGTACCCTCCTCGAACAGCCGCCCGATCAGGGTGACGCCGTGGGGGACGCGGCGCGGGGGCGAGAAGGAGGGCAGCGGGTGCGCCGGGTCGGGCGCCCAGTCGCTGCGCGCCTGGCTCACCTCCACGAAACCGGCCCGCAGCGTGAGCGACGGGTGCCCGGTGTGGTTGGAGATGGTCAGCATCTCGTCGCGCAGCGAGGGCACCAGCAGCAGGTCGACGCCCGCGAAGAGGCGTGCCATCTCCAGAGCCACCTTGCGGCGCAGCCGGTCCGCCTGCACCAGGTCCACCGCCGAGAGGAAGCGAGACTGGCGGAAGATGTTGGGCCAGGCGTCGCTCACCTGCGCCCGCAGCTGGTCGACG
>Ga0187779_10002581_pt1 | contig 11066 bp, 8 predicted proteins | sample 1015_Q2_SP10_10__FD_132435 | JGI IMG/M metagenome (GOLD analysis project Ga0187779, IMG submission 132435) | Tropical peat soil microbial communities from peatlands in Department of Meta, Colombia - 1015_Q2_SP10_10_MG | ecosystem: Environmental > Terrestrial > Soil > Wetlands > Peat | place... | reverse complement strand
CCGCCGCTGCCGCGCCCCGCGAGGAACGGCAAGATCAGCATGATCGGCACGACGCAGAGATCCTGAAAGATCAGGACGCCGGTCGCGAGCCGGCCGTGCGGCGCATCGATCTCGCCTTTGTCGGTGAGCCCCTTGAGCACGAGCGCCGTGGATGAGAGCGCGGCCAGGCATCCCAGAAACAAAGCGATCGGCAGCGGTTCTCGGAGTGCCGTGGCCAGGCCTGCGACGGCGGCGATCGTCAGGCCGACCTGCAGCCCGCCGGCGATCACCGTCTGGCGGCCCATCTCTCGCAGCCGGTCGAGCGAGAACTCGATCCCGACCGTGCACAAAAGGAGAATGACGCCGACCTCTGCGAGGCTCTCGACTTGATGTGAGCCCGAGACGAGGCCGAGCCCGTTCGGCCCCACGAGCATCCCCGCGACAATGAAGCCGGGGAGCGCGGGGAGTTTGAGGCGGTGAAAGGCGAGGATCACGACCAGAGAGGTCGTGAAGATCACCGCGAGGTCCTTCAGAACGGTCAGCTCTTCCACGGGTCGCCGCGGATGGGATTACGCTAAGGTGATGGGACTGAGGCCCGCGCGGCAGTGGGCGCAGTGGGGCGGATTCCTACCTTCGAACCCGAAGCTAGGCCGGGGCGGGTGGCCGTGATAGAGCGTTCTTGCGGCACGAGACGGCGGGAATGCGGCGTTTCAGCCCTTGAACACCTCCAGCGCCACCTCCACCCGCCCAAAGGGGGCACTCACCTGTACGCCCTGTACCTCGCGCCGCACCAGGCCGAACATCTCGCGCGCGATCTTCACCCCCTCGGCGAGCGCCGCTTCCTTGCCGCCCTCGCTCGCCTTGCGCATCCGGCCGAGCACCGAGTCGGGAACGGAGACCCCGGGCACTTCGTTCGCGAGGAACTCCGCGTTGCGCAGCGACAGCAGCGGCCAGATCCCCGCCACGATCGGAATGCGGAACTGCTCCACGCGCTTCAGGAAGGTCTCGAGCTGCGCGATGTCGAAGACCGGCTGCGTGACGGCGAAATCGGCACCCGCGTCCACCTTCCACGCGAAGCGGGACAGCTCGCGCTCGATCTCGAACGCCGCGGGATTCACGCCGACGCCGATCGCGAACCGCGTGGGCTTCCCGATCGGATTCCCGCCCGGGTCGAGTCCCTGATTCAACCGGTAGACGAGGTTCGTGAGCCCGATCGAGTCGATGTCGAAGACGGCCGTCGCATCGGGGTAGGGCCCCATCTTTGGCGGGTCGCCCGTGACGATCAGGAGGTTGCGGAGGCCGGCGGCGGCCGCGCCCAGCACATCGGACAGCATGCCGAGGAGATTCCGGTCGCGGCAGGAATAATGGGTGACCGTCTCGATCCCTACCTCGCGCTCGATGATGACCGACGAGAGCAGTGCTCCCATGCGGCTCTGCGCGCGCGGACCGTCCGGCACGTTCACGGCGTCGACGCCCGCCGCCTTGAGCGCGCGGCACTGCTCGAACATCGGTGCCGGGTCGACGCCCTTGGGCGGCACGATCTCGACGCTGGTGACCAGCTCGCCCTTCGCGAGCTTCGCGCCGAAGCGCGAGCGCTCGCCGAGCGGCGCGGGCTCGACGCCGGCGGGCGCCGTGATCGTGACGCGCGAAACGACGTCGGGCTGGTGACGCGGGACAACGCTCGCCACGTAGTCGCGGATCTTCTTGATGTGCGCGGGCGTCGTCCCGCAGCACCCGCCCACGAATCGCGCGCCCGCCTCGATCATCCGGCGGGCGTAGCTCGCCATGTACTCGGGGGACGCGAGGTAGATCTTCCGGTCGCCGACGTCGCGCGGGAGCCCGGCGTTGGGCACGCCGGAGATCGGCCGGTCGGTGGCCTTCACCATCTTCTCGATCGCCTCGAGCACGCCGGCGGGTCCCACCGAGCAGTTTACGCCGATCACGTCCGCGCCCCACTCGGCGAGCTGCTTCGTGAACGTCGCGGGATCGGTGCCGTAGTGGGTGAGGCCGTCGGTGCCGATCGTCATCTGGGCGATGACGGGGAGATCCGACAGGCTGCGCACCGCGCGCAGCGCTTCGTGGATCTCGTCGACGTCGGAGAAGGTCTCGAGCACGAAGCCGTCTACGCCGCCGGCGAGCAGTCCCTTCACCTGCCGCTGGAAGCTCGCGAACGCCTCGTCCCGCGACGTGGACCCGAACGGCTCGAGCCGTACGCCGAGGGGCCCGATGGCGCCGACGACGCTGGCGCGGCCGTCCGCCGCCTTCCGCGCCAGCCGGGCGGCCGCCTCATTGATGCGCTCCGTATCCTCGGCCAGCCCGAAAGTCGCGAGCTTCACCGGGTTCGCGCCGAACGTGTTCGTCTCGAGGACCTCGGCGCCCGCCCGGACGTACTCCGCGTGCACATCCTGGACGAGCTTGGGCTGCTTCAGGTTCAGCTCGTCGTAACAGACGTTCAGGAAGAAGCCCTTCTCGTACAGCATCGTCCCCATCGCGCCGTCCAGCACGTGAACGCGGCCGTCCTCGAGCAGCTTGCGCAGCGTCACGTCACTCACGCGTCCCGCTTCCCCCTTCCCCAAAAAGGAAATCCCGCCACGGCGGATGAAAAGCCGTAACGGGTCGGCTTTTTAGCGATTTGTTTTACGTGGCCGCAATACGCCGCAAATCACCACGGTGTCAGTTGTCGGTCCGAAATCTAGCAGGCGGTGCCCGAAACAGAAAGGCGTGCGTAGTGCGTGGTATGTGGTTGCAGACGGTGGGAGCCGGACTTACGGTTCCGCACCGGGAGTAACCGCGCACTACGCACCACGCACTTGTTTCTTATCTTAGCCTCCCATGTCCTCCCTCCTCGCCGCCCGCTCGCAGATGGGCATCTCGCTCGCGTTTCACATCGTCTTCGCCCTGGTGGGCATGGCGATGCCGGTGCTGATGGTGGTGGCGGAACGGCGCTGGCATGTGACGGGTGACGAGATCTACCACGAGCTGGCCCAGCGATGGGCCAAGGGGACGGCGATTCTGTTCGCCGTCGGCGCGGTGTCGGGAACCGTCCTGTCGTTCGAGCTCGGCCTGCTCTGGCCCGGGTTCATGCGTGTCGCCGGGCCGATCATCGGCATGCCGTTCTCGCTCGAAGGATTCGCCTTCTTCACGGAAGCGATTTTCCTCGGCATCTATCTCTACGGCTGGGACCGCATCTCGCCCCGCGCGCACTTGGCCGCGGGCGTCGCCGTCGCGGTGAGCGGCGTCGCCTCGGGGATCTTCGTCGTCATCGCGAACGCCTGGATGAACACGCCCGCCGGATTCGTGATCGACGCGGGCAGGATCACCGACATCGATCCCCTGGCCGCAATGGCCAACCCGGCCGCGCTCTCTCAGGCGATCCACATGACCCTCGCCGCGTACGCCGCCACCGGGCTCGCGGTTGCCGGCATCCATGCGTCGCTGCTGTTGAAAGACTCGGCCAACGTCTTCCACCGCCGCGCGCTCGTGATCGCGCTCCTCGTCGGCGGACCCGCGGCGGTGCTGCAACCGCTGTCGGGCGATCTGGCCGCGCGTCAGGTCGCGCGCTATCAGCCGACGAAGCTCGCCGCGATGGAAGCGCTGTTTCGCACCGAGCGGGACGCACCGCTCGTCCTCGGCGGATGGCCGGATATGCGCATCCCCACGACGCGCTACGCCATCCGGATCCCCTACGGGTTGTCCCTGCTCGCCTTCCACGATCCGCACGCCGTCGTGCGCGGGCTCGACGCGGTGCAGCGCGCCGACTGGCCCAACGTCCCCGCGGTGCATTGGTCATTTCAGCTCATGGTCGGGCTCGGGACGTACATGGCGCTCGTGGCCCTGTGGGCGGGGTGGGTCGGGTGGAAGGGCGAGCGCGGAACGCGAAGCGCGGAACGCCGAAGTGAAAACGGGGGAGGAGCGGCGATCGCTGGACACCGGCTGTTGCTGCACGCGATCACGCTCGTGACGCCAATGGGGTTCGTCGCCACCGAGGCCGGATGGATGACGACCGAGCTCGGACGCCAACCCTGGGTGATCTACGGGGTGCTGCGGACGGCCGACGCCGTGACGCCGATGCCCGGATTGGTCGCGCCCCTCATTGTCTTCACGCTGTTGTACTGTTTCCTGGGCGTGATCGTGGCGTTGCTGCTGTATCGCCAGATCCTGCACAGCCCGAACGTCCCGGAATCGCTCTGGAAGTTCATGACGCCGGGGCAGCCGCGATGAATCCCATGCTCCCCGACGTCTTGGCGGGGATCGTCATCGTCTCCCTGAACGCCTATGTCTTACTCGCGGGCGCGGACTTCGGGGGCGGCGTGTGGGACTTGCTGGCGACCGGTCCCCGCAAGGAAAGCCAGCGCCACCTGATCGCGGAAGCGATCGGTCCGGTGTGGGAGGCGAACCACGTCTGGCTGATCCTCGCCCTGGTGCTGCTGTTCACCTGCTTCCCGCCGGTGTTCGCGCAGCTCGGGATTCAGCTTCACATCCCCTTCGTCCTCGCCCTGATCGGCATTGTGCTCAGAGGGTCGGCGTTCGCGTTCCGGAGCTATGGCGGGGAGCGCGATGACGCGCAGCGCCGCTGGGGACGGGTGTTCGCGATCGCGAGCGTCGGCACGCCGCTGCTGCTCGGTGCGGCGCTCGGCGCGGTCGCGTCGGGCAAGATCGGCCCCGCGGAGATGAGCGACCGGTTCTGGACGACCTACGTCAGCCCGTGGCTCAACCCGTTCGGCGTCGCGGTCGGGATCTTCACGCTCGCCTGCTTCGCCTTCCTCGCCGCGGTCTACCTGACCCTCGAAGCGGAGGACGCTGCGTTGCGCGACGACTTCCGCCGCCGCGCGATGGGAGCGCAGCTCGCGGTGATCGCGTCGGGCGTGATCGCGCTGGCGCTGTCGGGCGGCGTCGCGCCCGCCGTGCAACAAGGCCTCCTGGGTGCCCCGTGGGCGACCGCGCTGCACATCCTGGGCGGGGGCACGGCGCTGGTCTCCGTGGGGGCGCTGTGGCGACGGCGCTGGGTCGTCGCGCGCATCGCGGCGGCGAGCGAAGTCTCCCTGATTCTCTGGGGCTGGGCGCTGGGCCAGTATCCGTTCATTCTCCCGCCCGACTTCACGATCGATGGCGCCGCGGCACCGACCTTCACGCTCGAGCTGGTGCTGGGTGCGCTCGCGCTGGGCGGGGCGGTGCTGTTTCCATCCCTCTACTATCTGTTTCGGATTTTCAAGGCGAAGGCGCCCGCCTCAGCGCTCTAGTCGAGCAACCGCCGAGCGACCCACCACGCGACGAGCCCGCCGGCGATGAAGCCGACGATCATCCCCCAGGCGCCGAGCACCTTACTCGCGCCGGCCCCGACCAGCGTGGCCACGATCAGGTTCACCAGCGTCTTGAGCAGCTTCACGTGCCGCTCTCGAGGAGCCGCCGGCGCACGCGCTCGGAGGTGAGACCGGCGATCGTCACGGTCTTGCGTCGCCCGGCGACGCCCGTTGCGATCGACACGGCTTTCGTCGGCACGCCGAGCAGCCCGGCCAGGAACCGCACCAACTCCGCATTGGCGGCACCGTCCACGGGCGGGGCGGCGACACGCACTTTGATGGCGTCACCATGGCGGCCGACGACGCCGGTCGCCCGGGCGCGCGGCACGACGTGAATCGCGATGGTCGCCACGTGTCACAGCACCGAGAGCAGGAAGCGTTGCAGAATCCACAGGACGAGCCACGCGGCGAGGGGACTCACGTCCATCATTCCGAACGGCGGAATGACGCGGCGCAGGGGCTCGACGAGCCAGTCGGTCAGGAGGTAGGCCGGCCGCATCCAGCGGGAATAGGCGAACGCGCCGAACCAGGTGCCGATCACCCGGACGAGGAGCGCGACGACGAGCACGTTGTACACGACCTCGATCACGAGTGCCGCGACGGCGCGAGGGCCGCCGTTTGCCGCGCCCGACATCGCCCAGAAAACCCCCGCCACCCAATCCCACAGGGACAGGGCCACGACGCCCACGACCGCGACGCCCACGACGAGCCACCAGCCCGCGTGCACCGGATTGCCGCCGGCGCGGACCAGCCGCCGCTCGATCGGCGCCGTGAACGGCTCGCTCACCGAGCGGAGTATCCGGCCGAGGGAGCTGAACGGGGAGATACGGCGCGTGCGTACGAGCCAGCCTGTGACGCCGATGATCAACGAGAGACAGAATGCAGCAAAGACGACCGAGCGGGCAAGCTCGTGCGGCGACATCAGGGAGTGAACACCTCGACCACGTCGCTCTCCGAGAATCCGGGCCGCACGCCGCCGCCGATCACGTAGATCTTGCCGTCGAGGGCCAGGACCGCGCATCCATGGCGCGGCGTCGGGAGCGGGGCATCGGTGCTCCACACGCGCTTGGCCGGGTCGAACACGTCGTGCGCCGCGAACACCTCGGTGCGATCCTCTCCGCCCAGGAGGTGGATCTTGTTATCGAGCTCCGCGGCGCCGAACGCCGCGCGCGGGGACGGCATCTGCTCCGCCTTCGTCCAGATGTCATGCTGCTGCTCGTACGTCTCCATGTAATCGTAGTTGTGGTCGGCGGAGAGTAGCCTGCCACCGAAGACGTAGATGATGCTTTTGACCGTCGTCGCCGCCAGGTGGTCGCGTTTGGTGAGGATCGGCAGCCCCGGGTGCCAGCTGTCCGTCCCGGGGTCGTACACGTTCGTGACGTCGACGAGGCCACCGTCGGCGATCCGCTGCAGCCCGCCGACGACGACGATCTTGCCGTTCACCACGGCCGCCGCGGACGCGCCGCGGGGCCGTGGCAGGTCCGCCCGCGGCGCCCACGTCCCGCGTCCGGGACTGAACGCCCACACGGTGCGCTCGGAGCGGAAGTCGGTCCCCGAGAGGCCGCCGAGGGCGTACACCATGCCGCCCGCCGCCGCGAGGGGCATATGATGCCGTGGCGCCGGCAGGTCCGGCAGCCTCTCCCACGAGTCCGTCGCGGGGTCGTAGCGATACGCATGAGCGGTCGGCTTGCCGTGCCCGTCGATCCCCCCGGCGATGTAGATCTTCCCGTCGAGCACCGTGCCGCCCATCTCGAGCAGCGGCTCGGGGAGGGGCTTCGCCGTGGTCCAATGGCCGTCCGCGGCCCGGGCCGGGTGAACCAGGGGTGCGGGGAGGGCGAACGCGGCGGACCCGGTGTGAGCGAACAGCGTCAACACGAGCGCGAGCATCAAGCCACCTGATGTGAACGGGGAGTCATGCGAGTGGGAGCAAGGTAATGCGCTCGCGCCGCAGAGGCGAGCGTTACGGCGTGGTAAACGCGGACGCCACGATGCGCGCCTGCTCGGCCTGATGCGCGGCCGGATATCCCTCGGCGGGGCTCGAGCGCTCGGACCGGGCGATGTAGCGAAGCTCGATAGATTCGGGCGCGAGCGTGCGGAGCTGCGGCAGCATGAACTTCTGGGGTCCCATGTTGCGCGGTTCTTCCTGCACCCACACGATCTCCGTCGCATTGGGGTAGCCGCGGATCAGCTCGGCGAGCTCGGCATCGGGGAACGGATAGAGCAGCTCCACCCGTCCGATCGCCACGTCGCTCGCGGCCGCGCGGGCCGCCGCGAGCGTCAGGTCGTAATACACCTTTCCGCTGCAGAGGAGCAGCCGGCGCACGGCGTCCCGCGCCTTGACCGACGGATCGTCGAGCACGGGACGGAATCCGCCGCCCGTCAGGTCCTCGAGGCGCGCGGCGGCCTGCGGCAAGCGCAGCAGGCTCTTGGGCGTGAACACAACGAGCGGGCGCATCTCCGAATGGCGCGCCTGGCGCCGCAGCAGGTGGAAGTACTGCGCGGCCGTCGAGCAGTTCGCGATGCGAATGTTGCCGTCGGCGCCGAGGGCGAGGAAGCGCTCGATGCGCGCGCTCGAGTGCTCGGGCCCCTGGCCCTCGTATCCGTGGGGCAGCAGCAGCGTCAGCCGCGAGGTCTGCCCCCATTTCGCGAGCCCGGCGATCAGGAACTGATCGATCACCACCTCGGCGTCGTTCGCGAAATCGCCATACTGCGCTTCCCACAGCACCAGCGCGTCCGGCGCGGCGACGGCGTAACCGTACTCGAACCCCAGGCACGCGAATTCCGACAACGGGCTGTTGTGCAGCTCAAACGGCGCGCGCGCGCCCGGGAGTCGCTGAATCGGCGCGTAGCGCTGGTCGGTGTGCGCGTCGTGCAGCACGAGATGGCGCTGGCTGAAGGTCCCGCGCTCCGTGTCCTGTCCCGTCAGGCGGATCGAGACACCCTCCTGCAGGAGAGACGCGAACGCGAGCGATTCGGCGTGCGCCCAGTCGATCTCTCCCTGCGTCAACCCGGTCCGCCGGCGCTCGAGCTGCTTCAGGAGCTTCGCGCTCACGGTGAACCCCTCGGGCACCGCGAGCAATTGCTCGTTGAGGCTGGTGAGCAGCTGGGGCGCGACGCGCGTGTCGGGCTCCGCGAGCGACACCTGCGCGCCCGAGATGCGCTGCGGCTCCTCACCCTTGTCCTCGTTCAGGTGCGCCTTCAGCGACTGTTGGATCTCGCTCAGGCGCTGGCGGAATTTCTCGGCGTCCGCGTCCGCCTGCGCGGCGTCGAGGATGCCGTCGGCCACGAGACGCTCGGCATACCGCTGGCGCACCGTCGGCGTCGCCTTGATGCGCTCGTACATCACCGGCTGGGTGTAGGAGGGCTCGTCACTCTCGTTGTGGCCGTACCGCCGGTAGCCGACCACGTCGATCACCACGTCGCCGTGGAATTTGTCGCGATACAGCATCGCGAGCCGCACCGCGGCGAGGCACGCCTCGGGGTCGTCCGCGTTCACGTGCACGATCGGCACGTCGAAGCCCTTGGCGAGGTCGCTCGTGAAGTCGGTCGAGCGGGCCTCCTTGGGCTCGGTCGTGAAGCCGAGCTGGTTGTTCGTGATGAAATGGATCGTCCCACCCGTGCGGTAACCCTTCAGGCGCGCCAGGTTGAACGTCTCGGCGACGATGCCCTGCGCGGCAAAGGAGGCGTCGCCGTGCAGCAGCACCGGGAGCGCGACGCTCGCGTCGTGGAGGGCTTCTTTGCCGCGGCGGTTCGTCTGGTTCGCCCGGGCGCGCCCCTCGACGACGGGGTTCACGGCCTCGAGGTGGCTCGGATTGGGCGACAGGCTCACGTTCACCGGCCGGCCGGACGCCGTCTGATAGACGCCGTCGGCGCCGTGGTGGTACTTCACGTCTCCGGTCCCGCCCTCGGGGGTGAGCGTCTCCTCCACGTGCCGGCCGCCCTCGAATTCCGCGAAGATCGTTTCGTAGGGGAGTCCGACCACGTGCGCGAGCACGTTGAGCCGTCCGCGGTGCGCCATGCCCAGCACGACCCGACGCGCGCCGCTCGCGCCCGCGAGCTCGATCGTGAGATCGAGCATCGGCACGACGACGTCGAGTCCTTCGATCGAGAAGCGCTTCTGGCCGAGGTAGGTGCGATGGAGGAAGTGCTCCAGCCCCTCGACGATCGTGAGCCGCGCGAGCAGCTGGCGCTGCTCGTCCGCCGTCAGACGGCGGCGGTGCTCGCCCGACTCGATGACCTGGCGCAGCCAGACGCGCTCCTCGTGGCTGCCGATGTGCTCGACTTCGTACGAGATCGTCCCGCAGTAGGTGTGCAACAGTTCCGGGTATGCCTGCGCGAGCGTGCGGCCGGGGACGTAGACGCGCAGCAGGTCCGCCGGAATTCGCTCCATCGCTTCCGGGGTGAGCCCGAGGGGCAGGGGATCGAGCGACGGGTCGCCGGAGGGCTCGGCGCCGAGGGGGTCGAGCCGCGCGGCCAGGTGCCCGAAATGGCGAATCGCTTTCACGAGCGCCATCCCCGCCGCCACGTGCCGCAGATCGTCGAGCGAAGCGCCGCTGATCGGCACGCGCTCGACCGGGGGCAGGCCCACCGCCTCCGACCGCACGACGCGCGTCACGTGCAGCGCCTCGAAGATCTTCTCGAAGAACGCCTGCTCCCCCTGCAATAGGCCGTCGACGAGGCCGAGGAACATGCCCGACTCAGCGCCCTGAATGACGCGGTGGTCGTAGGTACTCGAGACGGTCATGATCTTCGCGGGTCCGCTTTCGCGGATCGCGCCGGTCGCGATGATCGCTCCTTGTCCCTCCATCAGGCGCGGCATCGAGGCGTCGGTGCCGAGCGTGCCGGGATTCGTGAGCGTGATGGTCGCGCCGCTGAGGTCGTCCGGCGTGAGCTTGCTGCCTCGCGCCCGACCCACCAGCCGTTCGTACTCCGTGCGGAACTGCGCGAAGTCCATCAGCTCGGCGTGCTTGATGACCGGCACGACGAGGGCGCGCGTGCCGTCCTTCTTCAGGACGTCGACGGCGAGCCCCAGATGGACCGCCTGCGGATCGACGCGATACGGGCTCCCGTCCACGTCCCGGAACGCGTGCGTGATGGCGGGAAGGCGGCGCGCGGCCTGGACGAGCGCGTAGCCGATCAGGTGCGTGTAGGAGACCTTCACTCCGGTGCCGGCCAGGGCGCCGTTGAGCGCGCGCCGTCTCGCATCGAGCACCTCGACGGCGATGTCGCGAAACGACGTAGCGGTCGGGACGTTGAGACTCGCCGTCATGTTGCGCGCGAGCCGCGCCGCGGCGCCCGTGATCGGCGAGAGCACAGGCGGCTGCACGCCGGCCCGAGGTGGCGCGGCGGGAGCGGGTGGAGGTGCCGTGTCAGCGACGGGCGGTGCCGGTGAGGCGGGTGGTGCCGAGGGGGCAGATGTTGCCGGGGGGGCGACGTCGGCGCGCCGCGCCGTGATGATCGGCAGCTCGTCGGTGCGCCCGTTGTCGAACAGCTTGCGCCACGCTTCGTCCACCGACTGCGGGTCGCGCAGGTACTGCTCGTACATCACCTGCACGAACGCCGCGTTGTGGGTACCAAACACAAACTCGCTCACGAGACTAATCTAATGGCGGCATAAGGCGGCATAGGGCGGCAAAAGGCGGCACGAGCCCATGGCTCCTGCCGCCCTCGGCCGTCTTATCCTACCCTGTGCAGTTTATGTCGAATCGTGCCCACCGCCTCCGCCCATATGTTCCCGCATCCGTCCGCGCATCTGCTCCATTTGCTCGCGGAATTTCTTCTGCTGGT
>Ga0187779_10002579_pt1 | contig 11069 bp, 8 predicted proteins | sample 1015_Q2_SP10_10__FD_132435 | JGI IMG/M metagenome (GOLD analysis project Ga0187779, IMG submission 132435) | Tropical peat soil microbial communities from peatlands in Department of Meta, Colombia - 1015_Q2_SP10_10_MG | ecosystem: Environmental > Terrestrial > Soil > Wetlands > Peat | place... | reverse complement strand
GCTTTGAACCGGTACGGGTGATCGGCCAGCGGTGGTCGGCGCGGTCTCAGGAGCTGCGTGACCTGTTCGCCCGCCACCGGATCCCGGCCGGGTTTTATGACGCCACCTCCAGGCAAGGCCGGCAGATGCTGCACGAACTCGGCCTGGAATCGCCGGAACTGCCGGTAGTCGTGCTCCAGTTTGCGGCGGAGGCGCGCACCCTGGTCAATCCCTCCAACCTCGAGATCGCCGACGCGTTCGGCGTGATGAGGCCGGTCTCGCCCGGGGAGGTCTTCGATGTGGCGGTGGTCGGCGCGGGCCCGGCCGGGCTCGCGGCCGCAGTCGGCGCATCCTCCGAAGGCCTGCAGACCCTGGTCGTCGAGCATGAAGCCGTCGGCGGCCAAGCGGGGACCAGCTCGATGATCCGCAACTACCCCGGCTTCTCCCAGGGCATCAGCGGCGCCATGCTGACCCAGGAGAGCTGGCGGCAGGCCTGGGCCTTCGGCACCACGTTCTCGTACATGCGCCAGGCCGAAAGCCTGTCGGGGAAAGACGGCCACTACCGGCTGCAGCTGTCGGACGGCAGCGTGGTCACAGCGCGCACGGTGATCATCACGACCGGCGTCGCCTACCGGCGGCTCGGGATCCCGGCCCTGGAGGACCTGCAGGGCCGGGGCGTGTTCTACGGCGCCGCGGCCAGCGAGGCACCGGCCATGCGCGGGCGCAGCGTGTTCGTCGTCGGAGGCGGCAACTCCGCCGGGCAAGCCGCCCTGCACCTGGCCAAATGGGCCAGGAAAGTGACCATCGTGGTCCGCGCGCCCTCGCTGGCCGCCAGCATGTCCGACTACCTCATCCGCCAGATCGACGCCACCCCGAACGTGGACGTCTGCCACCACGTGCAGGTCACCGGCGGCACCGGCACCGGCGGCCACCTGCAATCGCTGGTCCTGGAACATACCGCCTCAGGAACGAGGCGGGCGGTCCCCGCGGAGGCCTTGTTCGTCCTCATCGGCGCCCAGCCGCGAACCCAATGGCTCGGCGAGGCCATCGCCCGCGACCGGTGGGGGTTCATCCGCACCGGCGCGGACCTGCCCGCCGGCACCGGCTGGCCCGCCGGCCGCCCGCCGCTGCCCTTGGAGACCAGCCTGCCCGGGGTGTTCGCCGCCGGTGACGTGCGCCGGGGGTCGGTCAAGCGGGTCGCCGCCGCGGTCGGCGAGGGCGCCGCCACCATCCCCCTGGTGCACCGCTACCTGGCCCGGGCAGCCGCAGGCCGGGAAACCCCGCACCGGCCAGCACCCCCGCGGGTGATCCCCGCCAGCACACCACCGGGACTCAGCCGGCCACCCAAGGATCTCGCCCACGCCAGGTGAGCACAACGTGACCGCCACCCAGCAATCTAGGAGGCTCAAAAATGGAGCAGACAATGACGGGCATCGCCGCGCAGGAATCACCGCCTCATCGGCGACCGGCCGCGGCCACCGTCGCCGACGTCATGCGGCCACCGCTCACCACGGTCGCACCGCACGACCACGCGGCGGCAGCCGCGTACCTGATGAAGCACGCGGGCACCACCGCCCTCATGGTCATGGATGCGCGGGCCGGCCAGCCGGCCGGCATCATCACCGCGGCCGACATAGCCCGCGCCATCGCGGACGGCAAAGACGTCAACGACGTCTGGGCCGATGCCCTGATGACCACCCGCCCGGCCCTCGCCGCCACGACAAGCATCCGCGACGCGGCCGAGATGATGACGACCACACACTTCCGGCACCTGCCGGTCGCCGGCGACGCCGGCCTCGTCGGAGTGGTCGACCTCACCGACGTGTGCCGGGCACTGATCGACGGCGGACAGGAATGACCAGAGCCCCGTGCAGATCCGGACCTGAGCGGCACGGCAGGCTCCTGTCTCACCCCCCCAGGGGGTTGCGCGACAAGGCGGGCCGTAAGCGCGAGTGCCGTGCCCTATCAGCGATAACGCGCGGGAGCCGGATCCGGCCGCAGGCGCTATCTGTGACCTAGAGACAAAGGTCAAGCGCTGTTCGCGTGGACGGTGGGTCCGTGTATCAGAGACAGTGCGCCGTTTTCTCTCTGACAAGGTGTGGACGTGCGGAACAGTCTGCCGGGGCGGCACGTCTGGCCGCGCCCCCGTGCGTGGCTACTTGGCGGGTCCTTGACTGCTTGTCGTGCTGCGTTTAGATGCTGTTTTGCATCCGTCGAGACGTAGTGCGTGCTCTATGAAGCTTTCGAGGACGCACTCGGCTGCGGCCTGCGCCCCGAGCAGCGCGACATCGTGCGGGTTGGCGGGGAACGCGCGGATCCTGAGGTAATCGGGCTGGTCGCTTGCCGCGAATGCGTTGGTGAGCTCTTGTCGCACGGCGTCGAGGTAGGCAGCCGCGGCGGTGTCGGGTTTGGGGTCGGCAAGGGCGGCGGGCAGGTACATGATGACCCTGCTGGGGTTGACGGTATTGCTGACGTGTGTCAGGGCCCGGCCGAGGGCGGCGCCGCCGTGCTTGAATACCTGCTGCGCTCGCTGGAAGTCCGGGTCGCGGGTATTGATCTGGCCGATCTGCTCGATGGTCCCGCCGCCGAACTCCTCCACGATGCGGCGCGGTGGCGCGAGGGTGTCCACATGGCCCAGTTGGCCGCACCGGCAGCGCGCTTTGAATCCGGAGCCTGGTGCGGGGGAGTAGGGGTCCTCGCCGATCGGGAAGCCGACGGTGAGGTGGCCTATCTCCATGGCCCGCCCGTTGCCGCCGCGGCGTAGCCGGCCGTCCATGACCAGGCCGCCGCCGACCCCCTCATCGAGCACGCCGACCACCACGAGGTCGGGGACGGCGTAGTGGATCTGGTGGATGGTCAGCACCGCGAGGGCGTTGACGTCGTTTTCGGCTATTACCGGGACGGGCAGGCCGAAGCTCGGGTCAGCCTGGAAAAGGCGGTGCAGCGTGTCGGCCAGCGGGACGGGATGGCCGGACTGATCGCGGGGAAGCGGCATGACCTGGCCGTTGAAGACCGGCGCGCCCACCTCTACGCCTACTCCCAGCATCCGCAGCGGCGGCAGCCCGCGGCTGGCCCTCTCCTGGTCGGATGCGCGCATGAGAGATGTCACGTGCTGGTGGATCAGGTTCGCCGCCTGGTCCCAGCTGTCGGCGGCGTCGTGCGCCTTGCTGAGCACGCGGGAGCTGTCCAGTCCGAACAACGCCGTTGTCACGTGCCGGGGGCGCTGCCCGGCCTGGACGACCTTCGTCCCGGCCATCGCGTACAGGCTGCCCAGGCGAAGCGGTGACAGCGTGCGGCCGTCGGGGCTCCACAGGAGCTTTTCGCCGTCCTCGAGGAGTCCCTTCTTCTTCAGTGCCTTCACGGCCTTGCTGACGGTGCCCTGGGGGATGGCGCGCTGGTCAACGGGGCGGCGGGCGGTGGGGTTGCCGGCCGCGATCTCCACGCGGGACGTCTCCTGCGGGGCCCGCAGGGAGGTTCGGGCCAGCACGTCGCCGAGCACTTCCTGGCCGACGCCGGATTGCCCGACGAGTTCGTCCAGCATCTCCTGGAACTGTTCGTGGCTCATCGCCGGCCTTTGCTCGTGTTGACCAGAGGGGTCACTGGTACATGCTAGACGTACATGACCTGCTCTTAACACCTGATGTTCAAAGAATTTGCCAACTCTTTGCTGAATCTGACTTTCTCTAAGAATGTCAGGCGGCGTACCGTCATCTCATGAAGGCTGCTACAGCCGCACCGCCCGATGAGGGAGGAAACGCCCGCATAACCGCGGGTTGGAGGGGGTGAGCGACGTGACCGGAACCTACATCTTCGCCGCGATCGCACTGGTGGCTGCCGGTGCGGTGATCGGGATCCTCGCCGTGGTGGCCCTGGGGATCCGCCGGGATGACCGCCGGGGCGGGTTCCCCGCCCGTACCCACAGCGCGATGGCTCGTGGTGCCAGGCGGGTGACCGGCGTGAGCAGCCGCAGCCCCGAACCGGCCGCCGACGCCAGCCGCCGGCGACACGTCCTGCCCGTTTAGCCAGCCGGGCCGCTTGCCTTCCGCAGCGAGAGCTTGACAAGGACTAAGCTCGGCTCCGCGGTCCTGGCTGGCCGACTAGGGACTTTCCCTCATCATCGACCTCGATCACTAGCCGGATTGCCGCCTGGTCGGCTCCACTGCCCTCCCCGGCCACCACACGCCACGCCATGGGTCGGTGAGCTGCGCGGCCAGGGCGGCCAGGCTCTCGCAAGACGATGGCCGCCGCCAGGTTGAAGTTGACAACGCGATTCCGCTTCAGAAGGATGGCGACGGCTTGCCGTCCTTGCTGGTCAAGCGCGCAACGGCGGCCAAATTCCCCTTGGCTCGAAGCTTCATCAGGGCTTCGCTTCGCGCTATAGCGGCGTCGTCTCCCCTATCCAGCGCATCGAGGACGTCGGCGAGCATGAGCAGCGCATCGGCGTGGTCGAGAACGAGGTCCGTCTGCTCCGCGAGCTCGAGCCCACCTGTGGCGGCTATCTCCGCGTCGACAGGGGACCCACGAAGCAGATGTGCCCGGGCGAGTACCAGTTGCCGGTGGATGAGGTTCTCCTGGTCTGTCACCAGAACGGTCGCTGCGAACGCATCGGCGAGCTCGAGGAACTCGCGAGGCCGGTCCTGCGCTGCGACCGCTGCGCAGAGGAACTCGTCGGCGATGCTGATATACCAGAGGTTGCCGATGGCCACGAAGAAGTCCCGAGCCTCGCGGATCCTCCGCTCGGCAGCCTCTGCCCTGCCTACGGACAGCTCGACCATCGCGATCTCCATTGCCTGGGCCGCCGCGAGCCATGCCAGCCCGTGGCGATCAAGAAGATCGCGCCAGCGTCCCTGGTGTTCCTGGAACCCGCCGTCGTCACCGGCGGCCAGGGCTGCGACCGCCATCAGAGCGTGGCTGACGCTGTCGGACATCGGCTCCCCGCGCGAGGGCAGCCCGCGGGCGAGCGCCGGGAACTCGTCAAAGGGCAGCGGGCCAACGATCGCGAAGCCGAGCAGGTCGCCGGCGCCTTGAGTCGCCTCCCGGGGTCGCCCGGCGTTGAGCGCATGGCGCAGGGCTTCGGAAGCCCACAGTTGCGCCTCAGCGATATGTCCGCGCACGAACGCGAGATTGTCGAGAGCGATGGCGGCTTCGGCCATACCGGCGCCGTCGTTCATGACTGCGAAGGCGTCCAGCGCACGCCTTGCTTCCACGGCCGACGAGTCGATCTCCGCCTGGGTGGATGAGCCGTAGATCCGGTTGGACAGGAGCTGAACGGTCGCACGGAGGGCTTCTGTCTCCAACCCCATCGCTCGGGCCTGCGTAATACCTTCCGCGAGCAGCGCCTCGCTCTCCTCGGCTCGCCCGGAATCTGCCAGGGCGGCGCCCAGGTTGGGGAGAAGGGCCAAGCGGTGATGAGACCGCAAGGGCAGGAGCGCCGCAGCCCGGCCGAGGAGATCGCTGGATGTAATGTAGTCAAGAGCGGCGAAGGCACGCGAACCGGCGGCAGCAAACAGGCCGCCGGCGCGCTCGGACAGGGCAGCGGTACGCTCAGGTCGTTCGCCGAGCTCGTGGCGCAGGAGCACGGCGTGCTCGAGGTGCCGCGCGACTGACTCGTCGATGTCGGCCTGGTCGGCGTCCTCGGCCATCATCCAGTCGGCGAGGCGCTCGTGCAGATCGGCTCGCAGCTCTTTGGAGATGCTCCGGTACACAGTCTCACGGACAAGCGCGTGCGCAAAGCGCCACCGGCCATCCACCTCCTCCTCGGCCCGCAGGAGGCCCTTCCCTTCGAGTGAGGCGATCGCATCCTTGACCTCGTCGGAGCTCACCTCGGGGGCGAGGGCGCCGATCGCGGTGATCCGGAACCGGCGTCCCTCGACGGAGGCTCGCTCGAGGATCAGACGTAGCACGGGATCGAGGCGATCGAGCCTCGCGGCGAGTAGTGCCTGCAGATTCGAGGGTATTTCCACGTCCCCCACGCCAGCCCACCGGCCGTCGACAAGGAGTCCCTGATCTGCGAGCATCGCTGTGAGCTGCTCCAGGTAGAGAGGGTTCCCCTCTGCGATCTGGCAGACCCGGTCGACGACGAGGGAAGGCGCCTGCCCCCCCAGCAGGTGCTCTGCCAGCTGCCGCGCATCCTGCACCGAAAGCGGGGGAAGGGTCAACGTAATCGCCCGCAATTTCCCGGCCGCCCAGGTGGGGCGTCCCTCGAGGAACTCCGGCCTGGCAAGACACAGGAAGAGCACGGGACCGTGAATCCGCCCGATGACCGCATCGGCAAGGTCGAGCATCGGCGCCTCCGCCCAGTGCAAGTCTTCGAGCACCACCACGAGCGGCCGCTCAGAGGCGAGGACCTCAAGCATGCGCCTGACCGCCCATGAAGCCTCGGACGCGAGCGTCTCACCGACACCGAGAACCTGAGCGATGCGGTCGCCGATGGCCGCACCGTCGCGCTGCCCGGCCACCCGTTGGTGGAGTACCGTCGCGACCTCCTCAGCATCCCCCGAGGGTCTCCCGGCTGCCTGCGACAGCAGCTCGACGAGCGGCGCGAATGTGACGCCGTTGCCGTAGGACGGGGTTTGTCCCACCAGGACGGTCGCGTAGCCACGAACCGCGTCCGCGAACGAGGTGGCCAGGCGGGACTTGCCTACGCCCGGCGGGGCCAGCACGGTGACCAGCACGCACATGTGGTTATCGATGGCGTCCTGCATTGCTTCGTTGAGCAGCCGCAGGGGGCGCTCGCGGCCTACCAGCGGCGTCTCAAACCGGGCAGACGTCGGGCGGATCTCCAGCACCCGGTAGGCACCGACAGGTTTAGCTTTCCCCTTCAGTTCGATCGCGCCCAGCGCCGCGAAGTTCACCCGCCTGCGGAGCATTCGTTCGGCCGCCGCAGAAACCACCACGTCGCCTGGCTCAGCGGTCGCCTGGAGTCGAGCTGCTGTGTTGAATACGTCACCCGCAATCCGCCCCTGTGTAGCTGCCGCTTCGTCCGCGAACGCCTCGCCGCTGTGGATCGCGATTCTCACGACCATGCGGACCCCAGGATCATCGATCTCGGCGTCGATCTCGGCGGCCGCTTCTTGCATCTCAAGTGCAGCCCGCACGGCGCGGAGCGCATCATCTTCGTGAGCTTCAGGGATGCCGAACGTGCCTACCACGGCGTCCCCGATGAACTTCTCGACGGTCCCCCCGTGGTGCTGGATCGCGGCGCGCATGGCCCCGAAATAGCGGTCGAGCACCTTTCGGAGGCGCTCGGCGTCGAGGCGCTCTCCGAGTTCGGTCGAGCCGACCATATCGCAATAGAGCACCGTGATCAGGCGACGCCGGACCTCACCCGGAACCGACAATGCGGTTCCACACTCCCCGCAGAACCTCTGGCCACCGGGATTCTCGGTCCCGCAGGAGGAGCAGGTCGACATCGCGTGACGCTGCGTCTGAGACCGGCGAGTACTCAACTGGACCTGCTTGCGACAGACCGGATCACGCTCACGCCCGGAGCGATCCCTGGATCACGGTCGTAGCCGGGCAGGCCTGGCGCCGCGGCCAGGGCATCCAGCCCCCCGCCGGTATCTCCGGGCACTCCCTCACCCACCACGCCTCCACCGCTCGCGGCCAGCCCAGTTCCCCGCCCGTCTCCAGGCACGGGCCAAGGACACGCCGAAATACGGCCGACCAGGACATACCTGCCGCCAGGCCAAACCCAAGTATCCGATCCAGCCAGCGCCGTCGCAACTGCGGCGCCGACACGTGACCAGCGCCACGCCGGCGCGTAAAGAGCCCTCACCCGTCAGGGCTGACCATCCTCTGGACGCCCGCCGACTCCGGAGTTGACCGTGCCGGTCGTATCTGCCTCCGGCACTGCCTGGCTCCCGCCCGGGAGCCGGGTGATCTGCATGCAGCTAGCGGCGCTGCCGCTTGCCATCAGCCGCTCGTGGTCGCAGGGCTCCGTTCGAAACTGAGAGGGGCCTTCCGCTTGCGGATTCTTACCGGTTATCCACTTTTCCACAGTCACGCTCGTCCACAGCTTCACCATTACTGACCAGTGCGTTTGTCGAAATCATCCACAGGTTTATACACAGGACGCTAACCTTGCACCCCCGGGGCTGGCGTGATAGGAGCATGCTCTCATGCTGGCTCCGGGATCCTTCGTGAGTCGAGGCAGCCGAGGTCACAGACCCTACTTTGACTGGGCCAGAGGTTCTGAAGCCGACGAGGTGCGTCATGAGCAACCTGCATCAAGGTTTCGAGCAGACAGGTCAGTCGATGGGTTACGAGGCCACCCTCCGATGGCTGGACCGCATGGACGGGAATTCCTTGATCCAGGCGGTCAAGCGATGAGGAGGCAAAGACTGCCGACGATGCCGCCAAGACCTGAGGTAAAGGCAGGTACCGGCCACAGGCTGGAATGACAAACCAGCCTCGAGTCAGCTATGTGCCGTGTCAGTATCAAAGCCCGGCGTCCGGCGCCCCTGCGCGGCGGACGGTGACGGTGATCCAGAAGCTGGCAGGCCGGGCGAGGTAATAGGCCGGTGCGCTGTTGGGGCGGATATGGCGGGACCGGGCGTTGGTCCGGGTCTTCTCGGTCTGGATGGTCGGGTGCATCGTGTTCTCCCCCTGAATTCGGCATTAGCGCCACTGTCGAATACGGAGCATGCCGGCGCTGTGCTGATACACCGCTGAGACGGCAACGAGCGCGATGCCGTGCCGGCCGAGGAGGCGGGCACCCCTTCCCGGATTCCACAAGGGCGGCCTGGACGAGCCCAGAGCGAAGGCTGGAGGCCATCGACTCGCTGTGGCCGTACCAGGCCGACGGAGGCACCGGCGGCGGCCAGAGCGTGCTGACCGGCCAGTGGTTCATAGGCAGTAGCGACGTCAACCAGCTGGCCAGATACGCGGCGGCGGGCAACCGTTCAGAGATGCTGTGCGGGGTCATCGGGTTAACCGATGACCCCGCACGTACATCTACACGGCGGCGATGCGGGCCGCTGCCAGCTCGTCCTTGAGGTAGCCGTCGACTCGAACCGAGGTCGCCTCCAGTAGTCCTGGAATCGTGACCTCTGCCTTCGGCCCGGTCAGGTCGACCGACGCTCGCGGGCGACCGTCAACGAACACGTCCGCGCGGTCGAGATTGTCCACCTCCAGGTGGACGCGAAGATTTCCGGCGCGATCCCAGTTGACACCCGCGACCAGCTTGTGGACGGGCATCGCGGCCAGGAGCTCGCCCGCGTGATGGAGCAGGTCGGCGTTGTCGCCGAGCACGTCGTTGCGGGTCAGATGGTGGCGCTCATCCGGCCTTACGCCAAGGTCCTCGACCGGAGTGCCGGCCAGCGACCCCACGCGCAGCGTGCGGCGGATGGCCACCCGCATGCCTGCGCCACCGGGCAGCGGCTTGTACGGCGTGCTGGCGTCGGGCGCAGGCAGCTCCAGCAGCTTCTTGAGCAGGTCTTGGGTCCATACGTTGGCGCCGCCCGCACCGGTGTCGTCATCGACGCCCAGGACCGGGCCGATGCCGTGGTCCTGGAAGCCGGCCGCGAAAATGTCGGTCGCGGAGTAACAGCGAGCATCGGTGATAAGCACCACGGGACCGTGATAGCGCTGGCCGGTAGCGTTCGCCCGGTCAGAAGGCGAGATCGGGAACGCGTTGGAGAACGTCGCTCCCGTCTCGACCGCCTGATCCATCGAGGCGAACCATGGCCCCAGGTCGATGCCGACCGGGTTTTCCTTGTGCTTCCGGCAGATCTGCAGGTTGAGAGGCGTGTTGATGAACTGGACCGGCTCGGGCTGGATCGGCCGCGGCGTCAGCGTCTGCAGCGTGAATTCGCTCGCGAAGATGAGCCCGCCGCCGTTGCCCCGCACGTCGACGATCAGACCGTTCTGGGGGAGCTGCTCGATCAGCCGGATGAATTCGTTCACGAACGCGTCCTCGTCGTCGACGCTGAAGGTGAAGATCCTGATGTGGCCGAACGTGCCCGATGAGGTGATGACGCTGCGGGCCCGGAACACCTGCGGCATTGTGGTCGGGAGGACCGCGTCACCCGCGGCCGGGGACGGGAGTTCACCCGTGGCCTGGAGGGCCAGTTCCTGCGCCACGGTATGCGGCGCGAACAGCAGTCGCTGCGCGCGGCCCGCCTCGTCCGCCCCCAGGTCGACCCCGGTAGCCGCCGCCTGCGGGCTGACCGCGTCGGCATCGGCCAGAGGCGGCAAGTTGTCGACCACACGCCAGGGTTCCCGCAGCTCCCGGGGTGTGCCGTCGGCACCGACGTAGCTCAGCGTCACCCATTCCTCGTTGGGCGGCAGGTGGATGCGCAGTGGCCGGATCGTGAGCGACTGCACGCCACGCGAGTGGCGCGCGGCCTGATTGCTCCCGGCGAACCGGGCCGCGTTGAGATCAACGGCGCGCTGGATCGGGATGCCGCTCCAGTGCGTTATCTCGGCTCCGCGCTCGAAGCCCGGGGCCGAAAAGCCCTGCATGATGTGGGAGACCACGTAAGAGTTACCGCCCTCGTCGTGGTACTCCTCGACCAGGAACGGCAGGTAGGCGATCTTGGCGGAGAACGGTTCTGGGAGCAGGTAGTTGGTGTGCAGGTCCCGCACCGAGTGGAAGATCTCCGACATCTCGGCGTGGAAGATCCATTCTGGGTCGGCCGTCTCTGCCGTCTGCCGGGCGAGGCGGTCACGGAGAAGCCGCAGTCGCTGGACCGGGTTGACGGCGTGCATCGCGACCTTTAGCGGCAGATGCACATAATTCTGGTCGAAAAGAGCGAGCGCCTGCTCGACCAGTATTCTCCGCTCATCGAGGGTCAGTCCCCCGGCCTCGCGGAGAAAATCCGCCAGCAATACCGAGGTGCCCAGCTGCTCCCTGACCGGCTCGGCCGCCGCGCGCAGAAAGGCTGGAGGCTCCTGCGCCGCTCCACCATCTACTGTGTTCTCCGCTGTCATAATCCCCCTCCTATTACTATGACTCAGGTCATTGCCTGAGGGCAGCCGCCATGGCGGCGAATATAAGCTCGGGCGGCTCAAGGTGCGCCGGAACACCAGGGACCGGCCCACTCATGTTCCGGAACATGTCGCCAGGAACAAGCATGCAGGCCAGGATT
>Ga0187779_10002578_pt1 | contig 11071 bp, 9 predicted proteins | sample 1015_Q2_SP10_10__FD_132435 | JGI IMG/M metagenome (GOLD analysis project Ga0187779, IMG submission 132435) | Tropical peat soil microbial communities from peatlands in Department of Meta, Colombia - 1015_Q2_SP10_10_MG | ecosystem: Environmental > Terrestrial > Soil > Wetlands > Peat | place... | reverse complement strand
GATGCGCTTGTTGCCCAGGCGCGACCCGAGTGCATCGTAAACACGGCGGCGTTCCATCAGGTCGATCGTTGCGAGGAGGAGCGCGAGCTGGCCTTCGCTGTCAACCAGGGCGGAGTGCGGAATGTGGCGCGCGCAGCTGAGAGGGCAAAAGCGTTGCTGGTGCAATTCAGCACTGACTACGTTTTCGACGGTAGCAAGACGACTCCTTACCTGGAAACGGACGAAGCCAAGCCTCTTTCCGTCTACGGCCGATCGCGTCTGGCGGGTGAGAAAGCTGTGGCCGAGGAGTGCAGCCGATATCTGCTCATCCGCACCTGCGGCCTGTACGGAAGGGCGGGCAGCGCCAGCAAGGCCGGAAATTTCGTGGAAACGATGCTGCGGCTCGCCGGCCAGAAGAAGCCGCTGCGCGTGGTGAATGACCAGGTCTGCACGCCCACCAGCACGCGCCACCTGGCGCAGCATCTTCTGCCGCTGGTCGCAGCTGCGGCTGCCGGCAAAGCGCAGGGATTGTTTCATATGACCAGCTCGGGCGAGTGTTCGTGGTATCAGTTCGCGCAGGAGGTTTTCCGGCTGGCAGGTGTTCAGGCCGCTCTCTCGCCCTGCAGCAGCGAAGAGTACAACGCCAAGGCGCAGCGGCCGCGCTACTCCGTACTCGAGAATCGCGCGCTGAAGACAGCGGGATTCACAGCGTTGCAGCCTTGGCAGGAGGCGCTGGCGCAGTACATCCGCTCGCGCTGACCAGCCAGCCTTTACGTTGAACGCGGAGCCGCGAAGGTCTGCTCGCGCCGGGTGTAGTGCCGCTCGTAGTAATTGCGGTATTCCCCGGAGCGGGCATGCACCAGCCAGGCAGCATTGCTGTTATACCAGGCTACGGTGCGGCGGATCCCCTCTTCAAAGCTGACTTCGGGCTTCCAGCCCAGCGCCTTGCGCAGCCTGGAACTATCAAGAGAGTAGCGCCGGTCGTGCCCAGGCCGGTCGGTCACGAACTTGATGAGCGATTCGGGCTTGCCCAGCAGCTTCAGGATCGTCTTTACAACCACCAGGTTGGGAGTGGGCGAGCCGGAGGAAACGTTGTACAAATCCCCTGGCTTGCCGCGCTCAAGGACGCAAGCGATGGCCCGGCAGTAATCCTCTACGTAGAGCCAGTCGCGCTCATGCAGTCCATCGCCGTATACAGGCACAGGTTTGTCCTCGACCGCGTTGGCGATCATCAGCGGGATCAGTTTTTCTGGAAACTGGTACGCGCCGTAATTGTTGGTGCAGCGCAGGATAATAACCGGCAGATGATAAGTCTCGGCGTAAGCATTGACCAGGTGGTCGGCAGCTGCCTTGCTGGCTGAGTATGGGCTGCGCGGGTCGAGAATCCGCTTTTCGTCGAAGCTCTCGTTCGGCCCGGCGCTGCCGTAGACTTCATCGGTGCTGATCTGAATAAAAACCTTCACCGGCCTGCGGCGGGCGGCATCGAGCAGTACCTGCGTGCCCATCACGTTGGTGCGCAGAAAAGGAGCGGCATCCTCGATGCTGCGGTCCACGTGGGTTTCAGCGGCAAAATTGATCACCGCGTCGAACCCGCGCTGCATCGCGCCCTGCACGGCTTCCGCATCAGCAATATCGCCGCGCACGAACTCATAGCGACTGTCGCCGGCCATGTCGGCGAGGTTCTCAAGGTTGCCGGAGTAGGTGAGCTTGTCGAAGTTGACTACAGAAACATCGGGACGCGTCTGCAGGATGTGACGAACAAAGTTGGAGCCGATGAAGCCCGCTCCGCCGGTTACCAGCAGCCTCTCGGACATCAGCGGCGTGCTCCTGCCGGCTGTGCCTGCATCTTGTTGGCGCCGGTCTCCGCGACCAGGTTAGTGGCGTGGCGCAGGGAGTCGAAGGTGCCGGCATCCGTCCACCACCCCTCAAGGATGCTGAATGAGAGCGTGCCTTCCTGCAGATACATGTTGTTGATGTCGGTGATCTCCAGTTCGCCGCGTCCCGAGGGCTTGAGACGGTGTATCTTCTCGAAGACCGAATTGTCATACATGTAGATGCCGGTGACGGCGTATTTCGACTTTGGCTGTCTGGGCTTCTCTTCGATGATGGTGATTCGCCCGCCGCTGATGGCGGGGCAGCCAAAGCGCTCCGGGTCGTGGACCTCCTTCAGCAGGATGTGCGCGCCCCTCCCTTGCTTGCGAAAACCTTCAGCTGCGGCAACAAAATTATTCTCAATGATGTTGTCGCCGAGGATCACGCACACCGGGCCCTTGTCGGCAAAAAATTCGGCCAGGCGTAGAGCGTCGGCGATGCCTCCTTCGCCCTCCTGGTATGCATAATTGAGCTGTTTGAGGCCAAAATCCTTGCCGTTGGCCAGCAGGCGCAGGAAATCGCCGGCGGAGTGCCCGCCGGTCACGATCATGATCTCCGAAACTCCCACGTTCACCAGCGCCTGAATTGGGTAATAGATCATGGGAAGGTTATGGACCGGCAGCAGGTGCTTGTTGGTCACCCGAGTCAGCGGCATGAGCCGCGACCCGATGCCTCCCGCCAGGACCACACCCTTCATGCTCGCACTCCCCTCAGAATCGGCGATGACTGATTAGTCTACCAGTCACGGCAAAAATCCCAACAAACCTGGATGCACAACCGCGCACGGAAAGTGATGTGGTTGGTATAGTGGGGTTGGGTCGTCCAGCAACCTGCATGAGAGCATCTGCAATCAGCCAGCCCCCTATGAAGCCAGCGAAGAGCGGCCTCCGTGGCGGAGCGCTGGGAGTGCTTTCAAGCGCGATCTTCATCCTGCTGTTTGGGATTGCGTTAGTTGCTCCTGAGTGGACTAAGGCAGGGGTGCTGCTATTTCGTGCTGCATTGATGCTCTGGGCCGTGGCCCTTCTCTTGGGCAAGCTGCGAGATGCGCGCCAGCTGCCCATTGCCCTGCCGCTGCTCACTTATCTGCTCCTGGTGACCGTCTCGACGATTTTTTCACCGGAGCCGGCGCTCAGTTGGGGGCGCATGCGGACGATCGAGCTCTTCCTGCTTGCATTCGTTGCGGCTACCAGCCTGGTTTCGCGCAAGCAGATGCGGGCGATTTGGGTGGCCCTGCTTGTATCGACGGTCTTTGCCGCCGGCTATACAGCGTGGCAATTTGCCAGCGGCATGGGAGTCAGTATTGTGCTGCGGCCTTTCCCCCCGAAGTTCGCAGCGGCGGATATCCATCGCGACGACGTGATTCTGGCCGTGAATGGGCATCTCGTCCGTGACGAGAAGTCATGGAAACAGGCAGTGGCGGCAGAACACACGCCGCTGCTGCATATCCGGATAGAGCGCGGCGATCTGCTGGGTGAAGCTGACCGCTACATCGAGCGCGCGGCGCTCGAGAGCAGCGGAGTGATGGCAGATGGAGCAGTGAAATCCACCAGGCCGCGACGTGCTGAAGGATTCTTTGGGAACTATATCCCGTTCGCCGAAATGCTTATGCTGGTGGCTGCCTTTACATGGGGAGTGATGCTGGCGGTGGCATCAGCTCCCGGTAAGCGGCGCTCTTTATTCCTCCTTCTGGCTGCTTTTCTGGCGATCGCCGCTGCGCTGTTGAGCACCCAGACCAGGGCTGCTGCGTGCGCGCTTTTGCTGGCAGCAGTGGTCTCGCTCTGGATGTTGCCGGGGTGGCGGTCCCGGCTTGCAGGCACCGTGGCTGCACTCTTGCTGGTGGCGGTCGGGCTCATCTGGTTCCGCCATCAGCGAGGCGGAGATTTGCAGGGCGACGCCGGCACGCAGTACCGCATTCTGATGTGGGAGGACGGCTTACGTCTCGCCTGGCAACATCCGTTGACGGGCATCGGCATGGATACTGTCGAGAAACACGGTGGAGAATTCGGCATCCGGGCTTACCAGAGGTATCCAAACCTGAAAAGCCACTTCCACTCCACGCCCATCCAGATCGCCGCCGAATGCGGCTGGCTGGCGCTGGCGGCGTGGTGCTGGGCGATGATTGTCTGCTTCCGGACGGTGCTGCAGCTCTACCGCTCGGCTCTCGCGAATGACGTGCTGGTGAAGAGCAGCGCGCTGGGAGGCCTCGCCATGCTGGTGGCGTTCAACGCGCTCTCGCTGGCGCACTACATCACCGGCGACGCTGAAGTGATGATCGTATTCTGGCTGCTTCTCGGTCTGGTGATAGCTGCCGATGCATCGCCCGGAGCAAAGACGGACACTACCGCGGTCGCGGCGTGAGGCCCATTCATGGCAGATGGCACGTACGACTTCCTGATCATCGGCGGCGGAATCGTGGGGATGGCGACTGCACTGGCTCTGTCAGAACAGCAATCCGGCAAACGGATCCTCGTTCTGGAGAAGGAAGCGAGACTCGCTGCGCACCAGACCGGGCACAACAGTGGCGTCATCCACTCCGGCTTGTATTACAAGCCCGGTTCCCTGAAGGCGAGAATGTGCGTGGAGGGCGCGGCCGAGATGCTGGCGTTCTGCACAAAACACAATCTCCCCCACGAGCAATGCGGCAAGGTGGTGGTGGCGACGGCCGCAGCTGAGCTGCCGCTGCTGGAGGGCCTCTACCAGCGCGGAGTCGCCAACCGCGTTCCCGGCATCGCGATGATCGGCCCGGAGCGCCTGCGTGAGATCGAGCCCAGTAGCGCCGGCATCAAGGCCATCCATGTTCCGAGCGGAGCTATCACAGACTACGCGCAAGTGACAGAGAAGTTTGGTGAACTCGTGCAAGAACGCGGGGGCGAGACACGCACTGGAGCCTGCGTCAGCGGGATCGTTCAGCGGGCTGACGAGGCAGTTGTGCAAAGCACAGCCGGCGAGTTCAGCGCGGCTCGCGTCATCAACTGCACCGGTCTGCACAGCGACCGGCTGAGCAAAACGGATGGAGCACGAAACGAATGGATCATCGCCCCGTTCCGCGGCGAATACTACGAACTGGTGCAGGCGCGCCAACACCTGGTGCGCGGGCTGATCTATCCGGTTCCCGACCCCAACTTCCCATTCCTGGGGGTGCATTTCACGCGCACGGTGCAGGGCGGTGTTGAGGCCGGTCCCAACGCCGTGCTCGCCCTCAAACGCGAAGGCTACGGAAAGGGCGATTTCAGCTGGGATGACGCGGTTGCCACGCTGACCTTCCCCGGCTTCTGGCGCTTAGCGGCCAGGCATTGGCGAAGCGGCATGGCGGAATATCATCGCTCGCTGAGCAAAGTGGCCTTTGTGCGCTCACTGCAACGGTTGCTGCCGGAATTGAGAGCCGAAGACCTGAAACCCGGCGGCTCCGGGGTGCGCGCCCAGGCTTTAGGGCGCGACGGCAAGCTGATGGATGACTTCCACATCATCCGCCAGGGCAAGGTGATCCACGTCTGCAACGTGCCCTCGCCGGCGGCGACAGCTTCGCTCATCATCGGGCGTCACATTCGCGAGATGGCTCTGCCATAGCCGCCGCTTTAGGGCCTGCCTAAAAGAGAGAAATAAACCGTCATCAACCTGGAACGCGCTTTCTTAGGACGCTGCATATGCCAGTCGTACAGCTGGCGCTCCGATTGCCGCAGCAGGCTTAGGAATTCTGAGTTCGAAATCCTCTTGCGCTTCATGACGCGGCGGCGTTCGCCCAGCAAAGGAAACAACGACCCGAGAGCGCCCGCCATTCCCATCAGATAAGGTCCGGCCCTTCCCCGCTTCACATTGAGCAGAAACCAGAGGGCCTGAAAGACAGAGATGCGGGGCAGTAGACGCAACAAGACCGGCGCAGGGTAATTCTTCAGCACGAGATAGATCTGGTTGCGGGTCATCCACCTGACGATCCTGGGATGAAGCGCATCGCCCAGCGTCGCACTGCCGATGTGGTAGGCCACCGCCCGCGGCACATAGATTCCCTGATATCCGGCCAACTGTGCTCGAAGACAAAGATCGACGTCGTCCAGATAGGCAAAGAAGCGCTCGTCCAGACCGCCAATCTCCTGAAAGACGTCGCGGCGGAACAGCAGAGCAGCGCCGCAACCCGCAAGCACTGCTTGCTCTTTCTCGTATTGACCGGTGTCAGGGTCCTGATGGCCCAGGCGGAAAGCCCCGCCTCCCAGCAGCAAGGCATCGCCCGCCCCGTCGAAATGGTCACGCTGGCGGGCACTGAGGAGCTTGCCGCCGCAAAATGCACAGGGAGCCGCTTCGGACCTGGCGATCATCGCCGAGATGCAGCCCGGATCGAGTTCCACGTCGTCATTCAACAGAAAGAGATACTTGGACTGACTTTGAGAGGCGCCACGATTGATTGATCCCGTCGTGCCGTAATTGTCATGCAACAAGAGCCGCCGAACGGTGCCGTACTTGCCGGGCAGGGCCGGAGCGTCTGCCGACGCCATGTTTTCTACCACAAGAATATCCAGGTTGGTGGCAGGCAGATCTTGCTGCAGTAGCGAGTCCAGTGTTCGGTAAAGCAGATCCCCGCGGCGAAGGGTGGGGATGATGACGGAGACAAGACAGGGCGGAGACATGGATGACGTATTTCGAGGATAGCCTCACCTGATGCCAGGATCGAACAAGAACTACTTCTTGACCAAGTACAAACCAATCTCAGCCCATCGCAAGCGCAGGGCGTCGGTTTCAGGAAGGCAACGCACATCCCCATAACTGCCGATCTTGTCCAGGATGATGTCGGGATCGCCGCTCACCGAATCTTCAGAAAAGCCCTCGAAGCCGGGAAACATCCTCCAATCCGGAGGAGAAGGGCAAGCCAGGCGAGGGGCAGCTGCCAGCATTTTCTGCAGATTCAGCCGCGTACTGATCGTGCAGCCGGTGCCGACCAGAGCCGGGTCGCTCGAGAGCAATCGCAGTGCTTCCGGGGTCAGCTTGAAGATGTAGCTGACAGTCATGACCATGATACCGCCCCGGCGCAGCACACGCTCAGCTTCCGTCATGAAGAGCAGCTGGCCTGCTTGAGAAAGATGCTCAATGCTGCTGGCGCTGGTCACCAAGTCAGCAGACTCATCCGGCAGGGGAATTCCTTTTTCCAGATCAGCACGCAGAATCGTTGTATTGCCGTTCACCGACGGCTCGGCAAGAAATTCGATGAGGTAGGCTCTCTTGACCTGCGGACGGTACCAGTCGAGCAGCGGGTTGCTCAGGCCGGAGCCTGCATCAGCCACCTCTGTGCGTGCCAGGTTTCGGCGCTGCATGTGGTGACGGATCCACGCGTGGGCCCACTTGCGAGTGCTGTCTCCCATCTCGCCTAGTTGCTTCGCTTGCGAGACGGTGCCCCAACACACCGTGCGGCGGACCGAGTCACCGCCCGGCCAGGTGGCCAGCCTTTCAGCGAGGGAACCTAGGAGCTTCATGCAATCGCGCAACCGCTCAAGGTGAACGTACGAACAGTGACGCTGCAATCATACCCCAGCACACAAGTCTCAACCTTTAGACCTACAAGACGAAGGGCTGGATCAAGGCTGGGTCTCAGGCAATCTTGCCGTCCCCCCCGCAGGAATCGCTCGGTGGTACGATAAGAATCCGATCAAGAGCGGAAGCACCAGCCGCCTGCGAGGTAAAACGTGGACAACGGAGTTTCATACCGGCTGGTTGAGGCATATCTGTTCGGTACGTGCAACCTGAAGTGCGGTTACTGCTGGTTTGCCGAGTCTGGCAAGGTGCTGGATTCTTCAGAGCTTGCCCGTTTTCGCGACCTCAATGTCATTCGCCAGGTCACTGATTTCTTTAACAAGCGAACGAGTGCAAGTGAAAAGTGGCACTTGCTGGTTACCGGTGGCGAGCCTCTGCTCATGCCGAACTTTCAAGTATTCGCCCAGCGCCTGTTTGAAGCGGGAAACAAGATTTCCTGCTACACGGCCCTGCTCATAGATCAGAAGCATCCTTCGTTTCAGTGTTTGCTGCGACACAGCAACAAGGATTTCGGCTACATCATGGCATCCTTTCATCCGGAAGCTGAGTTGCAGGAAGATGCCTATTTTGAACGGGTGGACATGCTCAAGGCGGCTGGGCACAACGTGATCGTCCGCTTCGTCGGGCACCCAAAACGCCTGCATCTGCTGGAGAGATTGTCGGAAAAATGTAAGGCCCATGGGGTCTGCTTTTACCCCACCACTCTGTTCTCGAACAATTACCCAGCGGCCTATACGGCCGAAGAGCGTTCACAGCTGAGCCGCTATTTCAGCTCATTGAGCCAGGTCATTCAGCTCGAGGGAGGGCTCGACACCAATTACACGCTCTGCTTTGCAGGAAGCCGTCTCCTGAGTGTTGACTTCACCACTGGAGCGATCTGGCCCTGCATCTCGGTGCAAAGCCCGGTCCTTGGCAACATCTATGAAGACACTTTCGACCCGCTGCCCGCACCAACCAGATGCCCTAAGATGGGCATGGCTTGCTACTGTGATATCCACTTTCAGCAAAACGTGGTCATCGGGGCAGACGACAGCATCCTGTTCGAGCGGGTCAAGGCCGGTTTTGCAGAGCCTTTGCCGATGCCGGAGCAGCAGAGACGGGTGGAGAACCGAAAACTGAAATTTACCAGCGTGCGTAAGGAAATCGGAAACGTAGAAGACGATCAAACGTTGATCTATTCGAAGGCGAGTGTGAAGGAGAGATTTGAGAAGAATTTTGCGTCCAAGGGCCTGATCAACATCGAGTCACCCGCCGCTCCAGACAAGCCGCTAGAACCGAAGAAATCTCTGCCGGAGACCATTGAAATGGAGCACGCAAAACTCCCATCTCTGTTAGGACACTGAGGCGACCGGGCTGACCAACCAAGACTCTAGTGAGGCGTCTCAGGAAACGGATTGGGTGTGACCGTCCCCGCTGGGGCGGGGGGAGGCATGGGTATCAAATTGCCATTCTGATCGGGGTAGGGAAGATATTGCGGTCTGGGGCCGTTTGTCTGGATCTCTATGGGTTGCCCATTCTGATCAACAAAAGGCGCGTACGAAGTTGATGGGCTTATCGGAACTACCACCGGCTTGCCGTCAGGCCCAACAAATGGGGTGAAAGCCATGCCGGCAGGCGGCTCGGGCGCGGGGGACGCTTCGGGTGACTGCGATGCAGGCCCAGTGGACGAGCTGGAATTGGCGTCTGGCTGGGTCGCCGGTGTCATGTTGGCTAAAGGTTCCGGCTCGGGCGCAGGCTGCGGCGGGGGAGTCATGGCTGCCATTGCAGGCCTTGGGGCATCCGGGCCGCTGCTCAACTGGACCAGCAGGCGTCCCTCGCTGCTTCCGCTGGACGGAAAACCCACATAGCTAAGCCCGGTGCCTTCCAGCACTTTACCGACGATCTCGTCCCAGCTACCGCTGACCGTCATGGGCACGACCTTGGTCTGCGTTGCCTGCGGAACGATTTCGCACTTGAAGCGGGCGCCCGAACAAAACGCCTCCAGTACCGCTTGCACGCTGGACTCCTGATTCACCCGCAGGATGATGTGAGAAGAGTTCGTGTATTGGACTGCGATTCCCTGCTTCTGCTGAGCTGCCGCTGATGCAAGCACAACAGCCAGCAATAAGAGCGTGAGAGATATTCTCATAGCCAAGTCACCGATTGCAGCCTATGTTATCACTAAATTTCGGGGAGCACTCCCGGCAGACTGAATGGCGCAACCTAACGGGCTGCCCCAAAAGAAACAACGAGAGCAACTGCTGCTGCAGTTGCTCTCGTCGGTCATCACTGACGGAGGTTGTGTCTTGGTCGGGTCGCCAAACTCTAGCTAGTGCCTCTCGCGAATCGGGATGAAATTGATCGGTTCGACAAAGTTGGTAGTGAAATTAGCCACGATGCAAACCGCATTCACTCCAGCAGGCGGGCCATTGTGCGTAAAGACCGCATAGCCAGTCTTTCCCGCCGGCACACCAAGGGCGCCGGTATTGGTCGAAACGTTGCCCCCAACTGCCAGATTGATGGGCACAGGAGCGCCGAACGCGACCCCAGCCGGCGAGAAAGCAGTGATGGATCCAGTGATCGCCTGACTGGTCGTGTTCACGAAAGAGTAGAACGCGGCGAAGCCGGAGATCGTGCTGAAGGCCGAGGCGTACATGGTGGTCTCAGCAACACTGACCGAGATATACCGCCCCGTCGCTCCGCCATTGGTGACCTTGATGGCGTAGGAGCCAGTCGTGGTCGGAGTGAAGCTGGAGCGGAACGAGTTGGCCGGCAACGCCGGCTCGGCAGCGGTCGTGTCCGTCAGCCCGGCAGCGGCTGTGCCACACGTACCCGCATCCGAGAATACGGAGACACCCCCACCACCGGCCGCGCTGAGGTCGGTGTTGATGCCGTCGTAATCCTGGCGCACCTCGATAGAGTAGGAGTGATTTGCCGTGGCATTGAACTGATAAAAGTTGCTGGTTCCGTTGGCGACAAAATCGAAATCAACCACGCGCCCATCTGACGGAACGATCGTTGGCGCTGCACAGGTTGCTCCAGCGAATGCCATTGCCGGAACAAGCAAGAGCGTGAGCAGAATCAAACCGAGTTTTGCTTTCATATCGACCCAAGCCTCCATGTGAATCTTAAAGATACGTCAATTGGTCTGTGACTCCCAATAGGGGGGAAGGCCTCTTTTATAGCTTCGGCCCAACGGGCTGTCAAGTCAATTCTAATCCCCTTCCGGGATAACCAAAGGGTACCATCAAACCAGCCTGTTAGTGCAATCCGAAGACGAACTTCGCACGTATCTGTAACGTTCTTCGACTGCCAGCTTTGACATTAGAGAAGTCAAGATACTATTCTTAACCACGGTTGAAGCGACTATGATCGCTGTGCGTCGAGTGGCGGCGTTTTGAAAGAGCCTCTGGTCCAAATCGAGGATCCCCAAGCGCGTGAGGCAAACCTTCGAGAGCGCTCTCTTTCCTTGCAAGCTGTTACTGCTCAACACTTTACGCCTCATGCCGAACGAGAGGCGCCTTTTGTGGCTGGCGGCATATGCGTGACCGAGGTTTGCAACCTCTCCTGTGTCATGTGTCATTTCAATGGACCGAAAGCCATAAAGAAGGCAGGGACCATTCAGCCATACCAGGTCGAAAGTTACCTGCAGCAGGTACCTAAGGGCACCGACCTTTGGTTTGCTGCCACGGGAGAGCTTTTCCTGGATCCGAATGCGGTTTCT
>Ga0187779_10002577_pt1 | contig 11082 bp, 7 predicted proteins | sample 1015_Q2_SP10_10__FD_132435 | JGI IMG/M metagenome (GOLD analysis project Ga0187779, IMG submission 132435) | Tropical peat soil microbial communities from peatlands in Department of Meta, Colombia - 1015_Q2_SP10_10_MG | ecosystem: Environmental > Terrestrial > Soil > Wetlands > Peat | place... | reverse complement strand
CGCGACAGGCCGTACGCACCTAACTTGAGATCGCTCGTAGGAGCTTCAATCACCGTGGCGTGGAGACCTAAGCGGGTCAGCTCTTCAATGTCGCCCTTGACGGCTCGCGAGAATCCCCACAATTCAGCTCTCAAATTAGCTCTCTGCATCAGCTGAATGGCTTCAGCATCTTCGGGAGAAACGCGAGGAAATCCGGCCTCGATGCGGCTCACTCCCAGCTCATCCAGTTTGCGGGCAATTTCCAACTTTTGCTGCGGTGAGAACACCACCCCAACCGTTTGCTCGCCATCGCGCAGGGTAGTGTCGTAGAAGCGGATTTCTTTATGAGGGAATGCTGAGCGGATCTCTTTTCGCGCATTCAGCTCACTGACCCAGATTCTAGAATTGTTCATCTTTTCATGTTTTCTCGGTTCTCAGTGTCTCCGTGACTCCGTGGTGAAAGAGACTTATAGAGAATTTCTCTGCGGCCGTGCTCCGTGGTGATTTATTTTGCCGTTTCTTGTGTCGCCAGCATTTCGGGCTTGTGACCGTAGGCTTCTTCCCACGAAATCACGCGATTGCGCAGAATACCGATGTGTTCAATCTCGCATTCCATCACATCACCGGGTTTCAAGTACCATGCTTTCGGATCGCCGCTGAATGCCGCCACTCCGGATACCGTCCCGGTCGAAACTACATCGCCCGCGCTATATCCCATCGGCGAATAGTGGGAAAGGATCTCCGGAATCTTCACCGACATCTTGGCGGAATGCGAACGCTGCCGCGGTTCTCCATTTACACGCAGCTCCATGGCCAAATTGTGGGGATCGCGAATTTCATCCGCAGTTACGATCCAAGGTCCCAGCGGGCAGAACGTGTCGATACCTTTGCAGAAGCTGAACACTCCCGATTTCATCTCCCGCCGCTGAATGTCCCGCGCAGTGATGTCATTAAAGATCACGTATCCACCAACGTAATCCGCAGCGTCCTCCGGGAGAAAATGTTTGCCCGATTTCTTCAACACAACCGCAAGCTCAAGCTCGTAATCGAGCTCCTGGGTCAAGTGCTCGGGATAGATCACCGGCTCTTCGTGCCCGATAATGGCGTCCACATTCTGAAAGAAAATAATCCACGGAAGTACGGGGTGCGAGAACCCCGCTTTTGTGGCCTCTTCGTGATGCTCGCGAAAATTGCCGGCGGTGTGGAAGAATTTCTTGGGGATGATGGGCGCTTTGAGGGTGATCTCTTCCGCCGCATACCAGATGCGCTCACCGCCTGGGGCTCGAGCATCATCCAGTTGCTGCGTGTGCAAAAACGCTTTGTGCGCGGCTTCGAGGCTGGTGTCCCCTCCTTCAAATAAAGCGCGCATGTTTGGGGGAACCAGGGCGTCGGCCAGCCGATAGAATGCGCTTTCGTTCTCTACGTCACGCAGATGTAGGGCACATGCGTAGTTCAGGTCAGCAAGGCGGCCATCCGCCGCCACCGCTCCAATGCGCGAACGACGTGCCGGATCTTCGAAAGTGACAAGTCGCATAGCAGCAGCCAGTTTAGTGGTTGTCGGGTCCAACGGGCAATACTTGACAACCTTACTGCGATTGACAGAAGATGCCGTCCCACAGTTGCACCTGTCTGCAGTTGGAGGCATCATGAGCCGCAAGCTTGGGGAAATTGCAGTCCTGTGCTTCTTATCTCTGCTGGTCTGCCTGGCGGTTTCAGTACAGACCGCCGCGCAAGCTGTAAACGTTACCATCCAAGGCCGCGTTTATGACACTACGGGAGCCGTGGTGCCGCAGGCTACGGTGGCGGCTCAAAACGAAGCCACTGGCCTTTCCCGAACCGCGACATCGAATGCCAATGGCGATTACCAACTGGCAGGAGTTCCCGCCGGCGATTACACCATCAATGTCGAAAAACAGGGATTCGAGAAGTCCAGCAAAAAACTTCATGTGGATGTAGGGGCAGCGGTGAGCCTTGACTTCTCTCTGCGGCCCGGTCAAGTGCAAACCCAAGTAGAAGTGCAGGACGTAGGCGAAGTTGCCGAACCCACTCGCACCATGGTGAGCTCGGTCATTGACCAGCAAAAGATTGAGAATTTGCCAGTAAATGGGCGCGAGTTCATCGATTTCGCGTTGCTGGCGCCGGGCGTAACAATTGGCAATACCACCTCCGGAAGCACAGATGTGATTGTGGAACCGGTCACGAAACTTTCTTTCGCCGGGCAGAATATTCACTTTAATTTCATTGCCGTCGATGGCGCCGACGACGTTTCCACCGCGTCCGGAATTCAGCGCGGAACTCCGCCGCAAGAAGCGGTTCGGGAATTCCGCGTCATCAACACGGACTACACAACCGAATTTGGCCGCGCGACGGCTGGGATCGTGAACATTATTACGAAGAGCGGTACGAATGCCTGGCATGGCTCCGCTTACGACTATTTTCGTAACAGCGAGATGGATGCGCGGAGCATTTTGTCGGTTCCCGGTTTCAACGTGCTGCGCCAAAATCAGTTCGGTGTTTCTCTTGGCGGTCCGATCGTAAAGGACAAGACTTTCATCTTTGGCAACTATGAAGCGCAGAGGCGCGCCGAGTCGCCCACCTACAATTCAGCCGTGCTGAACAACATCACCGCCATCAACCAGGTGAAGACGCAGGTCTTTGGGTTAGCGCCGGAAAATCTGTTTGTCTTGCGTGATGGGAATACCGACAATGGCTTCTTCCGCCTCGACCAGAATTTCAACACTCGCAATAACCTTTACGTCCGGTATTTCATCAATGACGATCGTCTGACGAATCAATCGCCTCTGAACAACGGATTTGATCTCCCATCCGCCTTCAAGAACAACTACATCCGCGATCAATCGCTGGCTGGCGGACTCACCAGCCTGCTTTCCTCGTCATGGGTGAATGAATTGCGCATGGAATATGCCCATCGCACGTTCGATTTCCCAGTCGTCTCGACGCAGCCTCACCTCGAAGTTGCCAATACCTTTGCCGTCGGAGTCAATCGTGGAAATCCCGATATTTACCGGGAATCCCGCTACGAACTCGTCGATAACGTCACGCACAACCTCGGCAATCATACGATTGCATTTGGCGGCAACTTCGACCGCGTCGGGACTTACGAATCCTTCCCGCTGTTTTACCCATTCGAGGCTGATTTTGCCGACCTGTCTGCTTTCCTTGGAACGGACGGCGCAGCCCAATGTCCACCGGGAGTTTCGTGTCCGGACCCGTTCGTCATCTTCTTCCAGCGGTTTAGCACCACCACGAACCCACCCTTTGGCGAAACCTCTCTAACTGGGGGGACGGCGATCTACCATGGTGGGCCGATTTCGCAAGCTGTTCGGCAGCAGTCGTCCGCGACCTTGGACCACACCTACGATGGTTTCTATCTCGAGGACAAATGGCGCGCCTCGCGGCAACTCACCCTGAACGCAGGAGTGCGCTGGGAGTTCGAGACCTGGCCTTCGGGCGTGCTGAACACCCAGTGGAAGAATGTCGATCCACGCATCGGGCTTGCTTACGATCTGGGCACGTCCCACAACGTAGTCGTCCGGGCCGGCTTCGGTCTCTTTCACGGAATTATTCCCTCGCCGTTGCTTATGTGCCAGGAGCCTTCCTGCGGCGGACTTTCGAAATATCCCGGTCGGCCGTTCGAGGACAGTTTAAATGCCAAGACCGGCCTGTTCAGTTTCGCCGGTGCGCCCCTGATCAACAACATTGCCTTGAACGGCTTGTTGTCCAATGCTACGTATCCAGACGGAACGCCCTGCCCTGTTTTTCTTCCGTGCGCCACCATATCCCAATTTGGTTTTCTGCAGGATGCAACCGTCGTTCGCTTTGAGCAAGATCATCAAAACCCATACGGGGTTCAAGCCAGTGCCTCCCTGGAAGTTTCGCCCTTCAAGGATTCTGTGCTCAGCATCTCCGGAGTTCACGTGCGCGGAGTTCATCTCGGCAGTTTTTTCAATGTGAACCAACCGGACCCGAGCGGTTCAGTGCTGGTACATGATTCCAAAGGGCAGACCGTCTGCAAGGATATGTATTTCAATTTCGGTTCGTTCCCGGGTGGTCCCCCGCCGATCCCGGTACCGAGTTGTGCTGCCGGAGACAGCTATCCAGCCGCGATGGCAATTCCGGGTGTGCCCCATGCGAACGGAGTCCCGGGATTCCGCGATCCTCAGTACAGCGTGTTCTTTGAAGCCGCCTCGCGATGGGATTCGGTATATGACGGACTGTTGATCAGTTTTAACAAGCGTTTGACCCACAACTTCTCGTATGCGATCAGCTACACATGGTCGCATTCCATCGATGATGGCCCGAATCCCAGCTTTGTGCTCATTCCCCAAGACAGCGCGAATTTCCGCGAGGAGCGCGCGAGTTCAGCCGATGACGCAAGACATCGATTTGTAGGAAATGCAACCTTTGCCAGCCCGGCGACCTGGAACCCGGTACTGCGTAACTTTACGTTCAGCACCATCGTGACGCTGCAATCTCCGCAATACTTCACCAAGTATGCTGGATTCGACGTCAATGGGGACGTCTTTGGCAACAACGATCGCGTGGGCGGCGAACCCCGCAATACCTTCAAAGGTGACTCTCTCCAAACAGTGGACATTCGGTTGGAACGCGCTTTCCCGTTGCACGAGAGGCTGAGCCTGCAGCTTATGGCCGAAGCCTACAACCTTATGAACACCGTGAACGTGCACTACTTCAACACCAATTACGGAGCGGCCGATTTTTGTCCTGCCGATCCGGGCGCGCCCGGCTGTTTCATGGCACCTCAGCTCTACCGAGAAGGTTCCCCCAACCCGCTGTATGGTACGCCCAGCGCGGTTTTCAACCCCCGGCAGCTTCAATTCGTTGCACGTATAAGTTGGTAGGCTCGCGTAAGCTTTCAAACATGCGCTTCGGCATCTATTGCGAAATTCAAACTCCGCCCGGCAAGCCGCATTCCGATATGATCTGGGAAATCATGCGCCAGATCGAGCATGCTGATGCGGTCGGCTTTGATGTTTATTCGGTGATTGACCACCACTTCTTTCAGAAATTCTCTATTTCGGCCAATCCCTTGGCCATGTTCGCCGCTGCAGCCCAGCGTACAGAAAGAATCCGTTTCCGCACCGCTCTGCACACGCTTCCATTAGAAAATCCTATGCGTCTCGCGGGCATGATCGCCGAAGCCGATATCCTCACCAACGGCCGTTTGGAATGTGGCCTGGGGCGCGGCCACGCCTGGCTGTTTGGGCCCTCCTGTGTGCCCCTGGAGGAAAGTCGCCCCCGCTATGACGAAGCCATCGACATCCTCGAACTGGCACTTGCGAAAGAGAAGTTTTCCTACGAGGGAAACTATTACAAGGTGAAAGATTTAACCGTCGTACCGCGACCGGTGCAGAAGCCTCACCCCAGGTTCTACACCGGAGGGACCAGCGACATTACTTACCAAATGGCAGGTGCGAAAGGCTGGGGCATTTTTGTGCCCCCATTGCTACCCTGGGGCGTGCTGGAGCGCCCGCTCAACATTTACAAGCAGGCATGCTCGGAGCATGGGCACGAGCCGGATATCGTCTACATTCGTCCGGTTTACATTGACGAAGATGAAAGAACCATTCGCCGCGAAGTCGAGCACGCGTTGCATAACTTCTTGGCCTTCAATGCTTCACCCGTGGACTCTTTGCAGGGGGACGACAAAAAGGCGGAACTGGTGAAGAAAGGTTACGGCTTCTATGCCAGTGGCGCGCTGGAGTCATTGACCAAACTGACCTACGAGCAGATCGTTGAGCAGGAAATCGGATTCATTGGTACTCCCGAGAAAATCATTGCTCAAATCCGCAATTTGCAAAGCAAAGGTGGTATCGGGGAACTCGCCATCGTCTCCAACTTCGGAGGCCTCGAGCACTGGAAAAGTATTAAGACCCAAGATCTGTTCGCGCGACACGTGATGCCCGCGTTCCATAAGGATCGTGCTCGCGCTGCTGCCGATTAATTGTGACTCCAAGCCTCTCGCCGATTCTGACAAGTGCACCCGCCTCAATAAGCGCTCGTCGTGTCCTGATTCTTGGCGGCATTCTGCTTGTCGCCGGCGGAATGCTGTTTGGTGACATTTTCGCCGTATTCACCTTGCACCAGAACGCCGGACAGACGGCACAGGTCCTCATGAACGCCGCGCGAGCTGTAAGCGCTCACGATCCCACGGGAGTGACAAACGCCTTTGGGCAGATAGGCGGCCTGCTAGAAGATCGTGGGACCAAGGTGGATGCGCATGTTCACATGACGGACGCCGGCTATCTCGCCTTATTGCTCGCCCTTGTTCAACCCTATATCGCCCTTTCGCAAAAATCGAAAAAGCGGCTTGCATCATTGTTTATAGCCGGTGGAGTGTTGCTGCCGGTGGGAATCTTTCTGATTCACTACGTCGGTACGGCTTACAGCCCATTTGCCGTGATCGGATGGGCGAGCATTCTCGCCGACTCAGCCGGAGCATTACTCATCGCAGTTCTGACTATTGAGCTGTGGGCTTTGTGGAAATGGATGCGCGGAAGGTTTCCGGCGAGTGCACCGCCATTGCCACCAGACCGAACCTGGGAGCGGCGCGTGCTCCTCGGTGGCGGGACCGCGCTGGTACTCGCAGGATTTCTCTATGGCGCCTGGTATGCCGGCTTTGACCTATACGAGCACGAAGCCCGCGAAGTGCATATTCTCCACTCGATGCTCGACAGTGCGACGACCAGCTCGAATCCGATTGCAAATGAAGTGAATGACTACAGCCTGCTTGGCGCCGAGAGAGCGGTAAGTATCGCGGCACACTCCCACATCATCGAGTTCGGTTTGTTGGCGATCCTCTTGTCCTTTGCTCAGCCATATGTTTTCCTTCGCCAGGCCTGGAAACGACGGTGGGTCATTACGCTGCTAGCTGGATCACTCATCCTGCCGGTTTTCGTTCTGCTCGAGCTCAAGTTGGGGTTAGTTGCCGCGGCCATTGCGGATCTTGGAGGACTGCTGGTGATCGTGGCTCTGCTCGGCATGTTGGTGGGTGTCGTGCGCTATACCGGCGTCGTGGACGCAAGCCAGGAGGCGCAACCATGAGCCGCGCGCAGAAAGTTCTGATCTTTGGCGGACTGATCCTTGCTGCTTTCGGCATGCTCTATGGACTGCACTATGCCGCGTTTATCGAGCACCAAACACTCGATGGCATGGGCGCGTCACTCAATCAGGCCTTTGTTGCTGCGGCAGAACAGCATCCGGCCGAGAGTGGCGCGGCCCTTGCAGGCTATGCTCGAAGAAAGTACGTCTACGTTCGACAGGTGGACGTTCACTCGCATTGGATCGGACTGGCGATGCTGTTAATTGTGCTGGGGGCCACTTTTGACAGCGTTGCTTTTGCGGAGCGTACGCGTCTGTGCATCGCAATTGCGTTGCTGATCGGAGCCGCTGTTTTTCCTCTGGGAGTGTTGTTGCAGACTGTGCTCTCAGGACCTCTTCCTTCCGCGCTCGCCATCATTGGGAGTGGTCTGGTGACTGCAGCTCTCGCGTTTACCATCATCGGATTTGCCCGCACCCGCTCCCCCAAAGTCCAGCAATCTGAATCTGCGTAAATACAGACATAACGATCAGCTTTTACACTACAGCGTTTTTGCCCGCAGATTTTCGCGGAGGCACGTTCTGGTTCAGTCGGAAGAAATTACCGGGATCGTACTTTGATTTCACCGCAACCATTCGATCCCAGTGGTCCCCATACGCTTCACTGACACGATCTTGCTCGTCGCCACTCATGAAATTTACGTAAACGCCTGGTTTCATCGCTGGCCTAAGCTCATTGAAGAGTCCTCTCACCCACGAAATATTGGCGGCATCGTCTGATGCGTCCGACCAGTTCGCCAGCAAATTGGTGATGAACGGAGCGCTTCGCTCACCGAAAGCCGTTTCGTTTCGGCCTACTTTCCCCGCAGCCCCGCCGAGGTAAGCCAGTTCAACCGTTGCAAAAGCAGGAATCGTCTCCGCGGCTTCGATTAGGGAATCAATTGTCTGGTCTTGGAGATTGGTGAAGTATCCGGACTTCGTGTAATAGCGGCGGCCATGCGGAAAATCGGAATCAGCCATCGTTTGTAAATCAAGAAACGATACGATGCTGGTCCGCACAGAATCCGGATCACACAGGGAAAGTGCGGGTTGAATGTGTACTGCCGCGGCATCAGGATCACCTGTCCAAACCAAAGAATTGCTGGCAACCGGACGCCCTCGTAGCCCGGCGGGTACATTCGGTGTGTGCGGTGCAAGACGCAAGTCTATATTCCACTTCAAATCGATCGGCGCTTCCGCCATGAAGTCTCTCCAGCATTCGAGAAGGCGCCGAATGCCCGCTTCTGGACACAACCCCTGCGATAGGACCACAGAACGTAGAGAATGTAGTCTTAGCTCGAATTCGGTTACCACTCCGAAGTTGCCACCGCCTCCACGCAAAGCCCAATACAGATCCAAATTCTCTTTTTCGTTGCAGCGCACCACAGAACCGTCGGCAATCACGACCTCGGCGGCCAGCACGTTATCGCACGACAATCCGAACCGGCGAGTAAGCCATCCTGTCCCTCCGCCTAAAATCAGTCCCGAAGCGCCTGTATGGGAGACAACCCCCGACGGAAAGATGAGCCCAGCCTTCTGTGTGGCAGTGTCGACCGATCCAAGAAGACAGCCGCCAGCCACCCAAGCCCGACGCTTCTGCGAATCAACTGTGACCTTGCGCATCTTCGATAAGTCAATCACCAGCCCATCGCAGGTGCTGAAACCTGGAAGACTATGCCCACCACAGCGCACTGCAGTAAGAATTCCGGCTTTCGACGCGACTCGAACAACATTGCGGACATCATCCACATCGGCGCAACGCGCGATCAGGCGCGGCGAACCCGATACCATGCCATTCCAGATGTGACGCGCGTCTTCGTACGAGTTGTCCCCAGGACGCAGCAGGTCACCCTTGAATTGCCGCTGTAGCGAGCCATAGACTTCCCGGGTTTCTACAATCATCTAGGTATTCTGATCGTACCAAGGTTCTTAGCTAACCAACTTCTGCACGGCCTCACGAAAGACTTTCGTATGTTGGTCGATGTGCTCTTTGGTGGTCACAGGCGACATCAGAGCCATGTTATGAAAGGGTGTCAGCAGAACGCCACGATTCATTGCGAACAGATGCATGAATCGTTCCAGCTCAAAATCCATCGCGTCGTGGGCTTCGCCACCATTCCGCGGCGTCCGGGATGAAAACAAATATTCCGCGCGGCATCCGAGGCGCGTGACGCTCCATGGAACGCCGAATTCCGCAATCGCCTTGGCCACGCCCTCTGTCCAGCGCTCGGCAAGCGGAATCATCTGATCGAACGCCTTTTGCGTAAGGACCTTCTCCAGGGTGGCGCGCATGGCGGCAAGCGATAGTGCATTGCCGGCGAGAGTTCCACCCACTCCGCCCACATCGCAGTCCTCAAGGTTCTGGCGCTCGGCAATTGCTTCGGCAACCTTCTGCGTGAACCCGTAGGTCGCTCCCGGAACTCCGCCGCCAATCGGTTTGCCGAAGACGACGAAGTCAGGGTCCAAATTTTCTGCACGCGTGTAGCCGCCTGGCCCGGCACAGATCGTATGAGTTTCATCAAGGATCAGCAACGTGCCGTGCTTGCGCGTGACTTCCCGCAACCGTTGATGAAAACCGGGGTCAGGTAGCACAATGCCAACATTCGTGAGAGCGGGTTCGGCAAGAACACAGGCAACATCCCCGGGCTGCAGCGCCTCTTCCAGTGCTGCGACATCGTTGAATTCAACTACCTTCGTTGTGACCGTTGGATCGACCGGTGGGCCGATATTGCCGCGGCGCGACTTCGATCTTCCGTTTTCGAGGGTGATGAAAGTTTCGTCGACGGTACCGTGATAACACCAATTGAACACCAGGATCTTCGGCCGGCCGGTGATCTGACGCGCGAGCCGAATGGAAAATCTGTTAGCGTCGGTCGCGGTAAGAGCAAATTGCCAAAACGGCAAACCGAAACGCTTTTGCAATTCTTCGCCCACCCACACGGAGTCTTCGCTGGGTAGCATTAAGGTAATTCCGCGCGAGACTTGTTGCTGCACCGCCGACACCGTCGCTGCAGGCGAGTGGCCGGTCATTGCTCCGGTGTCGCCTAGGCAGAAATCGACATACCGATGGCCGTCAACATCGAAGAGTTCTGCACCATGGGCTTCGCGCACAAAGGGCGGAAAGGCGCCTGCCCATTTGACCATCCAGTTCATCGGCACGCCGCCCAGCAAGGATTTTCTAGCGCGCTCAAATAGCGCCTTTGACTTGGGACGCTCTGAAATGAATTTTTGCTGCTCCGACTCAGATAAGGAGCGAAGGCGTTCCCGGCTGATTGCAGGCATTCATATTCCAATGCTATCGCGAAGATTTTGACTCGAAGAAGCCGGATTGTACCTGAACCCAGAACCGGGAAGCAAAAATTCAGACAGCAGCCCAAGCCAATTCTGCTTGTCATCCCGAGTAAGCCGATGTTGCGCAGCGAGAGCCTGTCCTGAGCGAAGTCGAAGGAGATCTGGGCGCGCCGTGCCAATGCCTCGCGATTTTCGCGAGGCGAATAACCGCACCTTTGGCGCGCTTCCTTGTCAACCTCACCCATAACCGCATTTTGCAAATCCGTTTCACATTTGTATAGTCGCTATAACATGAAAGTGACTAACTCTCGCAGACATGGATTTCACACTCGATAGCAAAGTAAAAGATCTCCAAAAGCGGTTGCTCGCCTTTATGGACGAGCATATCTATCCCAACGAACGGCGCTTCTACGAGGAGGTTGAGCGGAACCGCTGGTCACCCACCGGCGTGATCGAGGAGCTTAAACCCAAAGCCCGCGCTGCCGGCCTTTGGAACCTATTCCTTCCTGACACGGAATACGGCGCGGGGCTGACGAATCTGCAGTATGCGCCGCTCTGCGAGATTATAGGGCGGAGCCTGATCGCTCCCGAAGTGTTCAACTGCTCGGCGCCCGACACCGGCAACATGGAAGTCCTGGCACGTTATGGCACGCCGGAACAAAAAGAGCGTTGGTTGAAACCGTTGCTTGCCGG
>Ga0187779_10002576_pt1 | contig 11084 bp, 12 predicted proteins | sample 1015_Q2_SP10_10__FD_132435 | JGI IMG/M metagenome (GOLD analysis project Ga0187779, IMG submission 132435) | Tropical peat soil microbial communities from peatlands in Department of Meta, Colombia - 1015_Q2_SP10_10_MG | ecosystem: Environmental > Terrestrial > Soil > Wetlands > Peat | place... | reverse complement strand
TCTTCCAGCGCGAATGAATAATTTATGTTTTAAATTGCACTGCGTAATTAAGTTTTGGCGCTCTAGTTGGATTGTTGCCGCCAATGCCGAGCTGGGCACGCTGACAATTATCGTGCCGCGCTCTAATTTGACCCGGCAGTTACTGCCGTAGCGTCTTTTAATATAATCTTTGATGGTGGCAATTTCATCCGGTGGAGTAAAATCTTTTTTGCCTAAAATATCCTGCAAACTATCCATACCTACTTAGTATAATGAAAAGCATGCCGGAGTTACCAGAGGTAGAAACGATCCGATTAGGACTGGCACGTTTGCTGCCGGGCAAAGTAGTAAAAGATGTGTGGCATGATTGGCCAAAATCCTTTCCGAATGCCCCGGCGGACGTAGCCCGCTTTTTGGTCGGAGCGCGAATTTTACACGTCCGCCGCCGCGCCAAAGTACTAATAATTGAGCTTTCCAGTAAATACTCTTTGGTGATACATTTACGTATGACTGGACAGTTGGTTTTTGTACCAACCAGCAAGCCAAAAGCCAAAAGCCAAAAACTTAAAGCTGAAAAAAAGTTTGGTGGTGGCCATCCTACAGATTCGTTAATTATGGATTTACCTGATAAAAGTACTCGTGTAGTTATTGATTTTGCTGACGGAGCCAAGCTTTTTTTCAACGACCAGCGCAAGTTTGGCTGGATGCGGCTCCTGCCTAGAAGCGAAGTGCCCGAAATTGATTTTTTAAAAACAGTAGGGCCGGAACCTTTGGAAGACGATTTTACGGTTGATAAATTTATTGAACGCCTGATGCTCCGTAAAAATAGCGCCATCAAAGCCGTTTTGCTGGACCAAAAAATATTGGCGGGGGTTGGAAACATCTATGCCGACGAGTCACTCTGGGCCGCCAAAATCCATCCGCTGGCGCCGGTTGCAAAAATCTCCCGTGCTAAACTGGTGGCGCTTTATAATAGTTTGCGCTTGGTGCTGCAACTTAGCATCCAAAAAGGCGGCAGTACCGACAGGAATTACGTTGACAGCGAAGGCCAAAAGGGCAGTTATCTAAGCTTTGCCCAAGTTTTTCGCCGCCAAGGCCAAGCTTGCCCCCGCTGCGGCACCACAATTGTTAAAATCCGTGCCGCCGGCCGTGGCACGCACATCTGCCCCCATTGCCAAAAACCTTCTAAAAAGTAAAATGTTATCATGACGGCAAAAATTGGTGAGTTGTGGCAACTTTATGACGAGCAAGGCCGTGCTTTAAAAGCTTTAGGAGCAAATAAAACCGATATCTTTAATAAAAGGTTATTGCACGGTGCCAGTCATGTTTGGATTTGGCGTCAAACGAACAAAACAGCTGAAATACTTCTTCAGAAGAGAGCCGCCACTAAACGCACCTGGCCTAACTTGTATGATATTTCTGCCGCTGGGCACATAGATTTGGAAGAGGATCCGCTCACCGCTGCTTTGCGTGAAACCAAGGAAGAAGTAAATCTTGCAATTGCTGAAAAAGATATCAAGTCCATAGGTATCTACCGGACACTCCTCGTGGCGCCAAGTGGTGATGTTGAAAATGAGTTCCAGTGGTTGTATTTATATAAATTAAGCGCAAATCAAATATTTAATTTAGATCAGCGCGAAGTCTCAAAAGTTGAATGGAAAAACCTCAGCTCATTTAAGAAGGATTTAATTGCGAACCCGGGAAAATATGTCCCCCACGGACCGACCTATTACAAAATAATCGTGTCGGCGATCGAACGGGAAGCCGAAGCGATCAACTAATCTGGTTGACCAGACCATCAAGCTTACCGTGTAAGACAATCGGGTTTAATCCTTTAATCTCTTCGACAAAATTAGACTCAGTTGGTATTTCATTTAATACAAAAACAGGTTTTTCAAGGTGAAAAGCAAGTGCCATCTCCATCAGCACATTGCCGCCAATGTAGTTATTAATGCCATGCTTTATATAATTTAGGACCAATATGGCATCTGCTTTGGCAACTTCATTAAAATGGCCGCGCATGAGCTTTGTTTTTTTGTGGTAATCATTTTCGTCACCGTACCAAGTTTTATAGTGGCTGACATCAAAGTCATTGGCTTTTTTCATGCGTTCGGCCATAACCGGAACGATGACTTTTAAGCCTTGTTTCTCAAGCTTTTCTTTAATTTCTACGGCTTGTTTGTAAAAGTTGGCGCTGGAACAAATTGTAATAATTGGTTTCTTATATGGTCGCATGGCTCTGATGATATCATAATGAAGCTATGGTGATAACTTTGGCTGGGAGTAACTCGTTTGCTTTGCGTATCCGACTGCGTGAGCTGGTTGATGAATTTGTGAAGGAACATGGCGAATTAGCATTGGAACGCATTGACGGGGAAGAAGTACAACCACAGGTTATTGTGGATGCCTTGCAAAACCTGCCATTTTTGGCGACAAGTAAAATGGTAGTCGTGCGCGGCCTGGGTCAAAATAAGCAAGCGGCAGAAAATATTGAACAAATTATTAGCGCGGCTGTATATGAAACGGATTTGATTTTATACGAACCGCAAATGGATAAACGGACGGCTTATTTTAAAACTTTAAAATCTAAAACTCAGCTGGAAGAATTCAACGAACTGGATGCGCGTGGTTTAGCCAGCTGGCTGGTTGACGAAGCGGCAAAACGCGGCGGAAAATTATCGGCCAGTGACGCAGCTTACATAGTGGAGAGGCTCGGGGCTAACCAAACATTGCTTTCTAACGAACTGGATAAATTGATTGCCTATGAACCAAAAATTACACTCGATTCAATAGAACTGTTGACTGAGCCGCTACCGCAAAGCAAAGTTTTTGACCTTTTGGATGCTGCCTTTGGTGGACGCAAAACCCGCGCCTTGCAGCTTTATGAAGAACAACGCGCCCAAAAAGTCGAACCGCAGGCTATTTTGGCGATGATTGCCTGGCAGCTGCAACTTTTGGCGGTCACCAAATATGCCGACGGCAGGGCTACGGCCACGATAGCCAAGGATTTAGGCATGAGCCCTTATCCAATCAGTAAAGCTGCCAGGTTGGCACATAGCTTGAGTGATGCCAAACTGAAAAAAATGGTTGATTTTGCTTTTAATATTGATTGGCAAAGTAAAACCAGCACCTTGGATCTGGACGAAGCCCTAAGGACTTACATTGTAAGCCTTTAGCCGGTAGTTACTTTCCTTTTGTTTTGACAGTGGCTTTTTTGGTGGTTGATTTTTTTGCCGCTGGTTTGGTTGGGCTTTTGGCTTTTGGAGTAACTTTCTTGGACGCTGTTGGTTTATAGCCCTTGGCTTTGGCCTGGGCGGCAAGCAGGGATTTTTTACGGGCGGCTTTATTACGGTGGATCACAGCCTTTTTAGCGGCAATATCCAAAGCGCTCATAGCAGCCTTTTGGGTTCTGGCAATTTCGGCTGGCTTGCCACTTTCTAAAGCTTTGGCGTAAGCTTTTAAGGCTTCACGTAAATTACGTTTGACTTTAACATTGCGCGTGGTAGCCTTACGGGCAACCTTGACACGCTTTTTAGCGGATTTAATAATTGGCATAGGTTAGCTGTTAGCAATTAGCTGAAAGCTTAAAGCTAGCTCCTTTAAATATTTTCACTAAGAAAGACTATAACAGATAAGAAGTGGTTTTGTCAAAGAGGTGCAGTTAAAAAGCTATTGCGCGAGACTTTATGCTTATGGTACTCTGGGCTTAAGAAGTTATATATCTAACAAACATTTTTAACAATGCTTCCTAAAATAAAAAAATGGACCAGCAGGCAACTAAACAGCAAATTGTAGAGCGCATTAAACAAGCCGAGAATATTTTGGTCACGGTAAGCGCCAACCCATCAGTGGACCAACTAGCGGCTTGTATTGGCCTGACACTTTTAATTAATAAGATGGGTAAAACCGCAACGGCGGTGTACTCCGGCAAGACGCCGTCAGTGATGGAGTTTTTGAAACCCGAAAAAACCCTGGAGCCCAACACTGATTCATTGCGTGATTTTATAATTTCGCTGGATAAATCCAAGGCCGATAAATTGCGCTATAAGGTGGAAGACCAAGTTGTACGTATTTTTATTACCCCGTATAAAACCAAACTTACCGAAAAAGACCTGGTCTTTAGCGAAGGTGATTTTAATGTAGACGTGGTTGTAGCGCTTGGAGTGCTGGACCGCACCCATTTGGATTTGGCTATAACTGCTCATGGCCGTATCCTGCACGACGCAACAGTTATAGCCTTGAGTGCCGGTACTGGCAAGGCACCAGACCTCGGGCAGGTCAACTGGCAAGATCCTACTGCCAGCAGCTTGTCCGAAATGTTGGTAAGCATTAGTGAAGCTCTCGGCACTGGATTGATTGATAACCAAATAGCTACATCTTTCTTGACAGGTATTGTGGCTGAAACCGAGCGTTTTAGTAATAAAAAAACTACTCCCAAAGTTATGACCATGAGCGCGCAGTTGATGGCTGCAGGCGCTAACCAACAGCTGGTTATCAGTAAGTTGCAACCCCCACCACCTCCACCTCCGCCACTAAAGTCTGCTGCACCTATGCCTCAACCCCAAAAGCCAAATGTTGCCGCGCCTCCTCCCAAACCTGTAGAGCCAAAAAAGGAAGAGGGGATATTAAGTATTGCCCATGAGGCATCGGAGCATGATAGTAATGAAGTGGAAATTGATACCAAAGAAATACGCATTGACAAACAAGGGAACTTACAAACAGTTGAGGAAGCAGCCAAAAAACAAGCCGAAATCCAAACCCAACCTCCCGTGCAAGTCGAGAAACAAACGGAGAAAAAACTCTCCGCACCGCCACCCTCACCTCCACCTCCTCCACCTCCTCCATCTCCACCCCCACCACCTCCACCTCCACAAACAAACCCTGCCGACCAGCTACCTTCGTTACCTCCCCAACCGCCTATTCCGACCATTAAACTGGACGGCCATACATCTGCTACAGATTTAGGACCTCCGCCCACAGCAAACATTAGACCAATTGTTTCCTCTGAAGAGGATCTTAATAACCATCACACTCTTCTGGATCCGCTAGGACGCGGACCAAATCTAGGGGCATCATTTAGTGCTGATACAACATTGGGAAATAACGGTGGAAATAGCGAAGTACCAGTGGATCCTATTAATAATGAAGGTCCTGTAACTGATAACGATTTCAGTAGTAAGGCAAAAATAGTGCCACCACCAAACCCTACTATAAAAAACCCATTTGCACCAAGCGCAGGCCAAGTACCCCAAGCAGGTTTACCCGTTTCTCAGCAGGGCGGGTTAAATCCGGATAGCGCTCGCCAAGCTGTGGAGAGCGCATACGCGACGACCCCTTATAACCCAGACTTTAATCCTATGGCAGCTTTGGGCTCGATGCCTGGCCCTGAACTTCATCCAGCTGCAGATAGTAACTTAATGCCGGCACCGGCTCCACAAAATGAAACCCCCAGCTTGTCATTGCCTATGAACAATTTAACACCACCAGCCTCAGCGCCACAGAATACGAATCCTGCACCGCCAGCACCACCTCCAATGCCACCACCCATCATGCCGCCCCCAAGTTTATAATGAGACAAACCTGTCTGCCGGCAGGCAGGCCTACGGTTTTTCTCATCGCTCATCGGCAAAGCCGACCCTATCGGGCAAGCTCGCTGCTCTTTTCCCTTAAACCATAAAACATGAACGGAATATTACTAGTAGACAAACCGAAAGATTGGACATCGCATGATGTGGTGGCTAAGATTCGTAATGTTTTGAAAAAAGAAACAGGCAAAAAGGTTAAAGTTGGTCATACAGGTACGCTAGATCCATTTGCCACAGGATTAATGATAGTAGTGGCTGGCAGCTATACCAAAAGGGCAGGTGAGTTTAGCAAATTGGGCAAAACTTACGAAGCTGAACTGACTCTGGGCAGCACTAGCTCCACTGGTGACATTGAGGGCGCGATCAAAAAATTTAGTGGCGGGGAACCAAGCCTTGACCAAGTTCAAAAAATTCTGGAATCTTTTGTGGGCGAAATTGAACAAACCCCGCATAAATTCAGCGCGGTGAAAGTTGGAGGCCAACGGGCCTATAAATTAGCCCGGGCTGGCAAGGAAATTAAACTCCAGCCCCGGAAAGTAAAAGTTTACAGTATACAGTTGACAGATTACAGTTATCCAAAGTTGAAGATTGTGGCAGAAGTTTCCAGCGGAACTTATATTCGCAGCCTGGCCGAGGACATCGGTCAACAACTCGGAACCGGTGCCTATTTATCAGCCCTCCGCCGTACCAAAGTCAGCAATTTTAAAGTTGAAGATGCCAAAACCATTGACGAATTATCCAAATACGAAATAATTCAACTTATAAATAGGGCGTAAAAAAAAGATGCAGCATGAGGTAGGCTGTGGACAGAGAAGTCGGCGAGATTTAACTTCTATAATCCCCAAGGAAATACAGGTTCGGCTTGAGCGTGCTGGAGTTGGAGTAGAAGAAATAGACTGGTATGCCGGTCGGAAAAGTGACAATAATTACTCTGAAGGATTTTCAAGAACGCCGCCAGAACAACTACATGAATTATAACAACTGGCTAGAGAACAAAGAAAACAGTGTAGGCGAAATAGCCTTCAAAGAGCAACTAAGTTTTTTCTTAATCTAACCAATCGCAATATTGAATAAATTTATATCACGACGGGGTTGCCAAGCGACCCCTGATTTGCTATAATCAACACCTGAATGATATCTAGTGAGAAAAAGGCCAAGGTCGTGAAAGACCTGGCTGCCCATAAAACCGACACCGGCTCGGCTGCCGTGCAAGTTGGTATAATGACAGCCCGTATCGCGGAGCTGACTGCTCATTTAAAGACGCACGGGCACGACTTTGCTTCACGCCGGGCGCTTTTACAGCTGGTTGGCAAACGCAAGAGGCAGCTGAAATACATTGCGGAGCGTGATGGTGAAGCTTACTTGGCATTAATCAAAAAACTAGGGATTAGACATTAGACATTGCACGCTAAGAACTTAACGTGTAAGATCTAGAACCTAAAATTCTAGTAACATTAAATAATTAGTGGGTGATAAAGCAACAGGTATCTCGTTAGTAGGCGGGACGCTTGCACCTTGTTACCCACCAGGAAAGGACCTTAAGAAATAATAATGGGTCAAACAATAAATCCGTTAGGTAAAAAAATAATTAAAGTAGAGACTGATTTTTGCGGGCGTAAGCTTAGCCTGGAAATTAACCGTATTGGTTTTAGGACCTCCAGTTCCGTTCTGGCACGTTATGGCGACACGGTGGTGCTGGGAACGGCAATGGTTAGTCCGCAAAGTGTTCAGGGTCTGGATTATTTTCCGCTTAGCATTGATTATGAAGAAAAAATGTACGCGGCAGGTAAGATCAGCGGTAGTCGTTTTATCAAGCGCGAAGGCAGACCCTCTGATGAAGCCGTATTAATCGGCCGCTTAATTGACCGCCCGATCCGCCCATTATGGCCCAAAGGCTACAGGCATGAAGTTCAAGGCATTGTTACGGTTTTGAGTTTGGATCCGGATTTTCGCCCGGATTCCGTTGCCATGATCGCCATGAGTGCAGCCTTTTTGCTAACCGGCGCACCATTTGACGGTCCGGTGGCCGGCTTACGTGTTGGGCTGGTTGACGGTAAGCTAAAAGCTTTTGCCGCCGGCGCAGAGTTGGAGAAAGCTACCCTCGACTTGGTCGTGGCTGGAACCAAAGAAGGCATTATGATGGTTGAAGCTGGCGCTAACGAAGCCACTGAGCAACAAGTTGTAGAAGCTATGGAGTTCGCCCACAAAGCCATTCAGCCAGCTATTAAACTCCAACAAGAGCTCATCTCTAAAGTAAGAATAAAAAAGCAGGAATTTGAACTGGTTCTGCCGGATGAAGAGGTTCAAAAACGGGTTGAAACCTGGGTAGCCGGCAAACTCGGCGCCGGGTTACGGGCGCCGTATCCGGAGCGTAATGATTTGGTAAGACAATTACGCGATCAGATGTATAAACATTTTGAAAAAGAAATCGGCGACGAGTTTGCCCAGTTTGAAGCTGATTACGACGAAGCCTTAACTGTAGCTCTTCATAAAGATGTACGCGATGGCATTGTCAAGGAAAAAATCCGCCCCGACGGACGCGCATTGGATGAAATTCGTCCTTTGAGCAGTGAAGTGGCATTACTGCCACGGGCCCACGGCTCCAGCTTATTCACTCGAGGCCTGACTCAAGCTTTAAATATCGTAACTTTGGCTCCTCTTAGTTATGCCCAAATGGTAGACACCATGGAAACAGAAGGCGAGCGTCGTTATATGCACCACTACAACGCGCCTGGTTACACGGTTGGTGAAGTGCGCCGCTTGGGTAGTCCAGGTCGCCGTGAAATAGGTCACGGCTACCTAGCTGAACGGGCACTGAGTGCCGTATTGCCTGAAGAGACCGATTTTCCGTATGCCATGCGGTCCGTCACAGAAATTATGAGCCAAAACGGCAGTACTTCCATGGCTGCGACTTGCTCCAGCTGCCTGGCTCTAATGGACGCCGGTGTACCAATCAAGCGGCCGGTTAGCGGCATTGCCATGGGGCTGATGATGGATGGAACTAAACCTTACATTTTAACTGATATAGCTGACGCCGAAGATTTTGCTGGCGATATGGATTTTAAAGTGGCTGGTACCGAAAAAGGCATTACAGCACTTCAAATGGATATGAAAGTGCATGGCTTGAAAGTTGAAATTCTCAAAAAAGCGCTAGAACAAGGTAAAGCCGGACGGGCCGAAATTTTACGGCATATGCTGCTAACTTTGCCAGAGCCGCGTAAAGATCTCAGTCCATACGCACCGCGAGTGGAAGCTATTACTATCAACCCCGAAAAAATACGCGAAGTTATTGGTAAAGGTGGCGAGACAATCAACAAAATTATCGCTGATACTGGCGCGGAGATAGACATCAAAGACGACGGCACTGTAATGATTGCCAGCCCGGATAAAAAGAGCATAGAAGCCGCAATTCAGTTTATTAGAACACTGACAGCCGAACCGGAAGTTGGTAAAATATATGAAAATTGCCGAGTAGTAAGTGTGTTAGAATTTGGTGCTTTTGTAGAAGTTTTGCCAGGTAAAGAAGGTTTAGTTCATGTATCTGAACTTAGCGAAGAGCGTGTTAATAAACCGAGCGATGTTGTTAAAGAAGGCGACCGTGTAACTGTTAAATTAGTAGCAATTGACGACCGCGGCCGCTTGCAGCTAAGCATGAAAGCCGTGGAGCGTGAACTTAATAGGAAGAAATAATTATGAACCTGGAATCAATCGATAAATGGCATAAGACTAAAGTGGGGCATTTGGTTTTTGGGTTGGCCGAACTAGGCCTGGCTTATTTATTTGCATCTTTGGCCATCAATAGTGGCAGTTTGTGGCAATATGCCCTGGCCTTCATATTATTGTTCGGCGCTATCCAAAATTTCATTAAAATTTTTCGATTACTTAAACATGAGTCCCGTTAGAAATTCCACCATATTATTGACCGGATCAAGTACAAGAGTGAGACATGCACAGAAAGGATTTCTAACGGGATGAGCACCGTAGAAGCTAAGCAAAAAAGACTCGACCAAATTAAAGCGGATATTTTAGCGCAGAATATCTGCCCGGATTTGGCCAAGTCGGCCAAGAACCTTGTAATGGGTGATGGCAGCGCTGGTGCGGAAGTAGTTTTTATAGGCGAAGCCCCGGGTAAAAACGAAGATGAACAAGGCTTACCGTTTGTTGGGGCTGCTGGTAAATTCTTAGATGAAATGCTGGCTGGGATTGGGTTAAAGCGTGATGAGGTTTATATTACGAACATCGTAAAATACCGCCCGCCAGGCAACCGCGACCCTTATCCGGATGAAAAAGCGGCTTTTCTGCCATTTTTGCAGGCCCAACTGGAAGTTATCAAGCCTAAACTGGTAGTGACGCTTGGCCGGCACAGCATGGACAGTTTATTGCCCGGATTGCAAATCAGCCAGTGTCACGGACAGGCTAAAAGATACCGCGAGCAAGTCTATATGCCGCTTTTCCATCCAGCCGCGGCGTTGTACAACAGGTCAATGCGCCAAACCTTAATTGATGATTTTGTCAGAATTCCAAAGGTATTAGAACTTATTGATTTGAAATCAAAAAAATCTACCAACAAAGTAAAGGAGAAAAATAATGCAACAAAATAACAAAGGCAACGGACCCGGGCCCAATGCCAATGCCAATCTGCCAAGACAGAATAAACGGAAGGCGAATAATAACAGTGGCCGCGAGCGCCTGCCTGCCGGCAGGCAGGTAAGCCGTGGAGCTGCCCTGCGTGCCCAAAAACAGGCCGTCCAGGATGCCAACCGTATTGCTAGCCAATATGTAGACGCCGCCGCCAAAAAAGTAGATTTACCCTTGCCAACCGGCAAGCAACCCCGGCGAGCCAACTTAATTGACGACAGCCCACGCTTAAAAATCATTGGCCTGGGTGGTTTTGACGGCGGTGGTTCCAAAAACATGCTGGTTGTCGAATACCAAAACGACGCCATAGTAATAGATTGTGGTAACGACTTGGGTGTTGATTTGCCCGGCATTAATTACGGAATCGCCGATACGGTCTACTTGGATCAGATCAAAACCAAACTGCGTGGTTTTGTAATTAGCCACGGGCATCTGGACCACATTGGTGGCCTGCCGCATATTTTGGCAAAATATCCCGGCGTTCCAGTTTATGGTAGCCGCTTCACGATTGGCCGGGTGGAAGAAATTTTTGAGAATTTTGGCTTGCCAATGCCGGAAGGCTTTGAGCTAAGGACAGTAGTAATGAATGAAAATACCCACGAACGGCTTAAACTTGGCGAATTCTATATCGAACTGGTGCGGATTACGCACTCCATCCCTGGGAGCAATTTAATCGTGATCGACACTCCGATAGGCAGGCTAATCAACACCGGAGACTTTAGGCTGGACCCTAACCCGCTGGACCACGAACGGACCGACATCGAGCGTATTAAAGAACTTGCTAAAGAAAACGTTTTGGTGCTGATGAGCGAATCCACTACCAGCGAGCGTCCTGGGCGCACGCCAAGTGAATCAATTCTAGAAAAAAGTTTCGTAGATATC
>Ga0187779_10002572_pt1 | contig 11092 bp, 11 predicted proteins | sample 1015_Q2_SP10_10__FD_132435 | JGI IMG/M metagenome (GOLD analysis project Ga0187779, IMG submission 132435) | Tropical peat soil microbial communities from peatlands in Department of Meta, Colombia - 1015_Q2_SP10_10_MG | ecosystem: Environmental > Terrestrial > Soil > Wetlands > Peat | place... | reverse complement strand
CCGCCGGAGCGGGAAGCTGCCAGATCACGTTCCAGACGGTGGAATCGCCCATGCTCACTGCCGTCTATTCCGGCGACACCAACTTCTCCACCAGCACTTCCTTGAGCGTGCAACAGACGGTGACCGCCTCGACGAGCACGCTCAAGATATCGCCCACGTCCGTAGACTTCGGCAACGTCAACTTCGGGGCATTCGGAGTGCAGAGCATTACGCTCACCAACACGGGCACCAGCACCATCAACATCCGGAACATTGCAATTTCACAAGGCAACCTGAACGAATTCTTCGCGTTCAGCCCGTTCTGCAATTTCCCGCTGTCCGCAGGACGGAGCTGCATAATTTTCGTGACGTTTTTCCCGGCACCGCATCAAAGCGACACCCAATCTGCAACGCTTATCATTACCGACTCAGCCGCAGGAAGCCCGCAGTCCGTGCCGATGACGGCAACGATCATCAATCCACAGGCTTCGCTGAACGTGCATTTGTTGACATTCGGCACCCAGAAGGCGAACACCACCAGCGCCGCTAAATCCGTGACGCTTACCAATACAGGCACTACCCCGCTGAATCTGAAGGACGTCGATATCTTCGGCGATTTTGCGATCGCTTCCGGTACCACGTGCACGGACGGCAGCACCGTGCTTCCGTCGGCGAACTGCATCATTTACATCACGTTTACGCCGCAGTCGAAGGGTCAGCGCAGCGGCAGGCTTTCGATCAGAGACAACGCTCTCTTCAGCCCGCAGGAGATACTGCTATTTGGCACAGGTAACTGACACGGCCTGCGAAAAACGCTCGCAAAACTCGTTCAGAGCACCCGAGTACTGAATCGCGAAGACTTTGCATCGGTAGAATCTGAAGTTGCAGTGGCGCGCCCGGGAGGATTCGAACCTCTGACCTTGTGCTCCGGAGGCACACGCTCTATCCAACTGAGCTACGGGCGCGCTGGGACGAACGAATAGCTCGATTCTACCTTGCAGCGCACCGCCGAGCAAAGCCAAGACGTGCATCGCCGCTTTTCCAGTGCTGGCCTCGCGCCGCTGTAAGGGCTGCCGTCTCGTGAATGGTATAATCGCGCTCCCAATATTCCATGACAAGTTCGCTCGCACATTGGATGGAGATCGCCGGCACGCGTGGCGCGCGCATTCTGGTCATCGCAGTCATCGCATTCGTTCTGACACGCATCCTGAAGGCGCTGACGACGCGCGTGATCGACATCGCGAAGGTGCAGGCTCGTGGAGCACGGATGCGCGAGCAGCAGACCCGCACTCTCGCCGGCCTGCTCTACAGCGTAGGCGTTGCGATCATCGTCGCTGTAGCCACGTTGATGGTGCTCCCGGAGTTCGGCTTCGACGTCACGCCGTTCGAAGCGGCTGCGGCTGTAGGCAGCTTGGCATTCGGATTCGGCGCGCAGAATCTTGTAAAGGATCTCATCAATGGATTTTTCATCGTTCTGGAAGATCAGTACGTCGTGGGTGACCTCATTCAACTCAACGGCGAAACGGGGCGCGTCGAACATCTCACACTGCGTCGAACGGTTCTGCGCAACGTCAGTGGCGCGATCGTGACGATCCCCAACTCTCTGGTCGGGCAGGTCGCGAACCTGAGCCGCGACTGGTCCCAGGCATTCGTGGATGTGACTGTTCCGTCGGACGAGCTAGTCGGGCGCGCGCTTGCTACGCTCGAAAAAATCGCCGGCGACTTCCGCAACGACGCCGATTGGTCTCCCGCGCTGCTCGACGGCCCGCGAGTGCTCGGCGTAGAATCGCTGTCCCTGGAGGGCACAGTCTTGCGACTGCAGGTTCGAACCGCTCTGAATCGCAAGGACGACGTGGCACGCGAGCTGCGGCGGCGCATCAAGCTCGGTTTCGAGGAATCGCGCATCCCGCTGCGCCAGGCGCACCAGGTCGAGCTGCACGGCGCCGTGGCGGCTGCACAGTCATCATAGTTTTCAGACGTAAAGCACCGGCGGATTTTCATCCGACCATTCCAATGGAGGAAACGATGGGAGAAGTGACGCACGATCAGGCAAACCTGTTGCTCCGGCTCTACGAGCTGCGGCGCGAACCTCGCATGCGCGAGGCCCGCGAGTGGTATTTCGCGAGCTTCAATCCAACCTCGCTTGAGGACATGAACAAGCAGGCGCCGCCGGGCAGCGCGGGAAACGCGTCTGTGCGTATGGTGATCAGCTATTGGGAAATGGCGGCCAGCATGGTGAACCGCGGACTGATCGATGAGGACTTTTTCTTCGAGAATACCGGAGAGCAATGGGCCGTCTGGGGACGCATCAAAGCTTTGGTGCCTGCGATGCGCGAGAGAAGCAAGAATCCACATCAATACGCCAATCTGGAAAAGCACGTAAACCGTTTCGAGGCTTGGCGCGAAAAGCGTGCGCCCGGTTCGGGTGAAGCGATGCGGCAAATGATGGTGCAGATGCAGCAGGCGATGAAACAGTCGAAATCAGCGGGGGATTAGTGGCTCAGCGGGATTGCGGCGCGGATCTTATCGAATTCGCGCCGCAATTCTGGCATGTCCGGTAAACCATCACACGGGCGGCGTGCCATAGGTGTGGAACGATTCGATCGTCTTGAGCCCCCAGGCTTGACCTTTCTTACGCTCGGCTTCGCTCCAGCGAATCGGTTTCCAGTCGGGCGCCAGAATCAGGCGCGCAGTTGCGTTGGCGACTTCCACACGATTCCCTCCTGGTTCGTACAAATATAGGAAGAATGTCTGCTGGATCGCGTGCTTGTGCGGGCCCGTCTCGATGTAGACACCGTTTTCCAGCGCGATATCCGCCGCGATCAGCACTTCTTCGCGGCTATTCACCGCATAGGTGATGTGGTGAAACCGGCCCTTCGTTCCGGTGTGATCGCGCGTGTAGGCGAAGTCATAGCTCTTGTTCGTGCAGGTCATCCACATCGCGGCTTCCGAGCCGTCATTCAGGACGATTTGCTCGGTCAGCCGGAAGCCAAGATATTTTTCGAAAAACGCGCGGTTCGCTTCGATGTCGACGGCTAACCCGTTCCAGTGGTCGAGCCGGCGCACGTTCATTCCACGCGCGGGATATTTCTGCGCCTGGTTCTTCATCGCGGGTCGCAGTTCGGGCGGCGCTTCATACCACTGCGTCTCGTAGTAGAGCTCGATCTTGTGGCCATCCGGATCTTTGCATACAAAGGCAGGACCGTGCGCGAGGTCGCCATCTGTCCAGCCGAATTCAAAGCCGGAACCCCTGAGCGCTGCGACGCGCCGCTCGAGCGCCTGAGGGCTCCGCGCGCGATACGCCACGTGTCCCATGCCGGGCAATTTTGAGGCCGTGAGCTTCAGCGAATGCCGCTCGTAGTCGTCATATGCGCGCAAATAAACGGACTCGCCTTCGCGGCCCGATTCTGTCATCCCCATCACGTTGACAAAGAATTTCAGGGTTTCGTCGGGCTTCGGGGTGAGTAATTCCAGGTGGCCCAGATGGGCCAAATCCATAATTGGCTCGCTTTGCATGCAATCCTCCAGGGATGTATGTGAATATGTTAACAAGAGTTTGCCCCGAACTCGAACGGCCCCGTTTCTCCGGTTCATTGGCACGAAGCTGAAGCAATCGATCCGTCGACGCCCGTGACGGGCATCACTTCTTCTTTCGCACGAATGCGCTACAAGCCCTCTTGGGAGTTGGAAGGATGGCGCTTGCAGAAAAGCGGGGAAGAGAGGCCATTTGCTTGCGGCCCGCTGGGGTGCGCAAGATCGGCGGGCGTCAATCCTATTCGCGCAGCCTGCGGATCAATCTCGCGTCGCGGAGGGAAGAGGAGCTATTCAAATGGTTCCTCGCGTGTTTGCTGTTCGGAAAGCCGATTCAAACCGAGATTGCCGAGCAAGCTTACCGCGAACTGGTCGGCGCTGGCCTGACGAGCGCTGATGCAATCATGCGCGCTGGATGGGACAAACTAGTACGGCTGCTCGACCGCGCGCACTACGTCCGCTACGACTTCTCGACAGCAACAAAACTGCTTGAGGTTTGCCAGGAGCTCAGGCGTCGCTACGGGACAGTAACAAAGCTGTTGTCCAGCTCGCGCACAACTTCGGAACTTTCGAGAAAACTGCAAGAATTCAAGCACGTTGGCCCCGTAACGGCGCGGATCTTCCTGCGGGATATTCGTCCGGTCTGGTTCGCGAAAACAGGGCGACGATAGCTGGATCGAGGTCAGAAACGTGAATCGTTTTGGGCGTTTTCGGCATCAAAATATGCGCGAGTAAGAGTAGGTGCCTTCCTCGACGCAGATGCGCTAAGCCCTTCCCCGTCAATCGGATGCGCTCGGTCGTGGTATCGCCGACTAGCCGCGGACACTATGGCGAGTGGGTGACCTACCTCGAGAACGCGTAGATTTTGTTTTGGAGTAGAAGATGACAGCCGTGAACGAAGACATTGAAAAAGACATCGATCTGCTGCAGGCGGAGGACGAAGCGGAAGTGGTCCCTTCGGCTGCAGCGACCCAGGAAGAGCCCGCGTACGCCGCAGAATCCGAGCTATCGCCGACTGAGTCGCTCGTGTCTGCTGATCCCGTCGCTTTGTATCTCCGAGAGACCGGACGGCGGCGATTGCTCGAGCGGGAAGAAGAAGTCGCGCTGGCAAAGCGAATCGAACGCGGCCAGGCCCGGACTTTGAAGGCGATCTCGCGCTCTCCTGTAGTGTGGCGAGAGATTACTGCCATGGCGGTGGACTTGCGGTATCAGAACTGCCGCATCGACGAGGTCATCGAATGCGGCGACGAAGAACTCACGCCGCGACAACTCGAAAGCAAGACTCGGAAGACTCTCGAAGCGTTCGACAAGATCACCCGACTCTCCAAGAACGCAGCGCGACAGGCCAAGCAATTGGCGCGCTTCTCGAAATCGAACAGGCCGGCTCTCGTCCACGCTCGGTACCGCGTGGCGCGCACGGCGGTGAAAATCTCCGAACTCGTGCGGTCGATCCAATTCAGTGCTGCGGAGAGGACTCGCTTGAGTGGCACTATCCAATTGGCGCTGGACACAGCATCGAGCGCTCCCCGCGCGGAGCTGAAACGGCTGGAAGCAGTCCCCGGATTCAGCGCGAAAGATCTGGAGCGAACACTGGAAATGATCCGGAGGGGCGAGACCGAAACCGAGCGAGCCAAGAACGAGCTGGCAGAAGCAAACTTGCGTCTGGTTGTGTCGGTTGCCAAGAAATACCAGAATCGCGGCGTCGACCTGCTCGACCTGATTCAGGAAGGCAATATCGGCCTGATGAAAGCGGTCGAGAAGTTCGATTGGCGACGCGGTTTCAAGTTCTCTACCTACGCGACCTGGTGGATCTGGCAGGCGGTGACGCGCTCGATTTCCGCCCAAGCACGCACGGTCCGTTTGCCGGTGCACATGATCGAAGTGATCAACCGGATGGCGCGAACCAAGGGTGAACTTGCGAAGCAACTCAATCGAAATCCGAGCTTGGAAGAGATCGCGCAGCGAATAGGTTTGCCAGCGAAAAAGGTGGAAGCATTGATGCGGTCCGCTCAGGAGACGCTGTCACTCGACTCGCCGGTCGGGGACGACGAGGAATCCCACCTCGGCGACTTGATCGAAAATGCGGCGAGCATCTCTCCGTCGGACGCCGTAATGGATCTCGACGTGAAGGAACGGACATCTTCCGTTCTCAAGATGCTCTCTCCGCGCGAACAGGCCATCATCAGGAAGCGCTTCGGCATCGACGGGGAAGCCGAGCAAACCCTTGAGCAGGTCGGTCAGGCGCTTGGCCTCACGCGCGAGCGCATTCGACAGATCGAAGCAGGGGTCATGCGTACCCTTCGGAAGTCTGGCGACATTCAGCAATTGCGCACGTATCTCCGGCGCGCGTCCTAATCGCGGAATTTACCCGGACCCCGCGCTGGGGTTGAAACTGGTTCTCGAATCTGCGTAGCGTTTCTCTCCCAAAACAGCGGATGCCGTCGCTTCGTTCGCCGCTCTCGCAAGCTCCTCAAAATCGAGTCGTCCACTTCGGGCGGGAAAGAGCCTGAGTGCGCAAAGTCGCAGCACCATCGTGAAATAGGTTGGAGGGGCGGCGGGCTACGTTTTGCTCCGATCGACTGCGGCACGGCCATTTCCCGGATCAGAAGGAGGGCCGAGCAATCTCGCCGCTTGGTCAATCAATACTCCCCGAAGCCAAACGTACGCTGTGTCCCGATCGTGAAACTTGTGCCACTGAAGTACTTCCGTCATGGGCGGAACGTGGACCGGCAGTGGGACTAGTTTTAGCGGCATGAATCTTGCGTACTTTCTTGCCAAGCGCGTGGCGACAGTGGCAATCCTGTTCGTGCCCACGACGAGGTGAGGGACGACATCGAAGCTGTGCGCTATTACTTCGGCTCTCCTCTTGTACTTCAGGCGCCGAAGGAACAGCTCATCGAAGTTCGGTCCGGCTCCCTCGCCAACGTGCACGGCGACGTGACCGAGACTCAGATATTCGTCCAACGACAGTTTAGATCTCACACTTCGATTCCGAGTCCAGGCAATTACCGTGTGCGTGTCTTCAAAGAGAGGCATCTTGGGATGGGTCTTCGATGCGAACACTTCGGGTGCAATGAGAAAGTCGAGGGCCCCTGCCTCCAGGGCTTCCACCGCCCGCTCACTCGTGGGAACCAACTCGAAGGTGAGGTGCGGCGCCAGGTGCTGAAGATTTTTCAGAGCATCCGCCATGAAAACGGTGGTCGCGTAATCAGAGACGGCAACCGAAAAACGCCGGCGCGTAGTCGCCGGTTCAAACCGAGCCTGCGTTGCGATGGTAGCCTGCGCTTGAAGCAAAAGGTTTCGTACCGGCTTGACGAGGCTCTGGGCCATCGGCGTCAATACCATCTTTCCGCCCACGCGAACCAGTAATTGATCCTGAAAGGAATTTCGCAATCGCGCGAGTGCGGCGCTGGTAGCAGACTGACTCAAATGTATGCGCATGCCCGCACGCGTCACGTTTTTTTCGGTCAGCAGGGCGTCGAGAGCGACCAGAAGGTTGAGGTCGAATTGAGAGAGTTTCATCGGGACACCAACTATCCGTCATGTGGATACAGCATATGCCGACAAGCGATTTGGCAAATATCAAATAATGCGTCTATCGTGGCTGGTCATGCAAGTCATGCGTCATTGAAGCGAGGCCCATATGTCTAGACACATCCTGTCTCATCTCGCGCACGTAGAGTTATTGACGCCGCAGCTTGAAGAATCGGTCGCTTTTTTCACGAATACCCTCGGGCTTGTCGAAAGCGCCCGTACCGGCGAATCGGCGTACTTACGCTGTTGGGGAGAACACTACCATCACAGCTTAGTGCTTACTGCGTCGGCCCAGCCTGGTCTCGGTCACGCCGCTTGGCGCGCGGATGGCTCGGACGAGCTCAACGAGGCGGCGGCGAGGATTGAAGCCAGCGGCATCCTTGGCGAGTGGCGCGACAAATCGGTTGGGCACGGCCGCGCGTACCGGTTTCGCGGCCCAGGCGGACACACGCACGAAGTCTTCTGGGAGGTTGATCGCTTCGACGCACCTGCTGACCTTAGATCGACGTATCCGGATCGTCCGCAGCGATACGTCGGTCGGGGCATTGCTCCGCGGCAGATCGATCACGTTACCTTGAACACGCAGGACGTCATGAAAACCTGTGAGTGGTATCGCGATACTCTTGGGTTTCGCTTCATGGGTTACACCGTTCTCGACCAGGACCCGGGCACCGCTGTATTCGGCGTTCTAACTATGAACGAAAAGTCGCACGATTTGGGATTCGGCGGCGACTTCTCGAAGATCCCCGGACGATTCCATCACGTCGCTTTTTGGGTCCCATCGTATGAGGATCTTTTGCGTGCAGCTGACATGCTCCTAGAATCAGGCACTCCAATTGAGTTCGGCCCTGGCAAGCACGGAATCGGTGAGCAGGGCTACTTGTATTTTCGAGACCCGGTGGGTCTGCGTGTCGAGCTGAACACGGGCGGGTACCGCAACTACATCCCCGATTGGCAGCCGACAGTCTGGAGACCATCGCAGGGATCTCACGTGATGTTCCGCAACCTGGAATACGGGCCCAAATCATTCATGGAGGCAATGCCTCCGGCGCCCGAACCCGCGATTCCAGAGCCCGATGTGACACCCGTGACAGCCAGCGCAGCGAATCGGGGCGCGCGGCAGGATTGAGGCGATGTCGGCCAGAGACAATTCGTGATGACAATGCACAGCTCCACCTTTGCGCTCGGCACATTTGCCGTCGACGGAAGGCCGCCATTTCCTGCATTGGTGGTCAGCGAAAGAGTTGCGCCGATTCACGCTCTCAAGCCGGTGCTCGAACACCTGGGATCCGCGCCGTTGAGTTCGTCCTCGATCCTCGGACTTCTAGAAAACTGGGAAGAGAGTTTCGAGGTCCTGCGACGGATGGCGGACGTCTTTCAACAGGACAGCCCCAAGAACGGGCGTTGGCGGGATGTTTTTGTACCGAGTGAGAAGCTCAGTTTTCGGCCGCCAGTTGATTTGCCTCGGCAGGTCTTCTGCGCGGGAGCGAACTATCGAAAACATGTGATCGATCTGATCGTCGACCAACCTTCGAGTGCGGACAAGAATTTGAGTCGTGAAGAGAGGCATGCCCGCGCGGTCAGGCTCATGGATGAGAGGGCTGCGCAGGGTGCGCCTTTCGTTTTCTCTAAACCCCCATCGGCCATTACCGGCCCGTACGATCCCGTGATCCTGCCTCGCCATGCCGCTCAGCCGGATTGGGAACTCGAGCTCGCTGCGATCATTGGCAAGCCAGCGCGCCACGTGCGCCGCGAAGAAGCCCTCGACTACGTCGCCGGATACACGATCGTAAACGACATCACCAACCGCGACCTTGTCTTTCGCAAAGATACTGGTGCGATGGGAGCAGACTGGATCGCAGCCAAAGGTTCGCCCAGCTATCTGCCCACAGGCCCGTATCTCGTGCCGGCTGCTTTTGTCTCCAATCCACAGAATCTGCAGATCACCCTGAAGCTCAACGGGCAGGTGATGCAAGACGAAAGCACAGCCGACATGATCTTCAGCGTGGTTCGGATCATTGAATTCTTGTCGACCCACGTCCAACTCTGGCCTGGCGATTTGATCGCGACAGGATCGCCTGCCGGGAACGGTACCCATTACAACCGATTCCTCAAGCCGGGCGACGTGATGGAGGGCTCGATCACAGGTCTTGGCACCCAGCGCAATCCATGTATCGCGGAAGAAGCGGGAACCCATGCAGCCAGCTGAAGGCGGGGCAAAAAAGGGCGGCCGCAAGTCGCTCACGGTCGACGTCCACTGCCATCTGCTGACGCTCGAACAACAGTGACGGCTTGAAATTCGGGAGATTATGCCCAGCGTCAACAAAGTGCTCATCCTCGGAGGCGGAATCGGCGGCTTGGCGTTGTCCATTGGCCTGCGCAGAGGTGGAATCGACGTCGAGATTGCGGAAATCAAGGAGCAGTGGACTGTCTACCACGTGGGCATCATTGCACAGAGTAATTTGGTGCGCGCAATGGTAGCCCTCGGAATTGCCGACGCTTGCGTTGCCGCGGGATTTTCTTATCAGGGCGTGCGATTTTGCGACGCCAACGGCAACGTGATTACCGATTCACCGGGCGTGAAGCTCGCCGGTCCCCAATACCCGGCTTATCTCGGCCTCACGCGACCTGCATTGCACGACGTTCTTTCCACGGCATCGAAGAAATCCGGCGTGAATCTTCGACTGGGTACTACGGTTGCGGAGCTTTTGCAATCCGACAAGAAGGTTGTGGTGAAATTTACAGACGGCATCCCCCGCGAATACGACCTCGTCGTCGGTGCCGACGGCGTTCATTCCCAGATTCGCCCGATGGTGTTCGGCAGTCAACTCACGCCAAGGTTCACGGGAGAAGGCGTCTGGCGATACAACGTCCCGCGCCCGCCAGACGTGGATTATGGCTCGATCTACGCCACGCGCGAGGGTCCGAAGGCGGGACTGATCCCACTCACGCACGAAACGGCCTACATCTTTCGAATCGGGCCGGAACCGGGCAACCTTCGGTTTCCCAAGAGCGAGCTTGCCGATATCATGCGCGAACGACTGAAACCGTTTGGCGGCCCGATCGGTGAGTTGGCTCGCGGAATCACCGATCCCAACTTGGTCGTCTACCGACCGCTGGAATCCGTGCTGGTCCCCGCACCGTGGTATCGCGGACGAGTGGCGCTGATCGGCGACGCAGCTCATTCGATCACGCCCCACCTTGGGCAAGGCGCGGCACAAGCCGTCGAAGATGCGGTCGTGCTGGCGGAAGAGCTCCAAAAGGACTCGCCGCTCGAGAAATCACTCGATTCCTATGTGAAGCGTCGGTACGAGCGTTGCAAATTTATACTCGAAGCCTCGCTTCAAATCGGCGAGTGGGAGATGCATCCCGATCCGAAGGCTGATGTGGCGAATCTCATGGCGAAAGTAGGGCAAACGGTCGTGCAGCCAATCTGAATCACTGGTTCCGCATCTCGGAAGGAGAGCAACATGATTCCCGACAAAGTGCACTTCGTCGGTAGCATTGCGTTGGATAGCGTCGAAGAGGTTTTCCGAACGCTCGGATCTGCGCTGGGTAGCCGGCTCCGGCGCGTCCCGGACGGCGAGCCGGGGGGACGGCGACTCTGGATCAGTTGGCAATATCCGTTGCTGCGGGCGCAACCTTTCCTTAAAGCAGATCCCAATGCGCCGAACCAAACGACAGGCTTCTTGCCGTTGTCACTGGTCGATGACGCCAAACCATCGGAAGTGCGTTTTGGGGAGTTGGGTTACGCGCGGGAAGCGCGTGCCTCCTACCAGGATTTTCTGGAGGCGAGGACGCGTGGCGAACTCCCGCCGAACGTGGGAAGAACTGTTGGCCTCGGGTGTCCAGTAAGTAGTTCGAGAGCGAATTCATCAGCCTTGTTTTCTTCTGCATCTTGGTCCGTGGCGGTTGGTTCTTCCGTTTCGAGATCCACCACCATGGGATGTTCACCGAGGTGACCGAGAGCAATGTGCGCAATCTCGTGCGCCAGATAAAACGCCACGTGAGGTGGGTAGAACGAATCTTTACCTAACATGATGGCATT
>Ga0187779_10002571_pt1 | contig 11092 bp, 9 predicted proteins | sample 1015_Q2_SP10_10__FD_132435 | JGI IMG/M metagenome (GOLD analysis project Ga0187779, IMG submission 132435) | Tropical peat soil microbial communities from peatlands in Department of Meta, Colombia - 1015_Q2_SP10_10_MG | ecosystem: Environmental > Terrestrial > Soil > Wetlands > Peat | place... | reverse complement strand
TTACCGACGGAGCAGCCCTGCGATTTAAGGAACGTGTACGCCATCGCGCCTCCGATCAGCATGGAATCGGAAAGCTTCATCAGATTTTGCACCACTTCGATTTTGTCAGAGACTTTCGCGCCACCCAAAACGGCGACGAACGGGTGGTCGGGGTTCGATAGCGCTTTGCCGAGATAGGCAAGTTCCTTTTCCATGAGGAGTCCTGCAGCAGCCTGTTTCACGAACTGTGTGATGCCGACGACGGAGGCGTGAGCGCGATGGGCCGAGCCGAAAGCGTCCGAGACGAAAAGCTGATCGCACAGCTCGGCGAGCTGCTCAGAGAATGCGGGATCGTTGGCTTCTTCCTCCGGGTGGTAGCGTACATTTTCGAGCAGCAGCAGGCCGCCATCGACCAAAGCCATGCTCTTCGCGTGTGCCTCGGCCCCCACGCAGTCAGCGGAGAAATCGACCGGCCTGCCGAGGAGTTCACCGAGGCGCGCGGCAACCGGCGCCAAGCTGAACTTCAGATCCACCTTGCCTTTCGGTCGGCCAAGATGAGAAGCAAGGACAAGGCGTGCCCCGGAGTTGATGGCAAGCCGCAGCGTCGGCAAAGTTTCTCGAATGCGTGTGTCGTCAGTCACGTTGGCGCCGTCGAGCGGAACATTGAAATCGACGCGGATAAAGACGCGCTTGCCTTTGAGATCGAGATCGCGGATCGAAAGCTTGTTCATCGTGATCGAGGGACGGGCATTGCCATGCGCGAAGCTAGAGCCGAGAGGCAAGGATTTTGATCAGGTCGACGCAGCGGCACGAGTATCCCCATTCGTTGTCATACCAGGCTAAAACCTTCACGCAATGGTTGCCCACGACACGTGTGTAGCCAGCGTCCGCGATGGAGGAGTGCGAGTTGCCGCGGAAATCGACGGAGACTAATTCGTCCTCCGTGTACGCGAGGATTCCCTTCATCGGGCCGTTCGCGGCGGCTTGGAGGGCGGCGTTCACGCTCTCAACCGTAGCGGGCCTCTCCGTCATGACCGTAAGATCGACCACGCTCACGTTAGGCGTGGGGACGCGCAACGAATAGCCATCCAGTTTGCCTTTGAGCGCGGGGATGACCAGATGCAGAGCCTTCGCCGCGCCGGTCGTCGTAGGAATCATCGAAAGCGCAGCAGCGCGGGAACGACGAAGGTCTTTGTGCGGCAGATCGAGAAGACGCTGATCGTTCGTGTAGGAATGGATCGTCGTCATGGTACCCACTTGGATGCCGAAGCTATCGTGAACAACCTTCGCAACGGGTGCCAGACAGTTTGTGGTGCAAGAAGCATTGGAGACGACGTGGTGCTTGGCCGGATCGTAGGTCTTATCGTTCACGCCGATGACGAAGGTGGCATCGGGATCGGTCGCCGGCGCGGAGATGATGACCTTCTTGACGGGCCCCCGGATGTGCTTTCGCGCATCTTCGGCATTCGTAAACAACCCGCTGGACTCCACAACGATGGAGGCTCCGACCGATGCCCAGTCGAGCTGCGCAGGGTCCTTGACGCGAAACACTCGGAAGCCCTTGCCGTCGACGCTAATCGAATCGTCCGTGTGAGTCACCTGATTTCCAAGATTGCCGAGGATCGAATCGTATTTGAGCAGGTGCGCGAGTGTCTTGGAATCGGTGATGTCGTTGGCCGCGACGATCTCGATCGACCGATCGCCGAGCGCTGCGCGAAAAATATTGCGGCCGATGCGCCCGAAACCGTTAATGCCGACCTTAACTGCCATGAATCCTCCGGAAAATCGCCAAGGAATATGACCTGACCCGCGGAAGGGTCTGCAGGGGTTACGGCACAACGATGCTAGGGCGCGAAGGGGAAAATGTCAACGCGGGATCACGCAGTGGCTTAGTTGAATTCCTGGACTCGGATGACCGTATCGCCGGCAAAGGTAACGAAAGTGGTACGTGCCGGTGGGCTGCCGTAAATCCAATCCTCGGTTTCATTGCCTTCCGGGCTTTTCTCCCGAACTTTGTGTTCTGGACGGCCCATTGCCGCAAGCACCATCTCCTGATCCATCCCCACAACGGCTCGATGGTCCTTGATGGCATCTTGAAAGAGCGGAGGAAGCGTATCGACCCAATTGACCGCTGCTGAGTGTTGTTTGGAAAAATCGAAAAATGCAGAGAGGTCGCTTTTCAGATCGTCCGGGCTCATGTCCGGGACCGGACGACTATAGTCGAGAATGAGCGTGGCGCCCGCAACTTCCTGAGGACTAGAAGTCTCCGGCGGGGGCGTTTGCGCGTTCCCGATGCCAACCTGCACGTGCTGGCGCCAATGAAACTTCTTCTTCCCGCCGCCGTTGATTTGAAAGATCACTTCCTGCGACCGAAACTCTACGTTCGTGATCTGTACGGTGTCGCCCTGACTGGCGGCAGTGCCGTACAGCCTGAGCGCATCGCTCAGCTTCTGCTTGTCGACGGGTTTACCTGCTGCAATTCGGAAACCCTTCCGACCGCCCGGCAACGATTGCACAAGCCTGGCGAACTCACCGTCGACGTATCGAATGAGCAGAATCCGAGATTCCGGCTTTAACGGATCAGAAGAGCGTTGCGAGGACTGGGACAGAGACGCGCCCTGCGCTGGCGTGCCTGGGTTCGCGGATTGTTGGGAAATGGGGCGCGAATCGGTGTTCGGCGGTATCACGGAAGGTTCAGAACGGAACCAGCCCACTACGCTCTGCTGATCCCCCACCGCGGCAAGCAGAAGGACAACGGCGACGGTAGCTACGGCGTTCATCGCAGTGCCTCAATTGTATGGCGTTTTCTCCCTCAAGTGAACAGGCCGCCATGTTCTCGGAGAATTCTGAAAGTCTCGCAACGCCAGCCGTTTTCTCGAAGCGAAACATTCACACCGCGGGTAGCGAGCGAAGAAACTGCGCTTTTAGAAGTATGGCTGGGACGAGTTAAGAAATGACGCGAAAGCGCTGACTACAGAGACGCGGACGGCGTCGCGGCGCGTAATGATGCCACCGGTCAGCACGCCCCAAGCACCTTCGGCATCACGAATCCCATGACCCCCGGCATATTCGTCGATCGCATCGGCCAGTTCAACGCCGCCATCGATGACCCGCCGCATCACCACCTCTGGCAGCTGTACGGCACCGGATTGACCAAAGGCCCCTCTGCCAGATCCGTCCGTGACATAGGCCCAGTTCTCGAGAAAAGTCCAGCACCTGCCCTGCTCATGCACAACCGCGAGCCCACCCTCGAGCCCCAGAAGATATTTCCATGGCTCGTTCCGTTCGCGGGCGATGAGGGCGAGCGCTTCGGCGCGCTGACGCGCGCCCGCCATGGTCTCCTCGCTCGAAAGCGGCGTGTGGCGGACGCCGCTCGGAACATCGACCGCGACAATATCGAATTGCACGGCATCATGAAAACGAGCAACGAGCATCTCAAGCGCATCTCGAACCGCATCTAGCTTCGGCCGGCGCGTGCTGCCGACAGCAACAATTAGCGTTTCCATAGATCCGCACCACACTTGGTCTTCCCTAGCTCAGTTCGCCTTCCGGGAAGAAACAGGAGACGGGAAAAACTGGAGCGGGATAAGAGAATCGAACTCTCGCCTCCACCTTGGCAAGGTGGCGTACTACCACTATACGAATCCCGCTCACTGAGAGGTGATATCGTTATTTTTATAGCACGGCCCTAGGAGGCGGACAAGGGCCAGGCGTGCGGACCCATCGGCCGAGAGACCGGAGAAGGCCGGGAAATTCCTCAGTCCACTTCGACAATCCGGGTCGCCTTCACCACCGGTGACTTTTTCTGACGGTCTGCAAAGCGCTCGGCGCGCTCTCGATCAATATAGACGCGCGCGAACTTTTCGCCGTCGTGATAGTAGACCGTAACTTGCCAGTGGCGGTGCCTGCGGCGACGGTCCCGGCTGATCCGGCTGGGCTTACTGGCCTGCTTTTTTTTCCTCACGATCAAGTCGCCCTCGTGGACTGAGACTATGCAAGGTCCTGGGCCAGCGCACAAGTAGCAAACTTTTGACCGTTAACCTTCCGATTATTGAGCCGGGCTTCCCGTTCCTTAGGATCGAAAGCACGAAACTTTCTGTGGGCTTCGCGCGTATCCAACACTGAAAGCGAGGTGGTGCAAATGGGTTGCTTCACCGGCGAAGTTCAAATCGAAGACCCGCGAGATCATCCAGCTGAAACCGTGGCAGCCCTTCGCGACATTCTGTCCCGCGGAGCGAGAGGCATCCAAGACCCCAAGCGGCGTGGATTCTACGAAGTGCAAAGCGACTCGCTTGTCTACTATATCTACGTTTCCCCCGTAAACGGCAGCGTGCTACTCCTGGCCACCTGGCCCCATCTGACGCTGGCCTAGAAGTCGACGAATGCCCAGACATCAGGGGGTCAAGTCGGCGGCCTTCCAATTCAAGGTGTCGAGAACGCCCTTTTTCAACTTGTACAGCGACGGGCTGTCGGTGGCTTGCGCGTAGACGAATTCGCCGAAAACTTTTGAGATTTTGATCACCAGGGGTTTGCCGTCCTTCCCCGTCAGCGTAGCGGTGACGGCCGGGTTGGCTTCAAGTGCGAGCAAGTTCGGCGCAGGGTGATCGATCACTTCTTCGGCGGTCAAGCCCGTAAGAGGATCAAGGATTTTCCAGCTGGAGGCGGCCTTGCCCTTTTGATCTGCGGGCGTATCGAAAACCCAATCGTCCGGGCTGTCTTTCTGACGGCTCAAGGACACGGAGCCGTTTGCATTGCGAATTTCCATGGACTGAATATCCGAGGAATTGATGTGTACAACCCTCTTGTCGCGGAGGTCAGCGAACTTCTCAGAGAGCTTCTTGTAGACTTCGGCGTTGATACGAAAGATCGTCGGTCGAGAAACATCGTGTGCAAAATATGCATCGCCATCCCTTTTTCCGACGCGCAGGGTTGCCTGTGCGCCTTTCCCTTCGGTAACGACGAACGAGATCGCCGGATTCAGAAGGCCATAAGGGCCGAGATCATCCGCCTTCTCACTCGCGACCGAAACCAATGTAGCGTCTCGAACGGACTGAAGCAGCGATGTGACGGCATCGTCGGAGGCCAAGACATCGGATGGCTTCTTAATCCTCCATCGATCGTTCTCTCTGGAAGCCACGATCTCGCCCGCAGAGTTCTTAAGCGTGAACGACGCTGCCTGCGCGCTATCGAAATGGAGGACCGAACGGTCGCGTAAAGCGTCCAGACCCTTGGTCGTGTTGGTTTCAAGAAGGGCCGGAAGCAGGGAGACCTGCTGGGCGGAATCGATGATCGCGTACACCGAATCACCCGTGAACGTCTTATTCCCGATCAGCAGGGTATGCATCGCTCCGTTTGCCAGCCGGAATTCGAGCGAGGCCCGCGGCGGGTCCAAGCCAAAGGCCTTCAGCCGGTCGGGCGTGCCGGGCTCAGTTTGCGAAATGTCCGCTCCTGCGATTTGATCTGAGAGACCGTCGATGGTTGCTTGGTCGGCACCCGTTTCAACGGGTTCGACGATCTGCCACAAGCCGCCGCGCTTCACCAAGCGGATCGCGGGCTCGCTCGGCTGGGTCGGGTGCGCGAGGGTGAACGAGGCCACATCCGACGCCTGAATCGAGAAGGCTCGCTTGGGAGGAGCGGGCTTTTCTGCGCTGCTACGTTTCCAGTCAAAGTAATAAACGGCGGCGGCCAAAATGGCGGCTACGGCCAGAAGGACGAGAGTTGTTTTCTTGATGATCATGGCTCGCCCAACCTCTAGCGGCGTTTCCACCAGATCGCCACACCCATGAGGACCAAGATCCCGGGGAGGAAGAAAAGCTCGAGCCACTGAAGACTGGCCATTTGGGCTTCGGTAAGGGTCACGTGACGCGCCGTCGGCGGTTTGGGACGGATCGATATGAGGTTTTCGTCCTGTCCAAGCCAGTCGATCGTATTGTAGAAAAGATCCCCGTTACGCTGCAGGCCGAGCCACTGGTTTTCGGCAAAATCAGAGTCGCCAATCACGACCAGACGCGCACTCTTATCGCTTGCCGTGCGGCTGGCCGCGACACCGAGTGAAAGCGGACCAGCGGTCTTCGGGTCAAACTGCACCTCACGGACGAGTTTCGGAATCGTGAAACTGCGTTCCGACGTTTTCAAAAGCTCGACGGCCTGGGGATCGAGTTTGGATTTATCCGCGATGGAAACCGTACGAGCCAAGTTGAAAAAGGTCATGCCGCCTTGGAGAGTCTTGGTAATCGGGCTGTCTCCGTAATCCACCACGAGGGGCGTTGCAGGACCCGTACCGAACAAGCGGCCGACACCGCTGGCATCGACGACCACGTTGTCGCCGACCTTGATGTTCCAAGCCTGAAAAATGGTGTCGAGCTTTGGATCTGTCTGCGGGTCGATTTCGATAAGCAGCTTGCCGCCGTCCTCGAGGTATTTGGAGACGAAAGCGGCTTCCTGGGGGAAGTATCCCTGGGTGGGGCCAGCGATGACGAGGATATCGCAGCTGGCCGGTACGCCGTTCTCCTTAACCAGGTTGATGGAGTTGGTGTTGTAGCCCTCTTTCAGGAGCCCTTTTTGGACAAGACCGTACCCTTCCGCCTGTTCATCGCTAAGCGACCTTTCGCCGTGCCCGGTGACGAAACAGACCATTTTCACGCTGTTCCGAGTGACCTTCATGATCGCCGTCGTGACGTCCTGTTCCGAGTAGCCGCCCTCCATGCCGGATGGCTGGATGGGCTGATGCTTCGGCCCGGCGGCGACAATCACGTCGCCCAGGTGCGTGGCACCGTATTGTTGTGCGACTTCGGGCTTTTCTGTGGGGTCGACGTCCTCGAATTTGATATGTGGGCTGCCGTTCTTGTATTCCTTCATCAGGTCCGCCAGTTGGGCGTCCGGATTCTTGGCGAACCGCACGATCGTGACGTCTTCGTTCAGGCCACCGAGGACCTTTCTCGTCTGATCGGAGAGCGTGTAGAGCTTTTCGGAGGTCAAGTCAAAGCGCTTGTGATGGCGATAGCTGACAAAGTTCAATAAGCCGAGGATTACCAACAGGGCCAGCGAAACAACGGCTGTATTTGTGCCAAGCTGAGAGGAGCGGCGCGAGAAGAATTTCATGATTGCGCCGAAACCGAGGATGACGCCGGCCAGAAACAACACGCCTCCCGCGATGAACAGCGCTTCGCTGGGGACGCGCAACTCCCGCTGATGGCCATACACAACGTAGCCGCCGATGGCCGCAACCACCCCCATCGTGGCGAGGAATTCAGCCCACTGATTCCGAGTCCACTTCATTCGATGAATCTCCCATACGGGCGCACCCGGGCTGGAGGCTTCGGGGGAAAATCCCCGCCGTCAGGCCCTCCGCCATCGAAGCGAATCGATCGAGCGCACCGTTAGAAAAATGAAAAACACAATGAAGCTGAGGTAGTACACCAAACCCGAGGTATCGATAATGCCCCGCGTGAAGTCTTCAAAATGCTCGATCACGGAGAGATACTGCACAGTCTGGCCGAGAGCGCTTTCCGCTCCGCGTGAACCAAAATCCAGCGCCCACAGCAGCAAGAACAGGCCGAATGTTAAGGCACCTGCAATGAGTTGGTTCTCTGTGAGAGATGATATGAACAAACCGAGCGCCAGCAAACAGCCTCCGAACAACAGAATGCCTAAGTAGCCGGCCCCTACGACGCGCAGCAACGCTGCGGGATCGGTGTGAAGCCAGATGTAGACGACGTACAAGGCCGTCGGGAGCAGCATCACGGCGAACAGCGTGAGCGACGCCAGGAATTTTCCCAGCACGATGTCGATCTCGCGAATCGGCGAAGTCATCAGCAACTCCATCGTGCCGCGCTTGCGCTCCTCCGCGAAGAGACCCATCGTGACCATAGGCATGAGAAACAGGCTCAACAGCGCGAGCAGTCCGAGGAAGGCGCGAAGCACCTGCGCGGGTGCGTCAAAGTCTCCCGGGGCGCCGAAGGACTGTTCCACGATTTCCCGTACATACAAATTGAAAAAGTAGGCACTCACAAAAAGGAACATGGCCACGACCACATAGGCGACGGGAGAGACAAAGTAATGGCCCATCTCCTTGCGGTAAATCGCATATAGGCTCTGCATCATTTCGTCGTCTCCGGCTAGTTGGACGCCTGCGCGTGTTCCGCGTCGTCGGTGGTGAGCTGCAGAAAGATATCCTCCAGACTGGGGCTCACGCCGCGCAGCTCGTACAGAGACCAGCCCGTTTCCACAATTTTCCGAGCGACCAAGTCGCGAATGTCTTTTCCGGCAGCCACCTCGACCGTGGCGGTCACGTGGCCGCCGGCCCGAGCGGGACGGACGTCAACCGATCCAGCTCCTGAAATCTGCGCGAGCAGTTCCTGCAAAGGCTTTTCGGGAGCCTGCGCCTCGATGAGAATTCTCTGAGCCCCTTTCAGCTGCGTTGTCAGGTTCTGGGGCGTGTCGATGGCCGCGATCTTGCCTTTGTTGATGATCACCACTCGATCGCATGTCATGCTGACTTCGGGCAGAATGTGGGTCGAAAGAATGATCGTGTGCGTCCCCGCGAGGTTCTTGATCAAATGGCGCACTTCAATGATCTGCTTCGGATCAAGACCCACCGTAGGCTCATCTAGGATAATGACGAGCGGATCGTGCACCAGCGCCTGGGCCAAGCCGACTCGTTGCTTGTAGCCGCGCGAAAGCCTCTTGATCAGCTCCGGGCCCTTATCGGAAAGATTGGTCTTCTCCATGGCCTCGGCGACACGCGAGCGACGCTTGTCCCGGGGCACATTCTTGATGCGCAAAACGAAATCCAGATAGTCCTCCACACTCATATCGGGATAGAGCGGCGGCGCTTCCGGTAGGTACCCCAAGTGGCGCCGTGCTGCCAAAGAATCGTTGGTGACGTCGAAGCCGGCAATCTTTGCCGTCCCCGACGTGGCGGGGAGATACCCGGTGAGAATGCGCATGGTGGTGGTTTTACCAGCGCCGTTTGGACCGAGAAAGCCGAGGATCTCGCCTTCATGCACGCTGAATGAGACGTGATCTACCGCCGTGACCGGGCCGTAGGCCTTGGTCAAATCCTGAACTTCGATCAATGCAGTCCTCCGAATAAGAAGGAATTAAGAGGCACTACGGAGCTGCCCGGAAACCGCCGGACCGTCTTTTATACCAAAAAAAAGTACAAAAACGAAAAATCGGGTGATCAATCTGCTCAACTCGGGCCCCGACGATACGATGCGATCGCCCCAGGGGACGTTGCCGCACACCGCGGCCCGGGCTCGGATGACACGTTACAGGCAACGAGGTCGATCAGAGCCGCATCCACATGGCTGAATCACGACCAACGGGGGGGTGTTTGTCTGGGGTGCGCAGTCTATGGCAGTCTCCTGCGGGAGTGCGGTTGACACACTCCAGCCCTTTTGTTATTCAACTCGTTTCGCCGATTGCGCTGGAATCGAAAAGAGCGGGTTCGGTTCGGGTGCGTCCGACCCCTAACAGAAAGGTTGCAGATCGCGTGCCGAACGAGCGTGGCCGCGTCTAAGAACGGAGCAAACTGGATGCCCGGAATTCTGGTGGCTGAATGACGGCTGTGCGAAGGCTTTTGGCGGGTTTTTTGGCGAGTGCCGTAATCCCCCTTCTCCTCGGCGGCTGCGGCAGCAGCAGTGCTCAGATCACCATTACGCTGACAACACCGAATGGCGTGCTCTCCATTGATGAGAGCGACCCGACCGCCACTCCCCCGTTTTTTCCCACGCTCGATTTCACGGCTGCGGTGGGCGGCGATGTAACGGGTAAGGGCGTCGTGTGGCAGATACAGACGCAACAAACGGGTTGTTCGGGCAGCGGCACAGGCGCCGGAGCGTGTGGAACTCTGACGAACAATAAGCCGTTCTCGGTTACCTATACGCCACCGAGCAGTTTGTCTACATCGTTGACCGTAACGCTGACGGCCCTATCGGCCGCAAACCCTTCGGTGACGAAGACAGCAACGATCACGGTCGTGCTGCCACCGACCTTTACTTTGTCGAGCTGCAATCCTCCAAATCCGCCGCCGAATTCCCTCACTTCGCCTTGCATCCTGCCGAACGGCAACAACGGCGTCCCCTACATTTCAGCTGGCTCGAATCAGGTAACGATTGCCTTCACCGGGGGCGTTCCACCGTACTCGTTCAACCAACCCTCTCTTCCCGCCTGCCTCTCAATGACGACATCCACGACGGGTATGGCGGCAACGATTTTGGGGACCCCGTGCGGCTCGGGGACAACCACGTTCAGTGTGACGGTGACCGACAACACGAATAATCCCAGTGCGGCTGCGCCTCCCACGAGCCAGACCTATCAGATTACGATCAACCCACCGCCGGCTCTTTCTGTTCTGACAGGGTCGCTGCCAGCCGGCCAGGTCAACGCCCAGTACAACGCTTCGGTGGTCGCTCAAGGCGGGGTGCCACCTCTGACGTGGACCCTGGCGCCAGCCGGAAGCTTGCCACCAGGGATTGCCTTTAACCCCTCCACCGGCAAATTCAGCGGAGTTCCTACGGCAGCGGCGGCAACCGGATCGTCTTGCTCACCCGTACAGGCGGGAGTCTATTGCTTTACGGTGCAAGTACAGGATTCCGCCCTGCCGGCTCATCAGATGGCGCCAGCGGCGCCCCAGCCACTCTCGATCACCATAAAGTTACCTCCACCGCTCCAGATCACGACCGCGAGCTTACCCAATGGCACGACGGCGATGGGATACAGTGGTCCTCTCAACGCGACGGGCGGAGTACCACCCTACACTTGGAGCATCGAGGCCGGACAGCTTCCGGCTGGGCTTACCCTCACCACCCAGAACAACGGGACCGGCAGTGTTTCAGGAACGCCGATTCTGGCAGGGACGTCGAATTTCACCGTGGCAGTGACGGATTCGGAAATTCCGGCGGTGACAAAGACGGCGCAGCTTAGCATCGCGGTCACTGCGAATCAGAACAGCATGAGCAACAACGCCCTGCTCCAAGGGCCCTACGCGTTCCAGTTCACTGGCTTTGACAAAGACGGCTTGGTGCTAATCACCGGGCAGTTTACGGCCGATGGCAAAGGCAATATTACGGCCGGGAGCGAAAATGCCAACCGAGTATCCGGCATTGTG
>Ga0187779_10002570_pt1 | contig 11097 bp, 8 predicted proteins | sample 1015_Q2_SP10_10__FD_132435 | JGI IMG/M metagenome (GOLD analysis project Ga0187779, IMG submission 132435) | Tropical peat soil microbial communities from peatlands in Department of Meta, Colombia - 1015_Q2_SP10_10_MG | ecosystem: Environmental > Terrestrial > Soil > Wetlands > Peat | place... | reverse complement strand
CTCACCATTCGCCTCAAAAAAGGCAGCGATCCCGATTGGAAAAAAGGAGTATAGAGTTCAGCTGGATTCTCAACAGAAGGTTCGCGTGATCCGCAAATTTCTGACTTGCACCACCTGCCGTGCTTTAAAGAGTGTTGCTAGGTAAGGAGAGTAAAAAGACCGGTGACCACGAGTGCAACTCCCCAGACCAAGTTGAAGTTGAACCAAGTTTTACGGAGAAGCGCGAGGCCGAGCTTACGATAGAACGCCCACGCAACCAGGCCTGTGACGGCAAGGTAGCCGGCCGTGTGGACTCCTGTTGCGAGCATCCCTGCCAACGGGGACGCGGTCGAGGACATATGACTATGGCCTGCCATATGGGCTTGAGCTTCGACCGTGCTGCTGCCCAGCAACACCGGTATCACCATTAAGCCTGCCCCGTGCGCGGAGGCCATCAGAAACGACCAGGCTGTAAGGTCTCGGAAGCCAACGCGCATGCGGACCCACCGCGGGTGCCAGTGACGCACCAGGCTGAAGATTCCGAGACCAACCAACAGGGAGGCAACCCCGTAGCGAATGCTCAGGAGCGGAAGCGCCGTTCCGAGAAGAGCAGCAACCATCACTACGCTGCCAATGGCCAACGCATGGCCAAGCGCGATTGGGACAAGCGATTTTGCCACGGCACTGCCTTTCTGCTCCTGCATCCCCAGTGCCACCGCAAAAAGCCAACCCATTCCAGGGTTGACTCCGTGGTAGGCACCGAGGAGCAGCATCAGCCACAGCGCGGTCGAGGACATCTCGGCGTGCATCATTTCTCCTCCGAATAGCAGTAGGAATCGGATGAGGCATCTCCACCATCCAGCCGCACCTGGTGCGCTCGAAGGCCGTCGAATTCAACGAAGGATTTCTCGTCGAGCTTCATCCCGCCCTTCGGGTCCACATCGAGCTTCACCATCCAGCTCTTTAACCCGTCGGGATAGACCTGCTCATCCCACGGGGAGTAGAGCGAGTTGGTGAAATAGACGCGCTTGCCGTCGCGACTGATCTCTACCATCTGCGGGCCGCCGTTGAGCGCCTGCTTGGGCTTGTTCGGATGAGCCGCGCGACGGACAATCCCGCCGAGATGAACCGAGCCCGTCTTCTTGGGGTTGGCGGGGTCGGAAACGTCGTACTGGATGAACTCCCCGGTCCCCCAGCATGAAACGTACAGGAAGCGATCGTCGAGTGACAGGTTGATGTCCGTTACCAGCGGCGGCACCGCGTTGAAACCCTTCAGCAATGGCGGTAGCTGTTCCGGATCAGCAGGTTCAGCGGGAATTTCGATCACTTTGCGAATCGCCCATTTACCGTTCTTAGCTTCCTCCCGATACCACATCCAAATTGACGATGAAAGGTCTTTGAGGGAGACGCCAACGCTGACGAAACCGTAAGTCTTGTTGGGATCGTGAGAGGGACGCAGTTCGAGCACCCATTGTTGCTCTGCCCCCAGGTCAATTTCCTGCAGATGGCGGCGCTTGTCCAGGTCCCAAACATGGATCTTGTGGCCGTACTTGCCGGCCAGCAGCAACTCCGGGTTGACGCCATCTTTTACCATGTTCGGAGTGCCCCATTCGGACGTAATCATCGTGTCGTGTCCCAGGTGCCACCAGAAATCGTATGCCAGTTGCTGTGGGCCACGATCCTTCTCCCAGGGGCCCTTCAGCTCAAACGTGTTCGCGTCCATCAGGAAAATGCCTCCGGGGCCGTCTCCGCTTGCCGATCCGAGTGCGCTCCCGTAGATGGCGTCCGGTCCGCAATGAAATGTGTGAGGCGCCGTGTAGCCGGTCTTCTTTGTGAACTCTTCGGGCTCGATGATCTTCACAATCTTTGGCTGCCTGGGGCTCGGCTTCGTATCGAGGATGTAAATCCGGGATGAGCCAATGCCTGGGACGATCAGGTAACGGCGTTCCATGTGCGGATGTGGGGCCTGCGGACAGAGACACGCGCTGCACGCATTCCAGCCGAAATGATGCAGCTCATTATCACCGCGGCCAAAATCCACCTGGCTAACCAGGCGGCCATACGCGGACGAAGCGGGATCGAGATCGATGACGCCCATACTGTCGTTCTTTCCATTCTTGCCATCGTTGAGCAGCGCGATATAGGCAAGCCGTTCTGGCGGAGCTTGCATAGCCGCCTTGGGTGAAGGATAGAAAGTGGAATCGGGGTGCAACATGGACATTGTGAAAGTCTCCTTTTTGTTCAGATGTTAACAGTGACCCGCATGAATGTGGCAGGGATGAACGTGCCGGCCTTACTCTTGTTCTGCGCTTTGGCTAGTTCCACGAGCTGCTTGTGCAGTTCCTCTTCTTTTCCGTCATTTCGAGCTGCGTCGACGGCATTCATGGTCGGTCCATAGTATTTTTCGAACAGCTCGATGAACTCCGTCGGGCTTTTCTCGGAGTGCGCGAAGTAGTACGTGTCCGTCACTATGGAGATGTTTTCCCTGGGCACGCCGGCCCGGCCGAAGCGTTCGATGATGTGACTCTCCACACCCCAAGTCATCGGGCTGACAAATCCTTCCGGAGGTGGAGGCGTGAACGCCGAACTTATTCTGAGCAACTGCGACACGAACGTCGGATCGTTGGGTATCCAGTTGCCCATTACGATCTGGCCGCCCGGCTTCGTGACCCGCACCATCTCGTTGGCGACATCGAAGGGCTTAGGTGCGAACATCGCGCCGAAGACCGAGAGCGTCAATTCAAACGAATCGTCGTCGACTGCCTCCAGATTGCAAGCATCGCCCTCGTGAAACTTCAACCGACTGAGGCCTGCCTCCGCTGCCCGCTTGTTGCCGGCCTCCACAAGGTTCCTGGCGATATCGACTCCCGTTACATCGGCACCCAGACGGGCTAGCGGGAGTGCAGTCGTCCCGTCTCCGCAGCCGAGGTCCAACGCGCGCAGCGGCACCGTTACGCCAAGAGAATCGACAACCGCTTCTCCGGACTGCCGCATGAAAGCAGCGATCTCGGTGAAGTCGCCTTTTTCCCATAATGCTTGATTCGGATTCTTGGCGGCTCCATTGGGAGCCGTGTTCGTTCCCGTCATTTTGAGGTTCATTTGATGATCTCCCGAGTGGTATTGATTCCCCATCAGGACTACAATCTTCCGACGACTTTGTGGCCACGACCATGCCCGAGAGTCGCTTTGATTTGCTCGAACGGCTTGCGGGCGCAGATTCCTTTGCGCGGATGCCAGCGAACTTTGCAGAGAGTCCGGTAAAACAGAATGGACGCATTCTCCGAAATCTTGAGCGGGGTCAAGCTGAACGGCGCTGTGTTCTTCACCGCTGAATTCTCGGCGCCCTGGGGATTTTCGGCGCCTGCCTCAAAACACATGGCCGATCTCGCTCCCGGAGCGGCACATTTCTTGCTTTACCACCTGGTGGTCGAGGGCAGTGCCGTTATCGAAATGGCGGATGGGAAAGCCCTCGAGCTCAACTCCGGAGATGTCGTCATCTTTCCGAATGGGGATGCACATCATATGAGCAGTAAGGGAGCAAAGCCACCATTCCCTAACTACGGGATCAACGACAAGATCAGGGCGGGCGATTTGAGCCCTTTGCACGCCGGTGGCGGCGGCGAGACTTCGCGTTTCGTTTGCGGGTACATGACTTGTGACCCCCACATCAGCCGCCCGATACTGAACGGCCTGCCACCCGTCTTTAAGGTCAACATCCGGACGGATCGATCCGGGCAGTGGTTGGAAAGTTCCATTCTGCACTTGGTGGAAGAAGCGATTTCGGGACGCGTCGGCAGTGAAGCCATGCTTGCGAAGCTCTCGGAGGCGTTGTTCGTTGACACGTTGCGGCGTTACGTTGCCGGATTGCCCGAGCAGCAAAGGGGTTGGCTGACGGGGGCGCGCGATCCGATCGTGGGGAAAAGTCTGGGCTTGATGCATCGCCGCATCGCCCACCCCTGGACGATCGCGGGTCTCGCGGATGAAGTGGGCATTTCACGATCAGCTTTGGTGCAACGGTTTACTCGATATCTTTCGGAACCACCCATGGCCTACCTGACGCGCTGGAGGCTTCAATTGGCCGCGCGATCACTTGAAAGGACATCGCGAGGGGTCGCAGAAATCGCCAGCGACGTGGGGTATGAGTCGGAGGCAGCTTTCAACCGGGCATTCAAGCGTGAGTTCGGACGGCCCCCAGGTCGATACCGCAGCGATCATAAAGGGTCGGTCACGAGTCCAAGAAATGGCCGAGAGCGGGAGGCGGGCTGACGGCGCACCTGGCTTGAAGCGGCGTTTTCAAAACTCTTCCCATTTCGGTTGTGAGAACCTTTCTTCCGCCCCTTCGCGGCTCATTCACATTGCACTCTTTACCCACAGCTCGCGGTCCGGGCTGCAATCTTCCGCAGCTTCGCGGCTACGAAGAAAAGCGCGTTGTGCGTCAAGAGTGTGTCAAGGCCGGATTCAACACTCTTTGAAGACAGCGTAAACTGTGACGATGCCCCTGGGAGAAAGATTGGAACGGCGCGCGGTTGAAGCACTCGCGGGCCGCCGCGCAGAGCTCGAGCGGCTAGAGGCTTTTGCCTTAGGACATGAACGGCTCGTGATGCATATTCAGGGCATCCCGGGCATCGGAAAAACTCACCTGCTGAACGCGCTGGCGGCAAGTATCGGCGGAAAGGGCGTTTCTGTTGTGCGTATCGACGCCCGCTGGTGCGAGCCTTCCCCGGCGGCTTTGTGCCGAGCGATCTCGAGGGAAATTGGCGAGTCAGAGTCCGAAGATTCCGCGGTCGTGGCAACCAGCCTGTCGGAAAGGGCCGAGCGAACTCTCCTCGTGCTCGACAGTTATGAATCTTTCCGCCTGCTTGACTCCTGGCTAAGACAGGTTTTTCTGCCCTCGCTCGGCGACAGTGTGCGCACAATCCTGTCCAGTCGCGAGGCACCTCGGCCCGCGTGGCGTATTGCCCCGGCGTGGAGAGGCCTGTTTGATTCTATGCTCCTGGAAACATTTTCTCCGGAAGTCGCCCTAGGGTACCTGACTTCGCAAGGTGTGCCGGAGAGCAGCGCTCGGGAGTTGAATCGGGTTGCGCGCGGGCATCCGTTGGCACTTTCCCTGGGATTGGCGCTCTACTCTGCGGGCGGGCAGGTGCGTGGCGCGGCTACTCATCATGAGGTACTGGAGCATATGGCGGCGCTCTTTCTGGAAGATGCCGATTCGGAAACCACACAGGTCGTAGAGGCCGCCTGCCTGGTCCGGACAGCCACCACGCCGCTACTGGCAGCCATGCTGCCGCATATCCCGGCCGATGAAGCCTTGGATCGACTGCGCGCCCTGCCATTTGTCAGCGTAGGTCCTCACGGACTGCTGGTGCATGACGCCGTTCGTGGGCCGGTGACAGCTGCTCTTAGGTCCCGTGATCCGGCGCGATACCAGGCGTACCGGCGCGCAGCTTCGCAGGTTGTGCGTGACCAGTACAAGCAGGCGCCGCGATCCGATCATTGGCGTTCGACGGCGGACGTACTCTACCTGCTTGAAAACGAAAACCTGCGCGAAGGTTTTTTCCCCACAACGGAGATCTCGGTTTCCGTCGAGCCAGCACGTGCCGATGATTGGACATCAATCTCAGCGATTATTTACAACTTCGATGGATCACAGTCGTGTCAAGCGCTGGAGCAATGGTGGCGCTCCCATCCAGACTCGTTTTTTGTCGTGCGGGATGAGCATGGCGGAGTGCAAGGTTTCTACCTGGCCATTGGTGCGTCGAAGGTTCACAAGAATGTGATTGCAAGAGATCCGCTCGCGGCAAGCTGGGCCAGGGACCTTCCGCGTTCAGAAGACAGGGCCGCCACTCTCTGGGTGCGGCGCACGTTGGATCGTGACACGGGAGAAGCGCCGTCCTCCGGACAGGCGGCCTGCTGGCTCGACATCAAACGTACCTATTTGGAATTACGTCCGCGTCTGCGCTGGATCTATACCTGCTACCGTGATGCAGAGCTATATCGCCGTTCTTTGGAACAACTGGGATTCCGTCTCGCCGACGAAGGCCGCCCGCTTCTCGACAGGGTTGTGCAACACACGTTTCGTCTCGACATGGGAATGGATTCCGTAGATGGCTGGCTTGGCAACCTGCTTGCCCAAGAAACCGGGACGGCAACAGGCGAGGCCGCCGCTTACTGGCCACTGCTGGATGAGCAAGCGCGTGAGTTATTGGTGAACGGAAGCCGCATTGGCCTGACCCCGCTTGAGTTTGGAGTCTTCGCATATCTTGTGGCCAGGCCGAACACGGCTGTGGCTCGCTACGAACTCGTAGAGGCAGTCTGGGGATATGGAAAGGAAGCGTCGACCAGCAACGTGGTTGAGACGGTGGTGCGCTCCGTGCGACAGAAGCTTGGAGCGCACCGGAACACCCTGGAGACGGTGCGGGGAGTTGGCTACCGATATCGGCCAAGAACCTGAATTAGCGCTCCCCGCACGGAGTTGAATGGTGGTTCAGGGGCGAGCCTCAAGAATGAGGTTGAACGGAGTTTCCATCGCCACCCTCGCGCTCTGGAATCCCGCATCCTTGAGGATTGCGAGCAACCTGGCAGCGCCAGCCTGCGCTCCCAGTGAATAGCGTCCTCCTTGCGATAGTGCGTTCTGGGTACAGAGACCAGCGGAAGCCGAGTAGTACATCCTTGCCACAGGGCCGACATTTTCCTCAGAACTGTCCTTTGCGAATGGTTCCACCAGCATAAGTGCGCCGTGGGGAGCCATTGCCTGCCGGGAAGCCCAGACCGCTTCCAGCGGGTCACCCATGTCGTGGAGCGAATCCATGAAGCAGACCAGGTCGAATTCCTCCTTACTGCTTGCAAGCACGCGCGGAGTCGCTACCTCAAACCGGATCTGATCGGCCACTCCGGCCTGCTTCGCTCGTTCCCGCGCCACGGCAATCGAAGATTCGTGGTAATCAATTCCCACGAACTTCGATTTCGGAAATGCCTTCGCCATGAGGATGACCGAGGCGCCGTGCCCGCAGCCGAGGTCGGCTACACGTCCGCCGTTGGCTAACCGTTCCTGGACACCACTGAGAGACGGAATCCAGGTTTGCGTCAGGTGGGCCCGGTATCCATTGCGAAAGAAGGCCTCTGTTCCGGTGAACAGCCGGCAATTGTGTTCATGCCATCCCATGCCGTTGCCAGAGCGGAAGGCGGCGAGGATCTGTTCTTCGTCGTGCCACAACGTAGCCGCTACGTCGAAAGCCGGCGGAAGAAATGCGGGACTATCCGGATTGGCCAATACAAAGGCGTGTTCCGGTGGAAGGAGGTACTGTTTCGTGTTCGTGTCGAACAGCACATATCCGCCGGCGACCTGCCCGTTCAGCCATTCCCGCACAGAGCGCTCATTGGTGTCGGTACGGCGTGCCAGTTCATCCGAATGGATGGGACCACTCTCTGCCATGGCACGGTAAAGCCCGAGCTTGTGGCCAAGGTTGGTCATGACGCCAGACATGGCGGCTGCAAGATCGGTTACTACTTGACCGGCGAACTGTTCGATTCTCTGCTGCATGTCTTTCCTGATGGGTTTTGTATTGAGGCTTTGCATCACTCACCTCCTGCCAACAAAGCGACTGCTTCTGAGAATTGCTCGCAAACATTCGGCAGAGGAGCCCGTGTGAGGTCCGAGAGGGAACTCTCTACATCCCACAACTGAGACTGTGTGGACACGACAGCTGGATTCCTGCACACGGCCTGGATGACTGGATGCTTCAGATAGGCCTCGGCAGTTTCACGGTTGGCAAATAGATACATGCCTCCCATCTCAAATTCCTCCTTCTGCAAGACCCATATCTTCCAGATCAGACCTTCGACCGAGGCAATGATGGTCGCGGCTTCCCGGCTATGGGCAAGCAAAACATCTGGCGGTACGCGCAACTTGAAGCGCAGGTGCAAGACGGTGTAAGCGGTAGATCTCTTGTCTGACATTTCGTTTCTCCAATGTGTTTATCTCTGCATCTGGCAGACACAGGTGAGTCTAGGACTGCTGAAACGTTCCGAGATGAGCGCAACGTGAGAAGATGATGAGAATTGGGTACTGTGCCGATGCAACCCGAGTGGGAAGTCGACGTTTCGGAGCGATTTAGAAATTTCGAGCTTCGGTGGTTGCGCTAGAATCAACCCGCCTGTTGCTGTCTTTAGCTATTGGCCCAACAGCTGCACTGATTGGAGCGCACAAGATTCGAGGATGAGGTTCATTGCTGCCGGCGCGTACCTTGCGATCAACACCGTGGTGACACAGCCGCGGCGCGCCGCTGCAGGGATAGCCATTGTCCTGCTCGGCGCCCCTGCCTACGCGATCTGGCACCGCAAAGAGCGTACTTCATGACGCCGGCTTTGCGGATCGTGGCAGGGGATGGTCCAGCCCCCAGTGGAGAACGCGTCGCGCCCGCCATCGCAGAAAGCGTTGCATCGATGGCGAATCTCTCGGGTGCGATTTGATTCGTGGGGAATTTTGTCGAGAAATCCGGAATCAACAGTTCCCTGCAAATCTAAGCTGCTGAAAATCTTGGTGAGCGCGGCAGGATTCGAACCTGCGACCCATGCCTTAAAAGGGCATTGCTCTACCACCTGAGCTACGCGCCCGCTGCGGGACCAAGTCCAACAAACTCCAATACCTAATTTACCACGTGATCAGCGTTGAGGACCTGGCCCCGGCGCGCGCAGGAATCCAGATGTCTGCGACGGCACAGCGGATCCGCACTTCCCTCGTTGGCTGCAAGGAAGGGTGCGAATCCGTTGATGCCGGGCTTGTGCTTTACGCCCCTTCCGTCGAGTGCAGCACCCGGAAGGTGTTCCCGCCATTGGACCAGACCAGCAGCAAAGCATCTTCTCCCTTAGGAACGCTGGCTAGAGCCTGTTGCACTTCCGCCGCATTCTGGACTTTGTGCCGATTGACTTCCAGAATGATGTCTCCCTGCTGCAGTCCCGCATTGTCCGCGGCGCTGCCGGGCTGCACGCGCTCAATGACCGCTCCCTCGAGATCGCGCGGAGCCTGCAACTGATCGCGCAAATCCGGTGTGAGGTCGCCCAGACCAAGCCCCCACCGCATTTTGCCTCGGCCAGTCGCTTCGTTTCCGCTATCGCCGGAGCGGTTCCCCAGCGCTTCCAGAGTGACGGAGACGCTCATACTCTTGCCGTTCCGAAGCAACTCGAGAGTGACCTTCGTGCCCGGCTGCTTCTGGCCGACCATCACTTGCAGTTCGCCGGCATCGCTCACGGTTTGTCCGTCGATTTTGGTAACTACGTCGCCGATCTGCAATCCCGCCTTCGCTCCTGGCGAGTCCGATTCGACCTGGGTCACCACCGCTCCGGTCGGATTGGACTGGTCGAAGAACTTCGCGTTCTCCGGAGTCACATCCGCCACCGTGATCCCGATACGCCCGTGGCTGACTTTGCCGTAGCGAATCAGCGCCTCAACCGTAGGCTGCGCGATCTGCGCTGGAATCGCAAATCCCATCCCGGAGAAAGTGCCCGACGGCGAGATCAGGAACGTGTTGATCCCGACCACCTCGCCGCGCGCATCGACCAGCGGCCCGCCGGAATTCCCCGGATTGATGGCCGCGTCGGTCTGGATGAACTCGCCCGGCTTGCGCGGATCACCATCCGGGTTCGGACGATTCAGCGCGCTCACGATGCCGCGCGTCACAGTAAAGCGAAATCCGTAAGGATTCCCGAACGCCAGAACGGTTTGACCCGGGCGGACCGCTTTGGAATCGCCCCACGGCACGCTCGCCAGGTTATTCTCGTCCACTTTGATCACCGCCAGGTCGGTCAGAGGATCGGTGCCAACCAGTTTCGCTTTCAAAACCCGGCGATTGCTGGTGGTCACGCGGATATCCACGGCGCTATCGACGACGTGATTGTTCGTGACGATGTATCCGTCCGGCGAGATGACGACGCCGCTTCCGTTGCCATGCTCGATCTGCGGCTGCCCGCGGCGCGGCCCAAAGAACTGGAATCCAAATGGCGAGGACTGCCCGAAGAACCGTTGCATGTCCGGGGGTATCTGCTCGTTGGCCACATCGGGTTTCGCGTGGGAAGTTACAGTGACGTTGACCACTGCCGGAGTCACGCGCGCGGCAAGCGTCTCCATCGCGTGATCGAGCGCCAGCAGCGCGCTGACACTATCCGGGTCCAGCGGCGCCGCCGACGGAGCCGCAGCGGCCGCCGCCTTCGCCGACGCAGGTTTGGCGATTTCGTACGTGGTGAACGAGACCGCAAGGGCAATTGCCAGTATCGGCACTGCCAGCCGCCTCGCCAGTTTCTTTGCATTGTTTTGTTGCAACCAGATTCTCAGATTCATGATCGTGTATCCTCTCCAAGATTGAGCAACTAATTACTTAGTTTTCGCGATGAAACGAACTCCCGATCTCTCTTCCCTTCCTTTCTAAGTTTCCTTGTGGGGAGATTCCTTGCTGGTGGAGTGCGGCGAAGGATGGAACACAGTCAGACGCCACACTTGGATTTCATAAAGCGGCTGGTGCGAAGCGCCGGTCTCCGCGTGCTCCACAACCAGAAAAACTGTTTCTGTCTGCACCACCGAAGCGGCGTCGGAAATCGCCACGTGAACCAGGCTCGGTTCGACGCCGGGGTCCTCGTCTGCCATTACAGCATCGAGGTTTTCAACCGGTCGCGGGACCGGCTTGGGATTGATGGTCTCGCTTCTCGCCAACACTATGCGGGGCGTGCGCTTCCGCGCAACGGTTTTCGATATTGTTGGCTCGGCAGCTCTTTGGAACGCTGCAGGAATCGGACGCAGCGCCGAACCACTGGACGAAGCGATTGCATGAGCCCCAGCGCTAGGTTGCACATCCCGGAAGCCGATCAGCTGCGAATCGCTGGGGGCGAGCATGGCACAGGCGACCACGAGTCCCGACACCAACGGCACAGCCCATCTCCAGGCATGCTTCGTCTCTCGCGGCCGATTCGGATCGAGGATCTGCGCCACTCGCCTTGACGTTTGCCGCATACGTCCGAGCATGGCCTGCGCCAGCGCGAGGCTCCGGCGTACAAGAGTTTTCTCCGCCAGATGCGCCAGGCACTCCGCATAGGCGCGAGGCTGCTCCGTCACGGCCAGAACGGCATCGT
>Ga0187779_10002569_pt1 | contig 11098 bp, 7 predicted proteins | sample 1015_Q2_SP10_10__FD_132435 | JGI IMG/M metagenome (GOLD analysis project Ga0187779, IMG submission 132435) | Tropical peat soil microbial communities from peatlands in Department of Meta, Colombia - 1015_Q2_SP10_10_MG | ecosystem: Environmental > Terrestrial > Soil > Wetlands > Peat | place... | reverse complement strand
TGAACACCAGTGAATTGCCCATGCCGGCACCGACCATCGCACCCGTCGCGCCGAAACTCGTGTCCCCTGTGCTCCCCGTTACCGTGCCGCAGCTCGTGTTGCCGTTGGCGACGCAGGTAACATTGGCCGTGAGCGTCACGCCGGCAGGCAGCACATCGCTGACGGTAACGTCCTCCGCATCGCTTATGTCGGTGTCGGTGACCGTGATGGTGTAGGTCGCGGTGCCCCCGGGCGTGTAGGTCGCGCTGCCGTCGGTCTTGACCACGGCGAGTGTGACTTGCGCCGCGACCGACACATCGTCGAGGAACCATTGCGAAGGGTCGTGCTGTGCAACGAACGTCAGTTGTGTCGAACTTGTCGTCGCGACTACGTTGAAGGTTTGTTGCTGGTAGGGGAAACTCGCTTGCGGGCTGGGCAGAGAAAAGATCGTCGTTCCGCCCCAGAGGACGGCGAAGGTCGTGGTATTTTGATCGGCCGGATTGTCATTCGCCAGAAAGAAGCTAAGTACGTAGGTCTGACCCGGTACTGTGGGGATGGTCTGTGAGAGCGAGTCTTGAGCCCCGGCCAGCCCGAAGCTCATCGCATATTGACCGCTGTGCGCTATGCAGGTCGCGGCGCCAATGGTACTGCCCGCTATACATACCTGGTCGAATGGGCCACCAGGGGCGAGCGTCCACTCGGGGCTGTAAGAGCCGGTTTCGAAGCCGCCGTTGGCGACAAGATTTCCGCCATGCGCCGCGAGCGCGAGCAACACCAGCATCGCGCCAAGCCAATACCGGGTTAGGTGTCCGCTCATACTCCCCCCTGAGCAAGAAGCGAGGCCGCCGATCTGCAATTCGAGTTTGACGCCCCTCGCCGCCCCGCAAAACGCTTAATTATAACGACTCCGTGACAGGCATCACGCCATGCCACACGGCGCCGTAGTCCGCGAGGAGATCGAGAAGCACCGCGATTGCGTATGCAATCAAATTCTTGCGACACACGCCAACCTCCAAGAGTAGCCCTACACAGTCGGGAACCATGTGATCGAAGGCATAAGAAGTTACGAAATAGCTACGCCTCGCAGCCTTCTCCTTCTCGTGGCTGCAGCTAGGCTGCGGGAATCCGTTGCGCGTTGACTTACCGAGTCGCAACTATTCAACGAGTGTCTCGCCTTCCAAGACCACTTCGTCAACTAGGCTGAGTTCAACTCGATTGGCGCCAAGATCGAACTCTGCGAGCAGCACGTCACCGGGATCTGCTCCAGCCAAGCGAAAGAACGTCGAATAGCCGTACGAAGCCCCGGCTTGCAATTTGCCACATGCGGCTTGTGAGCCTCTATCGAAAGCCGCAAACACTCGGTCGAGCACGTAGCGCCGAATGTTGCCTGGGACGCCCAAGACAAAGCTCGCAGTTGTGTAAGGTAGGCGCGCAGCGATTCACAACCTTCCGTTTGGTCTCCAGCAAAAACTCAGCCAGGCACAGTCAGTTTGAGTTGGTCACAGATTCAGCAACGGAGCCCGAAGTGCCATGCGTTCCTCTTGGGTCCTGCGGCCGTTGATTAACCCTGACTGTTTACGCTGCGGCGTGTTTCGCCGGTCTCGGGCATCCCTCCAGATCAAGACCGGAGACCTCAGCCGCACGCTTTGGTGGTATAGCGCTAGCCGCATCTGGCGCGTGACCAACTACGCAGGCAGCGAACCGGCTCGATCCGCTGCTTGACGGTTACGACTTCGCTACGTTGCAGAAGAGTAAGGGATCAGCGCGCTCCTCGGGTTTTCCGCGCCGAGCGGACTCTCACGCTGGTATCGCCGTCAGTTTTCGCAATGCCGCGTCGAAGCGGAATTCGCGTCATACGCGGCGAGCCCGCTAAATGGCAGCGTGTCCGATGGAGACGGGCGACCAGGGCTGCGCCTCAAACAAACTCGATACGGTCGAGCTGCTACAAGCTCCGCCTGGGCTTCTGGTAAATTCCGCTATTCGAGAGGTATTGGCTTGGCGAAAGGGGTTACCATGTCAACGCGCACCGCGGCTGTAATAGTCAAGTTCAAGCGGGATACGCTCGCCACCGTGAGCCAAGCGTCGGTCAGGCGAATGGCCAGCAACCTCGGGTTCAATCAGGAGCAGGTGCTGCACTACGCATTGGCGCACCTGCGGGATGAGTTGTTTTCAGGACGAGAACGACTGGTCTTAGCGCCAGGAGGGGACGATGATGATTGTTCGGCACTCACCGTCGAACAACTGCTTTCAAGCAACACGGGATTCTGATTTCCGCTGAGGATTTGCATGGGAGCTCCTCACCCAGATGTCACTGAACAGTACGGTTCATGTGGAGTTGCCTCTATTTTCCCCGGACACGCGCTAACAACCTAGTTACGCGTTGCAGTGCCAGGTATTGTTGGCTATCCGCGCCATCAGTGACGCTAACACGGCACAGGTGAAAAATGAGAAATTTCGAGTATCCGAGCTACCCGAGCGTTACGCCAAGCGAGTGGAAGGACGCTGCGGCGAAGAGCGCACCCGGAGGCTCGCTCGAGAAGTTGGTTTGGAGTACGCCGGAAGGCATCGCGGTGAAGCCGCTCTACACGGCGGCCGACATCCACGACCTTCGGCACGTCGATACGCTGCCCGGCTTCGAGCCGTTCATGCGGGGGCCGCAGCCGACGATGTACGCGGTGCGCCCGTGGACAATCCGCCAGTACGCCGGCTTCTCCACGGCTGAGGAGTCGAACGCGTTTTACCGCCGTGCACTCGAAGGCGGCGGCCAGGGCGTCTCGGTCGCCTTCGACCTTGCCACGCACCGCGGCTACGACTCCGATCACCCGCGGGTCGTCGGCGACGTCGGTAAGGCGGGCGTTGCCGTGGATTCGGTCGAGGACATGAAGATCCTCTTCTACGGAATTCCGCTGGACAAGGTATCCGTGTCGATGACCATGAGCGGCGCTGTGCTCCCAGTGCTGGCCGGCTACATCGTCGCGGCCGAGGAGCAAGGCATCGCCCCAGGAGCGCTATCGGGAACGATCCAGAACGACGTCCTGAAGGAGTTCATGGTCCGCAATACCTACATCTACCCTCCCGAGCCTTCGATGCGGATCATCGCGGACATCATCGAGTACACGGCGCGCTGCATGCCGCGTTTCAACTCGATCTCGATCTCCGGCTACCACATGCAGGAAGCCGGTGCGAATCAGGCGCTCGAGCTCGCGTTCACCCTGGCCGACGGCAAGGAATATGTGCGCACGGCACTCGCGCGCGGAATGGACGTCGACGATTTCGCTGGGCGGCTTTCCTTCTTCTTCGCAATCGGGATGAACTTCTATCTGGAGGTCGCCAAGCTTCGCGCCGCGCGCCTATTGTGGTGGCGGATCATGAAGGAGTTCGGACCGAAGAATCCGAAATCGCTGCTGCTACGCACCCACTGCCAGACTTCGGGCTGGTCGCTCACAGAGCAGGATCCCTACAACAACATTGTACGCACCGCGATCGAGGCGTTGGCCGCGGTGTTCGGGGGAACCCAGTCGCTGCACACCAACTCCTTCGACGAGGCAATTTCGCTGCCGACCGATTTCTCGGCGCGTATCGCGCGCAACACGCAGCTCCTGATTCAGGAGGAGACTCACATCTGCAACGTGATCGATCCGTGGGGCGGCTCCTACCTCATGGAAAAGCTCACCCAGGACATGGCCGACCAAGCGTGGTCCATCATCGAGGAAGTCGAGGCAGTTGGCGGAATGACCAAGGCGGTCTCGAGCGGTTGGGCCAAGCTCAGGATCGAAGCGTCCGCGGCGGAAAAACAGGCGCGCATCGATGCCGGCACCGATGTGATCGTCGGCGTCAACAAGTTCCGGCTCGCCGAGGAGCCACCTGTCGAGGTGCGGGAGATCGATAACGCCGCAGTGCGCGAGGCACAGATCGCGCGGCTCCGCTCGGTCAAGGCGAAGCGCGATCCGGCGGCAGTCGCCTCGGCGCTCGCCGCGCTGACGCAATGCGGACGTGACGGCAACGGCAACCTGCTCGAGTTGTCGATCCGCGCGAGCCGTGCCCGAGCTACGGTCGGCGAGATATCCGATGCACTCGAGGCAGTGTGGGGGCGTTATCGCGCGACCACGCAGGCCGTATCGGGTATCTACGGCGCCGGATTCGCGAGCGACGGAGCATGGGAGCGGTTGAAATCCGATACCGACGCCTTCGTGGCGGCCGAGGGCCGCCGACCGCGGCTCATGATCGCCAAGCTTGGCCAGGACGGCCACGACCGCGGCGCGAAGGTGATCGCCACCGCATTCGCCGACCTGGGTTTCGATGTCGACATCGGGCCGCTGTTCCAGACCCCCGAGGAAGCGGCGCGGCAGGCGATCGAGAATGACGTCCACGCGATCGGTGTCTCTACCCTCGCGGGCGCGCACAAAACGCTGGTGCCGGCGATCATCGCCGCGCTGCATGCCGAAGGTGTCGACGACATCGTGGTGTTTGTCGGCGGTGTCATCCCGCAGCAGGACTACGCGGCACTGTACGCAGCCGGGGTCGCCGGTATCTACGGCCCCGGGACGCCGGTTCCGGTCAGCGCATCCGACGTGCTCGCCAAGGTGCGCGCGGCGCGCCGCATTGCGGTGGCACCGCGGTGAGGCGCACTGCGCGCGTCGTGCCGGTCGCACCCGGGGCGATGGCTGCTCCGGCGACCGACATCGATGCGCTGGCCGCCGGCGTGCGCGCAGGTAACCGGCGCTCGCTCGCCAAGGCGATCACGCTGATCGAATCCAGACGCACCGATCATCGCGCCGGAGGCGAGGCGTTGCTCTCGCGGCTCCTTCCCGCCACGGGCGGCGCGCTGCGCATGGGGATCTCGGGTGCGCCGGGCGCAGGCAAGTCGACGTTCATCGAGGCGCTCGGGCTCACGCTGGTTGCACAAGGCCATCGCATCGCAGTGCTTGCGGTCGATCCGTCGAGCTCGCGTTCCGGCGGTTCGATTCTCGGCGACAAGACGCGGATGGAAGAACTCTCGCGACACCCGAACGTGTTCATCCGCCCCTCGCCGTCGGGCGGAACGCTCGGCGGCGTCGCAGCGCGCACGCGCGAAACGATGCTCGCCTGCGAGGCCGCGGGCTTCGACGTCGTGATCGTCGAGACCGTGGGCGTCGGGCAGAGCGAAACCGCCGTCGCCGGGATGACCGACGTCTTCGTGCTGCTGCAAATGCCGAATGCTGGCGATGACCTGCAGGCGATCAAGCGCGGCATCGTCGAGCTCGCGGACATCATCGTCTACAACAAGGTCGACATCGATCCAAAAGCGGCGCAACTCGCGATGGGCCAGATGAAGCAGGCGCTCTCGCTGCTGCGTCCCGCCGCGGACGGCTGGCGGCCTCCGGTAGTCGGCGTCAGCGCGATGCGCCGCGACGGCATCGACGCGTTCTGGCGCGAAGTCTTGCGCTGCCGCGATACGCTCGCTGCGGGCGGCCAGCTCGAAGCGAAGCGCCGCCGCCAATCGCTCGACTGGATGTGGGCGCTGATCGACGCGGGTTTGCGCGAGCGGTTCCGCTCGCATGCGGGAGTGCACTCCGCGCTGCCGGCATGCGAGGCGCAGGTCGAAGCCGGTACGCTAGCTCCCAGCGCCGGGGCAATGCGGCTACTCGACATCCTCGAACGGAGGTCGGATCGTGGATAACACCATCAGCAAAGCGCTCATCACGTCGCGCCTCGACGGAGCAGTTGGCACGATCATGCTCGACCACGCGAAAAGGCGCAACGCGCTGAGCGAGACGCTGGTCGATCAACTCATCGCCGCGCTCGCCGAGTTCCAAGACCGCAAGGCGCGTGCGATCATTCTGCGGGCGCAGCCAGGTGTCAGCGTATGGTCCGCGGGACACGACGTCACCGAACTGCCGGCGGGGCGGCGCGACCCGCTCGGCTGGGACGATCCGCTGCGCAACCTGATCCGCGAAATCGAGGCCTTTCCGGCGCCGGTCATCGCGATGGTCGAGGGCGGCGTCTGGGGCGGCGCTTGCGAGGCAGTGTTCGCCTGCGACCTCATCATCGCGGCGCCGAACTCTACGTTTGCCGTCACGCCGGCAAAGCTCGGCGTGCCGTACAACGTGAGCGGCATGCTGACGTTCCTCAATGCCACCAGCTTGCGCATTGTTAAGGAAATGGCGTTCACGGCGCAGCCAGTGGGCGCCGAGCGCGCCGAGCGCCTTGGGATCATCAACCACGTCGTTCCCGCCACCGAGCTCGAGGCATTCACGTACCAGTTGGCGCAGCGGATCGCGCAAAATGCGCCGTTGAGCATCGCGGTGATGAAAGAACAACTGCGAATCCTCGCTGGTGCTCATCCGATGAGCCCGCAAGGGTTCGAACGGGTGCAGGGCCTACGCCGCATCGTCTACGACAGCCGCGACTACAAGGAAGGCATTCGCGCTTTCCTCGAAAAACGCGAGCCGATGTTTACCGGGGAGTAGCGCGACTGGGGACACGGATGACGCAAAGGCCCTTCAGGATTCTGGGCATCCAGCAAGTCGCTATCGGCGGACTCGACAAGACACGGCTGCGCAAGCTGTGGGTCGATACGCTCGGGTTGGCGATCGCCGGCAACTTCCGGAGCGAGCGCGAGAACGTCGACGAGGACATCGCCTTGATCGGCAGCGGCCCGCTTCGATGCGAGGTCGATCTCATGCAGCCGCTGGACGCGAACAAGAGGCCGACGGTACAGGATCCCCCGCTCAACCACATCGGTCTCTGGGTCGATGACTTGAAAGTCGCGGTGGAGTGGCTCTCGGCGCAGGGCGTGCGCTTCGCGCAGGGCGGCATCCGGCGAGGCGCTTCCGGCCACGACATCTGCTTCATTCATCCGAAGGGCAGCGACGAGGCGCCGATCGGAGGCGAGGGCGTGCTGATCGAGTTGGTGCAGGCGCCGCGGGAAGTGATCGAGGCGTTCTCTCAGCCGGCCGGAAAAACAGGCCCGATCGAATGACCTGACGATCATTGCAGCACAGGGAGGAGACCATGCAAGAAATCATTCGCCAGCTCGAGGCGAAACGCAACGCAGCGCGCCTCGGCGGCGGTCAGAGCCGCGTCGACGCCCAGCATGCCAAGGGCAAGCTCACGGCGCGCGAGCGCATCGAGCTGCTGCTCGATCCGGACTCCTTCGAAGAATGGGACATGTTCGTCGAGCACCGCTGCACCGACTTCGGCATGGGCGAGCAGAGGATTCCCGGCGACGGAGTCGTCACGGGATACGGCACCGTGAATGGCCGAGTCGTGTTCGTTTTCAGTCAGGACTTCACCGTGTTCGGCGGCTCTCTGTCGGAAGCTCACGCGGAGAAGATCTGCAAGATCATGGATCACGCCATCAAGGTCGGCGCACCGGTGATCGGGATCAACGACTCAGGCGGCGCGCGCATTCAGGAGGGTGTGGCCTCGCTGGGCGGCTACGCCGAGGTGTTCCAGCGCAACGTCATGGCCTCCGGCGTAATCCCGCAGGTTTCCGTGATTATGGGGCCGTGTGCCGGCGGCGCGGTCTATTCGCCGGCAATGACCGATTTCATTTTCATGGTCAAGGACTCTTCGTACATGTTCGTGACCGGTCCGGAAGTGGTCAAGACCGTGACCTACGAGGCAGTAACTGCCGAGGAGCTGGGAGGGGCGGTTACCCATTCGACGAAGTCCGGCGTCGCCGACCTCGCGTTCGAGAACGACGTGGAGGCGATGATCATGATGCGGCGGTTGATAAGCTATCTGCCGGCGAACAACCGGCAGAAGCCGCCGGTCGTGCCGAACGAGGACCCGGCCGACCGGCATGACCTCTCACTCGACACGCTCGTGCCCGACAACGCGAACAAGCCCTACGACATGAAGGAGCTTATCCACAAGATCGTGGACGAAGGCGACTTCTTCGAGCTGCAACCCGACTATGCCCAAAACATCGTCATCGGACTCGCGCGCATGGAAGGCTCGACCGTGGGCGTCGTCGCTAACCAGCCGCTGGTGCTCGCGGGCTGCCTGGACATCAAGAGCGCGATCAAAGGAGCGCGTTTCGTGCGCTTCTGCGATGCGTTCAATATTCCAATCGTCACCTTCGTGGACGTGCCCGGCTTCCTGCCCGGAACTTCCCAGGAATACGGCGGCATCATCAAGCATGGCGCCAAGCTGCTCTACGCCTACTGCGAGTGCACAGTGCCGAAGGTCACCGTGATTACGCGCAAGGCGTACGGCGGCGCCTACGACGTCATGAGCTCGAAGCACCTGCGCGGCGACGTGAACTTCGCCTGGCCGTCGGCCGAGGTCGCGGTCATGGGACCCAAGGGCGCGGTAGAGATCATCTTCCGCAAGGACATCGACGACGCGGCCAAGACGGCGCTCCGCACGGAGGAGTACCGGAAGAAGTTCGCCAATCCGTTCATCGCGGGTCAGCGCGGTTTTATCGACGACGTCATCATGCCGCATGAGACAAGAAAGCGCATTTGCCGTTCGCTGGCCATGCTGGGGAGCAAGAAGGTGGAAAACCCGTGGCGCAAGCACGGCAACATTCCGCTGTAGAGGCAGGACGAACGGCAACCCCATGTTCAAGAAAATTTTGATCGCAAACAGGGGTGAGATTGCCTGCCGCGTCATCCGAACCGCGCACCAGATGGGGATCGAGACGGTAGCCGTATATTCCGAGGCCGACAAGGATGCCAAGCACGTCGCGATGGCCGACGAAGCAGTGTTGATCGGCCCGCCGCTGCCGAAGGATTCCTACCTCAAGACGGAACGCATCATCCAGGCGTGCAAGGACACCGGCGCGCAAGCCGTCCATCCCGGGTACGGCTTCCTCTCCGAGAATATGGCGTTCTGCGATGCGCTGGAAAAGGAAGGAATCGTCTTCATAGGCCCCAAGGTCCACGCCATCCGCAGCATGGGCGACAAGATCGCCTCCAAGAAACTGGCGCTCAAAGCCAAGGTCAACACCATTCCCGGCTACAACGACGTCATCGAGAGCGCGGACCACGCGGTGAGAATCGCGAGGGAGATCGGCTTCCCGGTGATGATCAAAGCCTCCGCCGGCGGCGGCGGGAAAGGCTTGCGCCTGGCCACCAACGAAAATGAGGCGCACGAGGCCTTCCAAGCATGTCGCAACGAAGCCAAGGCTGCGTTCGGCGACGATCGAGTGTTCATCGAGAAGTTCATCGAGGGACCGCACCATATCGAGATCCAGGTGCTGGGCGACGCTCACGGCAACATGGTCTACCTTTGGGAGCGTGAGTGCTCGATCCAGCGCCGCCACCAGAAGGTGCTGGAAGAGGCGCCCTCCCCGTTGCTCGACGCTGCCACCCGTAAGGCGATGGGCGAGCAGGCGGTGGTGCTAGCCAAGGCGGTGCAGTACCAGTCCGCCGGAACGGTCGAGTTCGTCGTCGACAACAAGCGCAACTTCTACTTCCTCGAAATGAACACGCGCCTGCAGGTCGAGCACCCCGTAACGGAAATGATTACTGGACTGGACCTGGTCGAGCAGATGATCCGTGTGGCCGCGGGCGAGCGGTTGACCTTCGATCAGGAGCACATCAAACTCAACGGCTGGGCGCTGGAGTGCCGCATCAACGCCGAGGACCCCTTTCGCAATTTTCTGCCCTCAGTAGGGCGGCTCGTCAAGTACGTTCCGCCGGAAGAGATTGACGGTCAGGTGCGCGTTGACACCGGCGTATACGAAGGCGGCGAGATCTCGATGTACTACGACTCGATGATCGCGAAGCTGATCACCCACGGCGCCACACGCGACCATGCCATCGGACGCATGCGCGATGCGCTCAACGCCTTCGTGATTCGCGGCGTGGCGAGCAACGTGGCGTTCCAGGCCGCGCTCATGCAGCAACCGCGCTTCGTCGCCGGCAAATTCACGACAGCTTTCATCGCCGAGGAATTCCCTAACGGTTTCCACCCGTCCAACCTGACCCATGACGACCCGCTGCTGCTGGCGAGCGTGGCGGCCTTTGCCCGCCGCCGTCATATCGACCGCGTAGTCAAGATTAGCGGGCAACTCGCCGGCCACCGGCGCAAGGTGGGATCGGACTGGGTCGTGGCAATGGGTACCGAGCGCTACGCGATCCGGGTGACGCCCATCGAGGGCGGGTACGCCATGATCTACGACGGCGAAACCTACGAGCTCAAGTCCGACTGGAAACTGGGCGAGAACCTTTTCCGCGGAACCTGGAACGGCGAGAAGGTGTGCATGCAGATCGAGCGTGTAGGCTGGAGATACCGCGTTCTGCACTGGGGCACCCAGGCCGACGTGGAGGTGATGACGGCTCGCGCAGCTCACTTGTTGTCGCTGATGCCCGCGAAACCCAAGCCGGATCTCTCCAAGTTCCTGCTCTCGCCGATGCCAGGTCTGCTCGCGGAGATCGCGGTGAAGCCTGGGCAAGAAGTGAAGGCCGGCGAAAAACTCGCGGTAATCGAAGCGATGAAGATGGAGAACACGCTGAAGGCCGAGCGAGACGCTGTCGTGGCCGAAGTCTTGGCCAAACCTGGCGAGAGTTTGGCAGTCGACAAGGCTATTCTGCGTTTCGAGTAAGTGGGGCGCGAACGATCATCTTGCTGTCACGCCGCGCTCGACGCCGGCGGGGCTCCGTCGACAACAACGAACGTCAGATGCGCGTGGAGGCGTTCACGATCACGTTCGGTTTCGACTCTCTCGAAGCCGAGCAGCACGCGGTGGCGCAAGCGGGCCAAGCCGCTTGCTAGGGTAAGCACGCACGCCTGGGAAAAGGTTCTGAAGCGCGCCGGCATCGAGAATTTCCGCTGGCACGATCTGAGGCATACCTGGGCTTCATGGCATCGCCAAGCCGGAACGCCGACCCACGAACTGCAGCGGCTCGGTGGCTGGCGGACAGCTTTGATGGTCGAGTGCTACGCGCATCCGGCGCCTGATCATCTTGCACAGTCAGCGAACCGGCTTGATCCGCTGCTTGCGGGTTACGTTTTCGCTACGCTGGAGAAAGGTAAGGGATCAGTGAACAATGCTAACCCCTTGTTGCCCTTCCTGAGAGAAGGGTAACACTTCATTCCGGGCACATGGGTAACACTTTTGCACTTTGCGGGGAGAACGCAAAGTGCCTTGGAAGGAGTGTTGCCCAATGGATGAACGGCTGCGATT
>Ga0187779_10002568_pt1 | contig 11098 bp, 11 predicted proteins | sample 1015_Q2_SP10_10__FD_132435 | JGI IMG/M metagenome (GOLD analysis project Ga0187779, IMG submission 132435) | Tropical peat soil microbial communities from peatlands in Department of Meta, Colombia - 1015_Q2_SP10_10_MG | ecosystem: Environmental > Terrestrial > Soil > Wetlands > Peat | place... | reverse complement strand
CGTGCCCGCCCTCGACTGGAACTTCATGTGCGGGGCGACTGGTGGTGGCCCGCTTCCGCTGCTCGTCTTTGCCGTGCTGCCCGGCGTGCTCTGGCGGGTGGGCCGACGCGTGCGCCGCGTGTCGTGAGGCAGGGCCAGCGCGCGTCAGGAGTCGAAGTGCTCCCGTGAGGAAAGCCCGCCCACGCTGTCGTCCCATTCGAAGTACGGGTGAAGGGGGCTATCGGCCGGGCGCGCCAGCTGGACGAGCTGCTCCTGGGTGGGGAGTCGCCCGCCGTTGAAGGCGATGAGGTCCTCCACCAGCTGACGCGCCGCCTCGGTGAGCTCGGGCGGGTTCTCGGGCTCGTAGGCCTTCGGCCGCAGCCTGTCCTGCTGCCGCCTGGCTCCGTTTCGTTCCGACATCCTCGGGCGCCTCCAGGGTTACCCTCCCCTTGTCGGCATGCGAGGGGATCCATCTCGGGGCGCCCCAGTTTTGGCGCGGGCACGGCGATGTCGGGCGCAGTGCCCTGGCTGTCTACCTGGTCACACCGCCGGGTTCGTGGGGGCGGTGTCGTCTCGGCGTCGCGAGTTGCAGCGCAAGAACTGGCTGGAACGGCCGCTGGCGCCTGGGTTATCAGCGCCCCATGGCCCCGCACCGACCGGCGTTCATCATCTCGTCCTCCGACGTCCCCGAGCGGATGCACCGCTACCCGAACAGCGACGAGGACATGGCACCGGCACGCCCCATCGGCCGCGCCGCCGGCTTGCTCCGCATCGGGATCCACCTGGTGAGGGTGCCGCCCGGCAAGCGCACGTCCTATCCGCACGCCGAGTCGGCGGAGGAGGAGTTCGTCTACGTCGTCGAGGGCGAGATCGACGCGTGGATCGACGGCGAGCTCCACCGTATGAAGGCCGGGGACTTCGTCGCCTTCCCGGCCGGGACGGGCATCTGCCACACCTTCATCAACGACGGGGAGCGCGAAGCGCTGCTCCTGTCCGGTGGCGAGACGGAAAAGTCTCACAACCGGATCTACTACCCGCTCAACCCCTCCCGCCGGGGCGACATGCCGTGGAGCCGCTGGTGGGAGGACGTGCCGCAGCACCCGCAGGGCCTCCACGACGGAAGGCCGCGCCGGAGATAGCAGCCAGTTCGAGCGCAGGACCCGCGGGACTCGACCGGGCCCATTCCGTGGTTCCTCGCGCCAGCGCTCACCGACAGCCCGTGGCCTGTGGCCCGCCGTCCCCGGGCCCCTGCCCGACCGGGCAGGGCAGGCAGCAGAATGCTCCACCCGGGTTGAGGTCGGGATTGCAGTCCTGAGGCCCCACCGTCCCGGTGCACAGCGCTGAGCCCAGGACGCACGCGCCGCCCGCTGCGGCGCAGGCGGCGGGTCCGTCGGTGGACGAGCTCGAGCTGCAGCCGACGACCGCAAACACGAGAGCGCACGCTGCAAGAAGTGCCAGTCCCCTGGACATGTGCCTCCGGAGCCTAGCGCACTGGCGGCGAACGAACCCGGTGCACGGTCAGTGAGGACGTCGCCGGCGCAGCGAAGCGAAACGCGCTTTCCTCCAGCCGGCTCGGTGCGGCAGGCTCGGGGCGCGGTCGAACGGAGGGGTCGGACCATGCGTGGACTGGCTGGGGTGGTCGGGGTTTCCGTGTGGCTCGCCGGCGGTGCCGCCTGGTCTGCCGAACCGGGTGCGGCGCCGGTCACCGCCATCCGGGCGGGCGTCCTCATCGACGGCGTCTCCTCGGCACCGAGGAGGAATCAGCTCATCGTCGTCCGGGGAAACCGGGTGGAGAGCGTCGGAGACGCCGGGACGGTCAAGGTTCCCGACGGTGCGCGGGTCATCGACCTCTCCGCAGCGACAGTGCTGCCCGGCCTCATCGACGCGCACACCCACGTGCTCCTCCACGGGGAGGCGGCCGCAGAGGGTGGCTACGACGCGCAGCTCCTCAAGGAGGCGCTCGCCTACCGCGTGGCCCGGGCGACGGTGGCCGTGCGCCTGGCGCTCGAGCAGGGGTTCACCACCATCCGCGACGTGGAGACCGAGGGAGCGGGCTACGCCGACGTGGGCATCAAGCAGGCGATCGACCAGGGTTACCTCCCGGGTCCGAGGATGTTCGTGGTCACCCGGGCCATCTCGAGCACCGGCGGCTATGCGCTCGAGGGCTATGCCCCCGAGGTGGTGGTCCCCAAGGGAGCGCAGATCGCCGATGGCCCGGTGGAGACGCGCAAGGCCGCCCGCGAGCAGCTGGACCATGGCGCGGACTGGATCAAGGTCTACATGACCCATCGCTCCTGGGTGGACGCACAGGGGAACTTCGTCTCGCAACCCACCTTCACCGTCGAGGAGCTGAAGGCCATCGTCGACGAGGTCCACGGCTGGGGGAAGAAGGTCGCCTGCCACGCCTACGGCGGGATCGGCCTGCACCGCGCGCTCGACGGCGGCTGCGACTCCATCGAGCACGGGCTGGATCTCGACGAGCAGGCAGTGGCTCAGATGGTGAAGCAGGGCACCTGGCTCTGCCCGACGATGGCCGTCTACTACATGGGCTGGGCGCCGGAGGGGACGGCGGCCGGGCAGCGCGACCGGAAGCGCGCCGCAGTGCACGGACCGTCCCTCCAGCGGGCTGTCAAGGCCGGCGTGAAGATCGCCTTCGGCAGCGACGTCGGCGGTTTCCCCTGGACCGAGCCGATCGCGCAGGAGTTCGTGCGGATGGTCGAGTTCGGGATGACGCCGATGGCGGCGATCCAGGCCGCCACCTCGCGGGCGGCTCTCATGCTCGGGATGGCGGGGCAGCTCGGAGTCGTGGCGCCCGGCGCCTATGCGGACATCATCGCCGTCTCCGGCGATCCCCTGAAGGACGTCAAGGTGCTGGAGCAGGTGCGCTTCGTGATGAAGGACGGCAAGGTCTACAAGGACGGGACGAGGTAGCCCAGGGGGCACGGCGGCTCGGGACCCTGTGGCCGCGCGCTCCATGGCCCGCGCGGAGCTGCTCGGGCCGGTCGGCTGCGGGCCACGCTGGCCGGGATCCGGACGCTCGTCGGACCGCCGGGTGTGGACTCGGGAAGGTCCCGCTCACCCTGTGAGCGGCTGGACGCTCACCACCGGCGATTCATCTCCTGGAAAGCCCGGTCCAGGTCGGCCCGTGACGCCCCGAGCATCCCGGCCGTCATCCCGTAGCCAATCTCGAGCACATCCTCCTCGAGACCCTTCATCACCGCGGCGACGAACACGGCCGGCGTGAGGCCGGCCTTGAAGTTTCCCCTCTGGGCTCGGCCCTCCGGGTTCAGCTCCGTATCGACCGCCGGAGGCACGACCTCGAAGACCTTGATCCCGAGCCTGGCGAGCTGATGGCGGAGCGCCAGGGAGAAGGCATGCACTCCGGCCTTCGTGGCGCTGTACACCGGCATGCGCGCAGCCGGAACGAATCCGAGGCCGGACGAGACGTTGACGATGGCCGCGTCCGTCTTGCCGGTCAGCTGGGGGACGAACAGCCCGGAGAGGACGATGGGCGCCTCGAGGTTGACCCGGATCTCGTTCTCCCCGGACAGGAACGCATCGATGCCCCGGGTGAAATCGATGTCCCTCTGGATGCCGGCATTGTTGACCAGCACGTTCAAGCCCTTGAAGCGACCGGCCACCCAGGTCGCCAGCGCCTTGCACTCGGCCACGTTGGACACGTCGCAGGTCCTGACCTGCAGCTCCGGATGCTTGGCCCGAGCTTCGAGGAGCCGCGCCTCCCGCCGCCCGCAGACGATCACCGCGCTCCCCGCCCTCAGGAAGGCCTCGGCCAGGGCGTAGCCGATGCCCGTCGCCCCGCCGGTGATGAGCACCGTGTTCCCGGAGAGCTTCACGGGGAACCTCGAGATCGTGTCCGTCTCGGGTACCCCACCGTCTGCCCGAAGAGCACGCGCTGGTCGGAACGAAGGCCCAGCCTGGAAGCGAGCCGCTCCCGGTCGCAGTTGTGAAACCAGGCCGCCAGCCCAGCCGAGGCTGCGAACAGGTAGACGTTGGCGGCGATGAGGCCGGTGTCGACGTAGTAGTACGACCGCTGGACGTCCGGATCGTGAAGCCCCGGCTCCTGGAAGCCGGAGGTGTGGACCAGCCGGTCGATGTCCACCACGTAGATCAGCCGCACCGGAGACTCCGCCCCGGCGCTGGCCTGGCCCGGCCCGATGGCGAGAGGTCGCAGATCACCCGCGACCACCGGCACCAGCCGGTGCTGGAGCGGGTCGTACAGGTAGGCTCCCTCCTCGAGCGCGACGTAGAGATCGATCTCCTGGGAGTTGCTGGCCGACGCCGCCGTCCTGCCGGACATGCCGAACGGACCTCGCCTCCGGTTGACTCCCCAGGCCGCCCAGAGCAGGTCCGAGAGCGTTTGCCAGGGAAGCTTCCGGGCGGAGATCTCGCGGGTGGTCCTCCGGAGCCGGAGGGCTCTCAGCAATGACCGGCTCGGCTCGAGCCGGGGGCGCGGCAGCTGGACCGTCTCGAGGTCAGGAAACGCGTCCTGCCGCCTCCTGACGAGGGCGGCTGCTCTCGTTCGCATCGCGGAGCTCCTCTCCCGACGCCACCCCTTCAAGCCGTGTGCCGTGACAGCCAGCAGGTGGCGTTGCCGTGCCGCTGCGCAGGATGTGCGGGGGGAGTCCGGAGCTCCCGGATCGGTCCTCCGGATGCTCGATGAGCACAGCTCGGACGGGGGATGCGCCGGGGGAGCATCGGCTGGCGGCTGCGGGCGACCGGCGCTACACCGTCGGCCAGGAACGGGGATCGACACCATTCCCACGCCAGAGGGGCGGGCGCACGGGGCGGGGGGCACCGCCCTGGCCCTGCTCTACGTCTTCGTGTGGGCCTCGGCCTTCGTCCCGAGCCGGATCGTCTCCATGCTCGGCCAGCCCCTCTGGGTGCTGGCCGTGCGCTTCCTCGCCGCCGGCAGCCTTCAGGTGGGCATCGTCGTGGCCGCCCGGCGCAGCTGGCCGCGCTCGCGGGCTTCCTGGAGCTCGCTTGCCATCTACGGGGTGCTGGCCAACGCCTGCTACCTCGGGCTGACCTACGAGGCCATGCGGCACCTGTCTGCCGGGATGGCCGCGATCATCGCCAGCACGAATCCGCTGGTGCTGGCGATGGTGGCGCCCGGCCTTCTGGGCGAATCGCTCACGCCCCGCAAGGCCTTGGGGCTCGTTTTCGGCTTCTCCGGGGTGGTCATCTCCATGGCCGCCCGCGCCGGCTCGCAGGCAGCGCGTCCAGCCGACGCCCTCCTCGCCTTCCTCGGAGTCCTCGCGCTGGTCGCCTCCACGGTGGTCTTCAAGCGGCTGCGCGTCCGGGAGGACCTGGTCGCGGCCAACGCCGTCCAGCTCGGCGTCGCCGCGCTGGTCCTCCTCCCGGCGGCCTGGGCGCTCGAGGGCCGGCCCCACCTCCCTCTCACCGTCTCGCTGGTCGGAAGCCTCGCCTACCTGGTGCTGGTCCTGAGCATCGGGGCGTCCTTCCTCTGGCTCTGGCTCCTGCGCCACGGGGAAGCCAGCCGCGTCAGCGCCTTCTACTTCCTGACGCCGCTCTTCGGCCTCGGGCTCGCCGCCATCCTGCTCCGCGAGCGCGTGACTGCCATGGATGGGCTGGGGCTGCTGGCCGTGGCCCTGGGGATCATCCTCGTCCAGGGGCGCAGCTGACGCCCTGCCACGAACGGCTCAGGGACGCCCGTTTCGGCGACCGTCGAGCCGGATGATCCAGCGCTCGACGCTGTCCAGGAGGAGATGCGTCTGGCTCCAGGGATCGCGCGCCAGCGTCGCACGGACCGCTGCCTCGGATTCGGCCTCGACGACGAGCACCGCGCGCTCATCGGCGAGAGGCCCTCCGAGGATGACGAAGCCACTCTCGACGAGCCCATCCATGAACGCCGCGTGCGCCGACCAGCCGGGCTGCTCCTCGAGCGGGAGCGACGGGTCGTAGCGGGGGCCGGCGCGCCGGTTGACGACGATGAAGGTCGGCACGCGCTTGCTCTAGCATACGCAGGGTGACGACGCCGCGCGTCGATGCCGGCGCGGCGTTGTGCGGGGGTAGTCTCCAGCCTCCCTGGAGAACGGAGGAGAGCATGAGAGCGCGCTTTATCGTCACGACGCTGGCTGGTGTCGTGCTTTTGGGTCCCGCGGGCGTCACGCGCGCGGACCAGAACCAGCCCTTCCCGGTCGTGACCCCCGAGCAGGTCAAGTGGGTGAACCGGCCCGGCTTCGAGGGCGTGCAGTTCGCCTCCATCGCCGGCGATCCCTCCAAGCCCGGCATCTACGTCATCCGGGTCAAGTTCTCGCCCGGCCGGATGACCAGGCCGCACTGGCACCCGGAGGATCGCCACGTCATCGTCATCTCCGGCACCTGGTACATGGGCGAGGGGGACACCTTCGACCCGGCGAAGACGGTGCCGCTGAAGGCCGGGAGCTACGCCATGCACCCGGCCAAGGCCCATCACTACGATGGCGCCAAGGACGAGCAGGTCGTCCTCCAGATCGTCGGCTACGGCCCGAGCGGGACGACTCTGGTGCACCCCGAGGACGGAGACACCGGACCGTCCATGACCAAGTAGCCCGGCGCCCGGCGATCAGCGGCCGCGCCGCACGTCGCGGAGGATCTCCCGGGCGGCGTTTCGCCCGCACGCGCCCATCACCCCGCCGCCGGGGTGGGTCGCGGCGCCGCACAGATAGAGGCCCCGGACCGGCGTTCGGTAGTCGGCCCAGCCGGGAATGGGCCGCATGAAGTGCAGCTGCGAGAGGCCCATCGCACCCTGGAAGATGTTCCCCCCGGTGAGGCCGAAGCGCCGCTCCAGGTCGAGCGGCGAGAGCACCTCGCGCCCGACGATGCTGCGCCGGAATCCGGGAGCGGCCTCCTCGACCAGCTCGATGCAGCGATCGGCGAAGGCCTCCTTGCGTTCGTCCCAGCTCCCCTCGGCCAGCCGGTAGGGGGCGTACTGGATGAACATCTGCATCACGTGCTTCCCGGGGGGCGCCACCGAGGGATCCACCGCCGACGGGATGGTGCATTCGATGACCGGGGAGGTGGACGGGCGCCCGGCACGGGCGTCGTCGTAGGCCCGCTCGATGTAGTCGATGCTGGGGCAGATGTGGATCGTGCCGCGGTGCTGCGGCCCGGACGCGTGCCCGGGAAGCGCGGTGAAGCTGGGCAGCTCCGAGAGCCCGAGGTTGATCTTCAGCGAAGCGCTCGAGTAGTCGATGGAGCGGACCGCCTCGGCCACGTCCTCCGGCAGGTGCTCCGCCCCCACCATCCCGAGCAGGGTGACGGTGGCGTCGGCGTTCGAGACCACCCGGCGAGCCGGAAGCTCGGAGCCGTCCCCGAGAACGACGCCCGTGGCGCGCCCGTCGTGCATGCGCACCCTGGCCACCGGCGTCCCGGTCCGGATCTCCGCGCCCCCTGCCCGCGCTGCCAAGGCGATGGCCTCGCTCAGGGACCCCATCCCGCCCTTCACGTACCCCCACACGCCTCGCGCGCCGTTGCACTCCCCCATGACGTGATGGAAGAGCACGTAGGCGGTTCCCGGCGTCGAGGGCGAGGCCATCGCCCCGATGACCGCGTCGGTGGCCAGGGCCGCCTTGAGCTGTTCCGACTCGAACCAGCGGTCGAGCACCGCCCGGGCGGGCCCGGCCAGGATTTCGAGCGCCCGGGGCCCGTCCCTCCCCAGGCGCAGGAACCGCCACCCGGTCCGGGCAAGCTGAAACAGATCGCGCGGCCGACCGGAGAAGGGGTCGGCGGGCGTTTCCAGCAGCGTCGGCTCGATGGCCTGGGCGATCCGCTCCAGCATCGCCTCGTAGACGGGCAAGCGTTCGGCATCCCGCGCCGAGAACTTGGACACCTCCCGCTGGTTCAGGTCCGCGTCGGGCCCCATGAGCAGGTACCGACCGTCCGGGAAGGGGGTGAAGGACGACGGGTTGCGAGGGAGCAGCTGGTAGCCATGCCGTGCCAGGTCCAGGTCGCGAACGATCTCGGGGCGAAAGAGACTGACCACGTAGGCGGCGGTCGACACCCGGAACCCCGGCCAGGGCTCGTCGGTGACGGCCGCCCCGCCGACGCGGTCCCGGGCCTCGAGCACCAGCACCCTCTGGCCCGCGCGCGCGAGGTAGGCCGCGGCCACCAGGCCGTTGTGTCCCCCACCCACGACGATGACGTCCCAGGTCTCCATCGGTGCCCCTCCCGGACGCGCCGGAGGGGCGAAGAAGACCACGGATCCCCCGGGGGCTGCGACCCTTCCCTGAGTCAAGGGGACCAGCTCGGATGAACGAGCCGGAGTCGAGCCTGGTCACCGGCGCTCTCTCCGGAATCGGTGCTCCCGTGCGTGTCATCGCTTGCCGGGACTGGGCGCGCCCGAGTCCGGTTGCGCCGGCAGCGGGGCATTCGTAGGCTGCTCGCCGCCCGGCCTCCGCCCCCGTCAGCGGGGCGCCCGGCGGACAACAGAGGAGAGACGATTCATGGCCGCCCCCGAAGAGGCTTCCGGTCCCAAGCCGCCCATCTACAAGACCCCGGCGAGCAATCGCCCTCTTCCTTCGCCGGTCGGCCTGACCCGTGCCTTCGCCAACGGAGTCGCCGGATTCGCTCACGCGCTCACCTCCGGCGTCCAGGCCTTCAACCAGAGCCTGACCACGGAGAACATCACCGCCCTGAGCCTGGACAACGGCCTCATCGTCGGATCCGTGGCCGCCAACGCACGTTTTCTCGAGGAGCTGGCCAAGCTCCCGCAGCGCCTTTACGAGGACCTGCGCCGGTCGGTGGCCGAGCAGAGAGGCGGCCCCGGGAAGGACCTCGACTACGACAGCATCGCCACCCTGGTCGCCGCCAAGCTGAGCCAGAAGGGACCCGCGGACACCGGCGCCCCGGGCCGGTCCTCCCCCTCGGGCCGCTCGACCTGACCCGGCGCTGATCGGACCCACCTGCCCGGGCATGCTCGACGCTCGTCGCTCCCACGCGCCGGCACCGTCGCTCGGGGAGGCGCTGCCGGCGGCGCCTTCCCGGCGCCGTCGTCCCCGCTCTCCGCCGTTCCTCCTCCTCTTCGTGGGCCGCTCGCTCTGGCTCACGCTGACCTCGATCCGCTTTCTCCTCGAGCTCGCCATCCGCAGACCGTTCGACCGGAAGGTGGGCCCGGACCTGCTCCGCCGCTACCTGGAGGCGTGCGGAGCCGGATTCGTCAAGCTCGGCCAGCTCCTGGCCATGCGGTACGACCTTCTCCCGGAGCGCTACTGCTTCGGCCTGGCCGCCCTGCTCGACGACCTGGCGCCCTTGCCGGCGGAGACGGTGACCGCGGTCATCGAGGCGGATCTCCAGAGGCCGCTGCGGGAGGTCTTCCCGACCTTCTCCGCGGTCGCGCTGAGCTCGGCCTCCATTGCCCAGGTGCACCGGGCCAGGCTGCCGGACGGCACGGAGGTGGTGGTCAAGGTCAAGAAGCCCGGTGTCGAGGCGCGGATCCGCGTCGACCTGCTCCTCCTGCGATTCGCCGCGTACCTGGTCGACAGCCTGGGGCTCGCGCGCGAGCTCAACCTGCGGCGGGTGGTCCGCGTCGTCGCCGCCTCCGTCGCCAGCGAGCTGGACTTCGAGCGAGAGGCCCGGAACACGCAAGCCATGCACGACGCGCTGGCGCGTGACCACATCAACCACCGTGCACCACTCGTCCACGAGCAGCTCTGCGGACGGAACGTCATCACCATGGAGGACCTGGAGGGGGTGCCGCTCAAGGATCTCATCCAGGCGCTCCGAGCCGGCGGAGACGCCGGGCTCGCCTCGCACGTCGATCCGGATGCGCTCGCCCTCCTCGTCTTCCGCTCGATGCTCGAGCAGTTCTTCCATCACGGGTTGTTCCATGCCGATCCGCACCCGGCCAATCTCCTCCTCCTCAAGAGCGGTGGGCTCGGCCTGGTGGACTTCGGAATGATCGGCATCCTGGATGACCGGACCCGCATCCAGCAGTTCCGGCTCCGCGAGTGCATCGCCCAGGGCGATGCCGACGGTGCCTTCCACGTGCTCCTCAACTCCCTCGAGCCCATCCCCAGGGGCGACCTGTGGCAGTTCGAGAGCGAGTTCCGGGACATCGTGGCCGACTGGGTGGCCGCGGTGAGCAGCGACAGCGCGCCGCTCCGCCACCGGAGCAGCGGGTACTTCATCCAGCGCCTGTTCCGGGCGATGCGCCGGGCGCACATCTCGATTCCGGTGTCCGTGGTCCAGCTCTACCGCTCCATCCTCATCGCCGACGCGGTCATGCTCGCCCTCTCACCCCGGGTGAACTGGGTTCCCGAGCTGAGCAACTTCGTGAGGGACGAGCGCCGGCGCAGGCTGAAGGAGCTCTGGGTCCGGCTGACGTCGGGTGAGGGACTGGGGTCGGTGGCCACCACCGAGCTGCTGGCCAGGTCCGCGGTGGACAAGTCCCTGGCCTGGATCAGCTACCGGTTGCCGGCGCTGAGCAGGCAGTACCAGGACGTCCTCGGGCAGGGCGAGCGGATGCTCGTCGTCGCCCTCTCCTACACGCGCGCGCTCTGCTGGTGCGTGGCGCTGGTGTGCATCGGACTCGAGCTGATGGGGTGGCCAGCCCAGGTCGTCCCCGAGCCCCTGGGCGGGCTCCGGCTATGGGGGTACTGGGTCGCCGGCGCTGCCGTCGTCGGGGCGCTGCTCACCGGGGCGATGCGGAACTCGCTGCTCGACCAGGCCGCGAGGAGCGTCGCCGCGCCGGACTGAGCCGCCCTCCACCCGGCGGCTCCGGCTCTCCCGCTCGAGCAGGACCCGCATCCCCCGGAGGATGTGCCGGTGCAGCCGGTGTGCGAGGAAGCGCTCGAAGGGCCGCCACAGCCAGCGCGGTCGGAGGTGGCCGAAGTACCGGGTGGAGAGAACCACCGTGCAGCCCCCGCCCGGCTCATCGGCCAGCTCGTACGACCCGCCGTCCATGGAGATGCTGTCCTCGATGCCGAGCGCCTGCAGCCCGACCTCGAAGCGCAGGAGGCGGGGGGGCTCCGAGGCGGTGATTCGCTTCTCCAGACGGCCCCCGTCGTAGGTGCAGCGAATGATGGCGCCGACGCGCGTCTTGGCGCCCTCGGTGCGGATGGGTGCGGGGAGGAAGGCTCGGAGGAGCGGCGTGGGCCGG
>Ga0187779_10002567_pt1 | contig 11101 bp, 10 predicted proteins | sample 1015_Q2_SP10_10__FD_132435 | JGI IMG/M metagenome (GOLD analysis project Ga0187779, IMG submission 132435) | Tropical peat soil microbial communities from peatlands in Department of Meta, Colombia - 1015_Q2_SP10_10_MG | ecosystem: Environmental > Terrestrial > Soil > Wetlands > Peat | place... | reverse complement strand
CCACATCAAAGGGCGCAGAGCATGCGCTTGAAGTGGAACTGCCGTGGCTGCAGCGCGTGCTCGGAGATTTCCGGCTGGTTCCCGTTATCATGGGCGACCAGAGCTATGAGACTAGCCGTGCTCTGGGTGTGGCCCTGGCCAAGCTGATCCACGGCAACGACACACTGATCGTCGCCAGTTCCGATTTGTCGCACTACCATCCCTATGACGAGGCGGTAAGAATTGACCACAAAACCTTGAGTGCTTTGCAGGCTTGGGACTACTTCAGCATGTCGCAGAATTTTGAGATGCGCGTCTGGGAAGCTTGCGGCGGTGCGCCGATCGTCGCAGCCATGATTGCTGCTGAGCGCATGGGAGCGAACCAGGCAGTTCTCCTTAAATACGCGAATTCAGGCGACATTACGGGTGATCATTCTCGGGTGGTTGGATACAGCGCGGTCGCTCTCGTAAAGAGTCAAAGCCGGAATGCTGGACAGCAGCCGTTCTCTCTCGGTGCCCGCGAAAAAACCGAATTGCTCGCTCTTGCTCGCAAGTCTGTGGAGCAGGCAGTTAGGACGAAGAAACCGTATGAACCACCTCCGAGTGCGAACGATGCGTTGAATCAGGAGAGAGGCGCTTTTGTAACTCTCAAAGAGTCCGGGCAATTACGGGGATGCATTGGCTACATTTCGGCGGCTAAACCTCTCTACGTGACCGTCCGAGACACAGCCACACTGGCAGCTTTTCGTGATACACGGTTCCAACCGGTATCAGCCTCAGAGTTGTCCCAGCTAGAATACGAGATTTCCGTGCTTTCACCGCTAAGACGTGTCACTGATGTTCGAGAAATCAAAGTAGGGCAGCACGGTCTCCTGATGAAAAATGGCGGTTATCAAGGAGTCCTTCTGCCGCAAGTTCCGGTGGAAGCAGGATGGGACCGTCAAACCTTTTTGGACGAAACCTGTGGCAAGGCGGGGATGCGAGCGGGCTGCTGGAAAGATGAAGATACTGACATCTTCATGTTCACGGCGGTGGTGTTCGGCGAGAACCGGCCGCAAGCGGTTATGCCGGAGCCTCCGTTCTCTCCAGGCTTACACGAGCGGCCAGGAGTGCCGGTACCAGGTTCACCGCCGCAGTGAGCCAACCTGTTTTCCAGAACCCGAAGACCGGGATGAGATAACTGCTCAACAAAAGTGCTCCGGCACATCCTCCCAGAAGGTCGATCGCGTAAAGGGTGCCCATACCCGCGTCTTTATTATGAAGGTATATTTCTGTTGCAATCGGAAACTGGTAGCCCCCCGACATTCCCGCGAAGGCAGCGAGCGCGGGAAAGACAAACTGGGCAACCACCGTCGTCCCAGAATGTTGTGCAAGAATGCTCATGATGAATATCAGCGCAGGCGCCGAAGCGGCGATGATCAACTGTGTGATGACAAGCATGCGCAATCGTGAACCACCCTCGGAACGTGCTCTACTAAGCCCCAGCCAACTCCCGAATGAAATGCCCGCCATGAACATGGCGATCAGAATGGCAAGCTGGTGATAGACGTAGCCGTAGATGGACTGGAATGCCAACAACAGAAAGATTTGTAATGCCATGAGCGTGAATCCTGTCGCAGTTGCACAATACGCCACTGATACACGGGTGCGGGCCTCCCGACTGGGCACATAAACCACCAGAACCGCGCATAGCAAAAGGATTGCGATGACACGCTCCGCGATTGGCGGGAAGTTGCTCCGCGCTGCCCCGCGGAACCAGTTTGAATATTCGTGCCAAAACTGAGAGTTCCACAACAAGATATCGAAGTAGTAGGCAACCGGCTCGAAATCGCGATTGACGCGCGTGCCAGGTAAAGGCTCCAATAGCTTCCCTATTTGCGCCATTCGGTCAGGCATCATGCGAAAAGGGATGAAGTATTCCCGAACGTACTGTGCCCTAACGTTCCGGCTGCGCAGTCGTGAAATCAGCATTTGCGGATCATCAGTTAAAACGTCAGCCTGCATCGCACCGAAGAAATGGATGGTTTCACCCGGAATCACCGCACTATAGGGAAATACCTGTTCCAGCGTGTGTTGAACGCAACGTAGAAGCTCTGCCAATTCAGGACTGACGTAATCTTCCGATGAGCGCAATTGCAAGGCGAGCAGTCCTCCACGATTGACGTGATCTCGAGCGGAACGAAAGAATTCCTCGGTGTAAAAGCGGTTCAACTGCGCAGTCTGTGGATCGGGAACATCCAGAATGATCACATCAAACGAATCGCCAGTCGTCTTGAGATAGCGCCGCCCATCTATGTAATGGATGTGCACCCGCGGATCGGAGAAAGAGAGGGGTGCTGCAGGAAAGAACTGCTGAGTCACTTCAATCAGGGTAGGATCGAGTTCAACGTAATCGAGTTGGCGTAGCGTGGGATGCTTCAGTGCTTGCGCGATGCTGCCATTCATTCCTCCGCCAATTAGTAGAACGCTCGCCGGGGCAGGATGTTCCAAAAGAGCGTAGTGAACCGCCTCCTCCGCAGAGGCATCATCCGGCGCACTGGCAAGGATCACGCCATTTTCGTAGATGCTCCGAAGGTTGCCGGTTTCAATGACAGCCAGATTGCCGTAAATCGAGTCGCGGGAACTTACCAGGTTGAATCCGTGCCATAGGCACTGCTGCGAAGTCCTGTTCAGAAATGGAGCAACATATTTAAGGAGTGGAACAGCGAGCACTGCTGCTAGCAACGTAGCGGTCAGTAGACCCGTTCGGCTGGGGCGAAACCATAGAATCGCGGCCATACACAAGTTGATGAGGGCCAGAACAATCGCAATCTGGAAGGATTCAAGAAAACGCAACAATAATAAGCTGGCCAGAATGCCACCCAAGCCGGAACCGGCAGCTTCGAACAGGTAGGCGGAACTGACCGCAACCCGGTCAGAAGCTGCAAACTGTGCTTGATACATCCGGGCTGCAAGGACGAACAGGCATCCTGATAGAACGCAGAACACACTCAAGCACACTAGCGATGTGAGCAGCATCGGAACTGGACCCACTAATTCGCCCGGCACCGTCTGAAAGAGCACTCGCGAGGCGCGCAGGGTCCAGATCGTTGGGAACAGACTGATGCCGATCAGGCATTCGCATGCTGCAACTGTGCTTCGGGGTGTTCTGTGCCGCCAAAAGCGACTTAATAGGCTGCTACCCACGGCAGTCCACAAAAGCCATGTAGCGAGCATGGTCCCCAGCGAAATCTCATTTCCGTTGAAGACAACGATGAGTTCCCGCATGAGAACGATCTGGCCGATGACCGCACTAAATCCAACCAAGGCCATGGCAGCCCGCGTCGACATGGGTCGGTCGGCACAACGCGCTGTGACGAACTGCATAGGCGCTACCATTAGGCAAAATTAGAATTTAGTTGCGGTGCAAAAGCAAAACCATGACGCACCCATTTCGCCGGATAGCACCGCGCCGCTCAACCGCCGCGAGGCCCTGATTAAATTGCTTCGCCTGGGTGGCGTTGCCGCCGGAACTGCGGGTCTGGGATTCTGGCTCAATGAACGCAGTACCCGCCCTCAGCCAACCACCGCAATCAACGCAAAGCGTAGCCACACAGTGACTGCCGATGCCGCACTGCCTGAAATGGCCGTTATACAAGGGGATGATCCTGCACAGCTGGCACGGCAGGCCATCGAGGAACTGGGTGGCATTCGGCGTTTTGTATCGCGCTCCGACATCGTACTGATTAAGCCCAATATTGGCTGGGACCGCACGCCCGAACAGGCTGCGAACACCAACCCGATCGTCGTCGCAGAAATTGTTCGGCAGTGCTGGAGCGCTGGCGCGAAGAAAGTCATCGTCACTGACGTGAGCTGTAACGAGCCGCGCCGGTGTTTTCAGAGGTCGGGTGTCGCGGAAGCGGCACAGCGCGAAGGGGCAGAAGTCATCCTGCCGGATCTCGCAAGATTTGATGATGTGGATCTGCGGGGGGAAGTTCTGCGCGAATGGCCGGTTTTCGAGCCCTTTCTAAATGCCGACAAAGTCATCAACGTTCCCGTCGCGAAGCATCACAGCCTCACGGGCACGACTCTTGGAATGAAAAATTGGTACGGCATCCTCGGTGGACCACGCCATCAATTGCATCAGAGGATCAATGAAAGCCTGGTGGATTTAGCGGATTTCATGCGCCCGACTCTAACCATTATCGATTGCTACCGGATTCTCATCCGAAATGGGCCGACAGGCGGCAACCTCGAAGATGTAGTGCTGAAGAAAACGCTCATCGCCGGGACCGATCCGGTGGCCTTGGATGCTTACGCAGCAAAGGCCTATTGGAATTTGGATGTTTCAGCTCTGCCTTATCTGCAAATGGCGTTTCAACGGGGTCTCGGAACATATGAATTCGAAAGGATTCGCACCAGGATCAAGAGGTTGTGACCAGGCAGCGGCTGAGCAGCTCCGGCCGGCTCACGAATGGAATTCCACTCCCTGCGCCAGATGAATTTCGCCACCCCAATTGATGGTATTTGTCTGGCGCCGCATGTAGGCTTTCCAGGAATCCGAACCCGACTCGCGACCTCCACCGGTCTCCTTTTCCCCGCCGAAGGCCCCGCCAATTTCCGCACCTGAGGTGCCCACATTCACGTTGGCTATGCCGCAGTCGGATCCCTTGAAGCTGAGAAACTTTTCCGCCTCGGCCATGCTGTCCGTGAAGATACCTGACGACAGGCCTTGGGGCACGGCATTGTGCAACGCAATCGCCTCATCGATGGTCCGGTATTTCATAACATAAAGGATCGGAGCAAAGGTTTCAGTTTGCACAATTGCGGCGTCATTACGGATTTCGACGATGGTCGGCAGAACGAAAGTCCGCCTGCCAAACGGGGGTGGATCGAGGGCCTTGCCCCCGTAAAGCACTGTTCCGCCCTGCTGGCGGACAGCAACCATCGCATTCTCGTAGTCGGATACGGCCTCTTCATCGATCAGCGGCCCCATCAGAGTCTTAGGATCGAGCGGATCGCCAATCTTCACCTTTTCGTAATTCGCAATCAGCTTGCGAATGAATGTGTCGTAAACGGTCTCGTGAATGATCAACCTGCGCGTGGAGGTGCAGCGTTGCCCGGCGGTGCCGACGGCGCCGAAGAAGGCTGATGCCAGCGCTCCCGTCAAGTCGGCCTTGTCCGAAATGATCAGGGCATTGTTGCCCCCAAGTTCGAGAATTGTGCGACCCAGGCGGGCACCAACAACTTGACCGATGCGCTTTCCCATCCGGGTCGATCCGGTAGCACTGATCAGGGTGAGTCGGGTGTCGGCCAGCAGCCGTTCACCGACGGTCGACCCGCGTCCGACGACCACGCAGGAAACTCCGTCGGGAACACCGTTAGCGTGGAACACTTCGCGAATGATGTTCTGGCATGCGATGGCGCATAACGGTGTCTTGCTGGAAGGCTTCCACACCACCGGATCGCCGCAGACAAAAGCCAGCGCGCTGTTCCACGACCAGACTGCAACCGGGAAGTTAAAGGCAGTGATGACACCGATTGGCCCGAGCGGATGCCACTGCTCCATCATGCGGTGCATCGGCCTCTCGCTTTGGAGTGTCGGCCCGGAAAGAGTACGGCTCAGACCGACCGCATAGTCGCATACGTCGATCATCTCCTGCACTTCCCCCAGACCTTCGGTGAGGATCTTGCCCATTTCCAGCGAGACGAGTCGTCCCAGCACATCCTTTTTCTCGCGCAGCGCGGCCGCAAACTGGCGCACAATTTCGCCTCTCTTGGGAGCAGGCAGAGCGCGCCAGAATTCGAATGCTTTCAGCGCCTCCGCAACCACGGTGTTGTAGTCGGCCTCGCTCGCTTGTTCCACTCTAGCCAGCAATTCTCCGGTCGCCGGGCTGTGGACTTCGATCCAGTCACCGCTGCTCGCAAACCATTGGCTGCCGTAACTCGCACCGGAAAGAGTTCCTTGCAATCCCAACGAATTGAGAATCGTGTCTTTTTCTTCTAAGCCAATGACCGCTTCTGCCATGTCAATAACCTCTTAGATAAATGTAGAAATAGCGTAACAGAGCAGCAAGGGCAACCAGAAGGTCGCCCCTGCTCTTTAGAACAGACCTTCATCCAATCATTCAAGCCGCACGGACATAGAATGTCTCGGTCCGTTCTTTGCATGAAATGTTGAGCTGCGCGAGCTCGTTCAGTATCGGATGGTAGATGTCCGGGGTCACCGGTCGCAGTACACCGGTCGTATTGATCCGGCCTGTGAGAATCATGTCCACTCCGATCGCAGCTGGCAGGGAGACCGTTCGCGACATGGATGAATCGCCGCCCGGGATTCCGTAGTCGATCATTTCGGAGACGATCCGTTCCCTTTTGCCTCCGGGGAATTCGGCCCGGAAGTCGTGGAACAACACAAGCATGTCCCGCTCATCGGGACGAAATGCCAGCTTCTCGTACATCAAATTGCCCATGGCATCCAACGGGCTGATCCGCTCGGCATTCAGCTTTCGAGTGGAGAACATACCCAGCCACTCCAGATTCTGGATTGGGTAAGACTCCATCGGGATCCCGAGCTTCCTGGCTGTGGCGGCCGCCAAGTCCTCGCCTTCGGAAGCACCAACCAGGTCCCGCATCAGGTCGGCATAGGTCTTTCCACGAGCATCGATCTCATCCAGCGAGAGGAGACCCAGCTTCCCGAAGTTATACAGGCAATCGCACCAGCCCATGTTGCGAAGAGTACCGCGGTAAATCGTCTGGATGCCTTGCAGACCGTAAACCTCGATGTAACTGATCGAATCCCGATTCGGATAGGCCTCGTAGTCCCCTTGGCCCGGAATCGACAGGATATGCATATCGTGGAACAAGTGATTCGCGGAGACCTCAACCCTAAAACCGTCCACGAGATACGACGCGCTGTTTCGGCACGCCAGCAGGACGCCTCGGGGCGCCCAGGAAAATTTGTAGCCAAACGGATTATCGTTGGCTTCCGGTGCCGGAAGGCCGCCACAGTAAGACTTGAAAGATACGACGCGCCCACCACGCGCACGGACACTATCGATGATCCGCATTGCTGACATGTGATCGATGCCGGGATCGACGCCGATCTCGTTTAGAATTGTGACTCCTGCTTCCTGAGCAGCGCCGTTTAGTTCCTGCATCGCAGCCGACACATAAGACGTTGTCACCATGTGCTTCTTGTTGGCGATGCAGTGCCTTGCCACCACGGGATGGAAGGTGTAGGGCAGTAAGCTGACCACGAGGTCGTTCTCCTTTATTAACTGCGCCAGCACGATCTCATCCTGAGCTCTCAGAGCGAGCGCCTTACCGGCTGGATGACTTGCAATCATGGCTTCAGCCTTGCTTGCCGTACGGGTCGCCACAGTAACCTGATAACCTTTTTCCAACAGATACCGCACTAACGGCTTGGCTACTAACCCCGCGCCTAAGACCAGAACGCGTTTCATATTCGTCTCCTGGATCACAGGAAAGCGCGCAACTGCGCCCATCCGCACAGGTGCGAGTCCTACCTGCGGCTTGGGAGGCGCCTCCAGATGTTTTTGAATGTATTGATAGTCAGGGGTCAGACGCCCCTGATGCACGATCACGGCCCGCTTTAAGCAAGGCGGCAAGTCGAGCATTTCAAATGGAGCCCGCCAGTCGGCGTTCACCAGTGGGCCAACCATTTCCCGCAACACGGAACTGAAGCACTGGGACGATTCCCGGGGAAACTCGCAGGGGAGATTGTCGATCGCCATGATGACCGGCCCATTTCCCTCCACACCATCGCGGACCGAGTCTTGTTCAGGGAGGTAAACGTAGCAAGGATGGTCGGGTTCGGTGGCTCTCAAGGTGAGTTCGACACTTCCGCGAATGTCACAGCTGATATCGCCGATTACTTTGAGGCGTGGAGCACGATCTGGCAGATAGTTTTTTCTGGTCCACTCGCGCGTGACTAAACGCGGATATCGCGCGTCCCAGTAAATGCAATTGACCAGCACATCAAGGTACGGCAGATGCTTTTCGAAGCAGCCCTCGTATCGTTCCGGATGGTCGTAATACTCTTGCAGGTTAAACGGGAGGTTCCGTTCCTTGCGTTGGACTAGATGCTCCTCTCGGAACACGACTTTCACCAACCGCGGCCCCGAAGCTGCGCACGCAACGGCCGGAAGATCGGCAACGGCTACCTCCACAGGTTTAAGACAATCCAATATTTCCTGAGCTCCTGTGGACACATTGCCGTACCCCGAAAAGCCAAAGATCAGCGGACGTGCTTGTGCCTGATGCGCACTTTGGTCGCCCACCGCAGTGAGGTGAGCCTTTGCCTCATTCAAATCGCTATACTTGAATGCAGGACGCACCCGTGAAAACGGTGTTGCCACTCCAGAAACAGCCAGCCGTTGCCCGAGGCAGCGCAACGTCTCGACCATTCCGGCATAGCCGGCGTGACAACCGAAGAAAATCAGTCTTCTCTTCTGATCATCGGTGATTTTTTCGTAATCCACGAGGGAACAACCCAGTTCCATCAGACGCCGGAGCATGGGCATGTTGTGTGGTTGCCCCTTTACCACGTGCGCGAAGAACACGTAGGTCTTTCCGGGCAAGAGCAAGTGGGTGGGTATTTCCTTGATTGCAAGGATGACCGACGCCGGGCCGAGATCCTCGTTGACCTCGACTCCAGCAGACCGGTATTCATCATCCGTGTAGACACGCAGAGCGGAGTGCTGGACAAGAAACCGCATCCCGCCCTTCGTCTGCAGGTCGGATGCATCCGTCGGAACCAGAGGCGCACGACGTTCCCACTTGTTCTTGTCTTCCCGTCGAATGCCGATGATCGCGGCCATAGCTAGATGCCCTCGCTGAAGAACCGTCAGGTGAACGTTCGAGCGCGGGTTGCCCGGTTATCATTTCAATCTTGTCGACCGTACCTGTCAGTGACCCTTAGCACAGAGGAAGGTAACGAAGCCTTTGGGCGGGACCTGCGGGCGGGGGCCGGATTCCGTGAAACATCCAAATGGATTGGTGCGTCCTGATTTCTGCAGTGAGGGCGGCGTGGTGGGGGATCCCATGGCAGCTTGATTTCCTAGGCAGTCGGCCCGGGGATTCAGCAACGCACAATGCGACTGAGTGGAGGCTTTAGCAGCCCCACTCGGCTTCACCAGGCTCGGCGAAGTAATTTCGTGATTTGTTCTTAGTCGAATCGAGTTCGAGGACCATCAGGCACGCTCTCACCAAGTGATTTTTCGCAGGTTTCGCCATCTCTTTCCAAGAACCATTTTCCGTTCCCTTGCCGAGTATCTCCAGTGCCTTGTGATAGTGATCGAAGAATTCTGCTAATCGTTCCGGCGCTACTTCCTCAATCCACATACTCACTTTTCTCCGTGATGTAAGTTAATACTCCGTTCCATCGTTCATGGGTGTGGCAACCCACGCAGTGTGTTTTGTCGCAGCTTCTTCATGATTGCGTGCACGAAGGCAGTTAATCAACTATTGAAATCCTGTGTCTCACCTCCCGAATAGCAGGTAAAGCACCGCTGCAAGTACGATTCCCACGAAAAGAGCGCACTCGGCAACGGGAAAAACTTTGTCTAGTTCTCGGAACACTGGATCATGGTTTTCTACTCGACGGCTGGTCATGACCGCACCTCCACAAGACCAATTTGAGGGCTGGTTCCTTACCTACTGTAGGATGTCCCGCTTATGAACCGGTTCTCCCTGTGCTGCTTCTGCAATTCGCAGCCATCGGTGTCAAGAGGGTCACGCACTATGGACAGTCGTCCCATCTGCATTCTTGCCGAGAAAGATACTGATGCATTGGAAGAGCGCAATGCAAGTTTTCCCCAACAGCACGTTCAAAGAAATTAGATCACGTCCCAAACCTTCCTTTCAGTGATTAAGGTACAAATGTTGCCGCCTCAACAATCGTGCCGGCGTCGATCATATTGATCGGCTCACGATTCATTTGTCACTGCTTTCCTGTCCTGGGGGCGGTAGATTTTATTTGTGGCGGTCTTCATTAAAATGCTTCTCGGCGACTATCCGGAACTGCAGGATCGAATCGGCAGCGCTATTGAGCATGCCCTTGTGAGCCACCCGGGTGAATGGCACGTGACGATTGCGGGCTCTCAAAGAAGTGACGCATGGGAGATGAAGATCACCGGCCCTGATGCCTTCGAGCGTTATTACACGCTAGAAGGTGCTGTCGGCTACCACGACCCCGAGGTTATCGAGCGGGTCATCGCAAGGATGGTGCCATAGAAACGAATTCCCCGCTTGTCCCGATTTACGAGTGCCAAGGCGTCACTCCAGACTCACGATTCCGAGATACAGCCCTCCAAACACCAGCAGCGTGGCAACCGCAATCCACAAAACCCGGAATAAGCGCTGTCTGGTCGTGGGAGGTGGTCCCTCCGTGGTAATGATTTGTTCATCCAAACTGTCAAACATGGCTGCCCTCCATTAACAAGCGGCAGAGTCCATTGAAATCAAGCGGCACCTGGCCAGTCATTTCTCTTCAACCAAGCAGTACTCGCCGACCAATTGCCGTGCTTCCGTGTCGGTCGTCTGCCTGTAAACCCGAACGTCCGTGCAATCGTAGAGACCCCAATTCTTGGGAAGCCGAACCATCACATAGGTCCCTGGTTCAGGAATCCTGCACTCCGCGAAATCCTTGTTGCAGCGCAGATCAAGAGACCTCTTCTCAGCTTGGGCTGTGACAATAACGACTCCATTGTTCACTTCGCCGCCTTTTACCGTTATCCGTTGCTCCTGCTGGGCCAGAAGTGATGCCGCAGCGCAGAGCATCAACCCAATGATGTGAACCTCTCTTCTCACAAACACCTCCTTACGCTGCACTTTCAGCTAGTTCCCCACGCAATTTCATTACACATAATTAGTTGGGTTTTTGTCTGTGATCACACAGGCGTAAGCAGAGCGCGCCGACTGCGCCGACTCACCCCGGCTCCGGGCAGTCGCATTGAGCCAGATTTCATTTCTTACCGTCGCGATCGAGCGAAATTCACGCTCTCACCACCTCAGGTGACACTACGCACAGCATGCCGGTGTCAGCCCGCCTAAACTACATTTAGAACTGGCAAGGCGACCTACCGAGAAGAATGCTGGGAGGTGCCTTATGTACTCGCTGCTT
>Ga0187779_10002565_pt1 | contig 11113 bp, 10 predicted proteins | sample 1015_Q2_SP10_10__FD_132435 | JGI IMG/M metagenome (GOLD analysis project Ga0187779, IMG submission 132435) | Tropical peat soil microbial communities from peatlands in Department of Meta, Colombia - 1015_Q2_SP10_10_MG | ecosystem: Environmental > Terrestrial > Soil > Wetlands > Peat | place... | reverse complement strand
GTCGAAGACCCGCCGCCCCGGCGGCCCCACCGAGACGAGCCCCGCCTCCTCCAGCACGGCGAGGTCGAGTACCTGCGCGCCGATCGCCACCCCGACGCGAGGCGGCTCGCGCCGTGCGCTGAACACGCCGAAGGGCAGGTTCTGCAGCGGAAAATGCGAATCGGGAGCGACGTCGACGAACGACTTCGGCGCCGCGCTGGCGGCCGGCATCAGGGCTTACCGTTAAAGCGCTTGGCGAGGTTCCGCCAGCAGTCGAGATAGTCCTTCTGCCGCTGCGGCGACTCGAGCGCATAGCGCGTCGGCCGGATGACGTAGCGACTCTCGAACATGAACGCCAGGGTGTCCTCGAGCTTCTGCGGCGCGAGTGTAGCTTTCGTCGCCTTCTCGAAGGTTGCCGCGTCGGGACCGTGGCCCGACATGCAGTTGTGCAGGCTGGCGCCACCGGGCACGAAGCCTTCCGCCTTCGCGTCGTAGGCGCCGCGCACGAGCCCCATGAACTCGCTCATCACGTTGCGATGGAACCATGGCGGCCGGAACGTGTGCTCGGCGACCATCCAGCGCGGCGGAAAGATCACGAAATCGACGTTGGCCGTCCCTGGTGTATCCGACGGCGAGGTGAGCACGGTGAAGATGGACGGGTCCGCGTGATCGAAACTCACCGTGTTCATCGCGTTGAAGCGCGCGAGGTCGTACTTGCACGGCGCGAGGTTGCCGTGCCAGGCCACCACATCGAGCGGCGAGTGGTCGATCGGCGCGCTCCACAACCTGCCGTCGAATTTCGCCACCAGCTCGAAATTGCCTTCGCGCTGCTCGAAGGCGGCCACCGGGACGAGAAAGTCGCGCGCATTGGCAAGCCCGTTGGCGCCGATCGGCCCCAGCTCTGGAAGACGCAGCATCGCCCCGTAGTTCTCGCACACGTATCCCCGCGCCGCTGTCCCCTGCGGCGCGACCTGGAAGCGCACGCCGCGAGGAACGAGCGCGATCTCGCCCGGCTTTGCGTCGAGCACGCCGAGCTCGGTGGCGATCGTGAGCGCGCCTTCCTGCGGCACGATGAGCAGCTCGCCGTCCGCGTCGTAGAAGAAGCGCTCGCGCATCGGGCGGTTGCAGGCATACATGTGGATTGCGATGCCGGCCTGCATCGCCGCGTCGCCGTTGCCCGCCATGGTGATGAGCCCCTCGACGAAGTCGGTGCCCGTCGAGGGGAGCGGCAGCGGATCCCAGCGCATCTGGTCGGGCGGCGCGGGCACCTCGTCAAACGGCGCGCTGCGCAGCCGCGACGAGGCGAGCGGGCGGAACGAGCCGTGCATCGCTGCCGGACGCATGCGGTACAGCCAGGAGCGGCGGTTGGCATGACGCGGCGCTGTGAACGCGGTGCCGGAGAGCTGCTCAGCGTACAGACCGAAGGCCACCTTCTGCGGCGAGTTCTGCCCTTGCGGCAGCGCGCCGGCCAGAGCCTCGGTCGCGAGCTCGCCCGCGAAGCCGCTCTGGTAGCGCAGCGTCGGCGCTTCCGCGCTGCCGTGTTTCGAAGCGCGCCTGCGCTCGGCCGTGTCCATCGTTCGATCAGCTCCCGTCGGTTACGGTGAGGACGCCCCCGGGCTCAGCGCTCCGCCCACAGCGGCTCTTCATCGTCCTCATCGTCTTCATCCGCCGATCCGTCGTCGTCATCCGGATCGATGTTGCCACCGCCGGAGCCGCGATCATCGTCCTCATCCTCGTCGTCTTCCTCGTCGGCATCGGGACTCGGCGTGGGCAGGTGCGCACGCAGTTCCGGCGCGATGGCGACAAGCTCCTCGTGCAGCTGCAGGTAATTGAGGAAGGCGATGCTCACGACGGATGCGACCGGCGCGCCAGGGCGACTGCGTATGATGGCACAGAAAGCCGCACCCGGCGGCGCCACTCAGTGCTTCGGCAGCGTCGCGAGCCGGCGTCGCAACTCCTCGGACGCGAGCGACGCGGCGTAGGCCTCGCGCGAGCTCCCATCGGCCCCGCCTGTTGCGATCGCGTTGAGCTGTCGTTTCATCGACTTCACCACACCGGGCGCGCACTGCGCGATCGCCGCGACGTACTGCGCGACCCGCTTCCGCAGCGCCGAGCGCGGCACGAGGTCGGTGAGAAAGCCGATGCGCAGCATCTCTTCAGCGCGCAGCGTTTGGCCGGTGAGGAAGATGCGCTTGGCCTGGGCGAGCCCGACGGCCGCGACGAAACGCCGCAATCCGCCGGGGTAATAGTGCAGCCCGAAGCGCGCCGCCGGCATGAACATCACGGTGCCGCGCACGCCGATGCGAAAATCGCAGCACAGCGCGAGGTCCGTTGCACCGCCGTAGGCGCTGCCATTGAGCGCGCAGATCGTCGGCAGCGCAAAATCCTCGATCGCGTCGAGCAGGTCCTCGAAGCTCCGGTCGAGGCGCTGCAGGATCGCACCCACAGTGAAGCCCGAGCTGAAGGTCTTCGTCCCCGTGCCGGTGAACACCAGTACGCGCACCTGCTGCATCGCGTTGACTTCCTCAAGGTAGCGGCGCAGAACGGGAATGTCGTCAGGGTCGATGCGGTTATGCTCGGCGGGACGCTCGAGCCGGATCGTCGCCACCGCCGCGGTGATGCTCAAGCTCGGCTGCCCGTCCTTCGCCCGCTTCTGCTTTTCCATCGCGCTAGCGGCCGACCATCGCGAGCACGTCGGCCTTGAGGAACCGCTCGACGATCAGCATGAAGCCGATCGACGGAATCAGCAGGAGAAGCGCGGTGATCGATGAGATCTGGTAATTGCCGCCCATGGTCGCGTTGAACATGAGGAGCGGCAGCGTCGTGACGTCGGGCACGCCGACGAAGTACGTGCCGGTGAACTCGTCGAGCGACTCGAGGAAGACGAAGATCGCGCTGGCGATCAGCCCTGGCACCGCGAGCGGCAGCGTCACCGTCCGCCAGCAAGCCCAGGCAGATGCGCCCAGGTTGCGTGAGGCCTCCTCGAGCGAGACGTCGACCGAGGCGAATGCCGCCGAGGCGATCCACACCGCGAGCACGAGCCCGTGCGAGGCGTGAACCAGCACCACGCCGAGGATCGTGCCGTTCAACCCGATCTGGTAGAACACCTGTGCGATGTTTACGTACACGGGGAGATTCGGCACCGCCTGCGGAAGCAGGAATACGAGCAGGATCGCGCCACGCCAGGGAAGTTTCAGCCGCGCCAGGGCGTAGCCGGCGGGAATGGCCACCGCGAGGCTGACGAGAACCGTCAGTACGGCGATCCAGATACTGGTGCCGAGCGAGGCGAGCGCGTTTCCGCGCGGCTGGAACACGCGGAACCAGTACGTTAGTCCGTACTCGATGGGCAGCTTGCTCGGGAAGTACCAGCGTTCCGCAAACGCCCATAGCAGCAGGTTGAGGAGCGGACCAAAGATCGCGAACGCCAGCAGTGCAAGCAGCACCGCAGTGACTAGCGTGCGCAGCAGCGAAGGGAACCGAACCCTCGTCACGGCCTCACCCCCCAACCCGTGCCGCAGCGTGGCGCAGGTAGAATACAGCCCCGATCGCCGACAGACCGAGCGTGAGCAGGCACAGTGCGTTCGCCACCGCGTAGTCGCCGAAAGTGCTGATCCGGTACGCAACGTCAACCGTGATCATCGTCGGCGAGTTCGGGTTGATCATCAGCGGAACCGACAACACCGAAAGCATCGTCACGAAGGAGAGCACGAGCCCCACCAACAGCGTGCCTCGAACTTGAGGCAAAACGATGTCGACGAGCACCCGCAACGGCCGCGCGCCGAGGTTCCTCGCTGCCTCGATGTGTTGCCGCTCGAGCGAGGCCATCGCGCCGGCCAGCAGCAAGGTCACGAATGGCGCCTGCTTCCATACGAACGCGATCACGATGCCGCGCCAGTCGAGAAAGCTCTGCGCCTGGAGGGGCTCGATCAAGCCGCTGGCTATCAGCACGTGATTCATCATGCCGTTCTTCGCGAGGAAGGTTCGCATCAGCTGCCCGGCGACGACGAACGGAATGAACAGCGGCCAGCGGTACAGCCAGCGCAGAATCGCTACCATACGCGGGTGCTCGCCGAGCGTGAGATAGCCCGCGATCGCGATCGCGACAGCGCCGATCAGCAGCGTCGAGATCACCACGATCGCCAGCGAGAACAGCAGGTCCGTCGTGTAGAAGTCGAACGCCTTGGCGAAGTGCTCGAGCGTGAAGCCGCCGTCCGCGCCCCTGAAAGCGACGACAGCCGACATCACGAGCGGCGCGACGAAGAAGAGGCCGACGACCGAGAGCGAGGGAGCGATCAGCGCCAGCGCCGCTCCGCGCCCGCGGCTGAGCGCGGCCGGACTTCTCATCGCTACCGTAGACATCCTCTCATCCCGCCGGAGCCCGGTTGCGCGTCGCCCCGGCGCAAGCCGGGGCCCAAGTTCGGTGCGACGGCAACGTCCCCTTGGATTCCGGCCTTCGCCGGGACGACGCAGTTGTCTCCGATCGCAGCGAGGCTTCGCCTCTCGCTCTCGGATAGCTGCGTCACTTGAGAACTACGCGCTCGTATCCCTCGGTGATTTGCTTGAAGTACGGCGAGAGCGGGAAGGGCCGCCCGTATTTCGAAAGATCCGCCGGCGAGACGTCGGTGAAGAGCTTGTTCCACGCGGCCTGGTCGAGCTTGGGCTGAACGAATTGCGGGTCGATGCCCGGGTACCAGTTGAACTGCTTGACGATCCCGTCGGCCTGCACTTCGGGACTCTCGGCCAGCTCGATGAACTTCTTCGCGAGGGCGGCATGCGCGGCCTTGGCAGGGATCACGTAGTACATCGGCTGTCCGGGCAGTCCGGGCGACGGGAGCACGAGCTTGATCTTCGGGCTCATGCGGCCATCCGCCTGCCAGGTATAGAACATGTCGACCCAGACCGGCCCCATCGCGATCTCGCCACGGTTGAGCATGTCGAGCGTGCCAGCGTTGCCCGGCGTCATCACCACGTACTGGTTGAATTCCTTGAGCCCCGCGAGAGCCTTGTCGATCGCCGGTCCCGACGCGGGATCGTAGGGACCGTTCTCGAGCTTGTCGGCGAGCCCGCTATAGGCAGACACCCAGCCGGTGACGAAGCCCACGCCTGACATCCCGCCCTTGACGCCGTTATAGCCGAACTGCTTCGGATTCTTCTTGACCCAGTCGTTGAGCTCGGCAAACGACTTCGGCGGCGACTTGACGAGATCCGGGTTGTAAGCGAATACGATCTGGCTGTGGAACATCGGCAGCACGTAGCCGTCGACGTTGGCCCCGAGCGCGTTCTTCGCCGTCTCGCGCGTCACCATCTTCCCGGCCGGAATGTCGCCGCGGTACTTCATCAGCAGGTTTTCGTTGACCATCGTCGCCGAGGCGAGCTGGTGGATCACTGCGACGTCGACGTCCCACTCGTTGTTGCCCGCCTTCTGCTGCGCCGAGAGCTTCTCGTAGATCTTCTGCGAGCCTGCATCGCCGGGACCCGTGCCGACGGCGCGCACCTTCACACCGGGGTTCGCCGCTTCGAACTTCGGCGCAAGGTAGTTGTTGACGTAGTCGACCATGTTCTGGTCGCCCGCGGTAATGACGTTGAGCGTCGTCTGGGCGCCTACCGCGCTGGCGAATGCCAGCCCGGCGACCAGAGCGAACACGCGAAGTTTCATGAGGTCCTCCTCCTAGGTATGGGGTTGAACAGCCTTGCCTTCCTGCGGAAACAGCAGCAACGCCTCGCGCGGCACGACTACGCACGCCGTCGAGCCCTCGGCGACGCGCTCCGACGCGTGGACCCAGATCTCGGCGCCATCGGTGCGCACTCGATAGCGATAGCCCTGCCCGATGTAAACCGATTGCGCGACGACGCCTTCCAGCACGAGGTCCGCCCGGCCGCCGGCTTGCGTCGCCGACGAAGCGAGACGCGCCGCATCGCTCCTGAAGTGCGCTCGCACGCGCGAAGCGCGCTCGCCCGCGCTGCTCGCGGCAACCAGCGCGCCGTCGTCGGTGCGCGCGAGGTCGAGCGCATTGTCCGCGCCCATGAAGCCCGCGACGAACGCCGACGAGGGATGGTGGAAAATCTCCTCCGGCGTGCCGGTCTGAACGATGTGGCCCGCGTCGATTACCGCGATGCGATCGGCCAGCGTCAATGCCTCCTCGCGGTCGTGCGTCACGTACACCGCGGTGATGCCGATGCGCTGCTGCAGCGCTCGCAGCTCGTGGCGCAGCTCGAGGCGAACCTTGTAGTCGAGATTGGACATCGGCTCGTCGAGCAGCAACAGGTGCGGACTTACCGCGAGCGCGCGACCGAGGGCGACGCGCTGGCGCTGCCCGCCGGAGAGCTGGGTGACCGGCCGCGGGCCGAACCCTTCGAGCTGCAGGAGCTTCAGCATCTCGTCCACGCGCGCCGCGATTGCGTCCTTCTTCCAGCTTCGCATGCGCAGACCGTAGGCGATGTTGTCGGCCACGCTCATGTGCGGCCAGAGGGCGTAGGACTGGAACATCATCGCCGTGCCGCGCGCCTCGGGGGGTAGTCGCGTGATGTCCTCGCCGCCGACGCGGATCGCTCCCGAGTCGGGCACGACGAAGCCGGCGATCGAGCGCAACAGCGTGGTCTTGCCGCAACCGCTGCTGCCGAGGAGCGCCGTCATCTCTCCTCGTTCCACGCCAAGGCTCACGCTGTCGAGGACGCGCAGCCCAGCGTAAGACACGGTCAGGTTCTCGATGGATAGATAGGACATCGGGGAAGACGGCGCAGGACGCTACGGTGCAAGTATGACCCGGATGTGTCGGCACGGCCAACCGGCCGGCGTGCGCGGATTTCTGCCGCGGCGCGGCATGGCACTCCGCCCTCGTGCCGGGGAAAGCTCGCCGGTGGGCTGGCAGGCGCGCGGGCGCCTGCGCGGGATTGTGACGCCCAAGGTGCACTTATAACCGTCGGCGGCATGGCATATGCCCAGCAGGTAGCTTGGCATGCGGCTTGCTTCCCAGGAGGCAGTGAAGCGCAAATGCGGCGCCAAGCTAATGAAATTGAATCGTTTTTTAACCCATGCATAACTCTGAGGGAAAGGCATCATGAAGACCACGTTTCCGCTTACCCCGCTGTCGAAGTGGCTCGCGCTCGCCGCTCTCGTTGGACTTGGTGCCACGATCATGGCCGGCAAGGCGCATGCAGGCAGTGCCCAGCAGAACCTGGCCGTATCGGCGTCCGTTTCAGCGAATTGCACGATCAGCACTGGCGCGCTCGCTTTCGGCGCTTACGACCCGGTGGTCGCCAACGCTGCGACGGCGCTCAATGGCACGGGCTCGGTGACGATAGCCTGCACCAAGGGCTCGGCGCCCAACATCACGCTGGATCTTGGCGCCAACGCCGTCGCCTCGCAGCGAAACATGAAGAACACCGGAAACACCGACCTGCTCGCCTACCAGCTTTACCAACCACCCAACACCACGCCGAGCACCGCGTGCACGTTCCCCGCCGCGACGATCTGGGGCACGACCGGCGCGCAGGTCTTCACTCCGACGTCGCCGACGAGCAAGGCCGCGCGCCAGTACAACGTGTGCGGCACCGTCTCCGCGGGACAGGACGTCAGCGTCGGCACCTATCAAGACACGGTTGTCGCGACCGTCAACTTCTAACCTCGGCGGCGCGGCGCCGTCGCAGGATGCCGGCCGAGGGCGCGGCCGCCGCGAGGCGGTCCGCGTCCGGCACCGGCACGCGCAGCGCCTGGTCCGCGGCGGCGCATGCACGCGATGTCGACACATCGTCCACGGTTTCCCGGCCCGCTCGTCACGGGTTTCGCCGCGCTCGCGCTCGCGTGCGCGCTGGTCCCACAGAGCGACGCCGGGACAGCCACTCAAAATCTCGCCGTATCCGCGAGCGTAGCCGCGAACTGCACGATCCAGACTGGCGCCCTCGCCTTCGGAGCCTACGACCCGATCGTGGCCAACGCCACAACGGCGCTCAATGCAACAGGCACCGTGACCATCGCGTGCACGAAAGGCTCCGCACCGAAGATCACTCTGGATCGGGGTCAGCACAACTCGGGCGCCAACCGGTTCATGCAGATCACGACCGTGGGCTTGACCGACAAGCTGCAGTACCAGCTCTACCAACCGCCCAATGCCACGCCCGGCACCGCCTGCGTCTTCCCGGGCAGCAAGGTTTGGGGTCCGACCGCTGCGCAGACCTTCACGCCTACGAAGCCGACCAGCCGTGCGGCCGCGACCTACAACATCTGCGGCACCGTCCTCGCGGGTCAGGACGTGCGCGTCGGCGCCTACGCCGATACCGCGGTGGCGACGGTAAACTTCTGACGAATTCTTTCCGCGGACATTCGTCATGACAGCCTCGCGCCCAGCGCTTCTCGTTCTTGCCGTGGCCGGCCTGCTCGCGCTTGCAGCGCCAGCCGCCGACGCCGGTTCTTTCCAGGTCAATCCGATCCGAATCGAGATGAGCAAGGGCGTCACGAACGCCGTCATAACCGTGCGCAACGACGGCGAGGAGTCCGTCGTCGTGCAATCAAGCGTTATGGCCTGGACACAGGACAAGGGCCAGGACGTCTACTCGGCCACGCAGGAGGCACTGATCACGCCACCGGTGACGACGATCGCGCCGGGCGCGCAACAGATCTTGCGCGTGGGGCTGCGGCGCCCGGCTGATCCGAGAAGCGAGTTGGCCTTCCGGGTTTTCCTGCAGGAAGTGCCGCCGCCGCCGAAACCTGGCTTCACCGGCTTGCAGGTCGCCCTGCGCGTCGGGATTCCGGTGTTCGTCGCACCGATCGCCCCAACGCCGCGCAAGCTCGACTGGTCGGCGCGCATTGACGCCAATGGAGCGATCCAACTCGCTGCGCAGAACAGCGGCAGTGCGCACGTGCAGGTCACCGATTTCGAGCTGCGCCTCGCCGACGCGAGCGAGCCGCTCGCGCATGAATCGACGCTCACCTACGTCCTCGCCGGCGAGCGGCACGAATGGACACTGGCGACGCCGGCGGAGCGCATGAAGTCAGCGACCGAGCTCCGCCTGAAAGCGTTCACTGATGCGGGCGAAGTCGACACCCCGATCCGCCTCGATCGCTAGCCGACTCGCGCGCTGCGCGCTCATCATGCTGATGGCGACCGGCTCAGTAGATGCCCAGCCCGCGGAGGAGCTGCTGCTGCAGGTCGACGTGAACCACCAGAACATCAACGACACCGTCATTGCGCTGCGCGCGGCCGACGGAAAGATCTCCGTGCCCGGCGAGAGCCTCGACAAGTGGCGGCTGCGGCGCCCGGACGTGACGCCACAGGGCTTCCGCGGGGCAACCTACTATCCGCTCGACGCCATCTCCGGGCTGACTTATGCCTTCGACAGTGCGAAGCAGCAACTCTCGATCACGGCGCCGCCGGACGCGTTCAACGGCTCGCAGCTTGTCTCGGCCCCGACAAATTACCCGGCACCCGTTCGCTCAGCGCTCGGGGGCTTCTTCAATTACGATCTCTTCACGTCGCACGGGGGTGGAACGTCTCAGTACTCCGGTCAATTCGAGCTGGGCGTCTTCACCGGCTTCGGCGTGTTCACGACGAACCAGTTTGAGCAGCGGATCAACGGCTCGACTGACAGCGTGCGCCTGAACACGGCGTGGCGCAGCGATTTCCCCGACCAGCTCACCACGCTTGTCCTCGGCGACACGATCAACGTTCCGGCGACCTGGGGCCGCGCCATGCAGTTCGGCGGCATTCAATACGGCACCAACTTCACGACCCAGCCGGGCTTCATTTCGTTTCCGTCGCTCGCCGCGAACGGCCAGGCGGCGCTACCGTCGACCATCGACGTCTTCGTGAACAACGCACTGGTGGCGCAGAAGACGGTTCAGCCCGGCCCGTTCTCCATCTCGAACATCCCCGCCGTCAACGGCAGCGGCAACGTGCAGCTCGTCGTGCGCGACCTGTTCGGGCGCGAGCAGGTGATCACGCAACCGTTCTACGCCAGCGTCGACCTGCTCAAGGCCGGACTCGAACAGTTTTCCTACGAAGCGGGATGGGAGCGCGAGAACTTCGGGACCGAGAGCAACGACTACGGTCCGGGGTTTGCGAGCGCGACCTATCGCCGCGGTCTCACAGACGAGCTCACCGCGGAATTGCACGCGGAAGCGATGCGCGACCTCGGGGTCGCCGGTGCCGGCGCGAGTTATCTTCTCAATGAGATCGGTGTGTTCTCGGCTGCGCTCGCCGGGAGCGGCGGCAGCGGAAAAGGGGGTGGCCTCGCTGCGCTGGGCTTCCAGCGCCAGACCAGGAGCCTCAGCTTCAGCGCCGCCGGCGCCTGGAGCAGCAGGAACTTCGACCTGATCGGCGCAACGCCGGACAACCCGGTTCCTCTGCGCTTGTGGACCGTCAGCGCAGGCTACCAGGCCGATCAGTACGGCAGCTTCGGCATCTCGTATATTGCTCAGGATTTTCGCAACGGCAAGACCAACGAGCATCTCCTCGCCGCTACCTACTCCGTGCGACTAGGGCCGTGGGCATTCTTCAACGTCACGGGCGCGAAGACGTTTGGCGCCGCCGGCGGGACAACCCTCGCCGCGTCCATCACGATCCCGTTCGGCGAGCGCGCGAGCGTAAGCGCTGCGTACAACACTTCGCATGGAGCGTCGCAGGGCAACGCGCACTACGGCTCGTTGATCGCGCAGCAGAGCCTGCCCTTCGGCGAAGGCTACGGCTACCGGCTGGTGGCACAAACCGACGACCTCTACGAAGCGAGCGGCGCCTACCAGAACAACTACGGCACGTATTCGATCGGCGCGTCGCGCATTCAGGGCTCGACCACGGCGCGCGCGGATGTCCAGGGCGGCATCGGCATGGTCGGAGGACATCCATTCCTGAGCCGCCAGATCACCGACAGCTTCGCGGTCGTGCGCGTGGCAGATTACCCCGGCGTCAACGTTCTGCAGGACAATCAGCCTGCCGGAAAGACCGGACCGGACGGATACGCCGTGCTGCCCCAACTGCGCGCATACGACATCAACCCGGTCTCGATCGACCCGAGTAGCCTGCCGCTCGATGCGGAAGTTGACAAGCTCGAGATCGACGTCGTGCCCTACTTCCGTAGCGGCCTGCTGGTCGACTTCCCGGTGCGGCGCTCGCACGGGGCGACGCTGAGGATCATGCTGGAC
>Ga0187779_10002564_pt1 | contig 11113 bp, 5 predicted proteins | sample 1015_Q2_SP10_10__FD_132435 | JGI IMG/M metagenome (GOLD analysis project Ga0187779, IMG submission 132435) | Tropical peat soil microbial communities from peatlands in Department of Meta, Colombia - 1015_Q2_SP10_10_MG | ecosystem: Environmental > Terrestrial > Soil > Wetlands > Peat | place... | reverse complement strand
TTATGGTTATAGAGAAATCTGTGATTGACGAGAGGAATAATAGGAGTTTCTTCGTTCAAGATTTTCTCCGCTTCGCACACTAGTTGCTTGCGCTCAAAAAATAAGGCTTGTTTATAGATATCTTGAATGATTTCACGAAAGATAGAATTATTCCAAGTCTTGCTGAAAGTGAAGATGTCTGAATAATTAGCGAGAGGATCTAATGGATCGAAAAAAAGCGGCGTAGAAAAGAAGCCCCCTATTTGAAAACCTCCACTATTGATTTTATCATTAAAAGTCGTCCAGTCTGTGCACTCTAATTCTATCTTGATTCCAAAAAGAGATTCCCAACGATCTTTAAGGTATTGCGCAAGAGTTCTATTTGCAGCGCTGCTAAAACAGTTGAGTAGAAGAACAGGAAAATCTTCTTTAGATAGATGTAATTCCTCAAGACCCGCTAGGAAACTCTCTTTAGCAGCTGTGGCGTTTTCGATAAGAGGATCTATAGAAGACAAAAGTGAGGGCAAAGGAGTATAAAGAGGAGTATCACCAATTAAAATGTGATCACAAATAGTTTGCCGATCAAGACCAAGACTTAAAGCCTTACGAATATGTGATGAAGAGAGTGGGAAATAGGAAGTGTTAAGATAGATAGAGAAAAAGCGAGAACTGTTCGCACTCTTCATAGGAGTTTGGAAAGTCATCTCAGGCTCTATCGTACAAAAAGGCTCACCGATCCAGTCGATCTCATTTTTTTCAAAGAGAGCAAGAAAAGTTTCAGGACTTCTGACCATGGTAATCTCGATACGATCGATATACACATGTTCTCGATCCCAAAAAAAAGGATTGGGCATAAGAGATAAAAGATCATTATGTCTCCATTCATCAAGCGTAAATGGACCATTAAAAATAGATGCCTCAGGTTCCACAAATGGTAAAAAGAGAGGATGAGTTACAAGCTCTAGAAAATAAGGAGCAGGATATTCTAGCTCTACAAATAAGGTCTTCTCGTCGATCGCCTTGACTCCCACTTCATCTACGGAGAGCAAACTTTTCTTAACAGCTTGACCATTTTTCAAAACATAGAGAAGATCAGTTCTCAAGCAAGGCGAAGAAGGGGAGAGCACCTCTTTCCACGCTTTTTCATATTGAAAAGCCGTCACCTTTTCACCATTCGACCAATAGTTTTCTCTCAATGTAAAAGTGTATTCCTTTTTAGAGTCAGAAATAGAAACACTTTTTGCCCCGCTGAGTTCCACTTCACCTTTTTGATTAAAGCGAGTCAGTCCTTCGAAAAGCATTTTCGCTAACGTCCGTCCTCGCAAATAAGGAGAAAGATAAAAAGGGTGGAGAGAAGGAGGATCACCCTCTGAAAAGTTAAGTTTAATAGTTGACATATTACCTTTTTTATCCTGTTTTATGCATCCTGTGACAAAAAATAGGGAACATATAATCATGAAGAGGGATTTAAATGACATCTTTTTTTTCTTCTTTTGGTTTAAGGTTAAAGCTTGCCCAGCGAAAGTCAGGACATCCCCCTTTGTCAAAGACGAGACCCTTTAAACCTTCGTGATGAGCATAAAATAAAGACCGCATAGAAATAGGGATGAATGGAGCTTCCGCCACTAAGAGATTCTCAACATCGATAAGAATCTGTTTTCTTTCGGAAGAAGTGAGAGAAAGTCCATGAATAAGTTTCATTTTTTCAGAATAACTATTATTTTGCCATCCACTGAAGTCATAAGCATCTAGTCGATCGAACCGATCTAATAGAATATAAGGGTCTTCATAAAGAAGACTATCATAATAGCCAGCAATTTGGTACTCTCCTCTTTCAAGTTGGCTTTGAAAAATATTCCAGTTAGCTTCTTTTTCAATACGAACAGGCACATTGAAAACCTTTTCCCAAGTAGATGCGAAATATTCCGCTAATTTGATCCCACCTGCAAAGGGAGAATATAAAATGACGAGAGGTGGGAAAGTCTTAAGACCCAGTTCATCAACCCCCTTTCGAAAGAGTGCAAGAGCCTCAACGCTATTTTCACTAAATGGTTCTGAACAGGAAGAGAGAGAAGGAGGTAGAGGAGTGTAGAGGGGCTCGTCACAATTAAGGATATGCTTACAGATGTATTTCCTATCGAGAGCTAAACTTAACGCTCTCCGTATAGCAGATGAGCGAAGGGAAGGAGTCGTCGTGTTAAAATGGAGCCAAAAAAACCGAGTGGTTTTTCGTTTTCGCACCTTTTTAGTCCTTTTTAAAAAAGCCTTACGCAACGCACTAAAAGGTTCTCCTATCCAATCGAGTTCCTTTTTTTCAAACAGAGAATAGGCCTCCTCAAAGTTATTATTTAAGGAAATCTCGATCGACTCGAATCCAGAATTCCTCTTATCCCAAAAAAAAGGATTGCGCTCCAGCAACAGTCCAGAGGAGGCGTAGTTGATGATCTGATAGGGACCATTGAACCACTTAGGATCTTGCTTCGGATCGTACATTGGGAAAAAAAGAGGGTGCGATAGACGGTTTACAAAAGTAGGATCGACGGTTTCAAGCTCGAACTGAAAAGTCCCTTCATCCACCGCACGGAATCCCACCTCTTCGATTCCTACTTTCCCTTCGATCATTTTTTTTGCATTTTTAATAGGAAAAAAAAGAACGATATAAGGATTACGCTCTGAGCAAGCGAGGATTTGCTTCCAACTCTGTTCATAATGAAACGCCGTCACTCTTTCTCCATTAGACCATCCATGCCGTTTCAATTTAACCTCATAGTTCAACCCATCCGATGAGATTTTTATCTCTCCTGCTCCTGCGAGTGTCGCTTTCCCTCTCTTATCCATTCTCGTCATCCCTTCAAAGAGAAGTTTGCTCAAAGCGCGACAGCGCATATCCCTAAAAAGAAAAAGAGGGCTCAAAGAAAGAGGATCTCCTTCCAAAAAATTCAATTTCAAAGTTGTTTTCTTAGGCGTTGAATGTGCCGACTTTTGATGAAACTCCTTTAACATTTCGATCGCTACAGAAGTCTCATCTACCACACAAAAATAATGAAAATGAGCAATGCGAGCGTGAGCAGACGCCACAGAAGAAAAACCCTTGATCTTTTTCATAAATGGCATCAGATCATTGAGAGCAGGAGATTTAATGATAATAACCTTATTTTTATGCTCTAAAAAACAGAACGACCCCATCTCATTGAAAGCCTTCTGAAACGTCGAAAAGAGCAGTTCAATCGTTTGAGAAGAGAGATTCATCTGAGCTTCTATCGGTTTTAAAGCATAAAATATCTTCTCATCAAAAAGATGCGCATCAGGGATTTGCGTTAAAAACCGCGACTTTACATGTTGGAACTGAGACTGCTGCTTTTCAAAAAGACCACCATTACAGTCCCGAAAAGACCCTATCACCGCTTCCAAATCCTTTACGATACTTCTCCTTGCATGCAAAAGGTTGATTGCACCGCTATCATAAAAAAGATCAGATGGCAGAAAAAAAGAAAAGACGAACCCTTCGATAGGAAAAGGCGAGTCAAAAGCATAGTGCAGATGATGAAAAAGCTGCACTTTTGAAGGCAGCCGATGAAGCCTTTCCTCCATAGAAAAAGGAGTCTTAGGAATGACTAAATGTATTAAAAACTCCAGCGAATGAGACACCTGTTCCCGAAAATGAATTAACAGATGAGGAAAGTCCTTCTTCGAACAGATCTGTTTTTTAAGATTCAAAAGCTGATGATAGATCTCTTCTTGATTGTATGGCCAAAAAACAGGTGGAAAAAGAGGAGCTGCCGAGTGAAAAATATGCCGCTCCAATGTTTTTTGCAGCACTTTCAGCTCATTCTGAAAAAGATGCCTACCCCGCAACCTCTGTCCTTCAATATACAAAAAACAGTAAGGAAGCTCAGGATGGCTCCATGAAAAAAAAGAACGAGGGATCTCTTTCATACCCGGAAGAACAAACTGAAGCGCTTGCAATAAAAAACTACGATTTACATTTTCCTGCTCATGGCATTTAGAAATACACACCGCCAGACAGATCCTATTCCCTTGCAAAAACAGACGCAAAAAAACATTCCTATCACTCGAAACACTCAGTGCCTGCTCCATCTTCTTTTGCAAAAAAAACTGCACCAGGACAATCCTCTTCAAATGCCCAAATGCACGCACCTCCAAAAATTCCCCACACGTCAAAGACAAAAGCCTATAACAGCCAATCTTCAACCCCGAATCGACAACCTTCGGAAACCTCTCCAAAACTCTCTCAACAAAATCCTCAAGATTTTCCATATCCGAGCTAACCTATTCAGAACAGCTTAATCATTCCCTGACATATTACAAAGGTTTTTCCCTGAGCGCCCCCTCTACAAATTGCAACACCAACTTAAAATTTTCTTCATAAAAACAAATATTTCGTTACAATCCATACCCAAGAAAATTCAAAATTTGGTTTTTCTCAGATATATTACCTCCATGTTTTATCTAATTATCTCTTCAATTCTCTTCTATATGACACTCTTTGCCGAAGAGGCTGAAGATTTCCTCAATCCCTCTCCACCCGAACAGGTCGCTGCAATCCATTCAGAGCTTCTCGTAGGCGGTATCCTCAGCCCCATTAACGGCCAGCTTGTCTTTAATGAAACCGATCTCATCGCGCATGGTGCACAGGACATTATTCTTACCCGTTACTATTCTCCGCCCTACATGCCTGCTTCATTCCATCCTAAATCTCAATTCGACGAATGGTTACTCTATTCCTACTGCGCTAGGTATGATCGAGGATGGCTCGTTTTCCCTCAAATATGGCTCGAGACCGAAGGCTCATCCATCTTTCTCAGAGAATCAAATGGTCTTGTCCTGCATTTTATAGATGGAGCTCTCGCAACTCCTCATTATGGCATCACAAATACCTCTGGAGAAACACCCCATTCCAAATATGACCCACGAAACATTCGACTTGTTAAAGAAAATGATCAGATCATTGCACATATCCCAGATGGAACCATTAGATATTACCGGGTAGCGAGCTATAAAAATCCAAGACGCATCTACCTTCTTCAAAAAGAGATACTTTCCAATGGGAAAGTCCTTCGCTACAACTATAACCAAGGTAAATTGACTCACATCGAAAGTCTCGATCCCAAGGAACGTTATGTCTATACTTCCATCCACATAGAAGGATCGTCCAATAACGGACTTTGCAGATTTATTACCCATTCAGGACAGACAGCCACGTATCGCTACCAAACAAGACATCTCTATCAATCCTTTAGACATCATGGTCATGAAAAAAAACGAGATAAAGAGTCTCATCATTTCCTCACCAATGTCACCAGCCCCTACTTCGATCAAAGCCTAGACTATAATCATCGCTTCCTGCTCTGGCATACCCGCACTCTAAAAGAAAATTTTTCCCTTGTCTACGACAGGACAAGCGACCAGCTCTCTGTCACCCAGATACAATTCCCAGTAGGACCAGAAGATACATATTTTTCTGTCTTCGACCTCGTTTATGATCTGCCAATCCCAGGCAAAAAAGATGGAAATACTCGGGTCACCCGCAATGACCTCTCTTACGTCTATCTCTTTTCATCAGACCTTTTATTACTCGCCATCTACTATCCCGGAAAAGATAAAATCTATCACTGGACTCCCAATCACTGGCTTTCAGCTCTCGAATATAAAAATCTCTACACCAAAAGTTACATCTACGATTCCATCGGCAATCCCATCGAAGAGACCCTGACAGGCAACCTCACCGGCGAAGGAGAAGCCAGTTATACCATTAAAAAAACCTATGACCGCCACCTCCTTCTCAAAGAAGAACAAGAAGATGGACTCATCACCACCTATACCTACTTACCTGGTACAGACCTTATCACTTCAAAAATGAATCAGGATATCCAAGAAGTTCGAGAATATGACGACTGCAATAATCTCGTTCAGATCCGCATTCAAGGCGATGGAGAAAGTCATGAGACTCACTACCTTTTAAGGCAAGAGCATCCATTTCTTCATCTTCCCGAATGGGTTGAAGAAAAAGCTTCGGGCATAATTTTAAAAAAAACACATCTCCTCTACGACACATTTGGAAATGTTTGCCAAGAAGAAATTTACGATGCAAATGGAAAACTCGCCTACACACTCTACAAAGAATACAACGAGCGCGGAGATCTTCTCTCAGAAACAAACCCCCTTGGGCAAAAGGCCATATATACCTACGACCAACATGGCAGGTGTAACTCTTCCATAGATTTTTCACCCAAGCTCCGAAAGAACATGCTCTACGATACCCGAGGCAGACTCAAAGAACTCAAGGAATCTACTCACACCACTTTTTATTCCTATGACCCAAATGACTATCTTTCTCAAAAAACCGATCCCTATCACCAATCCACTCATTATACCTACGACCCCCTCACTCAAAAAGTCAACAAGACCGTCTCTCCCTTAAGAGCCATAAGCTATTCTACTTATAATCCACTCGGCCACGAGACTTCCAAGACCGATCCCAATAGATATACCACCCTTTTCCAATACAATACTTACGGCTCGCCCGTTGAAATCATTCATCCTGATAGAGGCGTTGAGACTTTCCGTTATTATAAAAATGGCAAACTCAAAACCCACACCGATCCTGATGGGCTCATCACCTCCTATACCTATGACCTTCAAGGTCGTATTTTATCCAAACGAGTAGGCGATGCTGAAGAAACATTTACCTATAACGCCTTTCATCTCCTCAGCAAAACTGATTTTGAAGGCAATGTAACCACCTATACTTATGATTTTGCAGGAAGAAAGATCCGAGAAGAAATTCTAGATCGCATCACCGAATATACCTATGATGCCTTAGGTAGAGTGGCAACATTGAGGCAAAACGATCTCATGACTCATTACCAGAGAGATCTTCTCGATCGCATCCTCGAAGAATCTAAAACAGATCTGGAAGGCAATCTACTCTACAAAATTTCCTATACTTACGATGAAGAAGGCAATCAAAGCTCCATCACCCTCAACGAACAAACAGAAACTTTTTCCTATGATCCTTTCCATCGCCTCACCGAACACCGCGATGCCTGTGGAGCCATTACTATTCACACCTATTTGGAATCTGACCACCTTGAAATAATCACCAGCGACCCAAGAGAGATCACCACCATCAAAACTTATGATGCCCACGGGAAACTTTGCAAAGAAGAGATCCCCAACCGCTCTCTTAAAGAATATCGCTATGATCTCGTAGGCAACCTCACTGAACAGATCGATCAAGGGCAAGTTACCAGATACACTTATACACCCCGCAACAAAATAGCTTCATTCACACGAGCTGCAGAAACACCCAATGAACGCACGACCCATTATACTTACACCCCTTCAGGCAAATTAGAAAGCAAAACCCTTCCCGATGGGATAACCCTCTTCCTCACCTATACCCCTCTCGGCTACCTCGCATCTCTCACCTCTTCCGATGGACAAATTCATCACACATTTAAATATAATCGCCTCGGCTCTCTACTACAGGCAAATGACATCACCCGCACTCTTGATCCCTTTGGCAATATCCTTCAAGAAAACTATCCCTCAGGCCTCACCATCCAAAAAACGTATGACCCCCTTAATCGAACCCTTTCTATCGACATCCCCGATCACGCACCCTTCTATTTCACCTATGATCCTCTCTATTTAAGAAGCGTAGCAACAAAAACCCATCTGCATACCTACACTACTTATAACTTAGGTGGCGATCTCACTTCAGAATCCATGATCGACGATCTCGGAGAAGTAGATTATCTTCTAGATCCCAGCGGAAGAGTTCAAACCATCCAAAACCCCTACTTCATAGAGAATTACATCTATGACTTCTCCGGTAATCTCATCCAGAGCACACAAAATACTTACTCCTACGATGACCTCTCACAACTCATCTCAGAAAATGACTCTACCTATTGCTTTGATGCTAACTACAACCGCATCGAAAAAGAAGGAACACCCTCTACATTCAACCAACTCAACGAAGATCTTTCCCTCGAATATGACCTCAATGGCAATCTCATCCGCAAAGACGACACTCTTTTCACCTATGACCCCTTAGGCCAACTCATCCGTGCCATTACCACTCATACAACCATTGAATTCACTTACGATCCCCTCGGCCGCATTCTAAGCAAAACAATCTCAACACCCTCATCAACCCATACCGAATACTACCTCTACAATGGCCAAGAAGAAATTGCCACCTACACTCAAAACGGACTCCAAGCCCTCCGAGTACCTGGCATAAAGCTCCATCCCCACTACTCCAAACCCGCCATGATAGAACTCGAAGGCCAAATCCTCGCCCCCCTCCTCGATGCCCATAATCACATCCGAGCCCTCATCGATCCCTCTACCAAAGAACTCCTCAACTCCTACACCTACTCTGCCTTTGGTGAACTGACAGAATCCCACGAATCCCATTTCAACCCATTCCGTTACTCCTCCAAACGCTTCGATCCCGACCTCAATCTCATCTGGTTCGGCAAACGCTTCTACTCTCCAGAACTCGCACGCTGGCTCACCCCCGATCCCGCCGGCTTCAAAGACAGCACCAACCTCTACCAATACCTCTTCAACAACCCCTTCTCCTACATCGATCCCGATGGCCAGTTCGCTTTCCTAATCCCACTCTTTGCCCTCTTCGCCGGCGAAGCCACCCTAACCTCCATCATCACCTACGCCACCCTCGCCACCGCCGCCCTCATCGGAGCCGAATGGGCCGGCCATGAATTATCCACCAGCAAACACTCCTGGGCCAGAAACCTCGGCGGTGTCATAGGCGCTACTGGAACACTCGTAAAAGCAGTTTCTAAAATCGAAGACGTATATGCTCCTGATAGAGAATTACCAATGACCGAACATGGTGTGCCTATTCCAGAGACGGATGCTCCGCATACGGAACTCGGGAAAGAAGAAGGTCGACGTGGTAAATATCCAAAAGCTAGAGAATTTGATAAGAATGGAAAACCTCTGCGAGACATAGAATTCACTGATCATGGTAGGCCTCATGATCATACAAGTCCTCATCAACATGTGCCAAAACCGAATGGAACTGGAGGCACTCCTAATAGAGGAGATCCTGTCCCTGTACCTGGATGGATATATTTATGAATTCTAAAGGGATACGAATACTAGATAAAAAAAACAGAGTGGTAACTACAACAATTTTTGATATTTTAGATGAGATTCATGATGGAAATTTATTTTATTGGTCAATTTTATTTTTGCGGGCAACAGGAAATTTAGGAGAAGGTTTGTCTATTCCAATATTCCAAAAACAAATCAGAGATTCTGTAAATGGATTACTCATCACTTGGAATGAACTTAATTTGTTATCTAAAAAATTTTATCAAATAATCGATATAACTCTTATTGGGTGTAAAGATGTAAATTTATTACATCGATACGAAAACGACCAAGTGATGTACGAAACCTGTGACTTTGTTATTGAAATGATCGATAGTAATTATTGGGAAGTTTTTTCAAAGGATGAAAAATTAATAAATAAACTAGCAGCAAAATTTAAAGATATTAAATTTTTAGCACCCGATTTCGAAAAATAGAGCCATATTTAATAGAGAAGAAAAACCTGTTTGCGCATTGGAGCATTTAAATGAAATCTAAAGGCATTCGAATACTAGATATCGAAGGTCATGTTGTATGTGTGACCATTTTTGATATTCTCGAGGAAGTTCGCGAGGGAAATTTATTCCATTGGACAATCCTATTTTTAGACGGAACTCCTATGCCAGGTCATGGAAAATTTCTAAAAGAATATGAAAAACAAGTTAATAAATCAGAGAATGGTTTGAGAATTACTTGGGAAGAACTTAACCTCTTATCTCAAAAATATCATCAAATAATCGACATGATTCTAATAGGAAGCAAAGACGTAAATTTATTACATCGCTATGGGATTGACCAAGAGATGTACGAAACATGTGATTTTGTTATAGAAATGTTCGATACCAGCTTTTGGGAAGTTTTTTCGAAAAATGAAGAATTGATAAATAGATTTGCAGTAAAATCCAAAGACACTAAATTCCTAGCACCAGATTTCAAAAAATGAAAGCTGTCTAATAGAAGAGATGGTGACCTAGTTCTAGATGGAGTATCTATGAGTTCTAAAGGAATACGAATTTTAGATAAGAAAAATAGAATTGTATCAGTGGAGCTTCCAGATATCCTTATGGAGATTCACGATGGGAATTTATTTTATTGGTCAATTCTATATTTATATGCTACCGGGAATTTAGGAGAAGGCAAATCAATTACAGATTTAGAACAGCAAATTCTAGACTCCGATAAAGGATTAGTCATCTCTTGGGAAGAAATTAATAATTTATCGCATAAGTTTTATGATTTAATGGACCTTACGCTAATAGGTAGTAAAGATAATAAGTTTTTGCATCGATATAAAAACTATCAAGAAATGTATGAAACTTGTGATTTTGTTATAGAAATGGTCGACAGTAGTTGTTGGGAAGTTTTTTCGAAAGATCAAGAATTAATAAATAGTCTTGCAGCAAAATTTCAGGATATTAAATTTTTAGATCCCGATTTTCGAAAACAATACGAAGGTCATAATTCTATTTAAACAACTCATTTTAGCTGAGTTTTCATTTATTCATGAATCACGCCCTTACAAAATCATTACAATTAATAGATTTAGGTCTTGCAAATCAAAAAATCACTCGAGCATTTAATTCAATTGGATCGAATATATTTTTCGAATTTGGGAAAGATATTGAAATTACTTTTCCCAACGGGAAAAAAGATACTCGCAAAGAATGGGTGATATGGATCGGTGATGCTTCATGGAGAATTGTTAACCATAATAAATATGTTATTGGTTCAGGAGATCGTATTATTCAATCTAAGATACAAATATTGAAAGGAAAACGTTTTCAATTCTTTCAAGCTCTTTCGCAATTTTTCGATATAGAATTCAACTTTGAAGACGGATATCAGCTATCCACATTTTTTAATGGTCTTTTAGAGGATCAATGGACATTATTTTTACCCAATCAAACAGAAATTTTTATCGACTGCTCTAACAAAAACAAAATCCATAAAGTTATGGATATCACAAATCATTTATCGATTA
>Ga0187779_10002563_pt1 | contig 11113 bp, 11 predicted proteins | sample 1015_Q2_SP10_10__FD_132435 | JGI IMG/M metagenome (GOLD analysis project Ga0187779, IMG submission 132435) | Tropical peat soil microbial communities from peatlands in Department of Meta, Colombia - 1015_Q2_SP10_10_MG | ecosystem: Environmental > Terrestrial > Soil > Wetlands > Peat | place... | reverse complement strand
TTTCGCATTCCTAAAAATGTTTATATCTTTTTCTCATCTGTGCAAAAGAGTTTTTGTAGTGGTTCCTCATTGAATCAATCAGTTACATTGTGGCACGCTTGATGCAATGTCTATAGGCAAGACCGCATGAAAAGGAGGATACCGCAATGAAGACCATGATCGCAAGAAAAACAGCCTATATCGGGGCAGGCGCAGGGCTAGTGCTCTTCGCACTCTTTGGGCTCATGCCCGGAAGCCTTTTAGGAGGCGCCATGGGCATCAATATCGCCGGCTGGCTCTTCGGCCTCCCGCTCAAGTCCGGCCTCATATCCCGGATCATCGTCCTGGCATCCATGCTGATCGGGGTTCTGGTCTCCGGCATCGCGATCGTCACGGCCACCTCCGCGGTGGGATGGCTCGTGGGCAAGGTGCTCGAATCCGGGGCGCGTACGAAAGAGGGCGCTCGCGAAGAGGCAAAGGCCGGGTCCCGGTAAATACGGGAAGGCTCGATGACAAAAACAGGCGTCGAATCATCGTCAATCAGGAGCGTAAAAAATACAGCTGCGGCTGAAAGGAGATAGTCATGAAGAACGAGACGGTAAAGGCTGGAATGAAGATAGGTGCGGCAGTAGGCGGGTTGGCGTTCGTGGTAGGAGGTATTGTTCCGGGGTTCTACTTCGGGAGCTACGGGACCCTGATCCTGCTCCAGAAGCTGATGGGCGGGACCGTTGAGCCCACGCTCTTTGTCAGAGCTGCGGTGGTGATAGGGATCGTGGTCGGGATCGCCTGCGCCGCTGCGGTGAGCATCGTGGTCGGCGGCCTCCTGGGCACTCTGATGGGCTCCATCGTGTCTGCCCCCGCGGCGCTCCGCGAGAAACGGGCTGCCGCGGAGAAGGCGTAAGGCAGAAGACAACCCAGGCAACGATACTCATGACCATCTGCCGTAGGCCACGGGCCATGAAAAAAAAGGCGGGGAGAAATCTCCGCCTTTCGTTTTTCTGATCATTCGGCAATACATAACATGTTGATATTTCGTAATTTAAGCATATTCATTCTGGGGCCTGATAACTTTTGTATTATGAATTTCAATCATAAAAACGCTTGACAAATCTTATGAAATTGTTTATATTCGCTTTTCTTGGAAAATATATCAATACAACAAGGCGGGAGTTATGGCAACATATTCGGCTAAAAAAGAAGATATCGTAAGAAAGTGGTTTATTGTAGACGCCAACGGAAAAACGCTGGGAAGGCTTGCGACAGCCGTTGCATCCACGCTAAAAGGCAAGACGAAACCCATCTACACAGCCCATGTGGACACAGGCGATTTTGTGATTGTCGTGAACGCTAACAAGATTCACCTGACCGGGAAGAAGCTCGAACAAAAAACATACTATAGCCACTCGGGATATCCTGGAGGGTTCAAATCCATCACTGCCGGCAAGATGATGAGGACTAAACCTGAGGAAGTGATCAAGATGGCGGTGCAGGGTATGCTGCCGAAGACCAGACTTGGCAAACAGATGTTGAGCAAGCTCAAGGTTTATGCTGGGGAAACGCACCCGCATAGCGCACAGCAGCCGGTGGAAATGAAGGTCAAGTAAGGGCAAGGAATAACATTTGGGATTTGTGAGGAGGCTTTAATGTCAGCGGCTACAGTATCGAGATACTATGCAACGGGGAAAAGGAAAAATTCCATCGCCAGGGTCTGGATGATGCCTGGAAGCGGCAAGATAACAATCAATGACAGACCCATGGACCAGTATTTCGGCCGGGATGTGCTTAAGATGATTATCCGTCAGCCATTCGAGGTTACCGGAACTCAGGACAAGTTCGATGTGCTCGTGAACGTGCTTGGCGGTGGAAATTCAGGCCAAGCCGGAGCTATCAGGCATGGCATATCCAAGGCGCTCCTCGCGGTAGATGCCGAGTCACGCGGCAAGCTGCGCAAGGAAGGCCTCCTGACCCGCGACCCGAGGGCAAAAGAACGTAAGAAGTATGGTCAAAAGGGCGCACGGGCTCGGTTCCAGTTCTCAAAGAGATAAGGGATCATATACCTAATTCTGTGTAATATTGTGTTGCAGATCCTGTTAAGAAGAAGGGAAGGTAGAGATGCCTTCCCTTTTATTTTGGTCAAAGCACTCTGTATGGAGCACAAGAGCTGGTCTTATCATGGGCAATGGAAAACTAAACATAGCCATCGTCGGATCGAGCGGATACACGGGCGGAGAGCTCATGCGGATTCTCCTCAACCATCCCAACGCGTCGGTTACGGCAATTACGTCGGAAAAATCTGCGGGACAGGCCATTACATCAATTTTCCCTCATCTTGCGGGGCTGACAGCGCTTGTCTGTGAGCCGCTTGACCCTGAAACGATCTCAAAAAAAGCGGACTTCGTGTTCCTTGCGCTGCCGCATGTGACGGCTCAGGAGGCAGCATTTCGTTTTCACAAGCTTGGGAAGAGAATCGTAGACCTTTCAGCTGACTACCGTCTCTCTGACCCTGCTCTGTATGAGAAGTGGTACGAACATCGCCATCAGTATCCGGAACTGCTCAAGACCGCCGTATATGGTCTGCCGGAACTGCACCGCGAGAAGATAAAAAAGGCATCGCTAGTCGCGAACCCGGGATGCTATCCCACTGGCGCGATCCTAGGCCTGGCGCCGCTACTAAAAAGAGGCATGATCGACCTGCAAAGCATAGTCATAGATTCCAAGTCTGGCGTTTCGGGTGCAGGCCGGAGTCCCTCGCTCGCACACCATTACCCCGAAGTGAATGAGGGGTGTATGGCCTATAAGGTCGGGTCGCATCGACATATACCCGAGATTGAACAGGAGCTTTCAATCATGGCGGAAACACAACTTACCGTTTCATTCACACCACACCTTGTTCCGATGAATCGCGGCATACTGACTACGATCTACGCCAAGGTGGCAATGCAGACGGATTCGGGCATGCTGCATGATCTATACCGTGAATTTTACAGGAATGAGCCGTTTGTGCGGATACTTCCTGCAGGACATTTTCCGAACGTGCGGAATGTCCGTGGTTCCAATTTCTGCGACATGGGGATCATTGCGGACGCTCGTACCGGACGCCTGGTTGTGGTAACGGCGATTGATAACCTTGTCAAGGGAGCTTCTGGCCAGGCTGTCCAGAACATGAACCTCATGATGGGATTTGAAGAGACCTCGGGTCTTGAGTTTGCGGGATTGTTCCCATGATAGAAATGAATTTATATTACACCTGACAGAGGTAGACAAAATATGAGGATTTTGGACACAAAAAGTTTTTCCGTGCCCGGTTTCAAGGCATGGGGCATTCACAGTGGCATCAAGAAGAACGAAAAAAAAGATCTGGCCATCATCTATTCGGACCGCGAAGCGGCGGTTGCCGGTGTTTTTACGAAGAATCGGGTGAAGGCGGCGTGCGTTATCCTGAACACGGCGAAGGTTAAGTCCGGAAAGGGTCGGGTCATCATAGCGAATAGCGGTTGTGCTAACGCCTGTACCGGGAAGCAAGGACTTGCCGATGCGCGCGCCACTGCTGAGATTGCAGCCGGAGAACTTGGCGTAAAGCCAGACGCTGTGTATATAGCATCGACAGGCGTGATCGGTGAGCTTCTGCCCATGCCGAAGATGGCGACTGGAATTGCGACAGCGGTCGGACTATTATCGACATCGGGTTGGGAGCAGGCGGCCGAGGCCATAATGACCACCGATATCTACCCCAAGCGCTCGATTGTCCAGGAGGAAATCGGCGGCAAGACCGTTACGGTTGCCGGCATCGCCAAGGGGTCGGGCATGATACACCCGAACCTTGCGACCATGCTTTGTTTCATTGTGACCGATGCGGTCGTCTCCGCATCCATGCTAAAGAAAGCTCTGTTCGCTTCCACGGAGCGGTCTTTCAACAATATTACCGTCGACGGCGAAACAAGCACGAACGATATGATTCTCTGTATGGCGAACGGGGCAGCCGGGAACAAGAGACTTGCTGCCGCCAGCAGGGACCTGAAGAAGTTTCAGGCATGTCTGGACGCCGTGGCACTCTCACTCGCCAAGCAGATTGTACGCGACGGCGAGGGCGCTACAAAATTTATTGAGCTCGAAGTGCGCGGCGCGAGGAATCCGATCGAGGCAAAACGCGCCGCCATGGCTGTAGCCAAATCCAGTCTGGTAAAGACCGCATTCTTCGGCGAAGATGCCAATTGGGGGAGGATTATGGCATCGCTGGGCAATTCTGGCGTTGAGATGGATGAGGCCAGGACGGATATCTACATCGGCAAGGCCAAGATCGTTGAGAAAGGCCTAGCTCAGGGGAAGGCGGCAGACCGAGAAGCGGCTATTGCTCTCAAGCAGCGAGAGATTCAGATCATCATTGATTTGCATAAGGGAAAGGCCTCTGCCACCATCTGGACATGTGATATGTCGTATGAGTATGTTAAGATCAATGCCGCATACCGGAGCTGACAGAACCGGTGTGGCCCTGCACATCTAATCGCTGGTTTTCTAGAAAATACTTGAAAATTTAGCATAAATTTTTCTTGACATTCAGTGGCGGAGTTGTTAATTTTAATGATTATGCCGTCATCGCCATTGAGGAACGGATCGATATTTTTTGGGTTAACTTTATTTCATTTCCCATCAGAAAATTTCAAGAAAATAATTTATATTACAATTAGATGCAATAGGAGGGGGGTGTAGCAAAGGTGCCAAGTATCAGATTGCGAGAGAATGAGCCTTTTGAGGCCGCACTCCGGAGATTTAAGAAGAGCATCGAAAAAGAAGGCGTGCTTTCAGAGGTGAAGAAAAGGGAGCACTACGAAAAGCCGAGCGTTAAGCGAAAGAAAAAATCACTGGCTGCAAGGAAGAAGGCTGCCAAAACAGCGCGTATCTTTAGACAGGGCTAGCCGTGACTTATAGGGGTTTAACGGCAGCCCCCGTGATCGTCATTTAAGACAAGCAGATGTCGTGGAAGAGGGCATTATGGAATTACGAGAGAAGATCGAAGATGATACAAGACAGGCCCTTAAATCCGGAGCAAAAGACAAAGTTTCCACGCTTCGGATGCTGAACGCAGCCCTCAAAAACAAACAGATTGATAAGCGGCGGTCTCTCACCACAGAAGAGGTGATAGAGACCGTGCGTTCACTTATTAAACAAAGGAAAGACTCGATTGAGCAGTTTACCAAGGGTGGACGGCAAGACCTTGTAGACAAGGAAACTGCCGAGGTCGCGATTCTTGAAGCATATTTACCAAAACAATTGGCCGGTGAAGAACTTGAGGCCATGATTCGCGACGCCATCGCCCAGACAGGTGCCCAGAGTGCCCGGGATATGGGCAAAGTCATGAAAGCCCTCATCCCCATGGTAGGTGGGCGTGCTGACGGGAAGCTTGTAAGTGAGCTTGTAAAAAATGCGCTGGGGTAACGGCCTGTTTCAGACACCACATCAATTTATTAACTACAGGGCTGAACAGGGGGCCATGAAGAACAAGGCCCCCTGATTTTTTTTAGGAGTGCGTACCTTGAAACTTCAGGAATTCTATGAACTGGCCATTCAATCCGGTATAGACGCTGATCCCCGGGGAAGGGCGAAGGTAGAACAAGAATTAAGGGAAGCGCGCAAAGAGTACGAAGAGCTCAAGTCCGAAGCAAAAGAAACCTTCGATCCCGAGAAGCTCAGAAATCCCTATGCCGACAGCAGAATCCTGCACGGAAGTCCAGACAGGGAAGTGAAAAAAATTCTCGTCGGAATAGACATGGAGGCGCCTGAAATTCTGCTTGCCGATCGGCTGAATCAGAAGGGTGCCGGCATCGACGCTGTGCTTGCGCACCATCCCGAAGGCCGGGCGTATGCAAACTTTTATGAAGTGATGAAGATGCAGGCCGACATTCTGAATCGGTTCGGGGTGCCGATCAATGTCGCCGAGAACCAACTGAGTGGCAGGATGAAGGAAGTGGAGCGAAGCCTGTTGCCCGTGAACCACGCGCGGCCGGTTGATGCAGCGCGCCTTCTTGACATCCCCTATCTCTGTCTCCACACGCCAGCGGATAACATGGTGTCAAGCTATCTGCAGGCAAGGCTCGACCGAGAGTCGCCCACTAGGCTCAAAGACGTTGTCACGCTTCTGAAAGAAATCCCCGAGTACCGCGAAGCGCTTAAGAACAACGCTGGCCCGAGGATCCTGATCGGCTCCGACGATCAGCGCACAGGAAAGATATTTGTGGATATGACCGGGGGCACTTCAGGCGCGAAAGACACGATCGAGAAGCTCTCCCAGTCCGGGGTCGGAACTATCGTGGGCATGCACATGTCCGAAGACCATCGGAAAGAGGCGGAGAAGCACAATCTCCATGTAGTGATAGCAGGACACATATCGAGCGATACGCTCGGCTTAAATCTGCTCCTGGATGCTATCGAACAGCGAGCGCCTCTACAGGCGCTCGAATGCTCAGGATTCAGGCGGATCAAACGGCCGGTCTGATGCTGTATGAACGAACATGCCCTGAGGGTCTTGGAATATGACAAGATAATAAGTATCGTTGCTGCGTATGCCGCATCGGAAGCAGGGAAAGCAGCTGTCATCGAGCTTCATCCGGCCGCAGACATACAGGTCGTCAAGACTCGGCTCAGGGAGACCCGTGAGTTTACGCAGATACTGCAGAGCGGTGAAAAGCCGCCGCTCGAGGGTATTCTTGATGTCGGGCAGGCGACCGGTAAACTGGGAGTGGCTGGCAGCGTTCTCTCCCCTTCCGAGCTTTTGCATATTGCAATCACGCTCGGCGCAGGCAGACGGGTCAAGGGCTTTTTTCAAAAATTTGAAGGGAAGGGCAAGGGAGCGCCAGCATCGCAACTTCTGTGCGCCAAGGCGGCTGCCATACATTCTCTCAGGCGGATAGAAGATATTGTCTTTGATGCGATCGATGACAAGGCCGAGGTCAAGGATTCAGCCAGTCCTGAGCTCCGAAAGATCCGAAGACAGGTCATTCGCATGCGGGAAGACATCCTTGCCCGGATGTCCGGCATGCTTCAAGACAGCGGTTTTCAGAAGGTCATCCAGGAACCGGTAATCACGGTCCGCGACGACCGGTATGTGCTGCCGCTCAAGCCCAACTTCCGGCAGAGCCTCCGGGGCGTGGTGCACGGACAGTCGGGCTCCAAGGCTACGCTCTATGTTGAGCCTCTCGATGTGCTGGAACAGAACAACCGGCTTGCCGAGCTCCGCATGGAAGAACACGAGGAAGTTGAGCGCATCCTGCGCGATCTGACGTCGCTCATGGCCCAAGTAGTTGATCGGATCGAATCAACGATCCATGCACTCGCCGAGATCGACGCCGTATATGCCAGGGCTCGGTTCGGAATGGATTTTGATGGCGCTGTCCCCGAAATTTCAGCAGAGGGGGACATCGACCTCCGGGCAGCCAGGCATCCATTGCTTGTAGGGAAGAACAAGGTCGGTGCCCCTCATGTAGACATTACAGCGAACGACATCGTACTTGGCGGCGAGCAACGAGCATTGATCCTGAGCGGCCCGAATGCAGGCGGTAAGACTGTCATTCTCAAGACGGTGGGACTCCTCTGTCTCATGGCCCAGTCAGGTTTGCCGGTGACTGCCGCCGAAGGGAGCAAACTCCCGTATTTCGAATCGGTGTTTGCCGACATTGGCGATGAACAGAGCCTGGAGCAGGATCTGAGCACATTCTCGTCTCACGTGAGAAAGATCGCAGAGATCCTTCAGCAGGCGTCCAAGGATTCTTTGGTCCTACTGGACGAACTCGGATCAGGCACGGACCCTGGCGAAGGTGCTGGCCTAGGCGCGGCGGTACTCGAAAGCCTAATCGAGCGCGGGTGCACAACTGTGGTGACTACGCACCATAACGCACTCAAGCTCTTTGGCTCCCAGACGAGCGGCGCATTGAATGCCGCCATGGAATTCGACCCGAAAACGCTCAAACCCACCTACCGGTTCATCCCGGGCAGGCCAGGCAGAAGCTATGGGCTAGACATGGCTTCACGGCTCGGTGTCCCGGACGCGGTGATCAGTAAAGCGCGGGTCCGGCTGGGACAGGATGATGCCCGACTCGAAGAACTTTTGGCGCAGGTAGAGAACGAGTCCCGGCTGCTGACATCGGAGCGACAGGCACTCGAAAAAGAAATCGCAGCGGTGCGGAAGGAGCGGGCCGAGTTGATAGCGGCGCTCCAGACCGCGCGGGATGAGGTGAAAAGCGCAAAATTAAAGGCCAAGACCGAAGCGAAAGAGATTCTGACGTTGCTCCGGAAGAAACTTCGCGAACTTTCCCGCGTCGTAACGTTTGAGCAGGTAGACGCGAGAAAAGCAAGCTCGGAAATCGAGGCGCTCAGCAGGAGGCTTGAGCCTGACGCTGCCAAGGAGCAGCAGGCCGACGCTGTGCCTGCCGGTGATATACATATAGGCGACACAGTACGGATAGCGAGGCTTAACAAAACTGGTACGGTGATTGCCTCTGACCGAGGGATGCTCGAGCTCGAGGCCGGTGGAAAAAAGATCAGACTCTCTGCGGCAGAGGTTGTACCGACCGAAACTGAGCCGCGCCCACGCATAGCGGTTTCAATTCCAGGATGGGGCACTGACCTCAACGAGGAAGAAAACACGTCGGACCGGCTAAACATCATCGGTCTTCGTGTGGACGAAGGTCTAGCCGAGGTCGACCGGTTTATCGACAAGGCGGGGGTCAATCACCTCTCGTTCGTGACCATCATTCATGGGTTGGGGACCGGGGCGCTCAAAGCCGCGGTGGCGGCCTTTTTGAAAAAAAATCCGCTGATCGCGTCCATTCGACCCGGTGAAGCTGCCGAGGGCGGCGCAGGGGTAACAGTGGCGGAGTTGAAAAAATAACGTGTTCTCAGATGATATCATAAGCCGTGTCAGGGACAGCGTTGATATTGTAGATCTGATCTCCGGATATGTGTCCCTGAAGAAGGCAGGCAAGAACCATACGGGGCTCTGTCCCTTTCATTCTGAAAAGACCCCCTCATTCAGCGTGAACCCGGATAAGCAAATCTTTCACTGCTTTGGGTGCGGAGCCGGCGGCGATGTGTTCAAGTTTATCGAGCTGCAAGAGGGTCTGAACTTTCCCGAGGCGGTCAGGGTACTTGCAAGCCGCGCCGGAATTCCTTTACCCGCGAACAGCAGATCGCGCAGTCCGGACAAAAAGTCTGAGGACGAGCGAAAAGATCTCATCGCGATCGTTGCTGACGCCGCAGAATATTTCAGAAATGAGCTCAAAGGGCCCGCGGGAAGCACGGCTCGCGCATACCTCAAGAAGCGGGGTGTGACCGACGCAATGGTGCAGGATTTTGCCCTCGGTTACGTCAAACCCGAGTGGGACGGCATACTCCGGCACCTCAAGCAGAAGGGATATGCCTTCAACCAGATGGAGAAGGCAGGACTGATCGTCAAGCGGAACGAGGGAGAGGGATACTATGATCGGTTTCGGGGCAGGATCATCTTTCCTATCCGTGATATCTCCGGGAACGTGATTGCATTCGGTGGCAGGGTGATGGACGATTCCCTGCCCAAGTACCTAAACTCGTCGGAAACTCCGCTCTACAGCAAGAGCAACACGCTCTACTGCCTGGATATGGCAAAGGAGCACGGCCGTAAGCAGGGATATTTTGTCATCGTCGAAGGATACCTCGATGCGATCGCGTGCCACCAGTACGGCGTGAGGAACGCAGTCGCGACGCTTGGCACAGCGCTCACCGAGGGACACCTCAGGCTCATGAGGCGATTTGCCGACAAGCTCGTGCTGATCTTTGATCCCGACCCGGCCGGCGTAAAGGCCTCGCTCCGGGGATTCGATCTCTTTATGACGAGCGGGATGAAGGTGAATGTTGTCTCGCTTCCGGATGGTGACGACCCGGACACATTTTTGCAGAAGCACGGGCACGATGCGTTCGCCGCACACCTGCGCAATTCAGTCAAGTTCATGGACTTTGTACTCGAGCAAGTGGTAAAAAGAGGGTCGTATACCTCGATCGACGATAAGGTGCACAGAGCTGAAGAGATGCTCGGGTTCATTACAAAGATCCCGAGCGGCATCGAACGCGACCATTATCTCAAGAAGACGGCGGAAGCACTGGACCTGGATGAAACGGTGCTCAGACGGGAAATCCCCAGTCGGCCATGGCGTTCTGCATCCGCGCCCGGCGGGGGAAGGGAATCCGCTCCTGTCCTTGTACGGGGGCACAGGCCAAAGGCAGAAGAGATTCTGATACACCTCATGCTGAAAGATGAGGGGATAGCTAGGAGCCTGAAACAACAGATTCGGCCTCAGGACTTTACCGATCCTCTATTCCAGCGTGCGGCGCAGAGGATATTCGAGGCCTTGAATGCAGGTGAGAATTTTGATACGAGGGCGCTTCTCAGAAACGATGACGAGGATCTCAACAATCTCATTCTACACTACTCGGTGCTTGAGACCGATTACGACGACCCGCAGAAGCATTGCCGTGACTGCGTCGACGTGATCAAGCAGAAGGACCCCGAGAAGAAAATGAAGCACCTGTTGAAGGCTATCGATGAAGCGGCTGCAAATGAAGATTGGGTAGAATATCGCAGGCTGCTGGCAGAGCAAAACATGCTGGGCAAAAGGCCGGACCGGAAGCTGGGAAAGCGGGTCCCAGGTGCATAGCAGATGAATGGTTAAAAATAATCTCGATGGAATAATACTGAAGCATCACTTTGAAGGAGCAGACCAGTATGTCAAAGCGGGGCAAGACAAGCGATCCAAAGAAACCGACTGCAACGGGTAAAGAACGGGACTATGTACCCTACGAAGAGACGGGCGATACGATCCCCCACGAAGAAATTTCCACGGAACAGCTCGACAGCATTATTTCCCTGTTCAGCGACGGTGAAATCGACATCGACATTGCAGACTCCCAACATGACGGCAAAGTGCGCCAGCCAGCCGACGAGGACGTAGAAGAAGGTGTCGAGCCCGAGGAGGCGGCCCTCGATGAAGTAGCGGAGGAAGAGGCCGAAGAAGAGGAGATAGAGGTCGGTGTCGGCAAGACCGACGATCCTGTCCGACTTTACCTCAAGGAAATGGGCACGGTGCCGCTCCTTTCAAAAGAGGGCGAGGTG
>Ga0187779_10002562_pt1 | contig 11115 bp, 8 predicted proteins | sample 1015_Q2_SP10_10__FD_132435 | JGI IMG/M metagenome (GOLD analysis project Ga0187779, IMG submission 132435) | Tropical peat soil microbial communities from peatlands in Department of Meta, Colombia - 1015_Q2_SP10_10_MG | ecosystem: Environmental > Terrestrial > Soil > Wetlands > Peat | place... | reverse complement strand
GCTGGTCGCGCTCGGCTACCCGCTCGGCATCTACATGGCGCGCGTCTACAGCTTCGAGCGCCTGGGTGGACGTCTCGCATGGCTGGGCTGGCTCGAGCGCGGCTTCTATCGCGTCGTCCGTACAGATGCGAAGAAGGAGCAGGACTGGAAGAGCTACGGCGTGACGGTGCTCGTCTTCAGCGTGCTCTTCTGGGGGCTGCTGTACCTGATCCAGCGCGCGCAGGGTCACCTCTTCCTGAATCCCGACCACATGAAGGGCGTGCCGGCTCACCTGTCTCTGAACACGGCGGCGAGCTTCATCACGAACACGAACTGGCAGTACTACGGCGGCGAGTCGACGATGTCGTACCTGACCCAGATGGCTGGCCTCGCCGTGCAGAACTTCGTCTCGGCCGCCGTGGGGATGGCGGTGCTCGTTGCCATGGTTCGCGGGATCGCGCGCCGGTCGGCGGGCACGCTCGGCAACTTCTGGGTCGACCTCTACCGGTCGCTCGTCTACATCCTGCTGCCGCTCTGCCTGATCGTGGCCACGATCCTCATCTGGCAGGGCGTGCCCCAGACCTTCCAGGGGCACGCAACGGCCCACACACTGCAGGGCGCGACGCAGACGATTGCGCGCGGCCCGGTGGCCTCGCAGATCGCGATGAAGCAACTCGGGACGAACGGCGGGGGCTTCTACAACTCGAACTCGGCCGTGCCGTTCGAGAACCCGACGGGACTGTCGAACTTCGTCGAGCTCCTTTCGATCCTTTTGATCCCGGCCGCGCAGGTGTTCATGTTCGGGAAGATGGTGCTCGCGCGCAGGCACGCATTGATGGTGTTCGCGGCGATGTTCATCGTGTTCGTGATCGGCATCGGGGTGAACCTGCCGGCCGAGCAACACGGCTCCGCAGTGCTGCGCTCTTCCGGCGTGAACCTCACGCAAGGGCACGGCCAGGCGGGCGGCAACATGTCCGACAAGGAGGTCCGGTTCGGGCAGGCGAACACCACGCTCTGGACCGTGGCGACGAGCGACGCCTCGAACGGATCGGTCAACGGCGGCTTCGACGCGCAAACGCCGGCCGGCGGAGCAGTGCCGCTCATCAACCTCTTCCTCGGCGAGGTGATCTTCGGCGGCGTCGGCTCTGGTCTGTACGGCATGTTCTTCTACATCGTCATGGCGGTGTTCATCGCGGGCCTGATGGTCGGACGAACGCCTGAATGGTTAGGGAAGAAGATCGAGGCGCGCGAGATCAAGTACGCGGCGGTCGGAGCCCTCTTCTGTCCGACGATGGTGCTCGTGCTCACAGCGCTGTCGATCGCGACGAAGAGCGGGCTCGCGTCGATCTTCAACAGCGGCGTGCACGGCTTCACCGAGACGCTGTACGCCTACGACTCGCAGTCGAACAACAACGGCAGCGCGTTCGCCGGCTTCGGGCTGACGAACTTCAGCGCCGACCTCGGTGCGATCGCCATGTTGCTCGGCCGTTTCGTGCCGATGTTCGCCGCGCTCGCGCTCGGTGGCGCGCTGGCGAGGAAGAAGGTCACTCCTGCCTCGGCGGGGACGTTCCGCACCGACGGCCCGACCTTCGTCGTGCTCGTCGTCGGCGTGATCGCCTTGACCGCCGGACTGATGATCTTTCCCGCTCTGACTCTCGGCCCGATCGTCGAAGGATTGATGCACTGATGCGAAACCTCGTCAGCTCCGTCATCGCGATCGTCGTCATCACAGCGGTGTTCGGCTTCGCCTACCCCGCGGTGATGACCGGCTTCGGGCAGGTCGCGTTCAAGCACCAGGCGAACGGCAGCCTGCTCAAGGTCGACGGCAAGGTCGTCGGCTCGAAGCTCGCGGCGCAGGCGTTCACGAGCTCCAAGTACTTCCACGAGCGGCCCTCCGCGACCTCGCCGCCCTACAACGCGGGCGGCACGACGTTCGCGAACCTCGGGCCGACGAATCCCGATCTGGCGAAGAACGTCAAGGCGGCGGCCCAGGCGATCCTGAAGCTGGAAACGCCGTACAACCCGGGCCTGACGATCCACGACATCCCGGTCGACGCCGTGACGACCTCAGGCTCGGGGATCGACCCGGACATCTCGCCGGCCTATGCCACCTTGCAGTCGCGGCGCGTCGCGGCCGTGCGGCACCTGCCGCTGGCGACCGTACAGAAGCTGATCAAGGAGAACACGATCGGCCGCTCGTGGGGCTTCTTCGGAGAGCCGGGCGTGAACGTGCTCGATCTCAACCTCGCGCTCGACAAGCTGGAAGGAAAGTAGATGTCGGTCACCGCTGAGCCACCTGTCGTCCCCGAGCCGACCGCAGCCACGAAGGCGCGGCGCTCGAGTGTCTTCTCGCGCGAGCTCGTCGTCCAGGCGATCTGGGACTCGTTCCCCAAGCTCGACCCGCGCAACCAGCTGAAGAACCCGGTCATGTTCATCGTCGAGCTCGGCAGCGTGATCACGACGGTGATCTTCTTCCTCGAGCTCGCCCGCGGTCAGTACAGCCAACTGTGGTTCGTCGGGGTGATTGCCTTCTGGCTGTGGCTGACGGTGCTGTTCGCGAACTTTGCCGAGGCGATCGCCGAGGGGCGCGGCAAGGCCCAGGCGGACGCGCTGCGCGCGACGCGGACAACGACGAACGCCCGGCTGAGGGACGGGGGCGAGGTCCCTGCGCCCGAGCTGCAGAAGGGCGACGTCGTCGTCGTCGAGGCAGGCGAGATGATCCCTGCGGACGGCGAGATCATCGAGGGCGTCGGCTCGGTCGACGAGTCCGCGATCACCGGCGAGTCCGCGCCTGTCATCCGCGAGTCCGGCGGCGACCGTTCGGCCGTGACCGGCGGCACGCGTCTGCTTTCGGACAGGCTCGTGATCGAGGTCACCCAGGAGCCTGGCAAGTCCTTCCTCGATCGGATGATCGCGCTCGTCGAGGGCGCCGAGCGTCGCAAGACACCCAACGAGATCGCGCTGAACATCCTGCTTGCCGGGCTCACGATCACCTTCCTCGCCGCTGTCGTCACGCTGCGCCCTTACGCGATCTACGCCGGTACGCCCACCTCGCAGACGGTCTTGATCGCGTTGCTCGTCGCGCTGATCCCGACGACGATTGGCGCACTGCTGTCCGCGATCGGAATTGCGGGCATGGACAGACTCGTCCAGCGCAACGTGCTGGCGATGTCGGGCCGGGCGGTCGAGGCGGCAGGCGACGTCGACGTCCTCCTGCTCGACAAGACCGGGACGATCACGCTCGGGAACCGGCAGGCCGCTGAGTTCGTGCCGGTGAACGGTGTCGACAAGCGCGAGCTCGCGGAGGTGGCGCAGCTCGCGTCGCTGGCGGACGAGACGCCCGAGGGGCGGTCGATCGTCGTGCTGGCGAAGGAGGAGTTCGACCTGCGGGAGCGCGAGCTGGGCGAGCACGAGTTCGTGCCCTTCAGCGCAACGACCCGGATGAGCGGCATCAACACGAACGGCACGATGATCCGCAAGGGCGCGGCAGATGCCGTGAAGGCGTTCATCTCCGAGCAGGGCGGTAGCCCGCCGCCCGAGCTCGACGGGATCGTCCAGCACATCGCCGAGCAGGGAGGGACGCCGCTCGTCGTCGCGCGGAACAACTGGGCCTTGGGCGCCATCTACCTGAAGGACATCGTCAAGGGCGGCATGAACGAGCGGTTCGACGAGCTGCGCCGGATGGGCATCCGCACCGTGATGATCACGGGGGACAACCGGGTGACTGCAGCCGTGATCGCGCGGGAGTCAGGGGTGGACGACTTCCTCGCCGAGGCGACGCCGGAAGCGAAGATGACGCTGATCAAGGAGGAGCAGGCGAAGGGCCGGATGGTGGCGATGACCGGTGACGGCACCAACGACGCGCCCGCGCTCGCCCAGTCGGATGTCGGCGTGGCGATGAACACCGGGACGACCGCCGCCAAGGAGGCGGGAAACATGGTCGACCTCGACTCCAACCCGACCAAGCTGATCGAGATCGTCGAGGTGGCCAAGCAGCAGCTGATCACCCGCGGCGCGCTGACGACGTTCTCGATCGCGAACGACGTCGCCAAGTACTTCGCGATCCTGCCGGCGATGTTCGCATACGCGTATGCCTCGAAGCCGAATCAGCGCGGCCCGTTGAACTCGCTGAACATCATGCACCTCGGAGATCCGAAGAGCGCGATCATGTCAGCGATCATCTTCAACGCGCTCATCATTCCGGCCCTCATTCCGCTGGCCCTCAAGGGCGTCCGCTACCGTGCGATTGGCGCGACCGCGCTCCTGCGTCGAAACCTCCTGATCTACGGTCTCGGCGGTGTCATCCTTCCGTTCGTCGGAATCAAGCTGATCGACCTGATCATTCACAACCTGCTCGGCGCATGAGCCTTGGTACGAGGGCACTACCGCATCCTCGTGGGCATGGCCGCAGGAGTCGGCAAGACCTATCGGATGCTGATGGAGGGCCAGCAGGCCAAGGCACAGGGCCGTGACGTCGTGATCGGCTATCTCGAGCCCCACGACCGTCCCGAGACCGCGGCGCTCGCGGAGGGCCTCGAGTTCGTGCCGCGACTATGCGCCGAGCACGGAGGGCTCGAGCTCGAGGAGATGGACGTCGACGCGGTGCTTCGGCGGGCGCCCGAACTTGCGCTCGTCGACGAGCTCGCCCACACGAACGCGACGGCTCTTCGGAACGAGAAGCGCTACCAGGACATCGACGAGATCCTCGACGCCGGCATCGCCGTGATCTCCACCGTCAACGTGCAGCACCTCGAAAGCCTCAACGACTCGATCTTCGAGCTTACGGGGATTCGCGTTCGCGAGACCTTCCCCGATCGGATCCTCGACGAGGCCGACGAGATCGTGCTCGTCGACCTCTCGCCCGAGGAGCTGCGCGAGCGTCTGCGGGCGGGCAAGGTCTATCCGCCCAACCGGGTCGACGTCGCGCTGCAGAACTTCTTCCGCTACGAGAACCTCGCCGCTCTGCGCGAGCTCGTGCTGCGCGAGGTCGCAGAGGACGTCGAAGCAAGGCGGCAGACACCGGATCTCGGCATCCTCAGCCGGCACGCCGTCGCCGAACGCGTGTTGGCCCTCGTCGAGCCACAGCCGAAGTCGCAGCGGATCCTCCGCCGGGCCTGGCGCTCGGCGCAGCGGCTCGGGGCCGAGATCGACGCGCTCTGGGTCCGGCCGTCGAACGACGAGCCGACGCCCGAGCAGCTGGCCCAGCTCGCGGCGCTCCGTCGTCTCGCGAGCATCCTCGGCATCCACTTCCTGGAGGAGGAGGGCGAGGACCTCGTCGCAGCCGTGCGGCGGGTGGCGCAGGAACGGGGCGCGACGTACGTGTTCGTCGGCACGCCGGACGAGCGCCGCCGTGTCGAGATCATGCGCGGCTCGCTGCTGTCCCGCATGGTGCGCGAGCTGCCGGGCATCGACATCAGGGTCGTCGCCGACCGCGCGCTCAGGGAGGAATCGGAGACGTGAAGCCGCAGCGACTGTTCGGGCGCCGGCCACGCGCAGGATCGACACGGGTGCTCGTGCCGTTCACGCGCGGCGTCCTCGATCCACAGGTTCTGGAGGCCGCTGTCCGGGTCGCGCGTGCCGAGGAGGCGACTCTCGTGCCGGCGTACCTGATCGTCACGCCGCTCGAGTTTCCGCTCGACTCTCCAATGCACCGCGAGGTCGAGGTCGCGATCCCGCTGCTTGAGGCGGTCGAGCACACGGCGACGCGTGCTGGTGTCCCCGTCGACGCCCGGATCGAGAGCGGACGCACGCCGATCCATGCGCTCGAGCGGCTGTGGACCGTCGAGCGGTTCGACCGGATCGTCGTGCCGGCTCCGCCCGGGCGGCGCGATCCGGGCTTCACGCCAAAAGAGCTCCTGTGGATGCTGACGCACGCACCGAGCGAGACGCTGATCCTGCGCCCGGAGCCGGTTCCAGGCGAGGACGTGCACACCGCGAGCGGAGAGCGAGCCGGCAAGGGCAGAGCCGCTGGTCGGGGCAGGACGCGGATCGGTGCGCGGCGCGGACACGAGCACGCGTCGACCGTTCCTGCGGCATAGACCCCGCCTGTTGCGCTCGGACGCCCCGGTAGGGTCGGCCGATGCCTGCATCGATCGGCGACGTCGACGTCTCCGCCGAGTACCTCCGCTACGTCGTCGAGCGGCTCGAGTCGTTCGCGTCGCACCCGCTCGGATTCCGAGTCGCGGGCACGCCGGAGGAGCGCGCCGCTGCGTCGTTCATCGCGGACGAGCTCCGGGATGCCGGGCTCGAAGTCGTCGAGGAGCCCGTGCCCGTCGACGCATGGCGGCTCGAGTCGGCGTACGTCGAGCTCGCGGACAAGGCGCACTTCGAGTGCGCGTCGTTCGGCGGCGTTCCCGAGACCGGTCGGCGCGGTGTCTCGGGCGAGCTCGTCGTGGTCGGCCGTGGCGGCAGGCGTCAGCTCGACGGGGTCGACGTCGCAGGCAAGGTCGCGCTCGTCGACTGGGAGATCGAGGAGCTGTGGCCGTACCACGTCGGACTCGAGCTCGGCCTGCGCGGCGCCGTCGCGCTCGTCGTCGCCCCGCCCGAGGGCGGCCCGTTCTACCAGGCGCCCCGCGCGTTAGGCACCTTCGACGGGATCTGGCACGCCGAGGCGCCGACCTGCGTGACCATCACCAGGGAGGACGCGGTCCACCTCCGGCGAGCTGCGGGAAAGCGCGTCCGGGTCGTGCTGCAGGCGCCGGTGACACCGGGCGCCGAGGCGGTGAACGTGGTCGGAACGCTGCACGGGCGGCGCGACGGTTCGCCGTGCATCGTCGGCGGCCACCACGACGGCTGGTTCCGTGCCGCCTTCGACGATGCGAGCGCGGTCGCGCTCACGCTTGCACTCGCGCGCGCGTTCGCAGGGGAGTCGCAGCGACCCGAGCGGCCGATCGTCTTCGTCTCGCACACGGCGGAGGAGTACGGGATCGCGTACTCGTCGTACGACTGGTGCTACGGCGCCTGGTACCAGATCGTCGCCGAGCACCGTGAGTGGTCGACGACCGCGCGCTTCTACCTCAACGTCGAGGGGTCCGGTCGCCCCGAGCCGTTCACGGTCGACGCGCCGCCGGAGCTTGCGTCGTGGCTGCGTCGCGCCTGCCGGAGAGCCGCCCGCGACGGGCTGCTCCCGCACGGCTACCGAATCGCACGGCCGACGACGTGGACGGAGGTCTGGCCGTTCCTCGCTGCCGGCGTCCCGAGCATCAACGTCTCGACCTTCACCGATGCGTTCGAGCGGACCGAGTACCACACACAGTTCGACACAGGCGACCGCGTCGACTTCGACTATCTCGCGCGGCTGACGAGGCTCTGCGGGCGCTTTCTCCGCGAGGCGGATGCCGGAGCTGCCGATGCGCTCGACTACGCCGCCCGCGCCGACGACCTCGACCACGCGCTTCGCGGCACTCCACATCCGGATCTCCGCCGTGCGCTGCGACAGCTCCACCGCGCCGAGGGACGCGCGCGCTTCACGGCACTCGGACGCGGTCTTCACGGGCTCGACGCGCGGGAGAGCGCGCGCTACCCGCACGAGCAGACCGCCACGGACGTCGGCTTCATCGAGCTCGCGCTGCGAGAGCTTCGCGCCGGCCGCCGCGGTCGTGCAGCGCGGGCGCTCGCCCGCGTCGGGCTGAACTGGCTCTGCGCAGACCTCGGACGCGAGGCGTTCGCGATCGAGTGCGGGCGACGTGGGCGTCGCGCCCCGCGTTCCTGCTGGGCGGCACAGGGTGACCCCGACGTCGGGCCGGACCTCTGGGACGTGCTCGCCTCGCTTCGCGGCGAGCCGGGTGCACGCGCGCCCGGGCCGTGGCTCGAGCGACGCATCGAGCGCGAGCTCCTGCGCTCGCGGCGCGAGCTCGCCCGCCGGCTCGATCGGATGGCCGCGGCGGTCGACGGGCGTGTGTTCCCGCTTGCGAAGCCGCGTGCCGAGGATCTCCCAACGCCCGTGGGCGGGCGGTAGAAAGCGGCAGTGCAGGCGACGAGCTTCGGACGTCCGCTTCCCCCCGGCGGCACGATCGGCGTCGCGGCCCCGGCGAGCCCCTACGACGCGCGGTCGCAGATCCTGCGCGGAGTCGAGTGGTGGGAGTCGCAGGGTTTTCGCGTCAAACTCGCCGACGGCGTCTTCGCCCGCGACGACTACGTCGCCGGCGACGCGAGGTCTCGCGCCGACGATCTCGTCTCGCTCTTCGCCGACCCGGCGGTAGACGTCGTACAGTGCCTCCAGGGCGGATACGGGTCCGCACAGACGATCCCGCACCTCGACTTCGAGGTGATCGGCGCGAATCCGAAGCCGTTCGTCGGGTTCTCGGACATCACCGCGCTTCACGTCGCGATCCGGCAGCGCACCGGCCTGGCGACGCTCTACGGGAACGGGCTCGTCGGCGTCGGCGCGACCGAGACGACGGGGTTCTCGCGCGAACGCCTGCTCGCGGTGCTGCAGGGCGACGGCACCGGCGAGGTCCCGCACGACCCGGACGACCCGTACGTGCGGCCGATCCGCGGCGGCAAGGTGACGGCCCCGCTCGTCGGCGGGTGTCTCTGGTTGCTCGTCCAGACGATGGCGACGCCGTGGGAGCTCGACACGGACGGCGCGATCTTCTTCTTCGAGGACGTCAAGGCGCCTCCGTACATGATCGACGGAATGCTCACGCAGCTCGGGCACGCAGGGAAGCTCGAGCGCGTGGCCGGTGTCGTCGTGGGCGAGATGAAGGACTGCGACTGGGGCGATCGCCGCGAGGCGTCCGACTGGGCGAGGTCTCGGTCGCTCGAGGACGTGCTCGAGGAGCACCTCGAGCCGCTCGGCGTCCCGGTCCTGTACAGGCTGCCGCTCGGGCACGGCAAGCACATCGCCGCGCTGCCGCTCGGCGTCCGCTGCACCCTCGACGCCGATCGCCGGACGCTGACGGTCGACGAGCCCGTCTTCAGATCCGACTGAGCGACTCCGACTCGGTGGTCAGCTGCCGTCGCCGCCAGTGCCGCGGATGCGGTTGTGCACGGGAATCAGTGTCGGCTCGATCGGTCCGAGACCCGCCGCCTGCGCGCGTGGGGCGATCTCCGCCTCGGCGAACTGGCCCCACGACTCGGCCGACTCCCAGACGTCCACCACGAGGATGCCCCCGCCGTCCGTCCGGCCGGCGACGTGCGACACGGCGGGATGGTTCCGACCCCCGTCCTGGTGCGCGTTCAGGTCGGCGACCATCCGGTCGTAGTCCGACGGGCCGAGCTCGTCGCTCTCGAACATCATCAGGATGCCGACGTCCGTGCCGGCTCCCTCCTCGATCATGTTGTGGACCGGGACGAGGCGCGGCTCGCGCGGCTGCACTCCCGTCTCCTCGATCGCCTTGCCCACGCGCTCGTCGGCGAAGAAGCGGTCGAACGACTCCTCCGAGTCCCAGACGTCGACGATCAGCATCCCGTCGTCGGTGACACCTGCGATGTGCGAGATCAGACCCTCGGGCGCGTTGTCGTCGCCGTGGATGCCCATCACCTCGTTGACCCGGTCGTAGTCCGCCGGCGTTGCGCCGGGAAGCTCCATGACGACGATGATGCCCATGGGTCTCCTTCCTTCGAGAGCCAGACCGGCGGAGCCTACGCCGGTTCCGCGCCGAAGGAGGCGGCCACCGGGCAGGGTTCGGTGCGCGAGTAGAGTCAGTCGGTGATCGGGGTCCGCCGAGCTTCCTGCGAACGACGCTCGTCTTGACGTACGACCTCGTCGTCCAGGGTGGCCTCGTGATCACTTCCGAGCAGGTGCTCGCCGCGGACGTCGCCGTCGTGGGCGAGCGCATCGCCGCGGTCGGTCGCCGCCTGACCGGCGCGCGCGTGCTCGACGCGACCGGCCTGTACGTGCTGCCGGGCGCGATCGACGGCCACGTCCACTTCGACGATCCGACCTTTCCGCCGTTCGCAATCGCGACCGCGGACACGTTCGCGACCGGGACGGTGGCGGCCGCGTGCGGCGGCGTGACCTCCGTCGTCGACTTCGCGCAGCCCGGCGTCGGACAACCGCTCGTCGGGGAGCTCGAGCGTCGCCGAACAGATGCGGACGGTGCGGTCGTCGACTACGGCCTCCACCTCAACATCCGCGACCCCGATCCCGAGCGGATCGACGAGATCGGCGGGATCGTCGAGCGGGGCGTGCCCTCCTTCAAGCTCTACATGTCGTACGACGGCTACCGGATTCCCGACCGGGCGATCTTCCGGGCCATGCGCGAGATCGCGAGACAGGGCGGGCTCGCGATCGTCCACGCGGAGAACGACGACGTGATCGACGAGCTGACTGCCCGGCTGGCCACCGAGGGCAAGACCGGGCCTGAGTGGCTTGCGACCGCGTGTCCGCCGGAGGCGGAGGCGGAGGCGGTGCGCCGAGCGGCGATGTTCGCGCACGTCGCCGGTGCACGGCTGCTCGTGTTCCACCTCTCGTGCGCGGAGGCGGTCGACGAGGTGGCGGCCGCCAGGAGAAGGGGCGTGTCGATCGCCGGCGAGGCGACGCCGCACGGGCTCGTGATCGACCAGGCCGAGCTCCGGTCGGGCGACCTCCGCGCCCAGTCCCTGGCCGTGCGGCCGCCGATCCGCGAGGAGCCACACCGGCGGGCGCTCTGGCGTGGCCTCGCGAGCGGGGACGTCGACATCGTCTCGAGCGACCACTGCCCGCGCCTGCCCATGGAGGACGTCCATCCGGCAGGGGTCTCGGGGGTCGAGGTGCGGCTCGGGCTCGTCCACACCTTCGGCGTGCGCCGCGGCCTGATCGACCTCCGCCGCTGGGTCGACGCGTGCTGCACCCGGCCCGCCACGATCTTCGGACTCGCGGCGAAGGGTCGTCTCAGCCCCGGCTGCGACGCGGACGTCGTGCTCTTCGACCCGGAGCGGCGGATCACGCTCTCGCCGGAGACCTTGCATTCGGCGATCCCCTTCTCGAGCTACCAGGGGATCGACCTCCACGGCTGGCCCGTGACGACGATCAGTCGAGGCGAGGTGATCGTCGAGGACGGGGCCTTCGTCGGCGAGGCAGGACGCGGCCGTTTCCTCGAGCGCACGTACTAGGTCCTCGCGCCGATCGTGGTTCGGATGCCGATGGAAGCCAGGTTGACACCCGCCAGGTCGCATGCGATAAGGGTCCGGGTCGTGGTACACCTACCTGTG
>Ga0187779_10002561_pt1 | contig 11117 bp, 11 predicted proteins | sample 1015_Q2_SP10_10__FD_132435 | JGI IMG/M metagenome (GOLD analysis project Ga0187779, IMG submission 132435) | Tropical peat soil microbial communities from peatlands in Department of Meta, Colombia - 1015_Q2_SP10_10_MG | ecosystem: Environmental > Terrestrial > Soil > Wetlands > Peat | place... | reverse complement strand
GCACGGAATCCTCGCCGAGGGCCACGGCGTTATCCAAAGACGCACCCTTTGCAAGGCCGTTGGCCTGGAGGGCCTTGACGTCGCTCATAAATCCAAAGGTGCGGGCATCGCATATTTCGCGAAGGAATGCCTCTTCCGTCGGCCGGTACTGCAGATATTGCTCTTTGAGCATCGGATGGTCAAAATCGATAAAATAGGAGATGCCTGTCACTTCCGCAGGCCATATGGCCAGCTGCTTGTTGCCATCGCGTACGAAGACGGGCCTGATGATTTTCAGAACGGGTTGGAACGCTTCCAGGGTCCGGATGCCCGCTTCGACAATCAGCCGCACAAAAGGACGGGCGCTTCCGTCCATGATAGGGACTTCCTCGCTGTCGAGCTCAACGATGACATTGTCGATATTGAGTCCGGCGATTGCGGCAAGCAGATGCTCAACGGTCTTCACCGACACGTTGTTCTGGCTGAGAGAAGTTGCATAGCCGGTTGATACGGTGGCAGTGACGGCTTTAACTTGGGCTCCTCCCAAGTCGGTCCGGATGAAGATGATGCCGGTTCCAGCAGGTGCCGGCTTGAGCATCAACCTGACCGGACTGCCAGAATGGAGACCGATGCCATCGCAGAATACTTCGGTCTGTAATGTTCGTTGAAATCTGATCATGCTTAATTCCTTTCAAAAATAATTTAGCAATAGTTATGCCAATATCTGACGCTTAAAATCATTTTAAAATCAGGATATTAAGAAAAGTGAAATATTCTTACTGTGGTAAAAAAGACTTCAGGTATATTGTTCTGTTGCCTGGAAACCACAGGTATTTGCAAGGCATATCAGGATATTTCATTTTTCGATAGCGAGCAGCTTTTTGATACTCTCTGCTCGTCAAGCGATGCGCGGCTTCCCATTTTTTTACGAGAGCGCGTTGCCCTCCTTTTTTCTGCTGGTCTGCAGCAAAGATCTGCTTTTAAATTCTTGTGAGAAAATTGATTTTTCTTGGTTTCTCATTGACATATTATGGGGAGGTGTGATAAATTTTTCACCACAAACAGAATCACACGGGCGTTACCTCAGGGGTGGTAGAGTATCTATGCCAAAGCTTGATGAATTATATAAACAGGGCACAGAGGCATTCGAAAAAAAAGAGTTTGATAAAGCGGAAGGCTATTTCAAGATCTTTTTGGAAACCAATCCCGGTTTTGCAGATATTCTCAATAAACTGGGAATCATTTACCACCAGACCAACCGGCTCGAGCTCGCAGCGCGTACCTTCGAGAAGGCTCTTGCCGTGAACCCCAAGTATACCGAGGCTTCGCTCAACCTGGCAATCACCTACAGCGATCTGAGGAACTACGATAGAGCGCGTGAAGTCTTTGAACGCGCTGCCCACTTTAAAGACGAAATCGGGGAACCTTCGACCGCGGGCATCGATCCCTTCGTAAAGGGCAAACTTGCCGACGAGCACCTGCGGCTCGGGAACATGTATTACGACCTCCAACTTCTAGATGAATCAATCGAAGAATATCAGAAGGCCCTTCGCCTCTCTCCGAACTTTGCCGACATCATCACACAGCTGGGAATCGCCTACCGCGACAAAGGGATGTACGATGAAGCGATCAAGGAATTCAACCATGCCAAAATTTGCAATCCCAAGTACATTCCCGCACGCCTCCACCTCGGCATTACTTACTATTCGCAGGGCTTTTACGGTCTCGCCGAAGAGGAATGGCGCGAAGCACTCGTATTCGATCCCGATAATTCTGCTGTCCGGACCTACTTGAATTTCGTAAAAAACCAGAATACCTGAGCGGAGCCCCCTTCGGTGGACCTACTTGACATACAGGGTCTTACCACCCATTTCTTCACGCGGTCCGGCGTGATCAACGCGGTTGACAACCTAAGCCTTGCGGTGCAAAAGGGAAGCGTGCTCGGGCTTGTTGGCGAATCCGGGTGTGGCAAGACGGTGACCGCGCTCTCCATTCTGAACCTCGTACCTTATCCGGGGAAAATCATCACAGGGAAAATTCTTTTTGAGGGGAAGGATTTGCTCGGGCTCTCCGCAGAGGAAATGAGATCGATCCGTGGCGCGCGAATTTCCATGATTTTCCAGGAGCCCATGACAGCACTCAATCCCGTATTTACGGTAGGCGACCAGATCGCTGAAGTCCTGACCGCACATCGGGACGTTACGAGGAAAGAGGCGTTGAAATCGGCCGCTGATCTCCTCCAATCAGTCGGCATTCCCTCGCCCGAGAAGCGTGTAAACGAGTATCCGCACCAGCTTTCAGGCGGCATGCGACAACGCGTGATGATCGCCATGGCCATTGCCTGCAAACCCGCGCTCATCCTCGCCGACGAGCCAACCACCGCGCTTGACGTAACGATCCAGGCTCATATCCTCGAACTGTTAGGCACGATCCAGCAGGAGATGGGCATGGCTATGGTCTTGGTAACACACGACCTGGGCCTCATCGCTGAGCGCGCCCACGAAGTGGCCGTGATGTACGCCGGCAGGATCGTGGAGCAGGCCGGAACCAAGGAGCTTTTCGCAAACCCTCAACATCCGTACACGCGCGGGCTTATGGCATCGATTCCCCAACCGGGCGAGGAAGGACACAAAAGGCTGCGCACCATCTTAGGGACCGTGCCGAGGCTTTATGATCTGCCGAAGGGATGTACGTTCGCCCCGCGGTGCGACCTCAAAACGGGCAAATGCGAGATTGAGCCAGAATTGGTGGAAGTGAAGCCGGGTCATTTGGTGAGGTGCTGGGAAGCGAAATGACGCATACGTGGACCGCTGATTGCCGAATGGAAGGTGATGTCGCGGAACTTGCATGTATATGGCCAACGAACTACTTGTCATAGACAACATTCACAAAACGTTCCCCGTGAAGGCCGGGTTCGGGATAAAAATGGAAGCAACGGCCGTGGACGGTGTCTCGATCTCTATTGCCCGCGGCGAAGCAGTAGGGCTTGTCGGAGAAAGCGGCTGCGGCAAGTCTACGCTGGGCAGGCTCGCGCTCAGGCTTCTTGAACCGACATCGGGCAGTGTGTATTTCGATGGCAGAAATCTCAATCTGTTGAATAAGCAGGAACTGCGGTCGCTCCGGAAGAGCATGCAGATCATTTTCCAGGATCCCTTTGCATCCCTTAATCCGCGCATGCAGATACAGGACATCATCACCGAACCTTTGTTAATCCATGGCATGGCAAAGGACCGCGATCTTGAAGAGCGGGGTGCGGCGCTGCTTGAAAAAGTCGGCCTGCCTGTTGACGCACTACGGCGGTACCCGCACGAATTTTCCGGCGGCCAGCGCCAACGCGTCGGTATTGCGCGGGCGCTTGCGAGCGGTCCGTCATTCATCGTAGCGGACGAGCCTGTGTCTGCGCTCGATGTCTCGGTACAGGCGCAGATTATCAATCTCCTCGAAGATTTACGCGATGAACTGAAGCTCTCCTTCCTGTTCATCGCCCACGACCTCAACATCGTGCGCCACTTTTCCGACAGGGTCGTCGTAATGTACCTCGGCAAAATTATGGAACTTGCACCTGCGGAAGAGATCTACCGTAATCCTTCGCATCCCTACACCGAAGCGCTGCTGGCCGACATACCGGTGGCGGATCCTACGCTCAAAAAAAAGCACATCCTGCTTAAGGGAGATATCCCCAGCCCAACCCAGATCCCGTCAGGCTGCCGCTTCCATACCCGCTGCATCTACCGCTATGATCCCTGCGACAAGATCGTACCCCGCACCACGGACCTCGGCGGCGGACATTTCGTGGACTGCCATCTGCGGGGATAATGCGGGAAAAACCACTTGGATTCTGAATCAGCATTTCAAAATCAACGCTTCAGCGATCAAGGACTTCCGAGCGGCATGAGGACTGCCATCGGAAAAGACTAAATCAGCCCGTGAGCCAGGATACGTATGAACGCCATTTAGAGGATATTATGCATCCCTTGCCTCGAATCTGTCTGCTGCCAAATCCTTTTTGAGGAAATCCGCATTTTCGCCCTTCGCTCTGCAACCTTTTTTCGCATCTCTACTAAAAAAGAACCCTCCTTCTCAGTTTTGCAAATGTGCTACCCATGGTTTTTCCTAAAAAATCAGTATATTACCTTTTGGCACACATGATGCAATAATATAGGCAGAACGAAGCGAAAAGGAGGCAATGCTAATGAAGACCACAATGACAAGAAAAGGGGCTTACATCGGTGCCGGAGTAGGACTGGTGCTGTTCGGATTGTTTGGTTTACTCCCGGGCAGTCTTCTCGGCGGAGCGGCTGGGATTCAAATCGCTGGTCTGCTCTTCGGCCTTCCTCTCGAGCCGGGGCTCATTTCCAGGGTGATTGTCCTCATGGCGATGATTCTGGGCATCCTCGTAGCAGGGATTGTAATCGTGACCGCAACATCAACCATTGGATGGCTCGTCGGCGCAGCGATCGGCAAGTCTGTCCATGAGAATATTTTGGCTCCGGCCGAAAGGAGATCGTAATGAAGAACGAGACAGTGAAAACAGGAATGAAGATTGGTGCAACAATTGGAGGGCTGGTGTTTCTGGTGTTCGGCATTATGCCGGGGTTTTATTTCGGATCTTATGGAACGCTGATCCTGCTCCAGAAGCTCGCGGGCGGTGCTGTTGAGCCGACCCTGTTCGTACGAGCAGCCGTGGTCATGGGCATAGTGGTCGGCATCGCAAGCGTGGCGGCAGTGAGCCTTGTGATCGGCGGCCTTATGGGTACGGCGGTCGGTTTTGTAGTATCCGCTCCTGCGGCAATCAGAGAACAGAAGGCTGCTGCGGAAAAAGCGTAGCCTTATCGAGAGAAACCTCGTAAGAAACTGAAAAAAGGCGGTGAGCAATCATCGCCTTTTTTTGTTTTGCTACTATGACGGCGAGCCCAAGGTGAAGCACGTGCCTCTGTCTTCCGCCTGAACGCCCAGCTACAGCATAACGTACAAGAATACGACAACGGGGAAACAACCACATTTTCTGCGGCTCGTAGGTTCAACGTCACCCCGCTTCCTGAATTGGTGGGAGCACAGCGACCAGAAGCCCATTGTTGAAATCCTTATAAAAAAAAGCTTCATAAAAGTGAAGATCCCTCTCCGCGCCTGGGATTACCCTGTCTGTACTGCCATTTTGACAGCGTTTGACTTATTTCCATCTTCTTAGAACGTTTCCTCAGGCCATGATCGTGCCATTGAGGTCCTGCCCAGGTGCTATCCACCAATGCTTCATTGTTGAAAGGCTCTGCATCATGATGGAGCTGGTTCGCCAGGAGATGGCAGCATCTGTCACTTCTATGCAAACATGCTTTGAAAATAACTTACCTTTTGTGGTACAATGCGTGCCCAGAACAGGACACATTGCATGCAGCGAATGCATGCTTGTTAAAGAAAGGGACACCAGATGCCGATCAAAGAAGATACCGTACTGACAACCGCGCTCCATTCCGAGGTTGAGAACCGTTTCCTCACCTATGCACTTTCCACGATCGTCTCCCGGTCTCTGCCCGATGTGCGCGACGGTCTGAAGCCAGTGCATCGCAGAATCCTCTTTGCCATGTGGGAAATGGGACTCGGCCCGACGGCGAAATTTCGGAAAAGTGCTGCCGTGGTCGGAGAAGTCCTCGGGAAGTTCCACCCCCACGGCGACCAGGCGGCCTATGATGCCATGGTCCGCATGGCTCAGGATTTTTCGCTCCGCTATCCGCTTGTCGAAGGGTCGGGCAATTTCGGGAGCCTCGACGGCGACCCGGCGGCGGCAATGCGCTATACTGAAGCCCGGCTGTCGCACCTTGCCGAGGAACTTCTGATAGAAATCGAGAAGGACACAGTTTCGTTTCGGCCCAATTATGACAACTCACTCAAGGAGCCGACAGTCCTGCCCGCGCGGTTTCCCCAACTCCTGGTGAACGGAACGTCCGGAATTGCCGTGGGCATGAGCTGCGCGTTCCCGCCGCACAATATCTCCGAAGTGATCGACGGCCTTGCCGCCATGATCAACGACCCGGACATCGAGGTGAAGGACCTGCTCAAGTTCGTTAAGGGTCCGGATTTCCCCACGGGGGGACAAATTTTAAACTCTAAAAAAGAGCTGCGCGAGATTTATCAGTCCGGCGCAGGAGCGGTCCGCGTCCGCGCGGAATTCACCCTCGAAGACCTGCCGCGGGGCAAGCAGGCAATCGTGTTCCACACCATTCCCTACCAGGTCAACAAGGCGAAGCTTTTGGAAAAGATTATCGGTCTCATGGAGGAAAAGAAGCTGCCGCAGGTGACGGCCGTGCGCGACGAGTCCACGGACGAAGTCAGGATCGTGCTTGAGCTCAAGGCCGAAACGAACCCCGATCTGGTGACCGCCTACCTCTTCAAGCACTCGGATCTCGAGTCTACGTTCCCCGTAAATTTTACGGCACTCAAGCCAAACATGGAACCAGAGCGGTTGTCACTCAAGGAGCTGATGCGCTACTTCCTGGACTTCCGCCTTGAGATCACGACCAAGCGGTTGAACTACGACCTCAGGATTTTGAAAGCCCGTCTGCATATTCTCGCGGCCTTTGAAAAACTTTACAATGATCTGGACACGGCGATCAAGATCATCCGCAAGGCAAAGTCCCGGGAGGACGCGACAGAAAAACTTAAAAAACATTTCAAGTTCGATGACGAGCAGGTGAGGGCGATCCTGGAGATGCAGCTCTACCGGCTCGTGGGCCTCGAAATCGAGAAGATCCTCAAAGAGAAGGCCGAGAAGACCCAGCAGCGGAAAGACATCGAATCGACATTGGCGAGCCAGAAGAAGATCTGGGGCCTGATCAAGTCCGAGCTTTTGGGCATCAAGGAGAAATACGGAGATAAGCGCAGGTCTGTGATGAAGGCTGCGGAGGACGTTGAGTTCTCCCAGGAAGATTTCATCGCTCACGAGGACGTGACCGTTATCATGACAAAGATGGGCTGGATCAGGCGCGTCAAGACGGTCGGTGAGAATCTGCGGTTCAAGGAAGGTGACGAGTTGCTGGCCCTGTTGCCGGCCAACACCAGGGATAATATCGCCATTTTCTCTTCCGCAGGCAAGGTCTATGTTGTAAAGGCGTACGACCTTCCGTCAGGCTCCGGGTTCGGCGAGCCGGTGCAGCACCTCTTCAAGTTCGGTGACGGCGAGCGGCCGATCGCGACGCTGAATTTCGCGGCGGTCTTTGCGGGCACGCCGGCTGAGGAAGGAACGGAGAAGCAGGCAGAGCTTGCCCTGTCGCCCCGCGAGGTGACGGCGCTCACCGTATCAAGCCATGGTATCGGCTTCGCATTCGACCTCGCGCAATTCAATGCCGTGACGACGCGGGCAGGGAAAAAATTTGCCGGCGTAAAGGCCGGCGATTCAATCATGGGAGTAGATATCCTCGATCTGCCGAATGTGCTGTTCCTCACTTCAGAAGGGAAAGCTGTCGTGGTGGCGGCCAAGGACATCCCCGTCCTCACCGGAGCGGGCAAGGGCGTAAAGCTTGTGAATGTGAAGAATGGCGAGGTGGCGCTCTTCCGTTCCGTACGGAAGGGCCAGCAGGTGAAAGTGATCGACGAGAAGGGCAAGGAGAAAGTAATCGACCTCAAGGAGTACGGCGTCATGACCCGCGGCAGCGTCGGGCTCAAGGCAGTGAAGGCTGTGAAGTTCGTATAAATAAAGAGAAACAACCGTGAAGCCACAAATGCACTAAGGAGCGACCAGCAAGTCTTTCGTGCCTGCATGGCAAGCATTGACGATGAAAAGTTACCGCAAGGAGCTGTGGTTCAACGTCCCATCCCGCCGGGGTTTCCTCAATATCACCTCACAGGTCGAGGACTGTCTCCGCGAGAGCAGGGTTCAGGAAGGCCTGGTGCTCGTGAACGCGATGCATATAACAGCATCGGTTTTTATTAATGACGACGAGTCGGGCCTGCATTGGGATTACGAGGTTTGGCTGGAAAAACTGGCTCCGCACGAACCCGTGTCGCAATACAGGCATAACCGGACAGGTGAGGATAACGGAGATGCTCATCTTAAACGCCAGGTCATGGGCCGCGAGGCGGTCGTGGCAATAACGAAGGGCAAACTTGATTTCGGCCCTTGGGAGCAGATCTTTTACGGCGAGTTCGATGGAAAACGGAAGAAGCGTGTGCTCGTCAAGATCATAGGAGAGTAGCGTTCAGGACGAACTTTCCTGTACCGGAATCCCGTGCGCCCAGCCGATGCGCATTACATGCGTAAAATAAGTGAATTCCATGGCGACGGTTTTGGGAAGCGCAATGATTTCTGTTTCGGCATGCACAAAAAAGACATAAGGGGTGACCGAAGCACACGAGAAGACAAAAGAAATGCTATTTGAACGGCACAGCGGGATAAAGCTGGGCTGTTTCGAATGTGATGAGTCCGGCCTGTGCGAATGGGTCCTGGTCTACGATCTTTTCCGCTTCTGACATGCTCTCCGCCCTGATGATGATCATGCCGCCCCATTCACCCCACTTGCCCGCCTGCACGAGTAGTCCTGCAGCAAGCTGCTGCCTTGACCACTCGCGGTGTACGGGTAACACCTTATTGATCTGCATTCTGTCCGCGTTGTGTTTGAATTTATTAATTGACATAAAGTACATAGCTTGGCTTCCCTCCGAAATCTTTGAATAAACCTCCGACAGTCATGAGCGTGATAAAGGCCAAGATATCGGCGCATACGTACGAGCGAGTACCCTTGGCAATCACAGCAAAATCTGCTTTTACCTGCTTCAAAGATTCTCACCCTGCTCCCTAAGATCAGTGCGAATAAGTTTTGTCTCGAGAAGACGTGCCATCTATGCTATTTGGGGCGGATTTAGATAAACAGCGCGGGAAAACCCACCTCCTTTTGCCGTTAGAGCGCCTCAGCAACAGTTTCCCGCGGCACTATCGCTGCACCCGCACGTCGGTTCGCTGCCGGTAAGGAGGCCGGTAATGATCGCCGCGGCGCAGCCCACGCCGGCATTCACCGAGAGCGCGCCGAAATCGCAGTTCCTTGCGCAGGCTCCGCATTCCATGCACAGGTCTCTGTCCATGATCATTGCGCGCCTGTCGCGCATCTCGAAAACACCCCGCGGGCATACCTCGACGCACCTGCCGCACCCGGCACATTTGTCGGATGAATACTGAAGCGTTGTCACATTCGCAAGATACTTCATAACATGCTCCATGCTTTAATCTTGTAGATCACGAGGAGAGCCAGCGATATGCCTGCCAAGGATAAATAGAGAGGAATCCCGATCTTTAATTCCTTCTTGACGCCCGACATGCCCGTAAAGGTTGTCGAACCGGTGAACTGGAGAGCGATATAGGAGCTCATCGCAGGGAAGAAAAGCCAGGATGCGACCAGGAGCAGGATTTCACCCCGGATGGACGGACCGAAAAGCGGCATAACTGCTGACATCGCTAGGAGGCCTATAATCCACCCCTTGACTGCGAACGAGCGTGACGGGACAAAAGGAAGCAGCACCGGGGTAAGGAACGCACCCGCAAGTACAGCAGTGAGCCCGAGAGCGAGAAAAGGCATGCCTCCGGACCATGCTTTTTTAAACAGGATCCCCGATGGTTGAAGCCCGAACAAGAAGAGCACACCGACAGCAAACCAGGGAAACTTCTTCATCGCAGGATTGATTTCCATGGGCGTAAGAATGATGCGGTCCCTCATGGTGAAGCGAATGGTGCTCATTTCCTTTGTCTTCGTATAGCCTGCCTGTATATAGGAAGGAATGTCTTTCGCCCGGACAGGGCCGAAGAAGACACGAAAGCCGGTCCTCTTCTGGACTTCTGCAGCGTTCACGCCGACCGCCCCGAGCTGGGGGACGATGATGCTTCGGTGACCGACCACCGTACCAAGTTTCGTTGCCGACATGCGGCTGATGAGTTCATCGGTGCTGAAGGTCCCTTTGCCTGCAGCGCACCAGACGTTGATGCTCTTGGTATCAAGCACGAGGACCCAGGCATTGAACCCTTTTAATTCGCGCCGGAGGATATCGAAGCTCAATTTGTAATTTGCCGAAACGAAGATATCGGAATCCTTTGTCGGTTCGCCCACGGCGTAGAGGCCGGGCGAAACAGCATAGTTCATGCGGAAGGCGCCTATCCGGCTCTTGATCATGCCCCAATAATCCGCCCTAGACCAGTCAGATGAAATACGAAACACGCTGCCGGTGGTTGTGCCCATGGTGCCCGAGGCGTATGGAGGAACTTCTTTCCTTATAAATTTGAGCGTTTGCACGGTTTGCATAGGATCACCTTCCTTGACACGAGAAAATTTAATTATATTACTTTTAATCTTTCTATCAATCGGGAGATTCATCTTCCAACGTGTATGCCGTCGCTGGCCATCTGGGGATGAAATGCCGGAAATCCGTTCCCAAGGCCAGATACCGGTCCTACAGTGAAAGCACCTTCATTGGTTGACCGTATCGATGCCCCTGCAGTTTCATCTATGCAGGATGTCTCCCATGACCGGCCCGAGCATGCCCTTGACCATGGGTTCGAGATTGTCCGCCTTGATCAGGGCGATGCAGCAGATTTTCCCATCTTTTTCCCAGCTTGTCACCGCAAGCTTGTCACCGGCCTTGATACCTGCCTTTGCACGCAGTTCCTTCGGCAAGACCATCTGGCCTCGCTCATCAACGGCGACCACCGCTTCGATTGTGCAGCAGCTTGCCCCCTTGCCGAACGGTCCGCTCACGGGAATTTTTTCTTTTTTAACCGTTATCATGCATCCTCCGGAAAGTCAGTTTAATCAGATTATTCAGATAAATTAGATATACTAAAACTGGAGCAGATTGTCAAGCACATTGATCATTGAACAAGAGGTTTACAAGGTTCAGGTTTAAGAAAATTGCATGCAGGGCCGTCAGGAGCCAAAGGCGACTCAGGCAGACAGCAGTAGACTCACAGACTTGAAACCAAACGACGCCTCTCATGACGATCGAGGTGTTCAGAGAGAGACCTTGGCTTTAACCTGGGGGAGTTGTCTGGCGCTGTGTTGCTGTATGCACGAAAACATTTTCAGAGGTACAAAGAACTACATTTTTCTTGACTCTTGTCAGGCTATACCATACCCTGTTTGTAGCCATGCGATCCGGATGATGTT
>Ga0187779_10002559_pt1 | contig 11118 bp, 8 predicted proteins | sample 1015_Q2_SP10_10__FD_132435 | JGI IMG/M metagenome (GOLD analysis project Ga0187779, IMG submission 132435) | Tropical peat soil microbial communities from peatlands in Department of Meta, Colombia - 1015_Q2_SP10_10_MG | ecosystem: Environmental > Terrestrial > Soil > Wetlands > Peat | place... | reverse complement strand
GGGACAAGCCGCTGCATAATTATCCCGTTCACCACCTCTTCCGCGAACAGCTCCGGGCCCGGGTCCTCAAACGCGGTCATGACATACAGGACCGGGTCGAAGACAAGGTTTGCGACCACCCACCCGTCTCTCCGGATATTTTCAGCCGTATGGCTCCCGGGATAGAGGGTAAGGGCGTACGTGCCCTTCCTGAACCGGATTCCCATGGGGGCCGCGTTCAGCGCCGTAGTAGCGATAACCTCATTGATCCCATCGTTCAGGATTCCCACGACCATCCCTCCCCAAGTGCAATAAAAATGGCAGCGATCGTGATGTCGGCAATCGAGCCCGGGTTTATCCCCCGTGTGATCAGGTCCGCATCGAGATCTTCGAGCCGCCGCTTTCCTTCGAGGACCAGAAACGCTTCCTGCATTGTCTGCCTCGCGACTTCGGCCCCGTGCTTCTTTACGATGAACGTATCCGGTTCCGATGCCAGGAGCGAGAGGAACATCTGCACGATCGCATCCCTGCCCGGCCCCAGCCGGATAAGAAGATCAGCCCCGCGCCGGGTGAGGGGAAAGCCCATGACCCATTCCCGGGCAACCATATCCCGTTCTGCGGAATGCTGCATCACATCGAGGAGGCTCATGTCCCGGTCCCGGATCTGCCGGAGAGCACCGGGATCGTTGACATCGAGCTCATCGGAGGGGAGGACCCGGACACCGGTCATTGCAAACGCCTTGTAAAACGCGACCGCATCCGTTGAATCGGTCTTCCCTATCGCCTCCATGGCATGCGGGATATCCCCGCCATATACCAGGGGTATGAGGAGGATGAAGGCCCCGAAATGCGTATTCCCGCCCTTATGGCAGTTGGTGTCCCGTACCGCATGGCCGATGATCTCCCCGATCCTCCCCTTACCGCGTTCAGCCTCTTCGAGTGCAGCGCGTACAAAAATAGTGGAAGCAAGGAAGTGTTCGAGCCGGGTATCGGAATAGTCGTGGCACCGGTCCACATTTCCCGGCTTGGGATATGCGGTCACCTCAAGCATCATCGCCAGCTGGGCACGATCAGCTGCACTCATCCGAAGGCACATCATGAAAAACCCTGCACATCATCGTTTCAGAGAGATCGCGTTTCAGGCGCATATACTCTTTCCGGGAGAGGCCGATCTGTTTTAAGGTGAGGTCCCGGAACATGCAGGGAGAGGAGGTCTTGCAGCACCAGCTGAGGCTGCCAAAACAGGTCTGTGTCCCGCCTTCGAGCGGGGTACCACGCACGGATTCGATCTTCGCCCGTATGTAGGCTTCCTTTTCGATGCCAAGCCGGGAAAGTGTCGGGATCAGGGGACACTCCTTTACCGGCATGCAGCAGAAGGTGAGCGACCGTACATCGCCCCCGCGGCAGAGCTGCTTGGGCGCATTATACCACCCTTCCGTGTCGGCATATTCGGCAATGGCCTCGTCAAGGGCGGCGAGCGTCGCCGGGTCGGACCTGCGGGCAACGGATACGAGGTCTGCGCCGTGGGAGAACATCTCCTTCATCCGGTCGAAGCTGGTGATGGAGTTGTTTGCTATGATGAGCAGGGGGCAGGCATTCCGGATCTGCCTCAGTTTTGCAGAGCCGTAGTCCATGAGGTCGATATGGAGGATATCCGCGCCGGCCGCCCAGAGCTTCCGGGCCAGTTTCCGGTCGTCACCGGCAACCCCGGCCCGGATCTTCACCGAAACGGTCACGCCGCAGTGCTTGAGCGCCTTTACGGCCTCCACGAGAGGGCCCTGGTTCTGGAGGTAATATTCCCCGCACCCGGCTGCGATCATCTCCGCCTGCCGGCAGTGTGCATCGATCTCGTAGACTACGGAATCGCCGATGGCTTGCGCGACGGTAACAAAAGCGGAAGGGGTGCCCGCCCGGATGTTGATTCCCGGAACGACCGTGCTTCCCGACAGGAGTTCCACCTGCTTTTTAATTTCTGCGACGGGGTCGTCGAAGACAAACTCTTTCCGTTCTCCGGCAGCGCTGATCGACCGGGACGCCTCAATGGCAGGCGGGTCGACCGAATAACCCCCGATAAATGCCATCCCGGTATGGTCCGCCCGTTCGAGCACGTAGTGCGCATCGACGATCCCGGACATAGATGCAATTGCTATCGGTGTCTTTACCACCCGGTTATTGACGACAAGGCCGTACCGGTCAAATGCATTTTTCATGGGCTCATATCCATTTCTTCTTAGTAATCCAAATTAGTTTTCACTATTAAAGCGAGCTGAGCACGTACCCGTCTTTCGACCGGGACAGCGGGACACCGGTCCTTGCATCCTCTATCGTGATGCCCCGGTTTTCCTTGTAATGGCTGACAACGGTTGCCCACGGGATGAGAAAGGCCTCGTTCGCTTTGCCCGGGCCGGACCGGAATTCCAGCGCGAGGTACCCGGCCCGGCCGGTCTTTGCGAGGAAATCGCTGATCGCGTCCACCTGGTGCACGTTGTTCCGGTCGGTATGGAAGTGCTGGGAAAAGTAGAGCTTCTTGTCCAGGATCGATTTGCATTCGATGGACAGGTAATAGGAGGGGTTGAGCGAATCCACGAGCACGTCGACGTACTGGCTGGTAAACTTATGCTGTTTCAGCCGGTATGCAAAACCCTGGATATGGTGCGTCCGGAAGAACCGGTTGAGGCAGTGGACGATCTCGCGTTCAAAGTCGCTCATTGGATCAACGGTTGGTCTCCATCAGGCAAAAACCCCTGTGGTAAGAATTTTTAAGATTCCCGGTAATACTATTTGTTATATGGGCAAGAAGGGAATGCTACTCGTGGGGCACGGAAGCACGATGCCTTACAACAAAGACCTCGTTGAGAAGACTGCGGCCATGATCCGGGCGCAGAACACGGATTTTATCGTGAAATGCGGGTTCATGAACATGAACGCGCCGACCATAAAGGAGTCGCTGGATGCGTTCCGGCACGAGAAGATCGATGCCCTTGTCGTCGTTCCCCTCTTCCTTGCAAAAGGGGTCCATATCGAGAAAGACATTCCCGGGGAGATCGGGCTTCCCGAAGGCATCAGGAAGGGGAATTTTGTCCTGAACGGCACAACGGTCCCCCTTGTCTATGCCGAGCCGATCGGCAGCGACCCGCTCCTTGCCGATCTCATGCTCAAGAACGCCACCAAAGCCCTCTCCCTCATCTGATTTTTTTACCATGCGGATCCTGGTACTGGACACTATCCACGGCGGAAGGGAGATCGGTGAAGCCTTCGCCGCGGAAGGCCATACCGTGGATGTAGTGGACGTGTACCGGGGAACGACGCCCGCGGAAGAGAAGCTCGCAGCGCGCAGGAACTACGATCTCATCGTCGCCCCGGTCCACCTGGACCCCGGTCATCCACTCCTCGGTGATGGGAGCACCCCGGTCATCTCCCATCACGAAGCAGTGAGGCAGCTCCTGCTGAACCGGACGCCGTTTCCTATGATCGAGATCACCGGAGCGCGCGGGAAGACGACGACCGCCCATGCCCTTGCAAGCCTCCTCCCCGGAAAGGGGGTCCTGCACACCTCCACCGGTACGTACCGGTTCCCCGGCAGGGAGTTGATCACGAAACAGAGCATCACACCGGCGTCCGTCCTTTCCGCTGCCCGGTACGCCCGGGAGATGGACGGCTGGCTCATCGCCGAGGTGTCGCTGGGGGTCACCGGGGTTGGCGACCTCGCGATCGTCACCTCGGAAGAGGACTACTCCTTTGCCGGGGGGAAAAAATCGGCCATCGCGACGAAACTGGCCTCGGCGGGGCACGCGAAAAAGGTGCTCGTGGCCGAGAATATTGCTCTGGACCATCCCGAGGTAATCCACGTGGAGGATGCCATACGGTGCGAAGAGATGCACTGCACAGTCGCGCTCGGGGGAATGACATTCCCGCTGACAAACCCCCTTTTCGTGATCCCGCCCTATCGGTCCGCCCTCTCGCTTGCGGCCACCGCAGCGATGATCCTCCATGTCAACCCGACGCCCCTGAACACCTTCACGGCGCTGCCGGGCAGAATGTCCGTCCAGCACGAAGGAGAGGTGATCATCGTCGATAATTCGAACAGCGGCACCAGCATCGCGACTACGCTCTGCGCTGCCCGGTACGCACGGTACTGCGCGGGGACCAATGACCTTACGCTCGTGATCGGCCAGGCGGTGGGCGACGGGGCGGTATGTGAAGGTTTTTCCGATGAGCAGGTCCAGTACGCCATAGACCATATCCACCCGGTCCGCGTTATCCGGGTCGGGACAGCGGCTGCAGGCCGCGGGCCGCCGGCAGGGGCGCCGGGGCAATTGGATCCAGCCGATGACGTGTGCGAGACCCTCGAAGAAGGCCGGAGCCGTGCAGTCCGGTCGGCGAAGAGAGGATCCATCGTCCTCGCGGTCAAGTCGTGGAGATGAAGAACATGAAGTACATGCACCCCCGGCCCAGTTCCATTGTCGCCGCCCTGTACACCGCGCGGGACCTCGGCGTCAGTGTTGCCATCCTCCACGGGCCGTCCGGCTGCTCCTTCAAGCACGCACGCCTCCTCGAGGAGGACGGCATGCGGGTGCTCACGACCTCGCTTGCGGACAACGAGTTCATCTTTGGCGGCCAGAAACCGCTCGAGGACGTGCTCCGGTACGCGGAGGAGACCTTCTCCCCCGATCGCATCGCGGTTGTCGGAACCTGCGTCTCGATGATCATCGGAGAGGATCTCCAGTCTGCAATCCTCGGTGCCGGGATCACGACCCCGGTCATCGCGGTGGACATCCATGCGGGGTATCTCGAAAATGTATCAGGTGTCATATCCACGCTCGAGGCGGCCGAGGCCGCGGGCTGGATATCGCGGGATGAGCTCGCCCGGCAGCGCCTCCTGATGGACAAGGCAAACGAGGTCGAGCACGCCCGCGGGGCGGCCTCCCTCCCCTACATCGAGGCGTCGAGAGGCGACCTCAAGCACCTTGCCGCAAAAGAGCTCCTGGAATGTGCCCGGGCCGGAAAGCGGGGCGTGGCCATCCTGAACGCGAAGAAGGAGACCGCGTACATGTTCGCCGACGCGCTTATCGCCCTCCACGACGCCTGCCCGGGTGCGGATATCGCCTACATCGCAAACCTCGAAGAGCGGGGCCTGCCCAAGACCCGGGAGGATGCACGGCGGATCCTGCGGGGGATGGCGGATCGCGGGCTCGCACCGGAGCTGCTCGGTGCGCTTGATGAATACGGCGCAAACGGGGAGGCGCTCGGCAGGAGGATCGCAGAGATACGCCCCTCGTTTGCCCTTATCGCCGGTGTGCCCCACGCGATTCCCCCTGAGTATACCGCCGGGGTCGAATGCTTCTCCATCACCAACGGCCCGCGCCAGGTAGCCCCGCTCCGGACCATCGGCCACCGGCACGTAATGGTCGAGATCGACCTCCACCCGAAGACCCTCGGCGTGCGGGATATCGTCGGGAGCGAGTTCGGGGCCGTTCTCCGGAGCCTCGCATGAGACAGATCCTCATCACCGGCGACCGGTCCGGGAGCGGGAAGACGAGTATCACGCTCGCGCTCGCTGCCCTGCTCTCGAAAGAATGCACGGTCCAGACCTTTAAGGTCGGGATGGACTATATCGATCCCTCGTACCTTTCGGCTGTCTCCGGAAGGCCGTGCCGGAACCTCGACAGCTTCGCTATGAGCCCGGAGGAGATCCGGGATGTTTTCAGCCATGGCTGCCGGGGGGCCGATATCGCCCTTGTCGAAGGCGTCCGGGGACTGTATGAAGGAGCTGATGCCCTCACGGATACCGGGAGCACGGCGGCGATCGCAAAGGCGCTCCGGATCCCGGTTGTCCTGGTCGTCTCGGCGCAGAGTATTACCCGGAGCGCTGCGGCGCTCGTAAAAGGGTTCCAGGCGTTCGACCCGGAGGTAAATATCGCCGGTGTCATCCTCAATAACGTGAAAGGCGGCTCCCACCGGGAGAAGGCGCAGACCGCAATCGAGACCTGTTGCGGGATACCGGTGATCGGGGCCGTCCCCCGGACCGAGGAAATGCAGCTCGCGATGAGGCACCTCGGCCTCGTCCCGTACCGCGAGGGCTCGGGCCGGGGCGACTTCGATGCCAGGATCGCGGCGATCACTTCGATAATCGGTGGGTACGTAGAGCTGGAAAGGTTCAAGGCCCTTATGGGTGAGGCCCGAATCCATCCTCCCGGCCCCTCCCGTTTCGCTCCCCGGCCCGGCAGCAGGGAAGGGGAGGAGATCCGGATCGGGGTTGCCCTCGATGAGGCGTTTAACTTTTATTACGCGGACCTCTTCGACATTCTCCCGGCACTCGGTGCCACGCCCATACCGTTCAGCCCCGTCCATGACCGGCTCCCGGATGCAGAAGGATACATCATCGGAGGAGGGTATCCCGAGCTCTTTGCACCGGAGCTCGAGGCAAATGATCCAATGCGGGAAGCGATCCGGGAGCGATCCGCCGGTGGAGTACCGGTGTATGCCGAGTGCGGCGGCCTCATGTACCTGACCGATACGATGACGCTCCGGAAGGGCTGGAAGGACCTCGAACGGGACGAGTCCTATGGGATGTGCGGTGTTTTTCCGGGAAAGACGCTCATGCCTGCCCACCGGGTCGTGAGCTATGTCGAGGGGACGAGCCTTCCCGGCTCGCCGTTCGGGGAGGAGGCCTTCCGGGGGCACGAGTTCCATTACTCCGAGGTCAGCCTTGGGCCCGGCACGCGTTTTGCCTACCGTCTCACCCGCGGGAGGGGGATCAGCGGGGGGCAGGATGGCGCCCTTGTCAGGAACACCCTGGGGAGCTACACCCATCTCCATCCCGTCGCAAGCCTCGGGATGTTTTGCAATTTCGTCGCGTGCTGCCGGAAGGCATCCCGGTAACCACGGCGGGAAACCGGGATCCTGCCGGGCGGCAGGAGCGCCGGCATGAGGCCGTCATAAATGAAAAAATACTATAACCTCCAAGCCACATCAGATTCTTATGATAATCTACATTGACGGGAAATACCTTCCCGACAGCCAGGCCCGGATCTCGGTCTTCGATCACGGGTTCCTGTACGGCGACGGGGTGTTCGAGGGCATCCGGGCGTACAACGGAAGGATCTTCCGGTTGAAGGAGCATCTCGACCGGCTGTTCGACTCCGCAAAAACCATCGACCTCAATCCCCCTATCACCAAGGAAGAGCTCACCGCGGTCATCTGCGAGGTGCTGAAGAAGAACAACCTCACCAACGCCTACATCCGGCCGATCATCAGCCGCGGCGTCGGAGACCTCGGACTCGACCCCCGCAAGTGCCCGAAACCGTCCGTCATCGTCATCGCTACCAGCTGGGGTGCGATGTACGGCGACCTGTACGAGAAAGGGCTCCGCGCAGTCACCGTCTCGGTGAGGCGCAACCCTGCCGAAGCCCTCCCCCCCAATGTCAAGAGCTTGAACTACCTCAACAATATCCTCGCCAAGATCGAGGCGAACTACAAGGGTGGTGACGAGGCGATCTTCTTCGACACGAACGGCTATATCTCGGAAGGCTCCGGTGATAACCTCTATATTGTCAAGAACGGTGAGATCATCACACCCCCCACCCTCAATAACCTCCGGGGGATCACCCGGCTCGTGGTCATCGAGACCGCAAAGTCGCTCGGAATCACGGTGAAGGAGCAGAACCTCGGATATTTCGATATCTACAGTGCCGACGAGATGATCTGTACGGGTACCGCCGCGGAAGTCGCCCCGATCACCTGGGTCGACGGGCGTACGATCGGGAGCGGAAAACCCGGCCCGGTAACGCGGCAGCTGATGGCGGCGTTCAAGACAGTGACGGAAACGGAAGGGTACCCGATAACCTGATTTTTTTTGGTTTTTCCCCTGCAGATTTTTTTCCTGTCGGATTACTTCTGTTTTTCCCGGGCTTGTAGAACAGAAGCCTGCGTGCTCTTTTCCGCCGATTCTGATGAAATTTGAAATCCCTGAAGAACGGGGCTCATTCGTGATAACCAGTCAGAAAACAGGGAATGCGACATTATCGCAATCGGGGGCTGCGTTAGCGGCGGGGAAAGAAATGTCGCAGAGCGAGGATTCTTTCACAGAAGGCTGATGGTCATCAGGCCGGAGGCATGAGAAGACCATCAGGTCTTCGAAAATTTCCGTGGAATTCTTCGAGCGGAGTTCGACTGGTTCAGAACCAGGAGAATGTGAAGACCTCATCAGGGTTCTTCTAAGCCCCGGGAGCGTCAAAGATACATAAGAATTTTCACAGAAGAGATTTTTATACGACACGGACGCCGCTCATCAGAACCGGAAAACCTGACAGCGCCAGTCACAGTTATTCAAGAAGGACGATCTCCGGGTAGAACATACGGAGAAGGTGTTCTATGTGGACGAACGCTTTCTGGTGGTCGATATAGACCCGGAACGACTCCCCGCCCGCGGTCTTGAAGAGGAGGAAACCGGCAAGGATCTTCGGCCGTTTCATCTCGATGGAGGTGATATCCCGCCTTCTGACCTCGAAGACTGAACGCCCCTCGAGTTCGCCGATGGAGAACGGGCGGGTGTCCACGGTCATCCCGAAGAGCTCATCAAGGATGAAGGTCCCGAACTGGACCCCGCCGGTCTTGGTCGGGTCGAGCTCCGGATTGTGGATAATGAAGAGCCGCTGGTCGGTAGCATAGACCCCGTATCCCCCGGGGGCCGAGCCGATCGCACCCGCGATGGCGCCAGCGGTCCCTTCTCTGCCCGGCTTGACCGTGATGCTCGAGATCCCGCCGATGTACCGCTCTTCGAACAGGTCGTCGTCCGCGTATTTCGGTTCGGGAGTCTCGCTCACGAGGATCGACTGGATTGCAGCGACCAGGGTGCCCTTCGGGTCGTAGATCCCGGTACCCTTCCCCCAGAGGAGCATCGGGCGCCCGCCGATTGTCACCGATTCCATGTCCCCGATGAAGGTGTCTCCTTCCCGGCTGATCGCGGGCATAGCGGCGGGGATGTCGGTGTCGGGAGGCATCACGATGTAATCGATCAGCATCGGCCGAGGTTCGCCGTAAAACGGGAGGGAATAGGCACCGTCTCCCCTGCCAATCATGGCGTCCGCTGCGATCCCGGTGAGCCGGGCGATGGCCTGGTTCCACGCGATGACTTTCCCGTCCCGGTCGATCGCGAGGATGGGGTACTGGATAGGCTCGATGGCGGTCCGGAGGTCGGCCCAGGGATTCTGGGAATCGCCAGCCGCAAGTGGGGAGACTGTTCCGGCACCATGGGCTGCAACGGTTACCGGGCCGGCGGCCGCCTGGGGCCGCACGGGTTTGTCCGGCCGATAGTTCCCGATAACGTCGAATCCCTGGATTTCGTCGATCCATGCGAGCTCCCCGCTCTCCTCCGACTGGGTCCAGTCCTTGAGGATCTCCGGCGAGAAAAGCATCATCAGCTGCTCGATATGAGAAAATGCCTTCTGGTGATCGATATAGATCCGGAACGATTCGCCGTTTCTGGTCTGGAAGACGAGATAACCGGCGAGGAGCCGGGGCTTCTTCATCTCGATGCTGACCAGGTCGTTCTTCCAGACGGCAAAGATCTTCGCCTGCTCGAGGTCCCGGATCGAGCGCGACCGGATGTCGACATTCGTCCCGAACAGTTCGTCAAAGAGGAACGACCCGAACTGGACACCGTTGTTCCTGCTGGCATCGAGTTCCGGGTTGTGGATAATGAAGAGCCGCTGGTCGGTCGCGTAGACCCCGTATCCCCCGGATGCAGACCCGATCGCACCGGCGATAGCACCCGCGAGTCCCTTCCCGGTGACCTTCAGGATGACGCTCGAGACCCCGCCGAGATAATGTTCCTCCTCGAGAAGATTGTCGATGGTCCCGGCGGCATGGTGCTCGCTCGCGAGGATGGACTGGACTGCCCCGATGATCGTCCCGGACGCATCGCGGATCGCAGTGGCCCTCCCGACGATATGCATCGCCTTTCCCTTCAGGGTCACTTCATCGATGCCGCCGATGTAGGCATCGCCGTCCCGCTTTATCAGCGCCGGCAGGGGCTGGCCGGCATCGCCGGGGGACGGGATGATATAGTCCACGAGCATAGGCTGCCTGCGGCCGTATACCGGTTCTGCGTACGCCCGGTCCCCCTTCCCGAGCATCGATTCCGCTGCAACCCCGGTTACGTCGGCGATGGCATCATTCCACGCGATGATGGTACCGCTGGCATCGACCGCGAAGATGGGATACCGCACCTGGGCAACGGATTTTGCGATGCGTGCGAGCGATGCCCCGTTTTCAGCGGCTCCCGCGGTACCGACCCGGGCAGTCTCCCCGCCGGGACCTGCCGGAAGCGGTGCTTTTCCGGGCCCTGCAGAGCCCGGTACCGTCTCCTTTACCTCTCCCAGCGTTACCATCCCGGTAAGATCCCGGCCATGGGCAATATATTCTCCCGGGGCGCCGCCGTCATCGAAAAAAGCGGTCAGCCCCCATTGCAGTCTCTTCTTCTTCCCGTCGCGGAGGATGGTCTGGCACTCAACGTACACCGCCGGGTGTTCCGGGGAGAGGGCGGCGACGAGCTTTTTCACCTCTGCCTGGTCCGGTTCGGGGATGTGCGCAAAAAATGGTTCGCTGCCCAGTTCTGAAGTCCAGGCGTCGTTTGTCACCGTGATCGAGCCGTCGGGAAGGATGCTCGCGAGAAGTTCCTGCCCGCTATGGGTAAAGATACCGAACCGGGAAATGTTCTCCGGGACCGGGGTGCCATTCTCATCGTGCCGTCGGTGGCTCTTGAGGAACTCGACCAGCTTCGGGATGTCCTCCAGGAACGCCGCACCTTTCTGGATATAGAAGTTCCCGCCGTTGTTGAGCGTCTCGATCGCGACGCTGGCGATGTGCCGGCCGGTGAAGATGACGAACAGTGCGGGGATGCCCCGGGAGCGGATCTCCTTTAAGAGCCCGATCCCGTCCATCTCCGGCATGTAATAGTCTGAAAGGACCGCATCGTAGTGCCGGGTCTCCATCAGGCTGAGGGCCTCGGTCGCGGAGGTGCTCGTGTCGACAATGAACCCCGGTTCGCGGCGCAGGAGTTCTTTCAGGAGGATGAGGATCTGGGGATCGTCATCTACGCAGAGGAGTGATAACGATGCTGATCCCGATGCTTCTGCC
>Ga0187779_10002558_pt1 | contig 11120 bp, 9 predicted proteins | sample 1015_Q2_SP10_10__FD_132435 | JGI IMG/M metagenome (GOLD analysis project Ga0187779, IMG submission 132435) | Tropical peat soil microbial communities from peatlands in Department of Meta, Colombia - 1015_Q2_SP10_10_MG | ecosystem: Environmental > Terrestrial > Soil > Wetlands > Peat | place... | reverse complement strand
GGCGAGGTGTACGAGGGGTACGGGCTGACGGAGCTCTCGGGAGTCGCGACCACGTACGTCCACGGACAGGAGCGCAAGCCGGGCTCTGTCGGCATGCCGCTCGGAGGCACCGAGCTGCGGATCGTCTCGCTCGAGGGCGAGCCGCTGCCGGCGAACGAGATCGGCGAGGCGCAGTTCCGCGGGCCGTCCGTGATTCCGGGCTACTGGGAGGACCCCGACGCGACCGCCGCTGCAATCGACGCCGGCGGGTGGTTCGGGACCGGCGACGTCGGCTACGTCGACGACGACGGCTACCTCTTCCTCGTCGACCGCCGGAAGGAGCTGATCATCCGGGGCGGCTACAACGTCTATCCGCGGGAGGTCGAGGAGGTGCTGTACACCCATCCCGCCGTGCTCGAGGCCGCGGTCGTCGGCGTGCCGGACGAGCGGCTCGGCGAGGAGGTCGCGGCGCTCGTGGTCCCGCGGCCAGGCACGGCGTCGAACCCGGACGACGTCGCCGCCTGGGTGAAGGAGCGTGTCGCCGCCTACAAGTACCCGCGCAGGCTCGTGTTCGTCGACGAGCTCCCAAAGGGGCCGACGGGAAAGATCCTCAAGCGCGAGATCGACCGAAGCGCGCTGGGCGCGGACCCACCCGGCTAGGGTACGCGGGTGACGAGGGGCGGATCGCGCGCGGTGGCGACACAGCCTGCCGACCTCCGCGTGAGCGCGCGCGCGCGCGAGCTCGTGCGAGGCGCGTTCGACCTGCACGTTCACGTCGCGCCCGACGTGCCTCCGCGCCGAATCGACGACGTGACGCTCGCGCGTCGGTTCGCCGAGCTCGGACTTGCCGGCTTCGCGCTCAAGTCGCACTACACATCGACTGCCGAGCGTGCCCGCGTCGTCTCGGATCTGATCCCCGAGGTCGACGTCTTCGGGACGCTGACCCTGAACCAGGCGGTCGGCGGCATGAACGCGCTCGCCGTCGAGGTCGCGGCTCGCGAGGGGGCGCGCATCGTCTGGATGCCGACGGTCGACTCCCCGGCGGAGACCGCCGGCCGAGTGGAGCCGAAACCCGGCGACAACGTGCCTCAGTGGGCGCGCCTCCAGCACGAGCTACGTGCGCTCGGCCTCGGCGTCGAGCCGGTTCACGTGACGGACGAGAACGGCGCCCTGCTCCCCGAGACGAGCGACGTGCTGCGCGCGATCGCGAGGCACGGACTGATTCTCGCGACCGGCCATCTCGCGCGCGACGACGCGTTCGCCGTCGTCGACGGAGCTGTCGACGAAGGAGTCGCGCACATCGTGGTGACGCATCCAGAGTTCCCGTGCCAGGACTTCTCGATCGACGACCAGCTCGAGCTCGCCTCACGTGGGTGCCTGCTCGAGCGGTGCCTGAGCACTCCGCACAGCGGTAAGACGTCGTGGGAGCACGTCTTCGAGGGCGTGCGCGCAGTCGGCAGGGCGCATTCGCTCTTCTCCAGTGACCTCGGCAACCCGGACTATCCGGCGGTGGAGGACGGGCTCGCGCTCTGGGCGGAGCGCCTGCTCGGCGCCGACTTCGACGACGACGAGGTACACGACCTGATCGTCGGGCAGTCGCGGCTGCTCGCGCTCGGCGACGTCGGCGCCTAGCTCAGAGCCAGTCGAGCAGCTCCTCGACCCCGTCCACGACCGCGTCCGGTCGGCTCGCGACGGGGATGCCCTCGAGGTCGAGACCGCCGCTGATCCCGCTGCGCACGAGGATCGTCCGCGCGCCGCCGAGCTTTCCCAGTGCGATGTCCATCCCGAGGTCGTCGCCGATCACGGCCAGCGTCGCCGGCGCCGCACCGAGCCGATCGGAGATCGTCTCGAGCGCGGCATGGGAGGGCTTGCCCACGATCACCGGCTCGGTGCTGCTCGCCTTCGCGATCGCCGCCGCGGTCATGGCGCCGCGGCTGAGGATCGGACCCTCCGCTCCGGCGTACGCGGGCGCGTAGCTCGCGGTCAGCAGCTCCGCTCCGGCCAGGACGGCGCGAGCCGCCCGCTCGAGCCGCTCGAACTCCACCGTGTCCACGTGCGCGACAAAGACGGCGTCGGCGTCCTCAGCGTCGGTGATCCGCAGGCCCGCGCGCTCCAGCCAGTCGCGCACGCGCTCGTTCGCGAGCAGGAACATCGATCCGTCGCCGTCACGCGCACGGAGGTACGACTGGACGCTGCGGAGCGGCGTCAGCATCTCCTCGTCGGCGAGCTCGAGGCCGACGTCCCGCAACCCGGCCGCGAACGTCTCGGGCGGCTCGTGGCTCCCGTTCGTGAAGACGGCGAGGGGCCTGCCCGACGCGCGGATTCTCGCGAGCACCTCGAGCGCGCCGGGTTGGACGTGCGCCTGTGTGCCCGCGCGGTGCACGAGCGTCCCATCCACGTCGAAGACGAACCCTTGTACGTCGTCAAGTCGCACGACGCCACTCCACGAGCTCGTCGCCCTTCTGGACGCGCAGGTGCTTGATCGAGTCTCGCTTCGCAGCTTCGCTCAGGAGCGTCACGAGCGGATGGCGGCCGCGACCGTTCGCCGCGGTTCGCCGGGGCCTGGGCTGCTGCGGAGCAGGCGCGGGTGTGGCGGAGCCGATCGCGTCGACCTGCTCCTCGGGCATCGTCAGCCGCAGCAGCAGCTCCTCGTCGGAGATCCGCGCTCCGAAGCGTCGTCGTGCATCGTCGAGATGGAGCGGCTCGACCGCGCGGAGCTCCTCGGCGCGCGGCCGCGAGAGCACACGCTCCGTCACGTCGCGGTCTGGCGGCGCCGCCGGCTCGCCGTAGTGACCGAGGAAGTAGCGGATGGTCTCGTCGGACACGTTGGCCCAGCGTTCGCCGTCGATGACGTTGCGAACGGCCTGCGTCGCAACCATCTGCGAAACGGGTGTGACGATGATCGGGTAGCCCATCTCGGCGCGCACGCGGCCGACCTCCTCAAGCACCTCGTCGAACAGCTGGGGGTGTCGCAGCTCCTCGAGCATGCGCCGCGTCGTCGAGACCATGCCGCCGGCGAGCTGGTGGTGGTAGTAGGTCGCGTCGAACTCCTGCGGCCGTCCGATCGACAGTCCCTTCTCACGCGCGAGCACGCGGAAGTGGCTCGAGACCGCGGCGAGCGCGTCGACGTCGAGCCGGTGCGAGAAGCCCTCTGCCTCGAGATCGCGGAGCGTCGTCTCCGCGGCGGGATTCGACGTGCCGCGTGCCAGCGGCGTGACCGCGGTGTGCAGGACCTGGAAGCCGGCATGCAGGCCCTCCATGTAGACGAGCGGTGCGAGCCCGATCGTGCAGTGGCTGTGCAGCTCGATGGTGCGTCTCCCGGCTGCGCGGATGAAGTGCGGCGCGAGCTCGCGCACGTCAGCGGACGTGAGCAGGCCGCCGGGGTCTTTGAGGTAGAGACGGTCCATCTCCGCGCAGTCCGCGAGCGCGGCAGCGCGCTCTGCGTAGTACGCGTGCGTGTGCACCTCGCTGACCGAATACGTCAGCCCGATCACGATCTCCTCGACGCCCTCCTCGCGTGCGAGCACAGCCAGGCGGCGCAGTCGCGCGGGATCGTTCGACGGATCGGCGATCTGGAAGCGGCGGATCCCGTTGCGGACGACGCAGCGGAAGACGAGCCGCATCACGTCCTCGTCCGCCGGGACCCAGGAGATGAAGCGCATCCCGGTGGTGATGAAGCTCAGTGGCGTCGCCGGCATCGCGGCGGACACGAGCCGGAGCCGCTCCCACGGATCCTCGCGGTGGAAGCGGACCGAGACCGCCATGTGCGTGCTGGAGGTGAAGTCGGCCGCGTGGAAGCCGACCCGGTCGACCGTCGGCGCGATCTCGAGCACATCGGGCGTCGTCAGGCCGGTCGCGCTCCACAGGCTCTGGTTGCCGTCACGCATCGTCGTGTCGACGATCTCGACGACTCGGCTCGAGCGGGTCGAGCTCATCGATCCGGCCGGACCCGGAAGAGAGCTGCGCCGTACTCCACGGGCTGCGCGTTGTCGGCGCAGATCTCGGCGATCGTTCCGGTGACGCCCGCAGGCACGGCGTTCATCATCTTCATCACCTCGATCAGGCAGACCACCGTCCCAGGCTCGACGCGCGTCCCCACGTCGACGAATGGCGCAGCTCCCGGCGCCTCGGCGCGGTAGAAGGTGCCGAGCATCGGCGCGGCGACCGTGAGCAGCGCGTCGGATCCAGCTCCATCGCGCGGCGCGACCGCCGACCGCTCCTCCGCGTCGGGCGAAGCCTGGGCAGCGTCGGCCGTGCGAGCAGCGCCGCGCTGGACGTAGAGCGAGAGCTCGTCGGTCTCGATGCGCAGCTCCTCGACGTCCGACTCGTCGATGAGGCGCAGGATCTCGCGGACGTCGTCTTCGCTCAGTGGCATGCGGATCACGGCTCCGGGTCGGTCTGGGGTGACGCGCCGAAGGTGCCCATCACGAGCGACAGCGCCGACTCCGACAGCTTGGGCGTCTTCGGCTTCATCGTGGTGACGGGGCGCGACTGGAGGACGTGCAGCGAGCCGGGGAGCGGGCTGCCGCGCTCGAGCGCCCACTCGATGTCCTGATGGGACCCGAAGTGTCGCTCGACGTTTCGCCCGGCCTCGACGAGTGCCGAGAGATGCTCTTCGTCGAGGCACGGTTGTCCCTGCCGCTCGGCGGGAACCTCGAGGCGCACCGTTCCGCGCGCGGCGGCATCGGGGACGTACTCGATCTCCTTCGTGCTAACGGTCCGGCGCACGACCTCGCCGGTGACCTTGCTGACGAGGAAGTCGTCGGGCGTCGTCTCTCCACCGACGACGGCGATGCCGAGACCCCAGCTCGCGTTGACCGCGACCATGCTCGGGTCGCCGCTGACGGGGTTGCAGGTGAACATCACGCCGGACACCACGGCGTCGACCATCTGCTGAACCGTCACACCCATTGCCGCCTCCGCGACTCCGCCGCCGAGCCCTGCGCGATACATGATCGCGCGCGTCGTGTAGAGGCTCACCCAGCAATCGCGGACGGCGTCGAGCAGCTGCTCGACTCCGCGTATCCAGAGGAAGCTCTCCTGCTGGCCCGCGAAGGTCGCATCGTGGCTGTCCTCGCCGAGCGCGCTCGAGCGGACCGCGACCGACGGCTCGCCCAACTCGTCGTAACGCTCGGCGACCTCGTCTCGCACGAGGAGCGGGAGCGGAGCGAAGCGCATCGCCTCCGCGATCGTCTTGGACGCGGCGCCGGCCGCCTCGACGTCGTCCTTCGCGACGCGTCCGAGCGCCGACTCGACCGTCCCTCGCAGGCCGGTCTCGGCGACGAACAAGCGAAACGCGTGTGCGCCGACCGCGAAGCCGGGAGGCACTGGGATCCCAGCGGCGAGCATGTCGCCCAGGTTCGCGCTCTTCCCGCCGTACTCGGGAGCATCGGATCGGCGCAGCTCCGCGAGCGGCCGGGTGGAGCGGTCGGGCATGCCTCAGTCGAGGATCGTGACGACGCCGTCCGACCCGTCGACGCGGATCGTCTGCCCGGTCTGGATCGTGGCCGTCGCGCGCCCCGTTCCGACCACGGCGGGCAGGCCGTACTCGCGGCAGACGATCGCGGCGTGCGACATCACGCCACCGATGTCGGTGACGACGGCCTTCACGCTCGAGAAGATCGGCGCCCACGCCGGTGACGTGATCGGGCAGACGAGGACGTCCCCGTCGCGGACCGCCGCGATCTCCTCGACGTCGATCACGACTCGCGCGGTACCTTCGACGACGCCCGGTGAGGCCGCAGCTCCGGTCAATCGTCCTCCGCCGTCCTCGGCACTCGCCCATTCCTGGACGCGCTGCGTCGTCACCCCCCAGAGCATGATGCTCATCGGGTCCGTGATCGCCTCGGGTGTCGTACCGATCGCGGGCGGCGGCGTCCAGCGTGCGAGCCGCTCGAGCAGCTCCTTGCGACGGGCGACGATGGGAGGCCAGTGCCTCGGCCCGAGCGGCGCGCCCCCGGTCGCCCAGGTCAGGAGCAGCTCGTCGAGCGCCTGCGCGACCTCGTGCCGCCCGAGCTGGAACACGTCCTCGGTGTCCTCGAGGAAACCGTGTCGTGCGAGCAGTGCTCCGAACTCGCGCACCTTGTTCCACCAGCGGGTCAGGAACCAGTAGTCGCAGTAGAACTTGTGCTCCTCGACGTACGGGAAGACCATGCGCGAGAGACCCAGCAGCTCGTCGAACGTCCTACGTGTGTCCTCGTCGAGCAGGGCTCCGTACTCCGACGCGAGGCGGTCGCGCTCGCGCGCAATCTCCTCGCTCGGCCGCTCGGCCTCCTCGCCGTCGTTCAAGGCGCGCACGTGCCCGACGATCGAGGCATACGGGATGGTCGGGTCGTCGTACCAGCTGCCGTAGTAGTGGTAGAGACCGTCGCCCGTGGCCATGTTGAACCACGGATCCTTGATCCGCTCGAGTTCCGCCAGCCAAGCCTTGCCGGCGTCGCTTCGCTCGAGCTCTGCGTCGATCTCGGCGGGCGAGCGACCCTCGACGAAGACGCCGTCCACACCGCTGTCGATCGCGAGCTTCGCCAGGCGCCGGAGCTCGGCGCTCGGCTTGAACAGCAGCACGTCGATCCCGGCGACCATCTGTGCGATGTGCTGGTCGGGGATGTCGGGGAGGCTGGTCTTGCAGAAGTCCGAGAAGGTGACGTATGCGCCGTAACCGAGCAGCAGCAGCTCGAAGTGGTGCTGCCACATCAGGTCGCCGCAGCGCAGCGTGCGGTCGTAGGACGCGAGGACTTCGTAGAACGCGGTGTTCCGGTCGTCCTCGAGCATCACCTCGTCGGGCTCGTACTCCGGGAGCTCGGGGACAGGAAGCTCAGTGATCTCCGCGATCAAGGCCTCCATCTTCTTCTTCCAACCGGCGTAGAGCTCTTCCCAATGCTCGAAGTAGTAGCCCGCACGCCGCTGGAAGAAGCCGACGCGCTCGCCGATCTTCTCGGGATCGGTGACCGGGTTGCCGGAGATGTAGACGTACCCGTTGACGATGCGGTAGTCGATCCCCATCGCCGGGGGGACCGCGAAGAACCGGTTCTGCCACTCCCCGACCGCCTGGTACGGAGAGTCGATGCAGGCGACGTCGAAGGCGGGCATCGGCACCGGGAAGTGCATCGAGTTCCAGAACCAGAAGCGGGCCTCGTCGGCTTCACGCCGCGACTCGTCGAACAACGTGTAGTACGGGTACATCTCCTCCCAGCCCTCGCAGCCGGGCGGCGTCTGGATCTCGTAGGGGCTCGGGAACGCGGAGCTCGTCTTCGTCGGCGCGGCCATCTCCTCACCTCCGTCGTGGCTCGTGCCTGTATATAGCAACCGCCGATGCGGCTCATCAGACAGCATGCGCTCGGCGGCCCCGACGTGCTCCGGGTCGAGGAGCTGGCGAGGCCGACGCCGGCTGCGGGAGAGGTGCTCGTTCGGGTGGCGGCGGCCGGCGTCAACCCCGTCGACTGGAAGGTGCGGACGCGCGGAGGCTTCCTCGGCGAGCCGCCCTTCACCGTCGGTTGGGACGTGGCCGGCGTCGTCGAGGAGGCGGGGGCCGCCGTCGCGGACTTCGCGCCGGGCGACCGGGTCTTCGGGATGCCTCGCTTTCCCGAGGAGGCGGCCGCGTACGCGGAGTACGTGACCGCGCCGTCGAACGAGTTGGCGGCGACGCCGGACGCCCTGAGCGACGTCGAGGCCGGAGCGCTGCCGCTTGCCGGGCTGACGGCCTGGCAGGCCCTCGTCGGAGTCGCAGATCTCCAGCCGGGCCAGCGTGTCCTGATCCTCGCCGCCGCGGGCGGCGTGGGGCATCTCGCCGTGCAGATCGCCAAGGCCCGTGGCGCCTTCGTGATCGGGACGGCCGGCGCCGCCAAGCACCCGTTCCTCGACCAGCTCGGAGCCGACGAGAAGATCGACTACACGAGCGATGCAGTCGAGGACGTCGTGTCGGACGTCGACGTCGTGCTGGACCTCGTCGGCGGCGAGGGCAGCGCTCCGACGGTCGCGTGCGTGCGCGACGGCGGGCTCTTCATCGCGATCCCGTCCGCGTCGGCGCTCGACCATCTGCGTGAGCGCGCGGGCGACCGCGTCCGCGTGACCAGCATGCTCGTGCGGCCCGACCGCGAAGGGCTGGAAGCGCTCGGTGCTCTGGTCGAGAACGGTCGGCTGAAGGTGCACGTGGAGCGGACGTTCCCGCTCGCCGAGGCGGCGCGCGCCCACGAGCTCGGCGAGCAAGGGCACACGCGGGGCAAGCTCGTGCTGACCGTCGACTGAGTGCGCGGGAACGACGGCGGGTTATCCTGCGCGCCCATGGCGCGCTTCGTCCTCGTCCACGGCGCATTCGGCGGCTCTTGGTGCTGGGACCCGCTGCTCGAGCCGCTCACTGCTGCGGGCCACACCGTCGAGACCCTCGACCTTCCCGGGGCGGGGGACGACGAGTCGCCCGTCGAGGACGTCACGCTCGAGAACTGCGCCGCGCGCGTGTGCTCGGTGCTCGCGCAACGTCCCGAGCGCGCGGTCCTCGTCGGTCACAGCATGGGCGGCGTCGTCGTCACGCAGGCGGCCGCGAACTGCCCGGAGCACGTTGCCTCGCTCGTCTACGTCTGCGCGTTCATGCCGTCGAACGGCCAGAGCCTGCTCGACCTGACGCGGCTGCCGGAGGGCAAGGGCGACATGATCCAGGCGAACATCGAGATCACGGGCGAGCCGCCGGTCGCTCACCTGTCGAACGAGGCGACCGCGGTGGCGATCTACAACCGCTGCACGGAAGACCAGACCGCCTGGGCCGTCGAGCGTAGGCGCCCGCAGCCCGTCGCCCCGTTTGCGACACCCGTCGAGATCGACGACGGGGCGCTCGCGTCGATTCCGCGCTCGTACGTGATCACGACTGCGGACCAGTCGATCCCGCCGGCGCTCCAGCGCCGCATGGTGCGAGAGCATCCGTGCGTGAGCGTGGTCGAACTCGACGCGGACCACGCGCCGTATCTCTCGGCGACCGACGAGCTCGTCGACGCGTTGTTGCAGTTCGCCGACGTCGCCTGAGGCGACGCCGACGATTCTCAGTCGGCGAGCGCCTTCGTGCGCCACCCTTCGGCGTACGAGGTGCGTGCGACCTCGGCGTAGGGGCACGGGCTGACGATCGCCCGGAACTCGGTCTGCGCGTGGCGCTCGACGACCGGCCTGGCCGAGCCGCCGTCCTGCTCGCCCCAGACGAGCGTCACTTCGGCACCCAGCGGGATGTCCACGTCGACGATCGCGAGCGAGAGCATCGTGCGCTCGTTGTAGCTGTAGCCCGAGAAGGTCGAGACCCCGACGACGTTGCCGTCGTCGAGGACGCTGTCGTACGGCCACGTCGAGTAGTTCGACAGCGGGAAGTCGATGTACTTCGCCGCATCGCCCTTCTGGAACATCGACCCGATCGCGCGCGCGACGTCCTCTCCGTTCCAGGCGAGCGTGACCTTCTTCCGTCGCGGGGCGTCCGCGATCGCCTCGAGTGCCTCGCGCCCGATGAAATCGTGGTCGAACCTCACGAACGGCCAGTAGCCCAGGTCGTGCGGAGTGAGGTAGTAGTCCGTGACGTCGTCCGAGTAGAAGCTGCCGCCGAGCGAGCCGGTCCCCTCGTAGCCCTCGGCCGGCAGCCACTCGCGGTACGGTTCCAGCTCGTCGCCGGTGAAGATCGCGGGAAGCGGGGAGGGGATCCAGCCTGACTCGAGCGTGTTGGTGGCGTAGACACGCGAGCCGACCTCCTTGAGGCCGAACTCCTGGCCGGCCTCGACGAGCGCGGTGCGCACGTCCTCACCCTCCTCCCACGGGCCGAACAGCTCCATTCCGGGCGCCCCGGACATCCCGTGATGGAGCGCGCGCACGGTGTGCCCGCCGATCGTCAGTTCGCCCATGTTGAAGAACTTGATCTCGGGGAGCGAGCCGCCGTTGGCCTTGGTCAGCACGTCGAGGGCGTTCGGGCCCTGGACTTGGAACCGGTAGACGAGCCGCCGTCCCAGCGGGTTGACGAGCGTCCGCTCGTCGCGGCTGACCTCGACGTCGTAGCCGCCGGTCTCCGCGTGGTACTGCACCCAGTTGTGAGCGGACGGCCTCCCGACGAGCATGACGCTGTTCGTGTCGAGGTAGAAGAGGATGCCGTCGCCGATCACGAACCCGTCGGGATTGCAGACGACCAGCTGTTTGGCCTTGTCCACCTTGAAGTTCTCGAAGGTGTTGACGCCGAGCGACGAGAGCAGCTTGATCACGTCGGGCCCGTGGAGGTACAGGTCGGTCATGTGGTGGGACTGGTCGAAGAGCGCACAGGTCTCGTTCCAGCTCGCCTGCTCGTCCCGCCAGTTCGTGAACTCGGCCGGGACCTTCGGGTAGACGTACGGCCCCAGCTGCGAGTTGCGGGTCAGCTCGACCGGTCCTCCGGCCGCCTGCATCTTCTCTTCCAGGTTCGCGTAGCTCATGGTCTCCTCGTCCGCGATCGAAGGACTGGTGCGAATACGCTAATCCATGATCGCCGGGCCTCGCTTGCTGCTTGACGCGAAGGCCGCGTGATGGTCCCATGACCTGGACTGCCGGCAGCGTCCTTCGGAGGTGAACCCAATGGCCCAGGTCGAACCCGCAGCCCGGCCGCTCCCGCCCGGTGTCTCGGCGGAGCAGCTCGCCCGCGCGCTCGACGCGTTCACAACGGCGCTCGGCGACGAGGCGGTGCTCACGTCGGACGAGGCGCTGCTCGAGTTCCGCGACCCGTTCGCGTATCCGACGTGGGACAGCTACCTCGCCTCCGCCGTCGTCATGCCGACGAGCGTGGAGGAGGTCCAGCAGGTCGTGCGGATCGCGAACGAGCACGCCGTGCCGCTCTGGACCCACGGCCGCGGCATGAACAACGGCTACGGCGGGCCTGCGCCTCGGGTCGACGGCTCCGTGATCGTCAGCCTCCGGAAGATGGATCAGGTGCTCGAGATCGACGAGGAGTGCGCGTACGCGGTCGTCGAGCCGGGCGTTCGCTGGTTCGACCTGTACGACGCGATCCAGGCCGGCAACCACAGGCTGATGGTCTCGATCCCCGACCTCGGCTGGGGGAGCGTCGTCGGCAACTTCCTCGAGAACGGCGTCACGTATCTCCCGGTCGCCCAGGACATGGCGGCGTACTGCGGCATGGAGGTCGTGCTCGCGAACGG
>Ga0187779_10002557_pt1 | contig 11121 bp, 6 predicted proteins | sample 1015_Q2_SP10_10__FD_132435 | JGI IMG/M metagenome (GOLD analysis project Ga0187779, IMG submission 132435) | Tropical peat soil microbial communities from peatlands in Department of Meta, Colombia - 1015_Q2_SP10_10_MG | ecosystem: Environmental > Terrestrial > Soil > Wetlands > Peat | place... | reverse complement strand
CCGCTGCTCATCGAAGCGCGCGCGGACGCGTCCTTGCCCAGCCGCACCGCTTCCGCGTCGAGCGGATCGATTTCACTGATGCGGCCGTAAACTTCGACTTCATCCTCGCTTTGTCCCATCTCGTGATACAAACGCCCGAGGTCGTGGAGTAATTTCACATCGCGCGGATCTTCTTCGAGTAATGTCCGCAATGCGAAAACACCGATCTCCGGCCAACCGGCTGCCACGGCGGCGTCTTTCAACTGCAGATTGGCCTGCCGATGGTACGGGTCGTCTTCCAAAACCTTCTCGATCATTTCTACGGCATGTTTCGGATTTTTTTTCAACTCTCGTTGCACTTTCATCACTGCGATTGGCGCCGTCGAAATGGCGAAGAAGCTCTTTTTGCTGGCTTTAAGTCGCATGACCTCAGTTCGCCGCAATAATTGTCGGCCGGTCAGGAATTCCGGCTCCTGTTTCAAGACCGCTTGCAAAAGCGAAATGGCATAACCGAAATTACGCAACTCGATCGCCGCTACGGCTTTGAGCCAGTAGGCGTGCTGCGTTTCGTTCAATTCCTTTTCGGTCTTAATTGCCATTGGTTCTACGCCAACTAAAAATCTAAAATATCACAAGAGATCGAGCTGCGGCTTCTCCGAGTTGCGTTTGCTCTTTATTGACTTCTTCCGCGAGGCTCCGCTGGCGGCTGTTCTCTCCGGTTTTTCCAAATGAGCGAGAATGTCCTTGGCTCGGTCAAGAATGTCCTTTGGTAAGCCGGCCAGGCGCGCAACCTGAATTCCGTAACTCTTGTCCGCGCCGCCCGGCACAATTTTCCGCAAGAAAATAATCTGCTCGTTCCATTCGCGGACTGCCACGTTAAGATTACACACGCCGCTACGTTCTTCCGCCAGTTTGGTCAGCTCGTGGTAATGCGTCGCGAATAATGTGCGCGCTTTGATTTTGTCGTGCAAGAATTCGGCCACGCTCCAGGCGATCGATAGTCCGTCGAAAGTCGATGTTCCGCGGCCGATTTCATCCAAAATGACCAGGCTTCGCTCGGTCGCGTTGTTGACGATATTCGCAGTTTCATTCATCTCGACCATGAAGGTCGATTGTCCGCGTGACAGGTCGTCGTTTGCGCCAACGCGCGTGAAAATCCGATCGACCAGGCCAATCTCGGCGCTGGCTGCAGGTACAAAACTTCCAGTCTGCGACATCAAAACGAGCAGCGCGACCTGCCGGATGTAGGTCGATTTGCCGGCCATGTTTGGTCCGGTCACGATCGCTAACCGCAAGTTCTCTCCGTCGAGCGTGGTGTCGTTAGGAACGAACTTCTCATCGACCAGATTTTGATCGAGCACCGGATGGCGGCCGTCTTTGATGACGAGCCGAAGCGAAGCATTCAGCGCAGGACGACAATAACCGTAGAGCCGAGCTGTCTCAGCGAGTGCGCAAATCACATCGACAACCGCGATTGCCTCAGCCGTGCGCTGAACCGGCCCAAGCTGGAGCAGCGTTTCCTCGCGCAACTTCTGAAATAGCTCGTACTCGAGATTTCGCGCACGCTCGTCTGCGCCCAGAATCTTGTTCTCAATGTCCTTCAATTCCGGAGTGATGAATCGCTCGCCGCCAACCGTTGTTTGTTTACGCGTGTAATGCGAGGGCACGCTCTCGAGGTTCGATTTGGTTACCTCAATGAAGTAACCAAAAACAGAATTGTATCGCACTTTGAGCGATTTGATGCCGGTTGCGGCGATCTCTCGTTCTTGCAGGTCGCTGATCCAGTCTCTCCCGTCGCGCGAAGCAGCTCGTAATTCATCCAGGTCGACGTTGTAACCATCGCGAAATATTCCGCCCTCTTTCAAAGCCAGTGGCGGATCGTCAATCAGCGCTCGCGCGAGTTTCTCCGCTAGCTCGGGCATTTCGCGAATTTCATCTTGCAAACGTTGCGCTAGCAATTCGGGCTGGTTTTCTTCTTTTAGCCGGCTTGCGCCGAAAGCGAGCCGGTCAAGCAGCTTCTGTAACTCGATTTTCAATTTCGGGATTTGCTGCAGCGAAAATTTCAGTACGACCAGGTCGCGCGCGTTTCCCGAAGCCTGACTCAAGCGACCCATCGCGCGTTCGATGTCTCGGATTTGTTTCAGTTCTTCGCGAAGCGAGCCCAGTAAGTCCGGCTCCTGCAACAAGTCGGAGATCATTTGTTGGCGACATTCCAGTTCAGCCAGATCTCGTAGCGGCCGCAGAATCCACGCGCGTAGCTTGCGGGCGCCCATCGAAGTGACGGTTCGATCGAGAACTCCGAGCAAACTCGTGTCGCGTGCCCCGCGCGACTCAACCAGTTCGAGATTTGTTTGTGTGGCCGCGTCCAGCAGCACGTAGTCGGTCGGTGCATCGCAACGCAACGAATTCAAATGATCGATTTTCCGACGCAGTTGGTGCTTGAGATAATGAACAATTGCGCCGGCAGCCGCAATCGCCTCGGGCATTTGGGCGCAGCCAAAGCCATCGAGCGATTTAACGCGAAAATGTTCGCATAAAGTGAAATTCGCGTGCTCGGGCAGAAACGCATAACTGTCGTACTCAAGCGCATGCTTGATTTCGTCGGACAAATCTTTTTGGTCAGCGCTGACCAGGAGTTCGGACGGTGAAACGCGAGCCAGCTCGCTTAAAAGCGATTGCCGATCGGGCAACTCTGTCAGCCGAAACTCGCCGGTCGTGAGGTCGGCATAAGCAAATCCGAAGTTGCCGTTGTCACAGTAAACTGCGGCAAGATAATTTGCGCGCTTGGCATCAAGCAGATTCAATTCGCTGACGGTTCCGGCGCTGATGATCTGAGTGATGTCACGCGAAACAATTTTCCCCGGCTGCGGTTCGCTCGTTTGATCGCAAATCGCCACCCGCCGTCCGGCCTTAATCAATTTCGCGATGTAAGTGGGTGCCGCATGATAAGGCACGCCGCACATCGGTACCGCGTTACGTTTCGTGAGTGCCACATTCAAAATGCCCGATGCTTCTTTCGCGTCTTCGAAAAACAGTTCGTAAAAATCGCCCAATCGAAAAAGCAGGAGCGTGTCCGCCGGAATGCTTTTTCGCAGTCGCTGATACTGCTGCATCATCGGGGTGAGCGCGTCCTGCATTACTCCAGAATCAAATCAGGTGTCTCGATTTGCGAGTTTGGATTTCGCTGTCTGATCTTTCAGGGCGGCTCGGTCGAGACAGTTGGTCAGTTGTTGAGCCAGAATCGCTACGTTCGGCTCGCGAAGGTGCTGGCCGTGATAGCCCGGCACCTCATGCACTTCAATTCCGCCGCTTGCCATGCCGTTCCATCCCAGCAGCGGATCCGGTTCGAATAGGTCGGACGGTGGTTGATACTCGACTCGGAACAGGTCGATCTTGCCCGAAAGAGGTCGCAGAGGATAGCGGCGGCGAGCGGCAAAGCAGACTTCCTGGAGATAAAGGAATCGCAGTCGGTAAGGAAGTGGCCTGGTGCGGAAATTGAAGCGGAGATCAAGGTTAACCAGCCGCCGCTGACACCAATCCGTCAAACCTTTTCTCAAGGATCGAAGGTCCACCACGTCTTCCCGCGCAATCGGCAGCAGGCCCTGAATAGCGAGCTTCAATTTCTGTCTAGTCGACAGATTCTGTCTTACCTTTGGGTACTCGCCCCCGTAGGTATCGAGAAGGGCAAGAAATCCTACTTCATCTCCCTCTTGTTGCAGGCGGTGGGCCATCTCGAATGCAATCACTCCACCGAGCGAGCTGCCGCAAAGATAGTAAGGTCCGCTTGGTTGGTGTCGCCGCAATGAACTGACATAGTAACCGGCCATTTCTTCCACCGAGCGAAAGTAAGGTGCCCAGCCGTCGAGTCCCTGCGGTTGGAAAGCAAAGCAGGGTTGATCGTCGCCTAGGTGGGTGGCCAGTTCTCGGAAAGCGAGAGCTTCAGAACCGGCGCCCGGCACACAGTAGAGCGGCAGCTTCGTCCCGCGTAATTGCAGGGCCACCAGACGTAATTTGGCCTCGGACCAGCCGCCTCTCCTGATCAGCTCGGCCAGTCTATCGATTGTCGGGGCTTCCAGCAGCGCGGAGGTCGGCAGATCGATGTCCAGGAGCTTCTCGACCGCCGTTAACATCGTCACTGCTCCCAGCGAATCGCCACCTAAAGCAAAGAAGTTGTCAGTTATTCCAACCGCATCGTTTCCCAAAACCTTTTGCCAGATGCGTACAAGCTGCAAGGAAAGTGCGTCGCCAGGCCGCGCCGTCGGCGTCATTCTGTTTTTCAGTCGGTTTGTAGCTTCGTGTGAGAGAGCGACCCGATCGATCTTGCCGCTTGGAAGAAGGGGCAATTGAGGACGCTCGAAAACAAAATGAGGCAATGAATAGGCTGGCAGTTGCAAACGTAGCGCAGACCGAAGGTCTCGTTCTCGCGTTCCTCCATTCTTCCAGGAAACAAACGCGATGATTCTCTTCTCCGCTGCGACCTGCCCGGTCGTGACCACGGCAGCCTGGCCCACGCCCGGTGTTTGCATCAGCGCGGCCTCGATTTCGGCAATCCGGATCCACTGACCGTGGAGTTTCAATTGATCGTCCTTTCGGCCGAGATGTTCGAGGAGTCCGTCGGAGCCGCAACGGCCAAGATCTCCCGTTCGAAACCAGTCTCTCTCATGAACGGTGCAACGCTGAACGCGGTCGCCCGTCCAAAACCCGGGCGCTAAGTATTTCCCTCGCAAGGCGATTTCTCCGGCTTTGCCCGGAGTCACTTCAGTCCCGTCCGGATCAAGCAGCTTCATTTCTACGCCATCGAGCGGCCTTCCTACTGGGACGGTCGCGGTGTTTAGCGTGGTGTCGTGCGTGACATGAAAGTGACAGACGTTTCCGTTTGCCTCGGTCAGACCGAGTCCATTGATCAGGACGGAACCACGGCGCAGATGCCGGCGAAAAAGATCGACGTCCGAAGCGAAAACCGGTTCGCCTCCGAGCTTCACCACACGGATTGACGGAAGGATCTCTCCCAGCGCCAGACTTTCCATGAACCGGCGATATAGACTGGGCACCGAATGATAAATGGTTATTGCTTCAGTTTTTATCCAGTCCCTGGTTGCACGCAGTCCTTCGTGGATCGGATCAAATGGGAAGAGACAAGCGCCGTTCAGCAACGCTCCAAAGATCGCTGATGCGGACGCTGCCGCCGAACAGGGCGAAAGCAGGGTGATGCGATCCCGGGCGGTGATACCCAACGAGCGGGAATGATTCGCTGCGTTGTGCATTGTGCCACCGTGAGTGTAAATGAGCGCTCTCGGTCTCTGCGACGAGCCTGACGTGTAAAAGATGGCGCACAGATTCCGATCTTCTGCCGGTCCGCGTGAAAACGAAGCCGACCTAGACGCCAGGTCGTCAAACAAAAGCACCCTGGCTTTCGAGGCAGTCGCTCCACGTGCTTGCTCTACATGCTCTCTGTCGGTCACAATCGCTCGCGGACGGACCTCTTCAATGATCTGACGTAGACGTGCCGCCGGAAGGGCCAGATTCAAGACAAAATAGAAGCCGCCGCCTCGCAGGATTCCGACGATCGCCGCAATCAGCGGCGCATCGTGTTTCATCATCAGCGCAACCGGTGCGAAGCGGTCCTCGAGTTTGGCCTGCAACCCAGCTGCGCAGCGGGCTGACAGCTCATCCAGGTGTCGGTAGGTCAGCGCACCCGACCTACTCTTCAGGGCAAGGCGGGACGGTTCCGACTGGAGCGTCTCTTCTAATCGTGAAACCAGAGTTTCTTCCATCTTGGCTGCTGCCGGCATTCACGCGCGATTTGTTTGCGCGAGCAACATCCGCCGCAATCGCGAGTCGGTTGGCCGTCGTGTGTAAACCCGAGGAGTCATCAGCAATTCGCTGAAGTCGGTTCGGCAGGACGAAACAAACGCATACATCATCTGGTAGCGAGGAACCGCGCAGTCCCGGCTTCCGTAATGAAAACATCGGCTTGAATCGAGAAATAGTACACTGCCTTTCGGATGCATGAACTCGACTGCCTCCTTTTTCTTCACGACCGAATACATCTGTTGGTCACTGATCCGATACGGAGTGCCCCGTCCTCGATAATCAAGCGTTTTCCCCGCGCGTTCAGAAACCGACGCGGGCAGAAAGGTAAACGGGCCGCTGTCCGACGTTACATCGCGCAACAGCACGATCACATACACCAGTGGTGAATCGTGATGATCTAAATGGTAGAGCTGGCTTTCCCTGTAGCCCTCTTGGACGTGCTCGTCATACTTCATGCTGGATTCGGTCAATCGTAAACCCGGCGGCATCGTAGTCGAAAGCATCGGGATAAAGCCCAGATATTCGGATACGGTTCTCAACACCGGCGGGGAAAGCGCGAAGTTCAAGAAGGATGGAAATTGGTCCAGGTCCGTCTGCCTCGCGATGTCGACGATGAATGGCTTGGCCCGCGGTGGCGGCCGACGTCCGCCACGCTCCGCGATGACCAGCTCCGCTTCTCTGATCAGTTCATCCAGATAGGGCAGGGATTGCGAAGTGTCGAGCAACCATCCATCCCGCATCTTGCCGACGGTGCCGGCCAATGAACTGTTCGCATGTTCCGCTAGTAACCGATCGAAGTCATCCCGGTAATGCTGTTCGCGGAGACGTTGATCGCGGCCATAGCTGACTCGATTCATTTGCTTGGCCAGCCGCATCGTCCGGTTGATGCCGAGCAGCTTCATATCGTCCTTGCTCAGCTGAGCCGCGATCTGTTTAAGCGGATTCCACATTTTCATCAGAAATAAATTGCCTGCATGCGGGTAAAGAATTCGCGATTGGCCCTGCCATGCTCAGCGGGGCCGATTCCAGAGGCCTTCCATCCGCCGAAAGGTAGCCCGACAGCCACATCGGCGGTTGATTTATTGATCTTAAGCACGCCTGCCCTCGCGCGACGCAGAAAATCCTGAATCGATATTTTGGAGGTGGAAAAGAGTGCTGCCACCAAACCCTGCTTGACTCCATTGCAAAGAGAGATTGCGTCATCCCAGTCCTTGGCCCGCTGCACCACCAGGACCGGACCGAACGTTTCTTCCTGCACCAGTTCGTCAGTGGGATCATCGCAACAGATAATCGCTGGGCTCAGCCACGCTCCGCCTCGCAGCGTTTGCGAGTCTGGCAAAGGCCGGATGACCCGATGCCGGGATTTTTCCGCTCGATCGATTGTGTGGGCGACGCGATTGCGCGACGCGCACGAGATCAATGGGCCAATTTGAGTTTGCTCGTTCCCGGGATCGCCCCAAACGAGGCGACCAGATGCCGCGATCAGCTCCTGGAGAAAGTGGGCAGATACGCTGGCTTCCACAATCACGCGGCGATTTGCCGTGCAGCGCTGACCGGCAAAAGCAAACGCCCCTTCCGCAATGCTTGCCGCCGCTCCGGACAAATCGGCGTCTCGCCAGACGATGCTGGCATTGTTGCCGCCCAATTCCGCTTGCAATGAGATGTGGCGTACACCGCAAACTTCTTGCGCGGATCGCCCTGCTTTCAAGGAGCCGGAGATTGTGACCGCGTCGCATTCGGCCATCAGCTGACTGGCCGTTTGATCTCCGCCGGCCAAAACCTGCAAAAGTTCTGGCCGTTTTGTAGCCTCGGCGAATAGCTCAGCCGTCTTCTGCGCGATTCTCAGACCGGCAATCGCCGGTTTCCAGACGACAACGTTTCCGTAGATCAAGGCCGGAACGATCTTGCCGACCGGGATCGCGAGCGGGTTGTTGAACGGCGCGATCAACGCAATCAGGCCGAGCGGTTCGCGTCGATAACCGGTTTGCGCGGGGAGCCGATCCTGCTCCTCGTCGGTCTGCCAGTCAGCTGCGTCGACGAGATCTAAGGCCCGCGCCACCTCCTGACGGGCGTAGCGAATTGGCTTGCCGATCTGCTCGACCAAAAGTTCGACCATTTCGTCTCGGTGTTCTTGCAGGTGGCGCCCAAAAGCGTGCAACAATTTGAGCCGTTCATCGATTTGAACTGCGCGCCACGGAGTGAGAGCCTCTCTTCCTGCTACGACGGCGTTGGCAATCATCGCCTTGCTGGCGGGCGGGCATCGCCAGCTTTTCTCGGCCCGGTGAGGCGAACAATGGGCAATCATTTCGGGCCGATCGCCGGCTAACAGTAACTGGACGGCGCCACTCTCCTTTGAAAGAGCGTTGGCAATCTCATTCGTCTCACAGAAGGTCACGCTCCGTTCCTGCAGATAGCGCTTGGTGATTGCGCCATGGAGCGGATCATCGCTGGCGGTGGCATCTTCGGCTACAACGACGCGATAATTTTTTGCATAGGCATCGATCGAGGTGGCGCGGACACAGGCATGCAAATGCATCCCGGCGATGATTATTGTGTCCACTTTGAGCTTCTCCAGAACGGCCTCGAGCTGTCCGGTTGAAAAAGCGCTAAAGAATGTTTTGTGAATGACTGTTTCCGCTTTGCGGGGCCGGAGCGGTTCGGGGCAGGCGTGGCCAGCGGAACCCTCCAAACACCTTCGCTGGCTGTCTTTCTTGCGATGAGGCATGCGATTATCTTCAAACTTGTCCACGGTTGTCCAAACGTGAATGACGGGAATCGTCGCTTGACGGCACGCCGCCAACAGGGTCGCGGCGGCGGCAATGACGCTGGCCGAATGCGGCTCCAGATTGTTCGCGCGCAGGAAATCGTGCTGGAGATCAACCAACAGCAGAACAGGCTTCATTGTGAACTGCCGCATTCAGGATTTCTCGCGTAACCAGCGCTCCGAATTGTCGTGTGCCTGCAATTGTACAACCGGGTTCGATCAGATCGGTGGTTCTCCAGCCGTTCCCCCAGACCGAGTGGATTGCCTCCTCGATCAACTCCGCTTCCGCCCGAAGGCCGAACGTCTCCCGCAACATCATCGCCACGGAGAGAATCTGACCGGCTGGATTGGCGGTGTCGGTGTTCGCAAGATCGTGCGCGGCGCCGTGATTCGTTTGGTAGACGGCGGCGCCGTTTGCCGAATAGCTTGCTCCGAAAGTCAGAGCCCGGGATGCTGCCAGGATGCCGCCAAGATCGGACAGTATGTCGCCAAAACAGTTCGGCGCCACGATCACATCAAAGGAGTCCGGGTCCTGCAATAATCTGTAACCAGCATAATCAATTTCGATCATGGAGACCTCCACCCCAAACTTCGGGCAAACTTCAAACGCACAAGCCTTCCACAGCTGGTGAACGGCGGGTGTTCCTGATTCCTTGCCAATTACCGCGAGCGCTTTCTTTCTCTGACGCGCAGCCGTCGCTCCAACTTTAATAATCGCCCTAACCAATTCTTCGTTGTGAACAAATGTATGGGAGACCTCTCTTCCATTCCGACCGGTAGCTTCGGCGGAATCTCCTTGATAGAGTCCCTGGAGATTGTCCCGCACCAGCAGAATGTCGATCGGCCGTGCCGGAAGTTTAAGCCGGCAGACATTTCGCAACTCCGGGTACGATCGCAGCGGATTGACCTTGTAATAAAGCTTGAACCGTCGCCGCATATCGTAAACGAATCGGCCTCCCGCTGCACCGGCGAGAATGACGCCACCATTGGCAAAAATTCTCTGGCAAAACCCGGCGACTTCCTCGGAAAGCGACTGACCGCTCCGTTCGGAGGCCAGACAGCCGATTTCGCCGCCCATTTCTACTTGAAAACCGAGACCACAACTTTTTGAAACGGTATCCAGTACGTCACAGGCGATATCGACCAATTCTGGGCCGCTGCCTTCACCTGGCAAAACTCCGACAAGACGAGGTCGCGAATCGCACCTGGAAGCGGGCGGGGGTGGATTCATTGGAACGCTGAGGCTACAGGAACGACGAATATTACGCAAGGCATGGCAATGCTTCCTCAAACCTCCGCGTGATGGTCGCGAAGCACCATTCTTCGCAGACGGGAATCGCCACTTTTAACGTGATAGCGAAGTGGTTTCATCATTAACTCGCTGAAGTCAGACCGGCACACCGGAGAAAATCCATACATCATCTGGTAGCGCGGAATGACCGCGCCGCGACTGCCGCAATGGAAACAGCGAGACGGATCGATGAAAAGCACAGTGCCCTTGGGATAGGAAAGTTCACGCACACTTTGCGGCTCTACCGCCGCGTAAAATGGCTCATCCAGCAGCCGATACGGTCTCCCCTTTTCCCAATACTTCAGTTTCGGAACCGCTGCCGCGGACTCGGAAGCGGAAACCCAGCAAAACGGTCCGCTTTTGGCCGTGACGTCCCTCAAGAGCAAAATGACATACACCATCGGATCAGAGTAGTAATCGAGATGAAACAACTGGCTGTCGCGATAAGCGGACTGCTTGGTATCAAAAGAGGCACTCGATTCCGCCAGGCGGATTCCCGGCGGCAGCGTGCCGGACAACATTGGGATCGACTGCATATATCGGCACACGGTTGTTAACACGCTTGATGACAGCACAAAGTTCAGAATCGAAGGGTAGGTCTCCGTATCCTCCGGTCGGGCGATGTTCTGGAAGAATGCGCGATATGAGTCCGGCTTCTTCGTCGCCTTAAGCCCGCGCTGCGCGATAATCTCCTCCGATTCGGAGATCAAATCGGTGATTCCGGGCAGGGTGTGCGACGTATCGAGGGCCCAACCGTCCCTAATTACATTTGCCTGGCCAACTGCTTGCCCGTTCTCAGCGATTAACTCATCGAAATGTTCTCGATATGCCTTTTCGCGATATTCGTCCCGTGCTCCACGACGGAATCGGTTGTAGGCGATTGCGGCGCTCCGGGTCCGGCGAATGCCAAGACGCTGCATATGCGAAGCCATCAGCCATGACGCAATTCTGGACGAAACAGGTGTCATTCGGGGGTCGGATTCTAAAATTTTCGGCTGACTCGTCAATCCATTCCCGGCGGTGCGTTCAGGCCATCTAGACCGTTCGTCGTGACCGTGAGTTTAAACTCCAGCCAGATACGACCTCTCGGGCAAGATGTTTTGCCAGGTCGTCGAGGAAGAATCTCCATTCTGGGATGCCTCATAAATTGGCACGCCTGTGGGTTGTTGAAACAAATGCGGTAGGCGGTAATTAACTCGAACCTGTTTTCGAGTGGCGGCAGCGGATTCGCGGCCAGCTCTTGCCTGTCAATCGTCAAGAGCAGTTTTCCTGG